>FTJN01000037.1_pt4 | contig 11958 bp, 12 predicted proteins | sample 1658361 | NCBI WGS metagenome assembly FTJN01 (sample SAMEA3914819, study PRJEB12502) | metagenome | biome: forest; material: soil | place: Canada | collected 2010-06-26 | depth 0.3 m | reverse complement strand
GAGGTGAGAACAGGATACGGGAGGTTTGGAGGGTGGGGATAACTTAGCTCGAGAATTTCCAAGGCGTTGAAATCGCTGAACTCGATTCGCTATCCGCTGAGCATCGATGGTTGCCGGGGACGCACGCATGCGTGCGTCCCCAATCGTGGCCCCCGGCGCCTACGGCTCAGCTCTTCGCCGCTAGCCACTGACGCGCCAGCTCCGGCCACACCGCGTGTGTGCCGCCCTTCTCCCGCAGCGCGAAACCATGCGGCGCCTGACCGAAGATGTGGGCGTCCAGGTCCAGGCCCGCGTCGCGGGCGGTGGTGATGATGTTCAGCGCGTGTTCGACCGGAACCACGGCGTCGTGCAGGGCGTAGGCCAGGAAGATCGGGCAGCGGGGCACGCCGTGCGGCGCCACGCCCAGGCCGATGGGCCAGTCGTTATAGAAGTCCTGTTTCTGCGCGGGCGGATAGTCGGGCTTGCCGGCCGGAGCCTTGTGGTCGACGTGGTTGGCGTTCAGCGGCGCGTAGGCGATCAGCAGGCCGGCGGCGTTCACCGCCGGTTGGCAGGCCATCGCGCCCGCCAGATGTCCGCCCGAGGACAGGCCGAACAGGAACAGCGGCAGGTCGCGCTTGATCTGGTTCAGGGCGGCCAGGGCGTCGGTCAGGGCGATGTCCTTGGGCCACACGCCGTCCGGATGCGCGGCGCCGGGCAGCCGGTGGACCAGAACGTGGGCCTCATAGCCCAGGTCGTTCAGCCAGCGGGCGACATCGTCACCTTCGCGGTCGAGCATGAGCGCCAGATAGCCACCGCCGGCGCAGACCAGCACGCGACCGAGCGGATTTTTGACGGGGTAGACGTGCAGTTCGGCGCGGGTGACCGCCTTGAGCACGCGATCGGGCGAGACGCCTTCGATCAGGTTTTCAGGGCCGGCGCTCAGTGGGATGATCAGGGGCGATGGCGCAGTGGTCATTTCAGGTGTCCCTGGAGCTCGCCTTGATCGCTCGCCTCCACGCCGTCTCCCCGGCGAAGGCCGGGGCCCAGGTGAAACCACGAGAGGCTCTGGATGAATCTGGATCCCGGCCTTCGCCGGGAAAACGGCGGTGAAGCTGGCTGCCTGGAGGAAAGCTAGACCAGCAGGTCCGCCGTCACCGGGGCGTGGTCGCTGGGGCGTTCCCATTCGCGGACCGTGTCGTGGACCTTTGAGCTGACCTTGCCGTCGATGAACGCGGCGCCCTTCAGGCCGGGGCTGGCCAGGATGTGGTCCAGGCGCAGGCCGCGGTTGGATTTGCGGAAGTCGGCGGCGCGGTAGCTCCACCAGCTGTAGAGCTTCTCCGGCTCGGGCGTGGCCAGGCGCGGCAGGTCGAGCAGATCCATCGACTTGATCATCGCGTCGAAGGCCTCCAACTCGGCCGGAGTATGGCTGACGACCTTCAGCATCTGGCGGTGGCTCCAGACGTCGTTCTCGCCGGGCGCGATGTTCAGGTCGCCGGTGACGATCAGCGGCGCCTTGGGGTCGCGCTTCTTCAGGGCGGCCGTGAGGGTCTCGTAGAAATCCAGCTTGTGGTCGAACTTCGGGTTGCCGATCCGGTCGGGCGTGTCGCCACCAGCCGGAATGTAGAAGTTCTGGATGTCGACGCCGGCCACCTTGACCGCGACGCAGCGGGCATGACCCTCGCGGCAGTTCATCAGCGTCGGCGCGTCCTCGAATGGCAGGCGCGAGGCGATGGCCACGCCGTGCCAGCCCTTCTGGCCCATGATCTTGAGGTGCGGCAGGCCCATGGCGACGAAGGCCTCGCGGGGGAACTCGCCCTCCTGGCACTTGATCTCCTGCAGGCAGAGCACATCGGGGGCCTGCTCATCGACGAAGCGGGCGGCCTGCTCGGCGCGCAGGCGGACGGAGTTGACGTTCCAGGTGGCGATACGAAGGCGCATGCCGTTCCTCTAGAGCTTCGGCCGCCAAAAAGACAGAGGGCGGGCCGCACAACGAAAAACGCCCAGGCGCGAGGCGCCTGGGCGAAAGTCGGGTCTCTCATGCCGCCGCCGGGAGGGGATAGGTCCGGCACGGTTGCGAAGAGCGGGTCGGGCGCTCATCGCCATGCGTGTTAAATCTGCCACGGGCAGAACCTAAGTCAAGAACAATCGCGTTAACATCTTGCATGTTGTGAAATTGTCGCATTTCAGCCGCGTCGAACGGCCGAAATACAACTAAGGCTTGCCAACCCGGCGACGTGGATCGGTTAGCACGAAGAGCTTGGGGTCCAGGCCGGAGGTCTTTTCGAAATCGACAAGCCGCACCCGGGTCTCGCCGCCCTTGACGTCGGTGACGGTCCAGCCGGTCAGGGCGGAGGCGCTGTTGAAGTCCAGGCTGATGCGACCCAGGGTCTGGCGCTTGGCGTCGACGGCGGTGATCGTGAAGCCGTCCGACAGCTGGCGTACGCCGGTGATGACGACGCCGCGATCCAGCCGCACCTCGCGCGCCAGCAGCAGGGCCAGGGGCGTGCGGCTGAGCGGATAGCTCTCGAAGGTCTTCAGGCGGCTGTCGAAGATGTTGACCGCGCTGCCGTTGCTGACGACCAGCAGGCCGTTGGGGCCGTCATAGGCGAAGCGCGCCTTGCCCGGGCGCTGCAGCCAGATCGAGCCCTGGGTCTGGGTTCCGCGGGCGTCGGTCTGGATGAACCGGCCCTTGGCCGAGCCCAGGGTCTGGATATAGGCAGTGGCCTTGTCGACCAAGGCCTGGTCCTCGACGGACAGACGGACGGGCGCCGGCGGCGACGCGGCCAGGACGGGCCCGGCCACGGCGGCGGCCAGGCTGAAGCCGGCGGCGGCGAGGATCAGGCGGCGGGTCGGGGTCGGGGTCATGGGATCTCCTAGCGATCAACCTTTGCCCTGCCCGCGCGTCGGGCGAAAGGCCGTCCCGCGACCATTTTCCGGCGCTCCGATGAAGGACCGTTCAGGTTCGGGGTGGTTGGAGGCAGGAGAAACGCGGCTCAACGGTCAAGGTTTCAGGATGCGGTCGGGGACGCACGCATGCGTGCGTCCCCATCGGTCGATCACATCGGCGGCGGGGGCGGGGCTAGGATCTCGCGCTTGCCGGCATGGTTGGCGGCGCCGACCACGCCTTCCTTCTCCATCCGCTCCATCAGCGAGGCGGCGCGGTTGTAGCCGATCTGCAGGCGGCGCTGGATGTAGCTGGTCGAGGCCTTGCGGTCGCGGGTGACCACCGCCACGGCGTGGTCGTAGAGGTCGTTGGCCCCGTCGCCGCCCGCGAAGGCGCCCTCGATGGCCTCTTCCTGTTCCTCGTCGCCGCCGGCGGTGACTTCCTCCAGATAGTTGGGAATGCCCTGGTCGCGCAGGAACTTGGCCACGGCCTCGACCTCGCCGTCCGACACGAACGGGCCGTGCAGGCGGGTGATGCGCCCGCCGCCGGCCATGTAGAGCATGTCGCCCTGGCCCAGCAGCTGCTCGGCGCCCTGCTCGCCCAGGATGGTGCGGGCGTCGATCTTGCTGGTGACCTGGAAGCTGATCCGGGTCGGGAAATTGGCCTTGATGGTGCCGGTGATGACGTCGACCGACGGGCGCTGGGTGGCCATGATCAGGTGGATGCCGGCGGCGCGGGCCATCTGGGCCAGGCGTTGCACGGCGCCTTCGATGTCCTTGCCGGCCACCATCATCAGGTCCGCGACCTCGTCGATGACCACCACCAGATAGGGCATGGGCTCGGGACGGATCTTCTCGGTCTCGTAGATCGGGCGGCCGGCGTCGTCGAAGCCGGTCTGGACAGTCCGCTCGAAGTGCTCGCCCTTCTCCAGGGCCTCGTTGGCCTTCTCGTTGAAGCCGGCGATGTTGCGCACGCCGATCTTCGACATCCGGCGATAGCGGTCCTCCATCTCGCGCACCGTCCACTTCAGGGCGACGACCGCCTTCTTGGGATCGGTGACGACCGGGGCCAGCAGGTGCGGGATGCCGTCATAGACGCTGAGCTCCAGCATCTTCGGGTCGATCATGATGAAGCGGCACTTCTCGGGCGGCAGCTTGTAGAGGATCGACAGGATCATGGCGTTGACGCCGACCGACTTGCCCGAGCCGGTGGTGCCGGCGATCAGCAGGTGGGGCATCTTGGCCAGGTCGGCGATGTAGGTCTCGCCGCCGATCGTCTCGCCCAGGGCCATGGGCAGGCTGTGGGTGGCCTTGTCGTAGTCGGCGCTGGACAGCAGGTCGCGCAGATAGACGGTTTCCTTGCGCGAATTGGGCATCTCGATGCCGATGGCGTTGCGGCCCTGGGCGACGGCCACGCGGCACGAGATGACGCTCATGGAGCGGGCGATGTCGTCGGCCAGGGCCACGACCCGGGCGGTCTTGGTGCCAGCGGCCGGCACCAGCTCGTACATGGTGACCACGGGGCCGGGGCGGATCTGGTCGATCTGGCCGCGCACGCCGAACTCGGCCAGCACGCTTTCCAGCAGGCGGGCGTTCTGGCGCAGGGCTTCTTCGTCAAACTCGGCCGAGCGCGGCTTGGGCTTGGCCAGCATGGCCAGCTCGGGCAACTGGAAACCGCCCTCGGCGTCGAAGTCGAAGGCCTTCTGCTGTTCGCGCTGTTCGCGGCTGTTGACCTTGCCCGGCACCTTGGGCTGGGCGATGGCCAACGGGCGGACGTCGAAGCTGGGCTCGAAGGCGTCTTCGTCGCCGACTGGGGCAGCGGGTTTGGCCGGCTTGGCGACCTTGCGGGCGGCCGGTGCGGCTTCGGGCTCGACCGCGATGACCGGAGCAGCCGCCTTGCGGGGCGCGCGGGGCCGAGAAGCCGGTTCGGGCTGAGGCGCGGGCGCCGGGGCCGGCGCGCGTTCGCGCGGCTGCATCAGGCCGTGGATCATGTCGCCGATGGCTTCGGGATCGACGCGGCGGATGCCGATCGCGTAGCCGAGGGCCACCAGGGCGGCGACCAGCAGCAGCAGGGCGGCGATCAGGTGGGCGCCGGGCAAGCGGGCGAAGCCGAGGATCCCGGCCACCGCGTTCAGCAGGCCGTCGCCCCAGAACCCGCCGAGGCCCTTGGCCAGCGGCCAGGCGGCGGGACGCGGCGGGGCGGCCAGCAGGCCGGCCAGGGCCAGCAGGCCCAGGCCCCCGACCAGGGCGCGGATGCGCAGGTCGCGGCGATGGGCTGCGGGATCGGGTTGCGAGACCCGGGTCACGCCGAAGATCAGCAGCAGGGCGGCGGCGACCCAGCCGGACAGGCCCATCGACTGCATGACAATGTCGGCCAGGGCCGCGCCGGGTCCGCCCAGAGCGTTGGTGGCCGGCAGGCCGGTGGCGGCGTTGAGGCTGGGATCGGCGGCGTTGTAGGTGGCGACGGCCAGCAGCAGGCCGGCCCCCACCACGCAGATCACCCCGCCCCGGAACCGCGCCGACCAGGGCTGGGCCCAGCCATAGCGGATGGCGTCCCAGACCAGTTCAACGCTCGATCGCCGCGCCGCTCGCGCCATCAGAAGTCACCTTGCACTCGTAGACCCCCCTGTTTTGCCGCAAGAGGGTTAAGGGGCGTTTACGCTGATGGGGTCGGGATGTGGTTTGGAGTCGCGGCTAAACTGTATTTCGAATAAGAACAAAAGAAGAACATACGACCGGACTCGTCGTGGCCGGGAGTCACTCTGGCCCGTAGCCCGCCGTTGGTTGGCGGGTCAGTGGGTGCGGTCATGGACAAGGAGCTTTTGGGTCAGTTGCCGATGTTGTTTTCGGCGGTCGCGGGGGTGTTCACCGCCCTGGCGACCTTGGTGTGGGCGTTCCGGCGGCGGCCCTGAGGGGCCGCCGCCGTGAGGCCTCAGGCCGTGCCCAGATAGTCCTTCTTGCCGACCTCGACGCCGTTCTTACGCAGGATCGCGTAGGCGGTGGTCAGGTGGAAGAAGAAGTTCGGCTGGGCCTGGGTCTGCAGATAGGCCAAGCCCTTGACGACGCTGGTCTCGCCCCGGCGCGTCAGGGTGATGTCGCGGTCCTCGGCGTTCTCGAAGGCAGCCGGGTCCAGGCCCTCGACATAGGCGATGGCGCGCTCGACGCGGGCGATCAGGCCGGCGAAGTCGGTCTCGACGTCGTCCCAGGCCGGAACCTCCTCGCCGGCCAGGCGCGCGGCGCAGCCCTTGGCGAAGTCGGTGGCGATCTGCGCCTGGCGCAGCAGCGGGAACATGTCGGGGAACAGGCGGGCCTTCAGCAGGCTGTCGGGGTCGAGCTTCTTGGCCTCGACATGGGCGGCGGCCTTGGTCAGCACGCCCTTCAGGCCTTTCAGGCCCTGGACGAAGACGGGGACGCTGGCCTGGTGGATGGTGATGGTCATGGGAGCTCCTGGAGTTGGAGCGGACTTAGCCTGTGTCGGGGCGCGGCGGGAAGCTCCGCGACGGAACGGGCCGCGCCGCTCGGGGTTCTGACAGGGTCCCAATTCACTCCTCCAGGAGCATTCCCCATGAAAGTCAGCGACGCGATGACCAGCCAGGTCTCCACCGCCGCCCCCACCGACACCGTGCGCAAGGTCGCCCAGGTGATGGCCCATGTCGAAACCGGCGCGGTGCCGATCGTCGAGAACGGCAAGGTGATCGGCCTGGTCACCGACCGCGACATCGTCCTGCGCGTGGTCGCCGAAGGCCGCAGCTTCGACTCGCCCATTTCCGAGGCGATGAGCGAAGGCGACGTCCAGAGCGTCAAGGAAGACGACATCCTGGCCGACGCCACCGCCAAGATGGCCAGCCACCAGATCCGCCGCCTGGTCGTGCTCAACGACGCCGGCGCCCTGACCGGCATTCTGTCGCTGGGCGACGTGGCCAAGGACTACGGCGCCAAGCAGGTGGGCAAGACGCTGGAAGAGATTTCGGCCGAGCCAGCGGACGCGGCGGCGGCTCAATAAAAGAGGCGGCAACAGCTTTGCTGTTGCCGCCTTTCAACCCTGCTTCTGGGGTCTTATTCGTAGAAGAAAACGGGCGAAGCGGTCGAACCCTTCATGAGGTCGATGCCATGCGTGCAGTCGGAGCGGTTCTTGTAGCTCTCGCTGCTGACGGAGATGGCTTCGGCGTTCCTTGCGAAATAGGTCCAGCGCCACTCGCCCTTAGAGTCCTTGCGCTGGATGTAGCAGGGGTAGGTAACGGTCGTCATTTTTGAGTGCGTCCTTTGGGCGCAGGGTCAAAAGTTGACGGCTTGACACGTAGGCTTCCAAGACTCATCGTCTTGGCGTCGAAGGCCAACGCTTTCCCGTCGCCGCAATGCTCGGGAAACGCTTAGACAAGAGAGGCCGCTTGGGGTTCCAGCCCGAGCGGCTTCATTGTTTTTAGCGTCCATGCTCAGAGGGTCACCCTCCGCTCCTGAGTCGTCAAGTAAAAACCAGATGTGGTGCGGGACGTGCTCGCTTTGCGTATTAGTAGTGTGTTGTAGGGTGAATAACCCATTCTCATTTTGAGTCAAACTAAGCAAAGCTGATAAATTCTGAGTCTAGTTAGACTCAAGTTGATTTCGGAAAGTTTTTGATGACCGAGCGTTGATTGCGGAGGCGGCCTCGGTCGTTTCAGCATTAATTTCTCTATGCTGCTCAATGATCGGCTTGAGTTGAAATTTTTACAGTCCAAAACACTCAATTTGCCTCTGAGGGTACTGTAGTGTCGTAGACAAAGAAAAAGGGCGGCTCCTTCCGGAGCCGCCCTTTCCGTATCTGGAAGTCGAAGTTCGCCTTAGACCAGCGAAGGATCGATCGCCTTGCAGGCTTCCATCAGGCCCTGAACCGACTCGACGGACTTGGCGAACATCGCCTTTTCCTCGTCATTGGTTTCGAACTCGATGACCCGCTCCGCGCCGCCGGCGCCGATCACGACCGGCACGCCGACATAGAGGCCGTCCAAGCCGTACTGGCCGGTCAGGAAGGTGGCGCACGGCAGGACGCGCTTCTTGTCCTTCAGGTAGCTGGTGGCCATGGCGATGGCCGATTCCGCCGGGGCGTAGAAGGCCGAGCCGGTCTTCAGCAGGGCGACGATCTCGCCGCCGCCGCCACGGGTGCGCTTGACGATGCCGTCGAGCTCTTCCTGCGACAGCCAGCCTTGCTTGACCAGTTCCGGCAGCGGCAGGCCGCCGACGGTGGAGTGACGGACCATCGGCACCATGTCGTCACCGTGGCCGCCCAGGGTCCAGGCGTGGATGTCTTCGACCGACACGCCGGTCTTCTCGGCCAGGAAGAAGGCGAAGCGCGCCGAGTCCAGGACGCCGGCCATGCCGATGACCTTTTCCTTGGGCAGGCCCGAGAACTGCTGCAGGGCCCAGACCATGGCGTCCAGCGGGTTGGTGATGCAGATGACGAAGGCGTTGGGGGCGTGGGCCTTGATGCCTTCGCCGACGGCCTTCATGACCTTCAGGTTGATGCCCAGCAGGTCGTCGCGGCTCATGCCCGGCTTGCGCGGCACGCCGGCGGTCACGATGCAGACGTCGGCGCCGGCGATGTCGGCGTAGTCGTTGACGCCCTTCAGGCTGACGTCCTTGCCGAACACGGCCGAGGCTTCGGCGATGTCCAGGGCCTTGCCCTGCGGCGTGCCTTCGGCGATGTCGAACAGCAGGATGTCGCCCAGCTCTTCGCGCGCGGCGATGTGGGCCAGGGTGCCGCCGATCATGCCGGCGCCGATGAGGGCGATCTTCGCGCGAGCCATGGGGTCTCCATCAAGGCTGTGGACGAGAAATGTCGCGCGCGGTCTACGCCCGCGGCGGCCAAGCCTCAAGCCCTCTTTCCCGTTTCGCCGCGGTGCGGCAAGACTGGCTGAACACCGACACCGGACACCATTTGGGATGCGCGGCATGAGCAAGACCGATCCGGGCAACTCTTTCGAGGACTTCAGGCTCGGCCAAGTCATCGTGCATGCGATCCCGCGCACCATCACGGCGGGCGATGTGGCGCTTTATACGGCGCTGTACGGACCGCGGTTTTCGCTGTTTTCCTCGGATGTCTTCGCGCGCGATTGCGGGCTGGAGAGCGCCCCGGTCGATCCGCTGGTGGCCTTCCACGTGGTGTTCGGCAAGACCGTGCCGGACATCAGCCTGAACGCCGTCGCCAATCTGGGCTACGCCGAGGGCCGGTTCCTGGCGCCGGTGCATCCGGGCGACACGCTGAGCGCCAAGTCCGAGGTGATCGGGCTGAAGGAGAACTCCAACGGCAAGACCGGCGTCGTCTATGTGCGCACCACCGGGACCAATCAGCGCGGCGTGGCGGTGCTCAGCTATGTGCGCTGGGTGATGGTGCGCAAGCGCGATCCGGACGCGGTGGTCGAAGGGCAGTCGGTCCCGCAGCTGGCGACCTCCGTGGCCGCCGCCGATCTGGTCCCGCCGCCAGGGCTGAACTTCAAGAAGTACGACTATGTCCACGCCGGCGCGCCGCACGCCTTCGAGGACTACGAGATCGGCGAGAAGATCGACCATGTCGACGGCATGGCGGTGGAGGAAGCCGAGGCCCAGATGGCCACGCGCCTGTGGCAGAACACCGCCAAGGTCCACTTCAACCAGTTCGAGCGCGCCAAGGACCCCTCGGGCCGGCGGCTGGTCTATGGCGGGGTGGTGATCTCCACCGCCAAGGCCCTGTCGTTCAACGGCTTGCAGAACACAGGGTTGATCCTGGCGATCAATGGCGGGCGTCACGTCAGCCCCTATTTCGCCGGCGGCACGGTGTTCGCCTGGTCGCAGGTGCTGGACAAGGCCGACCTGGGCTCGATGGGCGCGCTTCGCCTGCGCCTGGTGGCCACGGTCGACCGGCCCTGCGCCGACTTCCCCGACAAGGACGAGGCCGGTGTCTACGCGCCGGGCGTCATCCTCGACTTCGACTACTGGGCGGCGGTTCCGAAACGTGGCTGAGTTTTCGCTGGACCTGGCCTTTGTCGCCACCGCCGCCGATCTGGGCGAGCTGCCATTGTGCCACGCTCGCCTGCAGTTGGACGCCCGCTATCCGTGGATCGTGCTGGTCCCACGCGTTGGCGGCGCCCGTGAGCTGGAGGATCTGTCCGTCGCCGATCGCGCGCGGCTGGTGGAGGAGACCGTGCTGGCCGGGACGGCGGTCCGCGCCGTGGCCGAGGTTCTGGGCCTGGCCGTCGACAAGCTTAACGTCGGCGCCCTGGGCAATGTCACGCCACAGCTGCACGTCCACATCCTGGGCCGTCGGATCGGCGACCCGGCCTGGCCGGGGCCGGTCTGGGGGCATTCGCCGGGCGAAGTTTACAAGGCCGAGGTGCTGGAGCGCGCGACCGCGACGGCGCGGCGCATCCTGGGGTTATAGACCGCTCGGATGGGGTGAAAGCCATTCCGAATGACGGGCGGACAAGGTCTCGACCATCGACCGGTCGGCAAGAAACAGATCGACGCCGCCATCATAGGGCGCGAACACCGACCCCGTGTCCGCCGACATCCAGAGCGTGGGCGCGGCGCGCTCGTCGGCGATGTCGCGAAGCAAGGCGTCGAACCGGCCCTCGTTCCAAGTGACGATGGCGGCGTTGGCGTCCCAGGGAGAGGCGTCCTCGTCTTCATCGTCCTCGAGAAAGCTGAAGGCGAAGGCCAGGCTGTGTTCGCGCGTGGCGCGGAAGGAATCGTGCGTGTCGGCGAAGTCGATCGTCCCTCCCCGGAGGCGCCAGCAGGCCTGGGCCAGCCAGCACGGAACGCCGTCACCCAAGACCGCGTTGGCCAGGATGTTTTGCCGGTGAAGCAGGATGCGCCACTCCTCATCGGTCTGCGCATATCGCTTCGACAGCGGCAGGGAATGGAAACGCACCCAGTTGGGCGACCCGGCGGCGCGCAAGCGATAGCCGATAGGGTCACAACCCGGGTGTCGCTCCCGCCAGGCGATTTCGAACGCGCTCACCTGAACGCCTACCGCCTTTTCTTCTTGCTCGAACCCTTGGCCGTCGCCTTGCCCTTGGCGCCCTTCTTCGGGGCCACGGCTTTTCCCTTCGCGCCCTTCTTGCCCTTCACGGCCGAGCCCTTGGCCTTGCCGTTCTTCTTGGCGGCGGCCGCGCACTTGGCCTTGGCGGCCTTCAGCGCCTTGCCCTTCTTGCCCTTGGTCGAGCAGGCCGGGGCTCTCTCGGGAGCGGCCGCGACCACGCGGGGCGCCGCACGGGGCGCGCCCCAGATCACCGGACCGCGACCGGTCGGCACATAGCCCTCCGGCAAGGTCGCCTGGGCCACCCGGCGGGCGACGATGGGCGTTTGAAGGCCATTCTCGGCCAGGTTGCCGCTCCAGGTCCCGTCGCCGCGCGGCGTCAGGTCCAGGGTCGCCAACTGGCCAGGGCGCGGCGAGAACCGCGCCTGGAAGCCGTTATAGGACCGCTCGACGAAATCGATCAGTCCGGTGGATCCGACCGCCCCGACGCGACGCGTGTCGCGCCAGGCGCCCTCCAACCCGTCATAGCCGCCGACCTTGTCGACGATCTGCAACGTGTAGAGCGTCGTCCCGTCGGCCCCGCTGATCGTCCAATTGCCGTCGAGCGGACCCTGAAGGCCCTGGGCCGCGACGATCGAACCCTTGATCCGCAGGTCATAAGCCTCGGCCATCGGGACGTAGGATCCCTGTGGCACGGCGTGGCCCGGTATTTCGTCTTCCGGCGGCTCCGGAGCCGGGATCGGCAGGACCATCGGCTTGTGCGGCGGCAGCGGCGCCTGGGCGGCGGGCTCCTCCTCGTCGGTGGTCTGGGGACCGCTCTGGGCGATCAGGTCGGCCAGAGGATCGGTGGCCTCCGTGGCCGAGGGCGCGGGGCCGTCCTGCGGCGCCGGCGGCGCGGCCACCAGGGGCGGGGCGTTCGGACTGGGCGCGGCGGGCGCGGCGCTCTGGACGGGGGCGGTCGCGACCGGCGCCTCCTGAGCCCAGACCGCCTCGGACAGGGCGGGCGCGGCGGCGACGGAAACGGCCAGGAACGAGATCAGGAGGGCGCGCATGCGGATCTTCGCCTAGGCCGCCGAACGGTCGGCGATGGCGGCGGCCACCGCCACCAG
>FTJN01002383.1_pt2 | contig 11996 bp, 13 predicted proteins | sample 1658361 | NCBI WGS metagenome assembly FTJN01 (sample SAMEA3914819, study PRJEB12502) | metagenome | biome: forest; material: soil | place: Canada | collected 2010-06-26 | depth 0.3 m | reverse complement strand
GTGAAGTTTTACGAAGGCCATCACGATCTCACTTTGGAAAAAGGCGGCATGATCATCTTTCCCCGTTTGGTCGCCTCCGATCACCATTCGGAATTCGACCAGGAGCATTTTCCCAGCTCGATTAAAGAGTTGGATCTGCTCTTGGGAGGCGGCGTGGACCGGGGTACCAGCAATATGTTCATGGGACCGCCCGGAACCGGAAAATCCACCATGGCCGTAAAATTCGCCCTTGAGGCTGCCACCCGGGGCGAAAAGGTGTTGATGTTTCTTTTCGACGAAACGCTCCAGACCCTCACCACCCGGGCCAGGACCTTGGGCATGGATTTGACTCCTTTCCTCGAAAAGGGAATCGTCATGATCGAGCAGGTCAATCCCGCAGAAATCTCACCCGGGGAGATGGCCCATCGCGTTCGAAAATCTGTCATCCAGGACGGGACCCGAATGGTCATTATCGACAGCATCAACGGCTATCTCAACGCCATGCCCGAAGCTCATTTCCTGGCGCTCCAACTGCATGAACTGCTCGCGTTTCTCAACCAGCAGGGAGTGATCACCATCATGGTACTGGCCCAGCAGGGCATCGTCGGGAACATGCAGTCGACGGTGGATCTTACCTACCTGGCTGACACGGTGGTGCTGTTCAGGTACTTCGAGGCATTTGGCGAAGTCAAACAGGCTATCTCGATCATCAAAAAGCGCAGTGGCAGTCACGAGCGCACCATTCGGGAACTGAGGGTGAGCAAAGACGGAATCGAAGTAGGTGAAGCGCTCACGAACCTGCAAGGGGTTCTCAACGGTATTCCGACTTTCGTCAAGGATATGCCCACGACTGGTTCGGGAACCATCGAAGGCCGCTAACATCATACCAAAATGGATCACCCTCCCCCGGATTCCGGGCCCGGCGAAAACCGTGCCATTCTCATCTTCGCTCCCACCGGGAACGACGGGGCTCTCACGGGGACATTTCTCTCTGGCGCGGGTTTACCGGTGAAGATTTGCCGCAGCATGGAAGAGATCTGTCAGGAGGCGCAGGACTGCGGGATGATCCTGTTGGCGGAGGAAACCCTTAACTCGCCCTCGGTTCCCATCTTTCGAAAAATGCTCGCCCATCAGGCTCCGTGGTCGGACATTCCCATCGCCGTCATCACCAGCGGAGGCGAAGCAAGCCAGGAACGGCTGCGCATTCTTGCCTCTCTCGGGACAGCGGCTAATGTCGGGTTGCTCGAACGTCCCTTCCGACGCGGTACGCTGCTCAGCACCGTGAAGGTGGCTTTGCGCGCCCGGCGCCGCCAATATCAGGTCCGGGATCTCCTGCTTGAACGTGAACAAGCCCGGGCCAAGCTGGAGGGCGTCGTTCAGGCCAGGACGGCAGAGCTCAGAGAAACCAACGCGCAGTTGGAAACCTTGGTCTATTCCATCGCCCACGATCTGCGGGCACCTCTCCGCTCCATGCAGGCTTTTTCCAAAATTCTGGTCGAGGATTACGCTCCGCACCTGGACGACGAGGCGATTGACTATTGCCAACGGATCGCCAAGTCGGCGGAGACCATGGACTATCTGGTTCTGGACCTCCTCTCTTACGGGAAAACAGCCCGCTCGGAGATGGAGACCGAACCGGTCAGTTTGGAGGAGGCGTGGCAGAGTGCGCTGGCCCAGTACGAGCATGACATTAAACAACTGCACGCCACGGTTACGACCCTTCTTCCCCTTCCCTGGGTCTGCGCCCATGCTGCGACTTTAAGCCAGATCCTCGCCAATCTCCTCGGCAATGCCCTCAAATTCGTGCCCGAAGGCGTGGCACCCGTGGTTAGCTTCAGAGCCGAAGAAAGCGGCGACCACGTGAGAATCACCTTGGAGGACAACGGCATCGGCATTCCTGCCGAATACCACGAGAAAATCTTCCGCGTCTTTGAACGCCTCCACCGCGACAAGCGGGAAGGCACCGGCATCGGCCTGGCCATCGTCCGCAAGGGGATGGAACGCATGGGCGGACGCGTCGGTATCGAATCCGGCCCTCCCCGGCAAGGCAGCCTCTTTTGGCTCGAGCTTCCCAAAGCCCCTACAAATTAATCCCATGGAAACTCCCGAACGTGTTCACCACTCTCTTGATGGTCATGCCATTCTCCTCGTCGAAGACAATGAGGATGATGTCTTCATGATGAAGCGCGCTTTCCGCAAAGCCAGCATCCCGAATCCGCTTCTCGCGGTGCGCGATGGCGTTGCCGCCTTGGAGTATCTCGAAGGCAAAGGCGCCTACGCCGATCGCGCCAAGTTCCCCTTCCCACTCGTCATGTTCCTGGATCTCAACATGCCCCGCAAGAGTGGCCTGGAAGTGATTGCGTATGTCCGCCAAAAGCTCACCCTGAGTATGGTCGTCATCAACGTCCTCAGTTCCTCCACCCGCGCGGCCGATATCGAAGGCGCTGCCGCGCTGGGGGCCAATGCCTACTTCATCAAGCCCACCCGCATCGAAAAGTTCCAGGAATTGATTACGACCTGGTACAGCCTCGCCAAATTCGAGGCCTTTTCTGTTCCCCGCCAAGAGGCGTAAAGCAGTCGCGTGTCGACTGCCTCCGTTTGTTGACGTGCTGCCTGGAAAAAGGGGAGCCAATTTTCACGCAACGGCGTGACTCTCGTAGCGGAAACGTAGAAAAGTCCCACCTTCCTCCCCGTTGCGAGCGTCGCGTCGTTGCGTGAAAATCTTCCCATGTCTGTGGCAAGCCGGTGAGGTTCAACTGCAACGAGAACGAGACTACCGTCGTCTCGTGAAGATGAATCTCCCAGCTCCGCAAATGCCACCTTGGGGAGATTGTCTTGACCCAAAGCCAACTTAACCACTAGTACAGACTTGCTTAAAGGCCACATGGATCATCTCTTGGAATGTACGACCTGCGGACAGCGCTACCAGTCCTCTGGCTGCGAGCCGGGGATGCGTAGTTATTGCGAGAAATGCGGCCAGTTGCTGGAAGCCTCCAACCGGGGCGAGATCTGGAAGACGCTTTTCCTTTCCATCGCCTGCCTGGTCCTGCTGGTTCCCGCCAATATCTACCCGATTCTCCGCTTCAGTTTCCAAGGCCAATGGAGCGAGGGCGAGATCGTCACCGGGTCGATCCTTCTCTATCTGCAACACAGTCCCATCGTCGCGGCGGCGGTTTTCTTCACCTCGGTGATCGCGCCGTTTGCGCTTCATTTGATGGTCACGAGCGCCTGCATCCTTCTGCTGGGCGGCTGGTTTCCGCGCATGGCCCGAAAGCTCTGGCGGCTTCTTTTCGAGTTTCAGGAATGGGGCATGATCGATGTCTACCTGCTCGCGCTTGGCGTGGGGGCGATCAAGCTCCTCTCCATGGGCTCCGTGGAGCCTCGCATCGGTCTCTGGATGATGATTCTTTTCGTCCTCACCTCCGGCCTTTGCCTGGGTGGTCTGAGCCCCTGCGCCATCTGGGGCGAGTTCCGCCGCCGCTCCGATGAGCGCCGCGAGGCCCGACTCGAACACCACGCCATCTCCTGCCACCATTGCGGCAATGTCCAACTCCCGGCGGATGAGGATCCCGAATGCGATATCTGCGAATCCCCCCTGCACGACCACGACATCGATGACCGCCGCGTCTGGGCCTATCTCTGGGGCGCCGTCGCCCTCTACGTCCCGGCGAATCTGCTCCCGGTCATGACCATGACCCTGCTGGGGCACACGGGCGATTACACCGTCATGGGAGGCATCCTCTACTTGTGGGATGAGCAGAGCTACGTCCCCGCCGTCATCGTCTTCCTCGGCAGCATCATCGTCCCCTGCATCAAGATCGGCTCCCTCTTCTATTTGCTCAACGCCTACAAGTGGCACCGCCACCAAAGGGAACAGACCCGGCTCTTCCTCATTGTGAAAACCCTGGGACGCTGGTCTATGGTCGATATTTTCGTCCTCGCCGTGCTCGTGGCCCTCGGGCAGATGGGGACGGTCGCCACAATCGAACCCCGGCTCGGCGCGGTCGCCTTCTGCGGCGTGGTCATCCTGACCATGTTCTCCGCCAACAATTTTCAAGCCCGCTGGATCTGGAGTGAGCCCGATGCTCTCCCCACTCCGCCCTCCCCCACTCCTTATGCACCTGGAACCCAAGCCACAAACTGATACGCCGCCCCCCCGCCCGCCGGTGACGAAACCCCGCCCGCACCGGGGCTTCTCTTTTTTCTGGCTGGTCCCGGTCCTGGCCGTCGCACTCAGCGGTTATCTCTTTTGGGAAACCATGGATGCCAAGGGTCAAATCCTTGAGGTCGCCTTCGAAAACGCCCGCGACCTCGTCGCCCACAAAACGCAACTCCGTTACCACGGGGTGAAAGTGGGCACAGTGACGCACGTGAAATTGAATTCCGATTTCAAACATGTGAATGTGACCATCCAACTGGAAAAAAACGCCGACAGCCTGGCGGTAAAAGGCTCCCAGTTTTGGATCGTCTATCCCGAGTTCAGCCTGGCAGGTGGGATGTCGGGGCTCGATACCATCATCAACGGCAACTACATCGACATGATTGCCGGAGAAGTGGGTGCAGTGCCGCAGACGGAGTTCGTGGGCCTGAATCGTCCGCCCTCGCAGGATCCCTCCTCGGCGGATCTTTTTCTGCGTCTGGCAGCCGTAACCATGCCCTCGGTTGGCATGGACTCCCCCATTTACTTCCGCCAGATGAAAATCGGAAAGGTGACCGATCTCACCTACGACGTACAGGCTCATCAAGCTTACGTGGAGGTTCGGATCTTCAAGGACTACAAGTCGCTGGTGCAAAAAGAAACCCGGTTCTGGAACACGAGCGGGCTTGATGTCACCGTCGGCCTCAGCGGCATGACGGTCCGCTCCAGCTCGCTGGCCAGCGTCATCTTTGGCAGCATCACCATGGGCATTCCCGATCAATTGGTGGGCAAATCGCCCATCGTGGCGGAAGGCACCGAGTTCAAGCTCTTCGACTCGCTGGAGCAGGTCATCACGAACGAGGCGGAAACCATCAACAACTCGGAGATCGGAATCGGTCTGGTCCTGACCCTGCACATGCCGGACACTCAAGGAATCAGCCTCGATCGGACCGAGGTTCGCTATCGGGGCGTCAAGGTTGGCTCGGTCGTAAGTGTAAAACTTGCGCCTGATTCCAAAGGCGTCTTGGTCAAAGTCCTCCTCTCCCCCCGTCTGGATAATTTTGCGCACATCAACCTCTCCCAGATTAGGGGCATAGGCAAGGCGGGAACCCGCTTTGTGCTGGTGTGGCCCAAGATAAAAATCCAAACCTTTTCTCAGATCAAGCTTCCGCCGGACATCGTCCAGGGGCCTTATCTCCGGGTGGAACCGGGTGAAGGCGAAGAGTGCACCGACTTCACCGTCACCCAAGTGGAGGACGAAACGTACCATCCGATGGAAGGCCTGCGCCTGATGCTGAGCGCCCGGCAGGTGGGCAAACTTACACCCGGCTCCCCCGTTTATTATCGCGGTGTGAAAGTCGGCCAGACCGAATCGAGCGGACTGGCAGCGGACGGAAGTTCCGTCATGATCCGGGCCGTCATCCAGGATGAATATGCTCCGCTCGTCCGCGCCAACACCCGCTTCTGGAACACCAGCGGCATCTCCACCAGCATCAGCCTCATGGGCGGATTGCAGGTGAAGACCGAATCGCTGGAAAGTGTGCTGGAAGGCAGCGTGGCTTTCGCCACCCCGGACAACGCGACCATGGGGGGCAAGGTGAAGTCAGGAACGGTATTCGAGCTGGCGGAGAAGCCGGAAGAGCCGTGGCTGAAATGGCAGCCCTCGATTCCATTGGACCGGTAGTCCGGACACTACATCCGGATACCATCAAACGGGGCATGGCGGGGAAACTCTATCCCGCCCCGCCCTTTTTGAAACGCAAAAACCAGTCCAACCAAAGGCCGCTGGATCATACCCCGTCGAGGAAATCCTCCACCCGCAGATGCACGGGGGGTGCCTTCACGGCACCGATCTTCGCGATTTCCCGCACCGCCGCGTGGAACTGCGATTCAGGCGCATCGTGGAGCATGAGGACGAGCGGGGTGGTCTCCCCGGCGTGAGCTTCCGGTTGGATGACCGACGAAATCCCAATCTGCCGCGAGGCGAGTACGCGGGCGACATCGGCCAGCACACCGGGGCGGTCGACCACCAGCAGGCGCAGGTAGTAGCGGGAAATGATCTCATCCATCGTCTTCAGGCGGGAGTGGAGCGCCTCGTGACCGACGTTGCGCGCCTTCTGCTCCTGCGGAAAATGGGAGGCGATCTGCGCCAGATCGCTGACGACCGAGCTCGCGGTGGGATCGCCACCCGCGCCGCGTCCGTAGTAAAGCGTGTCGCCCACGACATCGCCACGCACTTGGACGGCATTGAAGACGCCGTTGACTGACGCCAGCACGTGGGTCTGCGGAACGAGCGTCGGGTGCACCCGCACTTCGACTGCGCCGTCCTTGTCCGTCTTGATGATCGCCAGCAGCTTGAGTCCGTAACCGAGCTTCCGCGCATAAACCAAGTCCTGCTTCTCCACGGCGCGAAGGCCTTCGGTATAAAGCTGGTCCTGAGGCACCCAAAATCCATAAGCCAAGGCCGCGAGGACCGCCGCCTTGTGTGCCGTATCGTGGCCATCGACGTCGAGGGAATCGTCCGCCTCGGCGTAACCGAGCGCCTTGGCCTCGGCGAGCGCTTCCTTGAATTCAAGGCCCGATTCGTTCATGCGGGTCAGGATATAGTTACACGTGCCGTTGATGATGCCGTGAATCGAAACGATGCGGTTGGCCACGAGACCTTCCCGCAGCGCGCGGATGATGGGAATGCCGCCCGCGACGCTCGCCTCAAAAAGCAGATGCTTTTGGTGCTTCAGCGCGGTGGCGAAAAGCTCCGCGCCCCGCTCGGCCAGGAGTGCCTTGTTGGCGGTGATGACATGCTTGCCGCTCTGCAGCGCCTGCTGGATGAGGTCGAAAGCTTCCGTGGTGCCGCCGATCAGCTCGACAATGACATCGATGTCGGGATTGGCCACCAGGGTACGCCAATCGGGAGTGGTCAGATTTTCCGGCACGCCCACTTCCGTGACGCGGGCGGCGCGGCGCACGGCGATCTGGTCGATGCGAATCTCGGTTCCGGTGCGTTGCCGCAGCAACTCTTGTTGGGAAATGAGCCGGCGCCAGACACTGGCTCCGACGGTGCCGAGACCAGCGAGACCGACGCGAAGAATAGGGGATGTAGCGTTCACAGGAAGGCCGAGCGTAGCAGAACTTCGCGGGCGCGGCTAGGGTGTCCCGGCAAAAAGGCGCGGGTCAGGATAAGATTGCCTTATTGCTCCGAAGTGTCTTGGATGCCTGCATGCATACCGTTTGGTGCGTTGTCTGGGGCGTGACCTTCACCCCTTGGACAGTGCTCGCTTATTTTGGCACCTTCCTTTTCACCGTGCGCTGGGTCGTTCAGGCCGTCGCTTCCAAGATTGCCGGCAAGCCTACTGTGCCCCGGCTATTCTGGTACATGAGCATCGTGGGCAGCCTGATCCTGCTCCTCTATTTCATCTACGGCAAAAACGATGGGCCAGGAATTGTGTCGAATCTCTTCCCCGGACTGTTGGCGGTGTACAACTTGTTCCTCGATTTTACCCACGAACGGGACAAGGCGGCCTTGGCGGAAGCGACACCGGATGCGGTGGGTGCGGCTGCTCCCTGATTTTCGGGACTCCTTTCATGGATTCGGATCTGAATCATACGCCTTCGGATCCAGACCGTGATGTCCGTCAACGGATTCGGCGGGCACAGGAACTGGCGAAGGAATCAAAATTCGCAGAAGCGGTCGCTGAGTATGACTTCATCATCGAACACGGAGTCGATCTGACTCCGGACATCTTTGCTGATCGGGGATGCTACAAATCAAATTGTGGAGATTTCGAGGGCTGTATCGCCGATTCCACTCATGCGTTGGCCCTGTGTTCGGATCCTGCCTCTCCTCTCCATATTCGCGCGGCGGCCACTTCTCTCTATAATCGGGCAGCGGCACAAAAAAATCTTGGCAGGGATGAAGAGGCTTTGATCGATTTTGATGCCCTTCTAAAAATAAAGCCCACCCATCTTTTGGGCCTCTATTATCGTGCCTTCACTTACGGCAATCTGGGAATGTGGGAACGGGCCATCCTTGCGTGGGAGCCCTATATGGAGCGGGTTCCAGAAGATTGGTGGCCCCGGCTTTATCGGGGGATTGCCTTCACCGAGTTGGGAATGAAAGCCGAAGCAATCACGGAGTATCAGAAGGGAACTGAACTCAACCCTCGATTCAAAGCCTTCTATTTTCGGCGCTGGACGCTCTATCGCGAACTCAAAGAACCTGAACTCGCACAAAAGGACTTTGAGGCAGGAAATGCCATTATCCACGAGCCAATGAATCCCTTTGAAGAAATCTCGAAGCTGGAACAAATCGAGGTGTGGCGGAAGAGAAGAATCTCAGAGGCTTCCTCAGCGGATGGGAAGTGTAACTCCCCTTAATTCGTCACCACGCCGGGGCTGCTCGGATCCGTCTTGTGCTCCGTCACGCCGACGACCTCGTTGTTGGCGAAATCGATGATTCGCTGACCAACCGGCACCTTCACATAGTAGGTCTGCAGGACCACGCGGCCGTAGGGGTCCAGCGCGTAGTTGTATTGCGGGTCTTCCCGGTAGGTGACGTAGGTCCACGTCGTCGTGGAACCGTTCGCATCCGTGTGGGAGGAAATCTGCTCCGGTTTGCCGAGGGATAACTTCACCTCGTCCGGGGTCATCCCGCCGATGACGGCCTTATTGGAGATGGCCACCGCGATGGCATCGTGCCGGGCCTGGTTCTTTTTGGCTTGGGCGATAATCTCGGGATCGATGCCGGGGGGCAATTCCTCCGTGCGAATCCAACCGGTAACGGTGTTGTTCCGGTAAGTACCCTTCAGCAGGTAACCATCGGGGCTGATGCCGATCAGCTCCACTTTCTGCCCAGGATAGAAGGCAGCCAGCGCCGTACGAAAATCGCGATGCGTATAAACCGCGACCGTGTCCTTCACCGAAGTCGTTACCTTGTCGGCCACGTTTCCTTCCATATAGAGGACGCCTTCCTCGCGCAATTCCATGGCGGTCTGGCCATGAATGGGAGAAGCGGCAAAGGTCAGGAGCAAAACAAAACTCCATCCCCAACGGAGAACGAGGTTCTTCACACCGTTAATCTAGCACGACTTAAGGAGGATGACCAGAAGGATGAACGGGCCCTCCTTTTCAAGAGGGATCCGGAGGAGGATTGGGCGGCGGCGGACGTGGCCCCTCGTCCGGATCGTGATCACCCGGAGGCATTCCGCCCCGAAAATCATGCCGGGGATGGTCCCGAAAATCGGGCCCGCCGGGTCCGGGGCGGCCCGGGCCGTTGGGGCCTCCCATGGGCGGACCGGGACGGCGGCCATCCGGCGTCATGCGGTCGCGATCCCGATCCATGTCCTTCTCCATCTTCGCGAATTCCGCCTGCTGAGTCGGCGTGAGGAGGGCATTGAGCTGCCGCCGGGTTTCGTCGAAGATCTTCGTGGCCCGTTCCGCCTCGTCACGACGCAAGGCCTGAAGCTGCAGGCCGGAGGCGTTGATGATCGGCTCGATCTTCGCCTGCTGGTCAGAGGTCAGGTCCAGGTGCCGGGTCAAACGCATCATCCACATCTTTCTCATCTCCGGTCCACCGGGTGGCGGCGGGTGCAGGAAGCGGGAACCGAGACCGATGGTCAAAGCCGACCCCGCCACGGCTCCTACGAGGAAGATCACCGCCACCATCAGCCAAGGCTTGATGGCACTCACGGCGAGACCTCCGAGGTCAGCGTGGAGTTGGCACCCTGAATGTAGGCGGTAAAGGGGTCTGTCGTCTGGTTAAACATGGGCCAGAAACTCAGGCCCATCAGCACAATCGCGACAGCCAGTCCACGGCTCAGCACCGTCATGTCCCAGAAGCCCGGCTTGGCCGAGCGGCCCTCGCGCCAAGCCGCCATCGCGCGGGTTTCCAAGCCGAAAGGCGGCGTCTCCGCTTCCGGATTCGCGCGGGCGGCGCGGAAGAGTCGCCCGAGTTGGTCATCGATGGGGTTCATGAGGTCTCCTTCATTAGCAGGTGATAGCGTTTGCGCAACTGGACGCGGGCGCGGAAAGCCCGCACCTTGATCCACGGGCGATTCCAGCCGGTCCGGCTCGCGATTTCCTCCACCGAATAGCCGTCCAGGTACATCATGCGCATCAGGACCTGGTCCTGCGGCGCAAGCGAGCCGAGAAGCTTGGTCACGAGTTCGTCCGCCGCAACGTGATCGGAGGCGTCCAGTTCGCTGGAGGAGGTGGCGAGTTGCTCGACCACGTTGGCCTCATCTTCGCTCAGATCGGCCAGGCGGATTTCCGGGCGGCGCTTTTCGTGGCGGATCTGGTTCAGGCAGGTGTTCACCGCGATGCGGGAAACCCAGTGGAGAAAAGGAACCGTGCCCGAAAATTGGTCCAGCTTGCCCATCACCTTGATGCAAACCTGCTGGATGAGATCCTCCGCACTCTCCCGGGCAGGGAGGTTGGCGTGAACGAGTTTGGCGACATGCGGGACCATATAATGAAAGAGGGCGAGGATGGCAGCATCATCCCCTTCTCGACCGCGCGCCAGACAAGCTGACACCTCGGCATCGGTCATATCCAGGTAATCCTCGACCACTTCATAGGCTGATGACACCACGGTGCTGGTAGTGGTTACAAGAAGGTTTCAAATTATGCCGCGAACCCCGCGAAAGGTGTTCACGATTTATTCCAATCGTCTATTCAATTTAATTGACTTCAATGCCCTTAAAAGCGAGCTTGCTGGGGTTCCTAAATCTTTAAATCACTCATGAAGACAAACACTCATATTTTGGTCGCCGCCGTGCTCGCACTCACCTTGGTGGGTGCCAAGGATGCGAACGCCTTGGTCACGACGTACACCTCTTCAGGCACCTTCGCTGCCAATGTAGCTCCTGGCAGCTACACTGAAGGCTTTCAATCGCTGAGCATCGTTAGCTCCACGCCAGGTCCATTGAATTATGCCTCAGCTGGCTTCAGCTATACAGCCACCACCACCACCACCAAATTTTTTGGCGCAGGGCCTTCTGGCAACCATTGGCTCTCGACCAATACCGCCGCCGATACCATCACCATCACCTTCACGAGCGGCAATGTGACAGCTATAGGCGGATACTTTTTTGGATCGAACGCATCTGGAGGATTGGATGCGCATGCCACCGACGTTACGCTCAATGACGGCACGGTCGTCAACTTGGGAGCCCTCACCAATACCACCTCTTTTGCCGGCTTCACCTCGGACGTCCCCATTACCTCTTTGAGCGTCGTTATGCCCAATAATACGGGAACCCCCAGATACTTCTGGCCCACCGTCAATGACCTGACCGTGGGTATTTCCTCTGCCCCCGTCCCCGAACCCACCGGATGGCTCGGCGTCCTCGCGGTCCTCGCCTTCTTTTTCGGTGGCCGCTGGGTTCACGCCCGCCGCGCGTAGCCCTTACAGAGCGAGGGCCTCCCGGAAGGCCCTCGCCGTTTCCTCCAAGTCCCCCGCCGTGTGGGCCGCACTGAGGAATCCGGTTTCGAATTGCGAGGGCGCGAGGTAAACACCCCGGTCCAGCAAACCGTGGAAGAAGCGCTTGAAGTGGGCGATATCGGAAGTCTTGGCGTCGTCCAACCGGTGCACCGGTTGACCGGTAAAGAAGAGGCAGAACATCGAGCCCACCCGGTAAAAGACGAAATCACGGCCTGTTGCCTTGAGGGCCGCGCGGGTTTCTGCCTCCAGTTGCGCGCCAAGCATCTCCAGCTTGGCGAAAACATTCTCCTCCTCCAAGACCCGGAGCTGCGCCAGCCCCGCCGCCATGGCCAGCGGATTTCCGGAAAGCGTGCCCGCCTGGTAGACCGGCCCCAGCGGTGCGAGGTAATCCATGATCTCCGCCTTCCCCCCAACCGCTCCGACCGGCAGCCCGCCGCCGAT
>FTJN01929890.1_pt1 | contig 12055 bp, 6 predicted proteins | sample 1658361 | NCBI WGS metagenome assembly FTJN01 (sample SAMEA3914819, study PRJEB12502) | metagenome | biome: forest; material: soil | place: Canada | collected 2010-06-26 | depth 0.3 m | reverse complement strand
GCGCGCCGCGGACATGTTGAAGCGATCCCAGCGCAGCATCGCGGACATCGGCACGGAACTCGGCTACCAGTCCGAAGCGGCCTTCAGCAAGGCGTTCAAGCGCGCCTTGTCGCGATCTCCCGCGGTGTTTCGTCGCGCGTGTTCGTTGTAGGACGGGCTCGGAGACGCGCGTCCTGAGGTCGCCGTGTCGGCTCGACAGGGCAGCCCCGGCTCTCCCCACCGGAGGATTCGCTGCCGGGACGACATCGACACAGTCGATACCACCAGCTTCGCTTCGCAGGAGGTCGTCATGATCGATTGGATCGCTTCGATGGCACATCGCGCGCCACGCCTTCCGCAGGCCATCTCGAGTCCGGGACATTGCGTGGACTGCCGGGAGCGACGCGTCGAGCTGGTGCCCGCCGTTCGCGCCCTCGAGGAATTGGCTCAATGCTTCCGTCGCCACGGAGGGCTGCTCGATGGCGATGAACTGGCCGGCACGCAGAGACCGGACATCGCCCAGCCGATCTCGCACATCGCGCGGCTCATCGTCGCGCGGCGCATCGTGAGCCTCGACTACGGGACACGCAGGCTCGTGCCTCTTTTCCAATTCCAACCCGGCGAGCTCGCCGTCCGTCCGGAGTTCACGAGGATCCGTTCCGAGCTCGTCGACGTGCTCGACGACGGCGAGGTCGCGCACTGGTTCGGGACCGGAAACAGCTGGCTCGAGGGCGAAAGCCCGGTTGCCGTGTTCTCGGTCGACGCCGAGTCGGTGCGGGAGGCCGCCCGCGCCGACCGCTTCCTGCTGCGCGGTTGCTGAGGGCGAGAGGGCAGTCTCGCCTGCCCCCAAGGGGTGTGGCGCGCGACCCATAGTTCGATGAGAGTGGTTGCCTTCACAGCGACTCGAGTCGAGCGAGCAATCCGTCGAGACGATCCGGCATGTGCAGACCGTGTGCGACTGCCTAGCATCGGGCGCAGCGATTCATCGATCTTCAGAAGGTACCTGACATGCAACAGACCCCCATCCGTTTCTACCGCGACGCTTTGTCCGGCCACTGCCACCGCGTCGAACTTCTGCTGACAATGCTGGAGCTGCCGTTCGACGCCGTCGATGTCGACATCGGCCGCGGCGATCTGCTCAAGCCTGAATTCGTCGCGCTGAACCGCTTCTCGCAAGTGCCCGTGATCGTCGACGAGGGCGTGGCGGTCGCCGACTCCAACGCCATCCTGGTCTACCTGGCGAAGCGCTACGGCGACGATCGCTGGCTGCCCGAGGATCCGTTTGGCGCCGCGCGTGTGCAGCGCTGGCTGTCGGCCGCGGCCGGCCCCATCGCGTATGGCGTCGCGCGGGCCCGCATGGCGTCCGTGTTCGACGCGCCGTTCAACGCGCGCGACGCGATCGCGACAGGTCACAAGTTCCTGGCGGTGCTCGAGGACGAACTGGCCGGACGCTCGTTCATCGCCGCCGATCACGCGACGATCGCGGATCTCGCCTGCTATTCCTATGTGGCGCACGCGCCCGAGGGCCACGTGTCCCTGGACGTCTACCCCGAGGTGCGGCGCTGGCTCGAACACGTCGAGTCGCTGCCCCGCTTCGTGGCGATGCCACGATCGACGCCGAAGCGCCTTGTGGCGTGACCTTCGTGGCGGCGACCGACCGGCCGTCCCCCTGGCATCCGGGCGAGCTCGATGCCCAGCGACGTGCAGGCGTCGATCCGGCGCACATCGCCGCCGTCACGGGCTTTCTCCGCACCTACCTCAACGACCAGCATCGCGCCTTCTACCCGCGGCTGCCGTTCATCGTGGTCGGCGCCGTCGACCAGACGGGGTCGCCGTGGGCGACCTTGCTGGAAGGCCAGCCCGGCTTCATGGACGCCGTTGATGAGTCGCACCTGCGCATCGCCGCGCGTCCGGACGCCGACGATCCCGCCGCGGCCGGCCTGTCGGCAGGCAACGCCGTCGGGTTGCTCGGGATCGAGCTGGAGACGCGACGCCGCAATCGGCTGAACGGGCATGTGCGCGGCACACAGGATGGCACCCTGCTCGTGGAAGTCGATCGCGCGTATGGCAACTGCCCGAAATACATCCACACGCGCGAGTTGCGGGACGACCGCGACGCTGCGTCTGCCTCGGTTGCTATCGAACGTCTCGCCTCGCTGGATGCGGAGGCGCGCGACATGATCACCCGCAGCGGCACCTTCTTCGTCGCCAGCAGCACCGAATCGCCGGAACGCGCCGTGGACGTGTCGCACCGCGGCGGGCGTCCCGGCTTCGTCAAGGTCGACGGCGACTGGTTGACGATTCCGGACTTCGCGGGCAACCAGTTCTTCAACACGCTCGGCAATTTCCTCGTTAACCCGAAGGCCGGCCTGCTGTTCCCCGACTTCATCAGTGGCGACGTGCTGCAGCTCAGCGGCGCGGTGGAGGTGCTCTTCGACAGCTCGCGACTCGCTGACTTCGAGGGCGCGCAGCGACTCTGGCGCGTGCACGTCCAGCAAGTCGTTCGTCGACGCGGCGCGTTGCGCTGGCGCGGGGTGGTGCGTGACGAATCGGCGGAAGCCGATATCACCGGCACCTGGGCCGAGGCTGGCGCACGCGAGCGAAGCGCAGCGGCGCGGGGTTGGCGTTCTCTTCGCGTCGTCCGCGTGCAGGACGAGGCGCAGGACGTTCGCTCGTTCACGCTCCAGCCCGTCGACGCCGACCGGTTTTCGCCGGGCGATGCCGGAATGCACCTGGTGCTGCGCCTGCCGCCGCCGCCGGGTGGCCCGTCGACCGTCGTCAGCTACAGCCTGTCGCGCATGCCGTCGGACGGCGGCTATCGCATCAGCGTGAAGCGCGCGGGCGTTCGCTCGAATGCGGTATGGGCACACCTGACCGAAGGCGCGGTCGTCGCGGCACGCGGGCCGCAAGGCGACTTCGTCGCGCAGCTGGACTCGCCGCGTCCCGTGGTGCTGTTGTCCGCCGGCATCGGCATCACGCCGATGCTGGCGATGGCCGAACAGCTGCTCGACGCCGATCGTCGTGCCGAGCGTCCGCGTCGCATCCATTTCCTGCACGGCGCGCAGGACGGCGAGGCCATGCCTTTCGGCGAGGAGCTCGCCGCGCTCGCCAGTGCTTGCGACGGCCTTTTCACGATCACGCGCTGCTTCAGCCAGCCGAGGCCGGCCGATCGTCCCGGTACGGACTTCGAGATCCATGGCCGACTCGATGTGGCGACGCTGCGTCGGGCGCTTCCGTTCGACGACTACGACTTCTACCTGTGCGGGCCGCCCAACTTCATGCAGCGGACCTACGACGACCTGCGCGCCATGAACATCGCCGACGACCGCATCCGCGCCGAGGCGTTCGGGCTGTCGTCACTGCGACGAGGCACGAGCAGCGCCGGCGTCGCTTCACCGGTAGATGTCGGCCCAGCCGCGGCGACCGTCGAAGTTCAAGTGACATTCGCACGATCGCAGATCAACGCCACCTGGACTCCAGGCAGCGGCTCGTTGCTGGAGCTTGCAGAGCGCGCCGGCCTCACGCCGGAGTTCGGCTGCCGCAACGGCACGTGCGGCACCTGCCGCGTCGATGTCGTGGCGGGTGGCGTGGCTTATCCGGGACGCAACGCGCCTGCCGTCGCGGCCAATGGCGCGCTGATCTGCTGCGGCGTACCTGCGCAGGTCGCGGGCGGCGAGTCGGAGTCCCGCCTGGAACTCGATCTGTGAGGCCCGAACCGCGCATCGCGGCGCAGAATCGCGACATGCAATGGCGGAGCCTCCTGTCGACGACGCGCGCGTGGCGCAGGATGGTGCGCGGCACGCGCGTGCTGATTGCCTGGCTGCTGCTGATGACGATCGCGTTCGCGACGACCTCGGTCGCCGCCGGGCAGGGGCCCGGCGACCTGTTCAGCACGCAGTGGAGCGAGCGCGACGGCGCGCCGGTGGACATCGCCGACATGGTGCAGACCCGGGACGGCTACCTCTGGATCGGCACGCCGACAGGGCTGTATCGGTTCGACGCGTTGCACTTCGAGCACGTCGACATGCCGGGCCATCCGGAACTGTCGTCGGCATCGATCTATTCGCTGCTCGCGACGCCGGACGGCGGCCTGTGGATCGGCTACGCCCTGGGGGGCGCCGTGTTCCTTCACGACGACACCGTGCGCGTCTACGGCCCGGCCGACAACCTGCCGGCGGGCACCGTTCGCGCCCTGGCTCTGCAGCGGGACGGAACCGTCTGGGCCGGCACGACGCGCGGCCTGTCGCGCCTGCATGACGGCCGCTGGCAGACGATGGACACGCCGGTGCCTGACATGGTCGTCGTCACGTTGTTCATCGATGGCGACGATCGACTCTGGATAAGTGATTTCCATGCCGCCTTCGTGCAGCGCACAGGCCAGTCCGGCTTCGAGCGCGTCTCGGCGGAGCGGTCGATGTTCGGCCAGTCGCTCGACGGCAAGGTCTGGCTTCGGGACGTTCATGGGCTTCGCCTGGTCGGCAGCACGACGAGCGGCCGCCGTCCGTCGGCGGAAAACGGGTTGCTGTTCGACCATCGGGGACTGGTCTGGACGAGTTCGATGCACACGCCGATGGAAGACATCGGGATCGTCCGTCAGCCGGTCGCTCTCCTGGCGAATCCTTCATACTCGATTGATGACTCGGCCAACCTCGTCGCCAGCGAAGGTCTTCCGACGGGCATGCCTCGACGCTTCCTCGAGGATCGGGACGGCAACGTCTGGGTCGCGACCGTCCTGGGCGTGCTCCGGTTCAGCCCGAGCAGGGTGCTGCCGTACAGCACTCGGAGCGGCTGGCCCGGCATCAAGTTCTACTCGGGCGGCCCCATGGTCGCGGACGCGTCCGATCGTCTCTGGTTCACGGAATTCACGGACGACCTCTACTACGACGACGGCGGCAGCTTCCATCGGGTCGACGCGCCCACGAAAATGAATACCGCCCTGCGGACGACGACGGGCGCGATCTGGTTCGGCGGGCGCAAGGGACTCTGGCGCGTCGAGGGCGACCACATCGTCGAGCATTTGCCGCAAGCGGTCGCCGGACAAGAGAACGACATCCAGTCCATGGCCGAAGACGCGACCGGCGCGATCTGGGCCTCGGTCGTCCGCGAGGACGTGTTCAAGGTCGCCAATGGCCGCTGGACCGCGCAGGGCGGGGTGGGCGGCCTGCCGCCAGGCCCCGCGCTCATCGTAGGGTCGGATCGCCGCCATCGGATCTGGCTCGGGTACCCGAGCGGGCTCGCCGGCGTGGTCGACGGCGCGGCCGTCACGATGTATGGCCGGGCCCAGGGCCTCGACATCGGCCCGGTGACCGCCGTCGACGGCCACCGCGCGCATGTCTGGCTGGGTGGGCAGCGCGGTCTCGCGTTGTCCGGCAACGGGCGCTTCGAGCCGATCGAGAGCGAACTGGCAGGCCTGTTCCGAAACATCACCGGCCTCGTCGAGACGGCCAACGGCGATCTATGGGTGCTGGGTGGTGCAGGGCTCGTGCATCTGCCTTCCGCCGAGATCGCGCGGGTCATCGCGGATCCGTCCCATCGCGTGTCCGCCCAGGTCATCGACGCCAGGGAGGGGCTGCACGGCATCTCGGCCGCGATCCGGCCGGTCCCCACTCTGGTGGAGGGCGCCGACGGGCACCTGATCGCCCATACCTCGCGCGACCTCTACTTCATCGACACCGGCAAGCTGTCGCGCGGCACGTCGCCGCCGTTGATCACCCTGCGCTCGCTGGCCGCGGACGGGCGCGAGTACCCGGTGGGTTCCGCCGTCGATCTTCCGCCACGCGCCTCCGCGCTGCGTGTCCGCTACGCGGGACTGAGCCTTTCCGCTGCCGAACAGTTGCACTATCGCTATCGACTCGATGGCTTCGACCACGACTGGCAGGAGGTGCAGGATCGGCGCGAGGCGTTCTACACCAACCTTCCCCCCGGCCAGTACCGATTCCACGTCCAGGCAGGATTGATGGGCGATCCGTGGAACCCCGCGGAGGCCAGCGTCGCGATCACCATTCAACCGGCCTTCGTGCAGACTCGCATGTTCCTGGCGCTGTGCATCGCGTTGGCATTGCTCGCCGTTTATGCGCTGGTGCGATGGAGCGTTCGGCGCGCCGCCCTGCAGGCGCAGACGCGGGAGAACGAACGGATGAACGTGCGAATGAGCGAGCGTGAGCGCATCGCGCGCGAGATCCACGATACCCTGCTCCAGAGCACTCAGGCCGTCGTGATGATGATCGGTGCCGCGGCGTCGCTGCTGCGCAAGGGCAAGCCCGCGGATGAATTGCTTGACCGAGCCGCGTCCAGCGGCGAGCAAGCCATCGTCGAAGCGCGCGAGCGCATCTACGAACTGCGTCGCGACGAGAGCCGGCCCATCGACGTGGCGAGCGAGCTGAAGACGCTTGGCGAGCGCCTCTCGAGCGCATCTGGCGCCGCTCGTTTCGTCTTGATGGGTGAGTCAAGGTGTATGCCGTTGGCGCTGGCCCATGATGTGATCCAGATCGGCCGCGAGGCGATGCTGAACGCGTTCCGGCACGCGAACGCGCGTTTGATCGAAGTGCGGTTCGATCACCCGGTCGACGAGTTCGTCATGACGATCCGGGACGACGGCATGGGCATCGGCGAAGAGACGCGCATCCTGGGCGCCGCTCCGGGTCACTGGGGACTGCCAGGCATGCGCGAGCGCGCCAAGCGGCTGGGCGCGACGCTCGGCATCGACGGTTCGCCGACGGGTGGCACCGTCGTGGAACTGCGCATGCCGGTGCACGTCCTCGATTCGAAGTGACCGCCGTCATCTCACCGACTCGCGAGCTCGACGCGGCCTTCTCGTGGTTTGCATCTCGGCATAGGCGGCTTTGCAGGACGCATAGGCGTCGTTCGCAGACTTCACGGCCAAGTCTGCAACCGCCCTGCATTACGGTCTTCGCGACCGTGATCTGCATCACCGAGACGATCCAGGTGGCAACTCGATCTTCCAGAGCTACGACGCTTCGTCCTCCGCGGCACGATCACTGCCAGGGTGCGAACTGCCAACTGGCGCTGCGAGTTCAGGCTGGGCAGAGAGCTCATTGAACAACGGCGCCTCGACATCGAAGAGCGGGAGCGCATTCTCCGACCATGCTCGCTTTGAACGAATGCCGTGCATGCTTGCGACATGGACGACCACGGGCATACCCAGCCGCTCGCTGGCCTCCAGGTACCGAACGAGCGCAGAGGTCACCTTGGCGGCACTCACCACGTGGTTGCGCTCGTCAATCAGAAACTCGTAGGCCTCGCCAAGGATGTGGTTGGCACCGTTCGCGCGGCGCCCCACCAACCACAAGTTGCCGATACCAAAGTTGTCCAGGATGTTGAGTATCCCCGGCAGGTGCGGCTCGAGCCGCTCCCAGCTTTCCTTGAAGCGGAGCTCTCCCTTCGCGCGCATCTTGAAGAAGGAGCCGTAGTAGGCGCTCGTCACGGCGATCCGGTTGTGCCCCATCGCGCGCGAGATCGTGCGACGCTCGTCGGCGAAGCGGCGGTAGTCGATCGAGCCGCCGCCACGCACCGGCGCCGCAGTTCCCGTCAGGCGCTCGAACTGCTCGATAGCCCATTGCGCGCGCAGGCCGTGAAAGGTCACTCCTGATTGCTTCTGGGTTAGGCCGATGCGCTCGAGCACGTAGTACAGGCGTCGCCGTGCTTCCTTCAGGGAACGATTCTTCCAGGCAGCGTGATCGCCGGGGCTCAACTCGGCCTTGACCTCCTCGATTGCTGCGTGCAGCCCTGCTTCGTCGAAATCCTCGTACTTGATGTCGCGCGGACGTCCAGTTTTCGTACCGTGGGACAGGTGCAGCCGGTCGCCCTTGTCGTCTTCGTGCGGCCGAACACAAAGCGCTTCCTTGGCACGCAGGCCAAAAGTCTTGGCCAGAATCATCAGACGTGCAACGACGGGGTCGATCTCCCTCGCCTCTGCGATCTTCGCGTCGATGTCGACTCCGTTCCCGGACCATGACTTGTCGCGTGTGGCCGTACTTGACCGCACGAACTTCAATCTGAGTTGAGGGTCTTGGATGAAGGTCTTGAGGGGAGGCACTTTGATACCGTGCATGCGCCAGAACCAAGCAAGGACCGAAAAGTCTTGCACCTGTGTCTCGAAGCCATGTCGCATGTTGCCGCCGCCAACGTCCTCGCTCCAATATTCCAGGATCATCGGAATCAGCCGTGGCTTGAACAGTGAAAGAGTCTTGATCCCGCGGTTGCGTTCCTTCACGGCGCGGAACGTGCTGAGCAGCAGTTGCTTGCGTACCGTGTACGTGCGCTCGGAGCAGCGACGTTCGAAGTCCGTCGCCCCGACGTAGCCGAACCGACGCATGAACTCGTGGACGTCACTGTCATTGGACGAGCTCCATTGCGCCAAGTTGGCTTGCCCAGGGACTTCAACTAGAGGCGATGGCCGCATTTGGAGGCGGGCGGAGCGGCCGCTCTGGTCAGGGGGTATGTCGAAAAGGCTGACGTGTCGACGGGGCTGGGAACGTGATCGCATTCGAATTCCTTAGTTCTGGGCTGCCGTTGCATCTGCTGCATGTCAGCATGCAAGGACGGCGGCCCGAAAGACATCTGTACTCACGTCTTGACCAGACGCACTCATTCCTGGCCGGAGTCGGGCCATACGGAGTGTGGGATCGGGCTCCGTCACTCTCGGGCCGTCCTCACAAATACGTTGGGGAAACTTTTTGATCGGATCGCTCGCATACGCTTGCTCGCCGAGGTCGACCGGAGATCTTCAGCAGTCAAAGAGACATCTCGCACGGCGCCGGTTCGTCGCGGAGGTCGGGACGCAAGCCATGAAGCCTCAAGCGTCCCGATCAGCCGCCGCGACGACAGCGCGAAGCTGGTATCAGGGCGGCTGGCCATCAGGGTTTGAATCGGCACCCTGTGAGCCGTGCTTCGCACCATCGGAAGCCGCGTCAGCGGAGCACCTCCGCGAGGAGATGCTCCGCCAACGCGAAGGATGGTGGAGGCGCTGAATCGTCCTTGTCGCAAGCCCCTTCCCAGCTCGACCGTGCTGGGATGTTGCTATCGCCGCTGATCCAATAGCCACCTCTTGGCGGTGTCGGAGGGCAACCCACGGCGCAGATCAGCGCGCAACGGGCCAGCCGGGCGAAAGACGATTGAACTCGATTGAAACGATGGACCGCTGGCGGCTCGCGAACGAGCCGGGCCATGGCCTTGAGTGACTTTGAACGCATCTCGATTCCACTCACGTCGCTGCGATGTGAGTTGGGGGCTTTGCGAGGGCCCCGATCCAGAAAATTCAGCGCTGGTCTCGCAGTGATCGCTGCGATGCTGAAAACAAATCGGATCTGCCTCGGAGGAAGCGGCGAGTCGCCGCTGTGCCTTCTTGCGATGCACCGACCGAGGGTGGTGCTGTCGCCTATGCTGGCTTGCCTAGCTGGCAAGCGAAAGTGAGAGACCTTGATGTAGTTAGCGTCCGCACAAGGTAGTAGGACGGCTGGTTGGCGATGTGAAGTCTATCCAGATTCGGACTGGCCGGCAACAGGATTGCGCGGGCTCTACACGTATAAGTGCGTTTGCCCACGGACAGAAATGGCTCTCCGTGCGTGGCCCGCTTGCCTGCGCGACGCCGGCCAAGCGGCCAGCCGCAAAGCTCAATTCGCGGGCGTGGTAAACGTCCAGACCTTGGCGATGGCGATGCCGCTGGCCGAGCCCTGGAAGTTGACCGTGTAGCTGGTGCTCGGTTGCAGGACAGCATTGGGCGTGGCGACGGCCCAATTCGCCCATATCGCGGTCGTGAGCGCGTCCGCGCTGAGCGTCGTCGGTACTACCTGGCCGTTGTTGTCGGTGATGGTGAAGACGGTCACCGTCAGCGCTAGCTTGGAGTCGACCGTCACGCTGGGCGCGAAACCGTGGCCATGGCCGTCGTCCGTCGCGGACACCGTGCTGCCATCAGGCGGGTAGATGCCCACCCAGTCTGTGGGTGCCGTGGCCTGGCCGTTGGCAGAGTAGTCGTAGCTCCGCGCAGCGGTGGCGACATAGCAGGCCGATGCTGAGATCGAGCCGTCCGAGTTCCAGGGCAGCGACACAATGCCAACGCCGAAGTCACGGAAGCGCGGATCGAGCAACAGCTGGCGATGCTCGGGGCTTTGAAGCAGCTCGGAGACGCACGTCGCGCCGGCCTCGGCCGACCAATTTCCATACGCTGCCGACTCCGCCAAGTCGGTCGACGGGTAGTCGAAGTACGTCGCGCGATCGGACGGCAGGTAGCCGATGTAGTGTGTCTCGTCGGGCAGCGTCGTCAACTGCACATGGCCGGTCTCGTTGCCATCGGGCTGGAGCGCGGCAAGCGACGTGACGTTGAACGTCACACCTCCGATGCCGCTGGACACGGTGTAGTTCGCGGCGACAAAGTCGGCCTGGTCCTGCGCTTCCGCGTCCAGGGGAGCGCTTTGCGTGACAGCACCGAAGCCGCCTTGCAGACGCGCGGCGTTGAGCGCGGCGTACGCATTCAGCCTCGATCCGCCCGCCGCGTAGGTCGTGGGCTCCACGATTGACGACAGGTCCCCGGTCGTAGGTGCGGGCGCGGGCGCGGGCCCGGGTGCAGGGGTGGATGCGGGCCCTGAGTCGCCGCCTCCGCAACCGGCCAGGGCAGTGGTCATCGCGATGACCGCCACAAGCTGGTCGATCTGGGCAAGCTTGCGATCACGCTTCATCGTGTTCATCTCTTGAGTTCCTTGTCGGGGGTTGCAATGATTCCAACCCTACGGGAGGTCGCTGCAAGCGCAACCCCCGCCCGCGGTGTCATTCGCTCTCCCGGCGCGCGTTCGCTGGCGAGCGTCGCCGATCGTGAGGCAACGCCCGGCCGGGAGTCGCGTTCGGTCTGCAAGCGACAAGGACTGGATGCAGTCCGAAACGGCCAAGTACCGCCCGCCCCTCGGCGAAGTCGCCGACGTGGCCCTCGATGCACAAGCCACTCGATCGCTGGAGCAAGGAATCGCCTAGCTCCAGCAAATCCGCTTCTTGTGACTTGATCTCGACGATCCTTCGATGGCCTCGATCGCAGCAGAGGAACCACTGCCCCGTCACTCGCGATGCGCAAATCGGAATTCGCACTCAGGCTAGTTTCAGGCTTTCTGATTTGCCTCTAGGCGTTGTGTCCCATGGCTTAGCGGCTTCCTCAGGTTCCCTTTGATATTCCAATCTTCATGCCGGCAGCACCGGAAGCGGTCGACGTTCTGGTCTCGCTGCCATGGTGACAAGCGGTCGAACCGAGTTCGTTCGCGGTACACACCGCTCGCAAAGTCCTATTCCGAACCGTGCGGAAGCCCGATCGGGTCGGAGATATCGCCCGATTTGCAGGCAATGCAACTTTCTCTTCGGATTCCACCCGCGACGCTCAGAGACTTGCAGGGCCTACAACTTTTCGGGAAGCCGAGTCCGTTGATCGATGGGAATCGGTGGCATCGCCCCATCCACCGACCGAGCTGAATCTCAACGCGAACGTAGCGTGATCGCCCAAGCGGTAACTGTCATGCGCAATGCGGTTCGCTGAGGTCCATTGCGTCAACAGCGATCGCGCCGACGAAGCCCATCGGGGGGTTGCGCATGCAGCGGCCGCACGTAGTCTCGAAAGGCGCGATTGGGCAAACACGCATTTGGTCTCGTCAGGCCAGAAATTCTGGCTAGCCGAGCCAAAACGCCGGTCGTTTCGCCATCTCATGACGACGGAGCATTCTCCAATCACGTGAAGGGCGGCGACTCGAACGACTCACGGCCCCCGCAAATCGCAACCAACGGACCATCCAATGACACCCAAAAAGATCTCTCGTGCCATCGACATTGGCTTTGGCTACACCAAGCTGTCTCAGTCGCCGATTGATGCGAACTACCGCCTGTCCTCGATGGCGTTTCCGTCAATTCCAGCGCCTGCCGACGGCCAGATGGACATCTCAATCGGCGTGACGCAGAAGCTCCAGGTCGTTACGGTGGAAGTCAATGGAATTCGATACGTCGTGGGCCCAGATTCGATGCTCGCCGCATCGGGACGACAGACACGCGCCGTCTCCAACCTGTTCTTCAACTCGCCGCAATACTC
>FTJN01093121.1_pt1 | contig 12088 bp, 5 predicted proteins | sample 1658361 | NCBI WGS metagenome assembly FTJN01 (sample SAMEA3914819, study PRJEB12502) | metagenome | biome: forest; material: soil | place: Canada | collected 2010-06-26 | depth 0.3 m | reverse complement strand
GTGGCGGCGGCGGCGGTTCGTTCACTCTCGGCCAAAATACGTTCGGGTTCGCCGGCTTTCAATCGGGCGATGGCTTGGTGCAAATCAATGCCTTGTCTGTAGTGCCTGAACCTTCGACCTTGGGGCTGCTGGCCATCGGGATCGGTGCCACCGCTGGTTTCGCGGCTGTGCGCAGGCGCAAGAGCCTCCAGATTCCTGCCTAGACCAGCCGAATGCCCGATGGCATTTCGTCGGGTTTTTCCCAGAACGAAAACGCTTCGTGACGCCGGAACAGATCGGTGGGAAGGATGCTGCGGCGATGGACCTGGCACACGGCGGAACCGACACTGTGCAGGCCGGGTGTGCCGAGCCGCCGGTCGAACTCGACGGCTTCCAGGCACGGCGCAATATGGTCACGGTCATGGGCAAATGGCTTCTCGCCCAGGAACTCGTAAATCTGGTCCAGCACGCCCAGCGGATCGGCTGTGAGGCTTTCGTAGCGGAGCAGGAACAAGCGGTCGGCCTGGGCGCTGAAGACGGCCTCGCGCAGCGCGTGCAGAGAGAAGCCGACCATGCCGGTGTTGGACGCCAATCCTTCGACCCGCGTGTAGATCGTGCCGCCCGGTTCGAAATTAAAAATCTTGGAGGTCTCCAGGAAGTTGCGCCGCACCAGGCTCTCGATGCTGTCCAGCACCCAGGCGACATTGCGCACGCAGCAGATCATTTTCGACTGCGGAAAGAGGGTGGTGAGCGCGGGGAGTTTCGTCGTCCACTGGCGGCTGGTGTCGAACACGACCTGCGTCGGATGGATGCGGTGGTAGTAGGCGTCGAAGGTGGCGGTGAGGATGCGGGCGCGCTGTTCGTTATCAAGGAACATGCCGTACTCGGTGCCCTGGCTCATTTCGCGCTGCAGGGTGAAGAACAAGCTGCTCATGGGACTCGTCATCGAGGCATGGAAGCGGGGGTTCTGGCGCAGCAAGGCCGAGAGGAGGGTGGACCCCGAACGGGGAAGGCCGGAGATGAAATGGATGTTGTTTTGCACGCAGCGGGTTCGGTTGCCTCAGGGCAAAAAATCGGGCACTCTGGGAGGAGGAGCGGGAATGTTTCACCCTAGAGGCTGGCCCTGGACATGCAAGAGTGGAAAAGGGGAACAGAGGTGAAAAAGGTGTCCCCTTTTACTCTCAAAGGCTGGGATCTCTGGGCCGCCCTCATAATGGTAAAGCTCAGGCCATTGCTCTTGTCCTTCCACTTCCAAAGAATAGGGAACTCTGGAACGAGCCGTGGGGGAAAATGGGACAGGTACCATTAAAAGCGCATCCCATTTCGTACCTGTCCCCATGTTCCCGCATTTTCCCGGTCACCTAAGCCACATCACGTAGGGAATGGCTTCTTGGTCGACCACTGCGCCTGTTTTTTTGTAGAACGCTTGCGCGGTCGTGTTGCGATGCCACACCTCCCATCCCAGCTTTTGCGCGCCGTGGTCTTTGGCCCAGGTTTTCACTTGGGTAACGAGCCTGGATCCAATACCGAGGCCTCGTGAATGGCGGTGAATGGCAAGGTCGCTGATATAAACGCGCAAGTGGGCGCTGTTCAACTCGTGCGTGAGAACCCAGGAGATCATGCCGACGACCTGGCCCCCATGGATCGCCAGCAAGAGATGCATCGGCGCACGCGGACCCAGATAGAAAGTTTTGAAGTCATCGAACGTCAAGGGAGGCGCTGTGGTCTCAACGTGAAAGGCGAGTTGGCTCGCCAAGTTGAGCACCGCCTCGAAATCGTCTGCTTCCGCGCTTCGAAAAGATAATTGATCACACATGGGTCAAGTTTGAAGGAGGCGACAGCCGTCCCTTTTATTCCCAGTATGTTCTCACTCCGGACAAAAGGGGTGATCGGGATTACAATCTTGTTGGCGCATGAATTTTCAGGGATGATGCGGCGAGCCCGGCGTAGCCGCTTTTCTACTTATGCGTCCCTTTCTCCCTCTGCTCCTGCTTTTGGCGGGAATGCTTCTTCTCCCCCTCATCGTCCAGGCGGACTCCACTGCATGGGTCGTCGGTCACCTGAGCACGTCCCGGGCTCAGCAGACGGCCACGTTGCTGACCAACGGCAAGGTCCTCATCGCGGGCGGTTCCTCCGGCTCCACCGAGTTGGCCACAGCGGAAATCTACGACCCGGCGACCGGCCTCTTCACCGCCACGGGCAACCTCTCCACCCCCCGGGTCAACCACACCGCCACTCTTCTGCCGGACGGCTGGGTGCTCGTCTCGGGCGGCCAATCCAACGGGCAGACTCTCGCCAGTGCGGAGATCTACGATCCCACCACAGGCCACTGGACTCCGACGGGCAGCCTCCACACCGCGCGCGCCTTCCACACCGCGACGCCCCTGCGCAACGGTCTGATCCTCGTCATCGGCGGCACGGGCTTGGCCGCCTCCGGCACTCCGGCTGTGGCCCCGACAGGCGGCGCGCTCTTCAGCGGAGAGCTTTACGATCCCACCACCGGCCAATGGACCCTGACGGCCAGCCTCCACGTCGCCCGCTACGCCCACACCGCAACATTGCTGCCCGATGGCCAGGTCATCGTCGCCGGCGGCCTCGACGCTTCGGGCAGTCTCACCCCCACCGCCACGAGTGAGGTCTACAACGCCACGAAGAAGACTTGGACCACCGTTGGCGCCCTGCACACCGCCAGCTTCGCCCACGCCGCCGTGCTGCTCCCCGCCGGCCAGGTTCTCCTCGCCGGCGGCGGTTCCCCGCCCCCTCTGACCCGCGCTGAGCTTTACGATCCCACCACCCGGAAATGGATCGCGACCGGCAGCCTCGCCACCGCCCAGGGCCTCCCGATCCTGACGCTGCGCCCTACCGGACAAGTCCTCCTGACCGGCAGCGCGACGACCGAATCCTACGATCCTGTCACGGGTCTCTGGGTGCCAGGGGCGAATCTCAGCACGACCCGGCTGGGGCAGACGGCCAGCCTGCTCATCAGTGGGGATATCCTGCTGGTCGGTGGAAGATTCGGCCTGGGTGGCCAGACGCTGGCCAGCGCGGAGGTCTATCAGAACATCCACGGTTTCTCGACGCTGACCACACCCCTGGCCCGGACCCGCGACTATTGCACGAAGACCCTGCTGCCCAACGGAAAGCTCCTGCTGGCGAGCGGTTCCAATGTTGCCCCCACCTCGAAAACGGCAGTGCTTTATGATCCCACGGCGGGAGTCTGGACCAGCACCGGCAATCTGCCGGAACCGATTGGCTTGCAGTGCGCCAATCTTCTGCCCAATGGAAAGGTGATGCTCACCGGTGGCGGCTACAACTATGTCACCAAGAATTGTTCGCTTTATGATCCAGCCAGCGGAACGTGGACTGTCGCCCCGCCGATGTTCTCCCCGCGACTCGATTTCGGTTCCGTTCTGCTTGCGGATGGACGGCTGATGGTCATCGGCGGGACGGGCCTCGGCACCGGAAGCGAATGTGAGATTTTCGATCCCACGGCCGGCGCGTGGTCGAAAGCGGCCACCCTTCCGGGCAAAGGCTATTACCGTTGCATCCTGCTCGCCAATGGCGACGTTTTTGCCATCGCCTGGGATACCAAGATCACGGCCACTTACCTCTATCATCCCGCCACTGGAACCTGGACTCAATCGGCCAGTTTATCGGCCGCGCGGCGCAGGTATGCCACGGTACTTTTGCCCGATGGCCGGGTCATGATTTCCGGGGGAATCGGCGGCAATTCACCTTTGGGTTTGGCAATCGTGGAGTTTTATAATCCCACCACCGGGAGCTGGAGTTCGGGGGCCAAGATGTCGACGACCCGGACATCGCCGTCCGCGTGTGTGTTGACCGACGGGAAAGTTCTGGTGGCAGGCGGAGACGACAGCCTGACCCGGATTGATAATTCCACGGCTGACATCTACGATCCCGCCACAAACATCTGGACGCCGATGGGGAGCATTTTTCCCACCACCCCGCTTACCTCGTCGCATCTGCTGGCAGACGGTCGAGTCCTGCTCTGCGACGATGAGACCAAAACGGTGCAGATCTTCAATCCGGGCTTGGTGTCAGCCCCGGTGGCGCAGCCCTCGCTCGATCCCTTCTCTTCTCTTAATCCCGCCGCGAAGTCGCATCTGACCGGCACTGGTTTGACCGGGCTGTGGGACAGTGCGGCCGGGGCGGATGTTCCGGTCGTTCGCCTGCAAGGTCTCTCCAACGGGCAGACGCTCACCCTGCCACTCGATCCCTCGGAGGGTTTCGACAAGGACTTCTTCGCCTATTTGGCGCCGGGCAGCCTCTTTTCCGGTTACGTGCGGGCGACCCTGTTTGTGGGAGGCGTGCCCAGCCTTTCCCGCTTCATCTCTTCCTCGGCGCTCCTTCCCCAGACCCTGCAGTTCACGCCGGTGGGAGACAAGAGTTACGGTGACGCTCCGTTCACCCTCTCCGCCACCGCCTCCAGCGGGCTCCCGGTCAACTTTCTCGTCATCTCGGGACCGGCCAACGTCTCGGGTTCCGTGGTGACGATCAACGGGACTGGTCTGGTCGTGCTCCAGGCCGCGCAATCGGGTAATGGAACGTTTGCGCCTGTGTATGCCGAACAGTCCGTCGTGGTGGCCAGGGAGGCGCAGACCCTCGATTTCACCCCTGTGCCCGAGCCGCTCTACGTGGGAAACACGGTGACCTTGAGTGCCACTGCCTCCTCGGGGTTGCCTGCAACCTTCCGGGTGGTCTCGGGACCTGCCAGCATCTCTGCCGGTGTGGTGACGTTCAATGGAGCCGGGGATGTTACCCTCCAGTGCGATCAGGCGGGCGATGCGACTTTTCTCCCCGCTCCATCCGTGGTGCAAACACTGACGGTGGTAAACAAGCTGACCCAGACCGTGCGCCTCGTGGCTTTCGCGGACCGCCAGCTTTCCGCCGGACCGGTCGTAGCGAAAGCCACCGCCAGTTCCGGCCTTCCCGTTACCTTTTCCGTGGCGGGGCCCGCCACCATTGCGGGCAACCTGGTCACACCTACCGGGGGAGGGCTTGTCACGGTGACGGCTTCGCAAGCGGGCAATGATACGTACTTGCCTGCCCCGTCGGCCTCTCGCACGTTCAAGGTATTTGCGAGTCAGACGATCTCCCTTGCGTCCATTCCGGCTCAGATCACCGGGGCGAGCCTGGTGCCCGTCGCCACGGCCTCCTCCGGATTGCCGGTGGTCTTCTCCATTGTATCGGGACCGGCCAAGGTTGTAGGGGGGGCGGTGTTCGTCACGGGCAGTGGCGTGGTCACCCTCGCCGCCGATCAGCCTGGCGACGCGTACACCACGGCGGCACCGCAGGTCACCACCAGCTTTACGGTCGGGCCCGCCCCGCAAATCATCACCTTCCCGGCCGTGGCCAGCCAAGCCTTCAACGGTCCTCCCATTGTTCTTCAGGCCACCTCCTCTTCCGGGTTGGTGGTGAGTTATTCCGTGGCCGGGCCTGCCACGTTGTCCCAGAACACGCTGACGCTTACGGGAGTCGGTGTCGTCAAGGTGAAGGCTCTCCAGGCGGGCACCGTCGATTACCTTCCGGCCACACCCGTGACGATTAACATCTCTTCCCAGAAGGCCACGCAAACCGTCACCTTCGACCCCGTTCCAGTCCAGACGGTGGGAGCGCCTCCCGTGACGTTGTCCGCCACCGCCAGCACCGGCTTGCCGGTGACCTACAGTCTTGTCTCCGGTCCCGGAACCCTGAGCGGAAACGTACTGACCGTGACGGGCAAAGGAAATATCCTGGTGAAGGCGGTGCAATCCGGAAACACCAACTACCAGACTGCCAGCGCGAGTCTCCGAGTGAACGTCAAATAGTCCTCCGCCGGAAGGGGAAAAAGAGACAGGCATCTTTGATTTCTCATTTTGACTTATTCGGTAAAGATGCCTGTCCCATGCCTGTCTCTTTTGATCTTTTCTTGCGCATTTGACATGAGGATGAACACTCAGAGGTAGCCGCTTGTCCCTAATGGCGGTGTATCTGTCGCCTCTATCATCCGCAAGCTCCGCCGCTAGGGACAGCGGCGGCTACCTCGGAAACCGAGCCGGGGCGGCAGAATTCGGACGGCCTTTTGTAACCGCGGCAACCACGCGCGTGAGCGCGTGGATCGGTCCGATCCACCGTCTTACGACGGCGGCTACGAAGGCATCAGCCTTACAACTGCTGTTGCTTGCGGCGCTGCACGAAGACCAGCAAGGCCAGGCCGCCGAGCATCAGAGCCCAGGTGCCCGGCTCGGGTACCACCTCGAGGTCGCCGTTATTGAGATAAAGCACGGTCGCGACGTAGGAACTGCCTCCCGTCAGGGGCGTGACCCCGTCGGACCCAAACTGGTTGATCGAGATCGCGGTGTAGCTGGAGAGCGTACCGACCCCCATGACGAATCCGTTGCCGTTGAGCGCCAGGTTAGCCAGGCTCCCGTCGATCGACGTCACCAACCCGGTGTACTGCGAGTTCGAAGTGCCATCCACCAGCAGATACGGCGTGCCCAGGCGCAGGGAAAGCAGCCCACCGTCCGTCAGATCGATCAGCGAAACGGAGTCCGTACCCGAGAAGTTAAGCGAGCTCGTTCCCGCCAAAGTCATGTAGGTGGTATTCGTATTCGGCGTATCGAAGGTGTGAAAACCCGAGCCGGACGTGGTGCCCGCGCCCAAGTTGAACGTGAGGTTGGCCGAGGCGATCGAGACGCTGGTATTGGTCACCGTCAGGTGCGTACCATCGACCGTGGTGCCCGACTGGATATCGCCGGAGGACAATGTTCCGCCGCTGGTCACCGAGACGCCGCCGCCCGTCGTGATGTTACCCGAGCCGGCCACGGTGCCGCCTGAGATCGACACCGCGCCCGTACCAGTGCCGGAACCGGTGGTGTTGTTGACGTAGAGTTTGCCGCCCGTGACGAACGTGCCGCCGGTGTAGGTATTGCCGGAGGCATTGGAAAGCTTGGTGATACCCGCGCCCGTCACCGTGTTCAGCGAGCCACTGCCCGAGACAGCCCCGGAGAAGTTGATCGTCTGCCCCGAGGCGACGTTGACATCGGCACTGGTGGTCAGGCTGACCGGGGCCGAGATGGTAGCCACGCTGCCATTGGTGCCGCTGTTGGTCACCGTCGCATTGCCACCGTTGCCCGCCAGCGAGATGCTGCCGCCGCTGCCCGGCGCGACGGTATAACCGGCACCGGTGCCCCCGCCTGAGGCGCCGAAGGTGATCGCGTTGAGGCTGGGAGCCGCCCCGTTGAGCGAAACGGTGGCCGAGCTGCCCGCCGCCAAGACTGTGTTGTCGAACGTGGCCGTGTCAGTGTTGGTGAAACCGGAATCGAGACCGGGCGAGCCTTGGTTGGTCCCCCAATTGGCCCCGAAGCCGGAGGCTACCGTGCCCCACGCCCCGCTGCCATTGGTGTTCCACGTGCTCGTGCCCGAGTAGACCTGGCCGCTGACGGTAATCCCCGCCGTTCCGACATTGCTGGAAGCGCCGCTCAGGGCCGAGCTATCGGCAAAGGTGTAAGTGAGCGGCGTGCTGATCGCTCCCAAGCCCTGGCCGGTGGCCAGGATGGCCGTGATGGCGCCGCTGGTGCCGCCAGCGGCCACGCCGCTGACCGAGTTCACCGAGACGTTGCCCGAGGCCGCCGCGCTGCCCGCAAGGTTCACGAGATAGCCGGCGGCGTTGCTCGCCGTCACACTGTTGCTGCTCGTGACTGGAGCCGTGTAACCGACGTGGACCGGCCCGAGATCAAGCGTCGATCCGCTCAGGCTGCCCGACGCATGGCCGTGCACGTTGACCGTGACATTGCCGGTTTGCGGCGTGTTGTCGGCGTTCGGATCGGTGATGGAGAAATTACCGGTCTGGCCCGCGCCCACCGTCGTGCCGTTGAAGGTGAGTCCGGACGCCGAACCGCTGGTGGCACCGGCCGCCGCCACGATGGTTCCCGTCGTAATCGAACCGGTGGTGTTCGTGCCTGACGTCCCGCCCGCAGAGAGGCTGGAACTGCCCGTCGGCGCCGTGTTGGAGACCGTGACATCGAACGCCGTGGTGCCCCCGGTGATGATGTCCGCCGACGCCGGTGTGGCCGTGATCGTGCCGATGGTGGCCTGGTGGGTCAGGTTCAGCTGCGTCCCCGTGCCGAGGAGGCGATAGTTGGTGGGCACCGTGCCGGTGAAGGCGCCCGTGGTCAGGTTGCTGCCGCTGCCGATGGTGGCCAGGACGTAGTTGCCGACGCCCGACGTGGTCGTCGCGCCCGTCGTCCCGGTGAAGGTGATGTTGTTGGTACCGGCCAGGGTGGCCGCGCCGTTGATGGTCAACCTGTCCGACGTGCTGCTGTTGAGGTCCACGGCAAACGTGCTGCCGTTCTGAAAGGAAATGGACCCGACCGTGAGGGTACCGACCCCGCCGACCGTCCCGGGATTGATCGTGCCCGCCGCGCCGCCACCCGCCGCATTGAGCGTGACGGCACCATTGACCGTGCCCGCACCGGACAACGTGGGCGTACCCGAGGCACCCGCGCCGCCAACCCCAACCGCCGAGCTGGCGTTCAAGGAGCCATCGGCCTGCAGCACGCCGGCGTTGAGCGTCGTCGCTCCGGTGTAGCCGCTGGTTCCGGTCAGCACCAAAGCGCCGGCGCCAGACTTGGTAATCCCCCCTGCCCCGGTGAGCCCGGCATTGATTTGAGTCTGGGCGTTAAGCACATTGAACGTCCTGACCGTACTCAGAGCGATGGGGGTGGAGTTGGTGAAAGTCAGATTCCCGGTGAAGGTGGCGGCCGCGCCAAAGGTGTAGATCGTCGAGACATTGCCGCCAAGAACCAGCGCGTTGGACAGCGAGTGACCGGTTGCGTCCGCACTGCGCACCGTCAGGGTGGCACTGGTCGCATTGAGGCTTAAAGCTCCGGATCCCAAGGCGCCGTCGTTGCCCAGTTGCAAGGTTGCCCCATTCCCGGAGAGCGTCGTTGTCCCCGAATAGGTTCCGCTGTTGTTATTGCTGATAACGAGAACACCGTTCCCCCCCTCGGCAATGCCTCCGGCGCCGTTGATGATGCCGCTGATCGTGATGGCAGGGTTAACATTGATCGTGTTGGCCGACAAAATATTTCCATTCAGATTCAAAGTCCCGCTGAGCGTCATGGCGGCGTTGCCGCTGTTGGTCGCCAGGTTGATGGACGAATTGCTCTGCAAGTTGACGATGCCGGTCAGGTTGGGCGTGCCGCCGCCGGTGACGCTAAAGAGGGCACTGGCCCCATTGATGTTGATGGTGTTATTGATGCTTACCGCGCCGTTCAACTGCAGTTGCGCGCCGTTGGTTACGGTCACGTTCCCTGTTCCGAGCGCCGTGCTGGTTGAGGCCCTCAGAGCGCCCGAATTGATCACCGTGCCGCCGTTGTAGGTATTGGCACCGCTCAACGTCACGAGCCCCGTCGCGGCGGTTGAGGACGTCGCCACGGTTGTTCCCACCCCGCCTGAGACCACCGAGCCGGCGCCGGAGATCACCGAGGAGATGGTGATGCCTTGCGTATTGGTGGCGAGATCCAGTTCGCCCGTCGTGACCAGGCCGGGATTGAGCGCTGTTCCGCTGATGGTCAGCAAGCCGGTGCCGGCATTCATCACGCCTTTCAACCCCAGGCTCGTGGTGCCCAATCCCAGTGTCTGCGCGGTTCCGGTGTAACGAAGCGTGTTGCCCACGGTGTTCACGGTTTGCGTCTGTGCGCCTGCGAGGGTGTAGTTGGTTGTCGAAACCCCAGGACCGCCGGACGGGAGGGTTGTGGACGCACCGAGGCTGGAAATGGCCACGCCGGCACCATTCGAAGCCGCGTAATCAAGCGTAGCGCCTGAGCCCAGGAAGGCCCATGAGCCAATGATGCCGCTTGCGCTGCTGGTATTGATGTTCCCCGTCGTGTTGCCGAAATAAAGCATGCCGCCGGCGCTATGGGTGACGGGGCCCAGGCTGAGGGTCGTGCCGGACACGGTATTATTCACCGTCCCAAATCCCTGATTGGCATTGAGGCCGGCGAGCGTCTGCGACGCAGCCGCCGCTCCGCTGAAATTGAAAATACCGTTGCCGCCCGTTGCCAGTGTCGAAGTCGTCGCCAGCGAACCGCCGCTGCCCAGAGTCAGCGTGCCCGTATTCACCGTCGTCGTTCCCGTGTAGGTATTCGCCCCCGTCAGCGTGAGCGTCCCCGTGCCGGTCTTCGTGAAGCCGTAGGCGCTGCCGCCATCGGAAATCGCGGAACTGATCGCGGCCGTGCCGACAATGTCAAAGTTGCCGCTCTGGCCAAGGACCAGATTGAGAAGCTTGGTGCCACTGCCTACGGTATTTTGAATGTTGAGGATGTTGCCGGATGCAGCGTAAATAAGATCACCTGATGCTGAACCGGCCACGCTGTTGCCAGTCGATCCCACCCCGCCCAGGGTCAGGCTGCTGTCACCTATCGTCGAGCTGTTGCCGATCGTAATTGTTTTGGGCCCCGCCGTGAGATTCAGGGATCCCCAATTCATCGCCGTATTTGTAATCGTCGCAGTTGTAATACTGCTGAAGCCGTTGAAATTCGCATCCTCTGAGACGGTCGCCACATGACCCAAGCTCCAGTTGCCACTTGTGCCCAGGGCGCTCGTAGAGCCCGGGTAGTCGTTCTCGGTATTTGCCGCCTGCGTGGAGGAGGCGAGGCTCAAGGTCAGCAAGGCCGGAAGGGAGATAAAGAGGTGTTTCATTTTTCGGGTTTCTTACCGTGCAGATTAATGCATTTACACCGCATGCGCTAGTCGCCTGCCGATCAAATAGTGGTTGTTTACAGACTCCGCGTTCCTTGGCCGGGAGAGTGGACCTCGCATTTTGGACGGAAATTGGGCGGAAATCGGGGGGCGGAAATCGACAGAAATCGGAAACAGATCAGAACAGGCCCGGTTTCCGAAGTATTAAAAGCGGAGAAAGAAGCGGAGAAAGCGATGGGACCACCGCCTGCATGACCATCGACGGAGCCATCACTGGGGAAGTCTTTGAGGCTTACGTCCGCCATGTGCTGCGGCCCACCTGCAGCGCGGCGATTCAGGAAAGGTTGTCGCCTGTGCGGCGGCGCGGACGGAGCCGCGCCCCACTCTACCCGACGGCGACCTGCTCGATACCGCCGATTTTTTCCCCGAGGAACCGTTCGGCGAGGCGGGAGAAATGGGGTGGGTAATCGGTCGCGCAGATGGTGATTTTGCCTGCGATGGAACTGGTGGCGCGGTTGAGGCCGATCCGGGAAAGCTCCCGGGCGAGGGCGGCGGCGGCGTTTTGCGCCGAATCGACCAGCACCACGCCGGGGCCGAGGACACGCTGGGCGAGGGGCTTGAGCAGCGGGTAATGGGTGCAGGCCAGCACGACGGTATCGACCTCCCGCTCCTTCATCGGCGCAAGGTATTCCTCCAATATGAGCAGCGTAGCCTGGTGTGAGAGCCAGTCTTCCTCCACCAGCGAAACGAGCAGCGGGGCCGCCACGGCCGTAATGACGACATCCGGGCATTTGAGCCGGAGCATGTTTTGGTAAGCCTCGCTCTGGATGGTGCCGTGCGTGCCGATGATACCGACCCGCCCGTTGCGGGTGGCGGAGAGCGCGGCCTCGACGCCGGGGGCGATGACGCCGATGACCGGGATATCGGCCTCCTTTTGCAGCCGCGCGAGGGCATGTGCGGAGGCCGTGTTGCAGGCCACCACGACGGCTTTGACCTCGTGACTGCGGAGGTAGGTCATGATTTCCCGCGAGTAGCGGATGATCGTTTCCGGGGATTTGTTGCCGTAGGGGACGCGGGCGGTGTCACCCAGATAAAGAATATCCTCCGAGGGCAGGAGCTCCCGCATGGCTTGAACGACGGTCAGGCCGCCGACGCCGGAATCGAACGCGCCGATGGGGCGCTCGGTGGCACTCACGGTTCCTTGTCCCCGGGCGTGACGGCTTCCTGCGTGGGTGCGTCCTTTTTGGCCGGCGGCGTGGGGTAGATGTTCACCGTGGGTGGTTCATCCGGTTCCGGCGGCGCTTTGTCGGCTCCCGGCGAGGGTGAGGTGGGAACCATGGGCTCGGAGAGATTGAGGCTCGTGCTGGCACGCGGCTGGGGTGGCGGTTCCGGCTCAGGTGCAGGC
>FTJN01003198.1_pt3 | contig 12118 bp, 14 predicted proteins | sample 1658361 | NCBI WGS metagenome assembly FTJN01 (sample SAMEA3914819, study PRJEB12502) | metagenome | biome: forest; material: soil | place: Canada | collected 2010-06-26 | depth 0.3 m | reverse complement strand
GCCTGGCCCGCGTGCGCGCTGAGCTTCTGGTCGGTGACACCGATTTTGATCGTCCTGCCTCCCGTTTTGAGTTTAATTTCCTCTGTCACCGTCTGGTGAGTCGAGGCCGTGTGGTCTTCTTGTTGGAAGTTGAACATCTTCAACATCTCCCAGACGGTGACTCTCTTTTCAACTGCATCGTTACGGCTAAGGCAGATCAAGAACGGTCGGGACCGTGCGAAGATCCGTTCCTTTTATATTCGCAATGAAAAGGGCAAATACGAAATTGAATCGAATGCATGGGAAACGAGGAGCGATGAGATTCTCGCCATTTTCAACGCCGCCGATTTTCAGCCCGTGCGTTATCGGAATTCCGCTTACGTCGATGAGGCCAAGGTCCTGATTGAAAAATTTCTCCAGGAACATCCTACAAACGCGGAGGCCTGGAACATCTATTTGGCTAATTACTACCGCTTTCGTTTCGCCGGGGGGAGCTATTACTTCGGCGGGACTCTGCCTTGGGGCGGTGGAGGTTCTTATTTTCCGCACGAGATCTCGCAGGTTAAAAAGGCCGTCGCGCTTTGCCCCGAAGACCCGTGCCTCCAACTCTGGTATCAGGTGGTCACCTGTCCCACCTATCAGCGCAACGACGCGCCGAACCTTGTTGCCCTGAATGACGAGATCAAAAGGCGGCACATCCTCGCGAATGATTACGAGGACATCGACTACGACGCTTTTTGACTTGGCTCGAAAATAAGCAACGTTCGCGAAGAATGGGAGAGGTACATCCCCTAAAAAATCAAAGGAAATCCCAAACATCCTATGGGTGATGGGAAAGGTTTCACGCAACGGCGCAACGCTCGCAACGGGGGAATGGCTGGGAATTCCTCAATCGCCTGTTGCGCGCTTGGAAAGGGAAGAGGTAGGAGAAAAGGGAGTCGAGCCGAAGGCTTGCCAGAACCGTAGCCGGTGGTTGAGCGAAGCGGACACCACCGGTATGGGTTTGGAAAAGCGCATCCTGAAGAGATGCCAGAAGTGCTTCGCTTTCGACTCTGTGGGATGGCTGGGAGAGGAAATAGGCTTTTAGAAAAGCCAATGCCTCTGCCTACAAAATCTCGGGATAGAGCCGCCGGGCCATCTGCTCCAGCTCGGACTGGTTTTGCTCGGCGGTTTCGTTCAGGACACAGCGGGCCATCATCTGGCGGGCTTCCTCGTAGTTGAGGGCCTGGATGGCGCGCTTGATGCGGGGGATGGAGGAGGCTCCGGCACTGAGTTCGTCGATGCCGAGGCCGATGAGCGCGGGGATGAAGAGGACGTCGCCCGCCATCTCGCCGCAGACGCCGACCCAGATGTTGTTCCGGTGCGCCGCCTCGACCACCGTTTGCAGGAGCCGCAGCACGGCAGGGTGCGCGGGCTGGTACATGTTGGCGACGTTCTCGTTGCCGCGATCAATGGCGAGCGTGTACTGGATCAAATCGTTGCTGCCGACGCTGAAGAAATCGACGTGGCGCGCCAGGATATCGGAGGTAAGCGCAGCGGAGGGGACCTCGATCATCACGCCGACGTCGAAGCGGTCGGCCTGGGGCACGTTCTGCCAGCGGAGTTCCTCGCGCACCTCGTCGAGCAGTCGGCGGGCGGCCTTGAGCTCGGTGATGTCGCAGACCATGGGGAACATCACGCGGACGTTGCCCTCGATGCTGGCGCGGCAGATGGCGCGAAGCTGGGTACGGAAAATATCGGGGCGGGCCAGCGAGAAGCGGATACCGCGAAAGCCGAGGAAGGGGTTGATCTCCTGCTCGATGCCGAGATGGGCATGCTTTTTGTCACCGCCGATGTCGAGCGTGCGGATGATGAGATGGTGCGGCTTGGAGGCCCGGGCCATCTGGGAGTAAACCTCGAATTGCTCGTCTTCGCTGGGGGTCTGGTCGTTGTTAAGAAAGAGGTATTCGGTCCGATAGAGGCCCACGCCCTCGGCGCCATGCTCGCGGATGAGCGGGATGTCCTCGACAATCTCGATGTTCGCGGAGACGGTGATGCGGCGATTATCGACCGTGACGGGGATGGTTTCGCGCAGGGCGTCAAGTTTGACTTCGACTTCCTCGTGCACGCGCTGACGCTGGCCGTATTCGTACTTGGTCTGCTCCGTGGGGGAAACGATGAGGAGTCCCTCGTAGCCGTCCAGCAGGACCTCCACGCCGGGCTCCAGTTGACTGATGATGTCCCGCAGGCCCACCACCGCCGGGAGGCTGAGCGACTTCGCCATGATGGCGGAATGGGAGGTGCGGCTGCCCGCCTCCGTGGCGATGCCAAGAACGAGATTGCGGTCGAGCCCGGCGGTATCCGAGGGTGCGAGATCATGCGCGAGGACGATGCCGCCGCTGTCGATGTTCTGCATTCCCGTGTCGTCCTTGCCTTGGAGGTTGCGCAGGACGCGGCGGGAGACATCGAGAAAATCGGCCGCGCGTTCGCGGAAGTAGTCATCGTCCAGCTCACGCATCTTGCGCGTGTAAGAGCGGACCACCTGCTCGTAGGCGAAATCGACATTCACCAGGCGGCTCTGCACCTGTTCTTTGACGCGCTCGATCAGCGAGCTGTCTTCCAACGAAAGGATGTGGGCGTCGAACATGCTGGCGTTCGCCTCGCCGATGGAGGTGGCCAGCTGATTTTGGATGGCCTGGATCTGCTGCCGGGTCTTGAGCAGGGAGGCCTCGAAACGGGTGATTTCGCCGGAGACATCCTCCGGGCGGATGCGGCGCTTGCGGACGATGTGTTCATCCGCGTGCAAGATGAGCAGAGGCCCGACGGCGATGCCGGGGGACACGGGCGTCCCCTTGAACCGGATTTCTGCGGTGGGCACGGGGCCCGAAAAATCGTCTGGCATCGGCGCCAAACTGCTCACTCTTCGTCGAATTTGCGAGCTATTAATTCCTCGATCGCTTTGATCATCTCGGCAGCGTCAGCGCCGGACACGGTAATCTTGAGGCGCGAGCCGCAGCCCGCCGCCAGCAACATGAGTCCCATGATGCTTTTGCCGTTGATTTCTTCTCCGTCCTTTTCGACCAGGATATTCGAGCCAAAGCGGTTGGCGATACGGACAAACATCGCCGCAGGGCGGGCGTGCAGTCCGAGTTTATTCCCGACCACGAGATCACGGACGATGGTCTGGCCTGATTCTTTATTTTTTGCGACGGATGCCATGATTTCTTTTTTAATAAAACGGTAACACCTTTACTTATCCTTGTTTGCGATAGCTTTCAACAATCTTTCGTTAAATTCGACTGCCGAATTTTGCCCCATTCCCTTGAGCTTCTGATCCAGCGCGGCGACTTCCACCAGATTGGCCAGATTTCGCCCCTGCCGTACCGGTATGGTGACATGCGGAATCTTGATTTGCAAGATTTCGTAATAATCTTGTTCAAGCCCAATCCGGTCGATTTCCGGGACCTCATGCCAGTCCTGCAGGGTAACGACAAGATCGAGCCGTTTCTCAAAGCGGATGCTGCGGACGCCGTAGATGCTGGCGATATTGATGATGCCCAGCCCACGCACTTCCATGTGAAAGCGGGAGAGATCCGAGGAGGTGCCGATGAGTTCGCGGCCTTCCAGGGAGCGGATGCGCGTGACGTCATCCGCGACGAGACTATGGCCGCGCTCGACCAGCGAAAGAACGCACTCACTTTTGCCAATGCCGCTGGCACCGCGCACAAGGACGCCGATGCCGAGGATATCGACCATGCTGCCGTGCTCCGAGGCGGTGGGGGAGAAATCGAGCTCCAGGCAGATCGTGGCCATGTTCATCAACCTCATGGTCGTGAGCGGGGATTTGAAGACGGCGATGTCCTCCGCCTCGGCTTCCTCCAGCACGATGCGGGGAGGATTGATGTTGCGGGCGAAAATCAGACAAGGGATGCGGTGCTTGAAGAGTTCCTTCAGGCGGGCGCGGCTTTCGGCCTCAGGGAGGGACTTGAGGTACTGCGTTTCGCCGCTGCCGATGATCTGGACCCGCTGGAAGGCAAACGACTTGTAGAAGCCCGCGAGGGCCAGACCGGGGCGATTCACGGCGCCTTCGGCAATGCGTCGCTGGAGTCCGCCCGCGCCCGCCATCAGCTTGAGCTGAAGTTGCGTGGCGTGATTGGTGTAAAGCTGGCCGACGCTGACGTTGGGAACGCTGTTTTTTTTCTTCACGGGACCCCGGATAAAATGGATGACGAGTGGACACTCTAAACGTGCGCGAACAAGGGACGTTCCGCAATGGAATTCTGCCACACGATTTACGATCGCAGAGGAAAAGCAAAGCACCTCTCCTTAGCCGCCACCATGCAGTTGGATTGAGCCAAGCCGGAGGCTTGGCCAGAACCGTAGCCGGTGGTTGAGCGCAGCGACACCACCGGTATTTTTTCAAAAAGCAGTGCATCCTGAAGGGATGCCAGAAGCGTTTTCCGGAGGCGTCTGCGACCCCTTTCGGGGTCGGACACGGGGAGGGATCATTCCGGTGGTGTCGCCCGCTGCTGCGGGCTTAACCACCGGCTACGGTTCTTTAAAGCCTCCGGCTTAGCATCGTTACGGTTTAGCCGCCACCATGCAGTCAGACCTCGTCTCGGTTTGTCTTGATGTGCTGGAGCGCGCTATGCCTGAGCGCCCCCTTTTTCGTTCACTTTCCACGGCCATCCTCTGGCGGTCAGTCCTTACTCCGTGGGGTTTTCTGTCCAGGAGGGAGTGCCCGGCGATTTATCGCCTTAAAAGGGAGTGGCGTCCCAGAGGGACGGGCTTCGATTCAAGGGAATCCCGGCGATAAATCGCCGGGCTGCTTTCAGTTGTCCCTCCGGGACAGCGAAGCGAGCGATCCTACCGGATCGGCTCGGGCTCGTCCTCGAGGTGGACGCGCTGGGTATCGCGGGAGAGACGGGGTGGCTCCTCTTCGGCGGGGGTCAGCGATTCATCGACCAACGGAGTGCCCGCAGGCAGGGTGGGCATCGGCTCCTCAGCGGGCAATTCGGGGGAATCCACCACAGCGTAGGTGCTAAGACCGTAGGCCTTCGGGTTCATCTGCCGAAGACGCTGGGCGAGGATGGAAGCCAACGTGCGGAGGAGGACATTGCCCGCACCGGGATTATCCTCCATGAACTGCATCAGATCGGTATCGCGGATGCGCCAGAGCTGGCTGAATTCCACGGCCGTGACCGTGGCAGCCGCAGGACCCTTGTCGAAGAGGCTGATTTCGCCCAAGGTTTCGCCCGGCCCGATGCGGGCGAGCAACACTTCCGTGCCGTCTTCCTGCTTCGCGCGGACTTCCAGCTCACCGCTGATGACGACGAAGACTTCCGTCTGTTCGACGCCTTCCTCGATGATGACGTTGCCGGGGTGACCGGGGAAAAATTCGCCGTAGGAACTGAGGAGTTCCCGGTCATCCTGTTTGAGGTGACCGATCCAGCTAAAGGTGGGCAAAGAGGGGGTAGTTAGTTCAGACATTTCGTTCTCCAGATTTGCTTGTGACAGCAATGATTGCAATATAGAACGAGTTAAATCTCGTCTGCAACTCTATCGTGCATCAAATGCACGTCACCGTGAAATTTTTCTTCACGGGCGATCGTTTTCAGCTCTTCCTCGCGCTCGACGAGATGGTCGGGATAATGGGTGATCCAGACCGATTCCACCGGGTGCTTGGAGACTTCATGGAAGAGATCCCGCTCGGGAAAATGGGTTAACTCGCAGAGCAGGGCGGCGGTTTTGCCCCCTTTCAGCGCCGGAGCCAGCTCCGAGGGATGAGCCAGATCGGCGGAATAGACGTACCGCTTGCCCTCATGCTCGAGTTTCAGCCCGTAGCAATCGAAGCAGGTGTTCGGATAGGCGCGCTTGAAGTGGCTGGCGAGGCTGGCGAGGTGCTGCGTCGAAAAACCGGTCAGGGTGAAGGCTCCCTGCACCATGGCCTTGCCCGGCTTGACCGGGTGCCAGTTGATGGGAAAACCGATCAACTCCGGAAAGAGAAGGCACTTTTCCAGCCAGTCCTTCAGCGCCACGAGAACTTCTCCCGGGCCGTAAACGTGCAGGGGAGCGCGCCGGGTGCGGAGCCAGAGCGATTGGATGAGCGAGGAGACCTGCCCATTGTGATCGCTGTGCATGTGGCTGATCCAGAGGATATCCGGCACATTGACGTCGACCTTCTTGAGGAGAAGATACCGGGCCGCCGCCGCGCCGCAATCGAGCAGAATGCTGGTTTCCGGGGTCTGGATAAGAATGCCGGAATGCTCGCGTTTGGCACTGGTATGACCGTCCGCCGTGCCGAGAAAGATGGCGCGCATAAAGGTGAAGTTGCCCCCTTCCCGGCTGTCAGGCAATCGAAAAGGGAGCTGATCCTGACTTAATCGACCGGCGCGCGGTAGTGTTCAATATCATTAAGAATATTGCGCAGAACCTGGTAGGGCCATTGGTCGGCATTGACGTGGGTGATGAGGTCCTTGCCGTAGAATTCCAGCACGGGCTTGGTCTCCTGATCGTAAACCGCGAGGCGGCGTTCGATCACGTCTTCGTTGATGTCGTCGAGCCGGTTTTCCTTGAGCGCCCGGCGCTTGAGGCGGTCGTAGACCTTGGTCTTGTCGGTACATTCGAGATGGAAGACGCGGCGGACATCGAGCTTGTCCTGCAGGATCTTCGCCTGCCCGACATTGCGGGGAATGCCGTCGAGGACGAGAAAATCGATTTCGGGCTTGAAGCGGCCGGCCCGTTCCATGCTTTCGATCTGCGCGGACCAGAGGCCGATGGTGACGTCATCCGGCACGAGTTGGCCCTTGCTGGAATAATGCAGGAACGCCTTGCCGAAATCGGAGCGAACATCCACGGCGCGAAAGACATCGCCGCAGGCGCAATGATAGAAACCTGGGATGGTACCGATAATTTTGCCCTGAGTGCCCTTACCGGACCCGGGAGCCCCAAAAAGAAGGAGGGATTTATAAACCACGATTCGTGTAATTGAGCCTAATTTATTTATGAATGCAATCCCCAAGGCAAAATACCTTGTTGTGCGCTCTGTGATTGCCCCTGCCTTTCCTCCTTCCTTGGCGCCAAGGTCAACCTGACAACACGTCGCTCCGGGTCTGTGCCAAGCCCGAGATAGCCGTCGACTTCCGAGCGACGGTCCCCAGGGCTACGCCCCTCCACCGTCACTGCCGGAATTCTGCTGAGCCTGACGCTGGGCATTAAGGCGGGCGAAGGCGGAATTAACATCCGAGGAGACGCCACCCAACAACCCCAACGATGAAACTTCCGTCCCCATGGAGGGCACTTTCTTTTTCCAAAGAATCGCGCCGGTCAGCCAGTCCAGCCGGTAAAAATGATCTCCTGCGTGAGCGTAGATTCCCGTTTCATCCAAGGCGATGGAAACGAAGGGACCACCCCACTTGAAAAAGCCGGTTTGCAGTTCCGTTTCCCAGAGCTGGCGGCCATTCATTTTATCGAAGGCACACACGCGATACTTGGAACCGGCAATGAGAATCTCGGAGGTTTTCATCGAGGAATATTCTACCTTTCAGGGTTTCCCCAGCCTTCCAGAGTTCCCCTCACGAGGCGAGATTCCTTTTTCTGACAGGAGAAAAAGAGGTCTCTTTCTGCAAAACCTGCCTTTTCCTCTTGCATTATTCTATCCATCTGGCGCAATAGCATCGGTTTATGGCAAATTTAACGAAGCGTGATCTGGTTGTGCGCATCAGCAACGAAACGGGAATGGTGCAGCAGGATGTGCTGAACGTCATTCAACGGACGTTGGATCATCTCACTGAGAGCCTCGCGCAGGGGCAGGCGGTGGAGTTGCGCAACTTTGGCGTCTTCGAGGTGAAGCTTCGCAAGGCCCGCGTCGGTCGCAACCCGAACCGCCCCGAGCATGATGTCCCCATCCCTCCCCGCGCCGTGGTGAAGTTCAAGGCGGGCAAGGAAATGAAGTCAAAGGTCATGCGCCTGACCCAGCTCCCCGTTGCGGAAGACACGCCGGGCTCCGGCACTTCGCATTCCTAATTGCTGATTTCCTGCGACCAGGCTGTGGGCGATCCGGTCTTTCTTCGGCCTGCCGATATGAAACGCTTTCTCTTTTTTCTATGGGTGCTGGGGGTATCGGTTTTGCCGGGTGGGGCGCACGTTCTCTATTCGCCTTTATACTTTCTGGCCTCGTCTGAAACCATCTGCCTCGCGAAGGCCACTTCGATCCAGGGTTCCACTGTTACGTTTGCCGTGACCGAGATTCTGCGGGGGAAAAATGCTTCCAGCATGACACTTCGGGCTTCAGCCAACCATCCCTTCGAGCCCAAAACAGAATGGCTGTTGATCGCCTCCTCTCAGGGTCTTGGAAACGGTTCAGTTGGTTGGCCGAAGGGAGATTGGATTCCCGCCCGGGTTCTTCGGCACAATAGCATGGTTTACGTCCAGATGTACGGTTTGCGTGAAGTTCTGACAGTCCCAGACAAGCTCCCGGATGGTTCCGAAGGCCTCACTCTCGAGCACCTCAAACAACTCCTCGCGAAGCAGCCCTCAAAAAGCTGATTCCCCTTTCCCCTTTTTCCTTTACTCTTCGAACCCCATGGCTCTCCCCGGCTTCCGCGATTTCTATCCTGACGACTGCGCCTTTCGCAACGGCATCTTCTCCACCTGGCGCAAGGTCGCCCAACGCTACGGCTTCGTCGAGTACGATGGCCCGCCGCTGGAACCGCTCGATCTCTTCACCAAGAAATCGGGCCAGGAAATCGTCACTCAACTCTACAACTTCAAGGACAAGGGCGACCGCGAAGTCGCGCTCCGCCCGGAGATGACGCCCACCTTGGCGCGCCTCGTCACCGCCCGGCACAAGGACTTCAAGAAGCCGCTCAAGTGGTTCTCCATCCCGCAGGTCTTCCGCTACGAGCGCCAACAGCGCGGCCGCCTGCGCGAGCACTACCAGTTCAATTGCGACATCATCGGCGAACCCGGACTGGAGGCCGATGTCGAGCTGATCGCGCTGGTTATCGACACGCTTCGCGCCTTCGGATTGACGGAGAAGGATTTCGTCGTGCGCCTGAGCGATCGCCAGTTCTGGACCGATTTCATGAACGCCAAGGCGGTGCCCGAAGAGGACCGCTACGCCTTCATCCAGGCCATCGACAAAAGCGAGCGCGAGCCACGCGAGAAGACCGCCGAGAAGCTCGGTCCCCTCGCCACCGAAGTCTTTGCCATCCTCGACGACGCCTCCAGCGCGAAGAGCGAACGGCTCGACACGGTCGAGAACGGCCTGCGCCTGCGCGGCCTGCAGGACTACGTGAAGCGCGACTACACGGTCGTGCGCGGCCTGGCCTACTACACCGGGGTCGTCTTTGAAGCGTTCGATCGCTCCGGCGAATTTCGCGCCATCGCCGGCGGAGGCCGCTACGATCACCTGCTGAAAAACCTGGGAGATGTCGACCTGCCCGCGCTCGGCTTCGGCCTCGGCGACGTGGTCTTGGGCGAAATCCTCAAGATCAAGCAGTGGAAGGCGGATAGCGCGGGCGACTTCAAGGCCTACATTGTCATCGCTGACGAAGAAGCGCGTCCGCAGGCCATGGCCTTGCTTCAGGAACTGCGCGGCAGCTTCAACGTCGATTACCCCTTCCTGCCCGCCAAAGTGGGCAAGCAATTTCAGACGGCGGAAGAACGCGGCTGCGCCGTTGCCGTGGTGGTGGACAAGGAGATCCAGGGCGGCTCCGTGCAGGTGAAGAACCTCCGCACGCGTGAACAAGTGAGTGTCGCATTAGCCGATGGCGGCGTGGTGGCGGCGCTCGAGAAATTGCAGGCGGCATAGCCTCACGGCCGTCTCCATGCCTCCTCGTTCCCAAATTTCATTTGGGAACGCTCCCGTCAGCCGCAATTTCATTGCTGCGGTCCTGTTCACGCCAACCGAGGCAATAAAATTGCCCGGTGGGGAGAACGTTCCCAAATGAAATTGGGGAACGAGGGAGATCGAATGGACACCCTGACGCGAAGTTCGTGCATCAATTCGCAATTCCCCAAATTTCCCGCTCCACTTTCTCCGCGATTCACCTAATGTCCCCTGCATGTTACTTGCAGGCGATATCGGCGGCACCAAAACCAATCTGGCCCTTTACGACTACCACGATGATCAATTCATCGTTCGGAAAACCGCCTCTTTCCCCAGCAAGAATCACGGCACCCTGTTGGAAATCATCCAGGGATTTCTCGCCGATGGGGCCGTGGAAGTCCGCCATGCCTGCTTCGGCGTGGCAGGTCCGGTCAAGGATGGCGTCGTGCAAGTCACGAACCTCCCCTGGGTTGTCGATGCTGCCGCGCTTCAGGCGGAATTGAAACTGGAGCGGGTCAGCCTGCTCAACGATCTCGTCGCCAATGCCTACGGGATCAAGACGCTCCACCCGCATGAGCTGCTTCCGCTCAATCCCAACGGCGTCCCCGGCCAGGTCGGCAACCGCGCGCTCATTGCGGCGGGAACCGGACTCGGCGAGGCGGGGCTTGTCTGGGATGGCGTCACCCATCGCCCCTTCGCCAGCGAAGGCGGCCACGCCAGCTTCGCGCCGAACGACAGCATCGGCGACGAGCTTCTCCGTTATCTCCGCCAAAGCCACGGCCATGTCAGCTGGGAGCGGGTGCTCTCCGGCATGGGCATGAAAAATCTTTACGCCTTCTTCCGCCAACGCTCCGGCGAACCCGAGCCCGCGTGGTTGACCGAACAATTCCGCACCGGCGATCTCGGCGCCGTCGTGACCCATGCCGGGTTGAAGAACCTCGACCAGGTTTGCGTCGATGCGCTCGATTGCTTCGTCCGCAACTATGGCGCGGAGGCTGGAAATCTTGCGCTCAAAATGCTCTCGCTCGGCGGTGTCTATATCGGCGGCGGCATCGCGCCGAAGATGTTGCCCAAGATGGAAAGCAACGTCTTCCTTGACGCCTTCTACCACAAAGGCCGCCTCAGCCCGCTCCTCCAAGCCACGCCGGTCTACGTCATTCTCAATGACAAGACCGCCCTGCAAGGCGCGGCCTGGTTTGCGGCACATCACAGTTGATCGTTCGCGAGGCCTTTTGCCTAGGGCCGGCCCGGACGAAGCCGGGCCCTCCATCACTTTCCTCTTGCCCCCACGCGGTTTCTAACCCATCAAAGACCATGCATCTCGTGGTTCTGACGCCCGTTCTCAATGACTGGGTTTCTGCCCGCGAAATCCTGCGCCAGCTCGATGCCGCCTTCGCCTCCCGGGCGGAGAAGGTTTCCGTCCTTTTCGTCGATGACGGTTCCACGGAACCCCCTCCCCCCGGGTTCGGCCGGGATCCCTACGTGACTCTGCAGAGCATCGATATCCTCAAGCTCCAGAAAAACCTCGGCCACCAACGCGCCATCGCGGTGGGGCTCTGCCATATCGCGGAAAAAATTCCCTGCGATGCGGTCGTCGTCATGGATAGCGATGGCGAAGATGCCCCCAGCGACGTGCCCCGCCTCGCCGACCGCCTCGCGGAACTCAACCGTCACGAAAATCCCGCCCACCCGCTCGTCTTCGCGGAACGCACCCGCCGCTCGGAATCGTCCAGCTTCCAGTTGGGCTATTTCGTTTACCGCCAGCTCCATGTCCTGCTCACCGGACGCCGCATTCGCTTTGGCAATTTCAGCATCGTCCCCTACGCCCGCCTGGGCGCGCTCACCACGGACCCGATGCTCTGGAATCACTACGCCGCCTCGGTCGTCGGTTCGCGCCTGCCCTTCACCACCATGCCGACCCATCGCGGCAAACGCATCGCGGGCACCTCGCACCACAATTACCTCAGCCTCGTCGTCCACGGCCTCTCGGCGCTGAGCTGCTACAACGACATCATCGGTGTGCGGCTCCTGGCCATTTCCTCGGTGCTTTTCGTCGTTAGCGTGGGCGGACTGTTGGTCACCGTGGGGCTGCGACTGGGCACCTCGCTGCCCATTCCGGGATGGACTTCGGTCTTCGCCGGGCTCATTGCGATTTTCCTGCTCCAGGTCATCACCCTCGCCAGCAATTTCACGCTCCAGATCATCAGTGCCCGAGGAGCCCAACCTTTCCTCCCCCGCCGCGATTACGTCTGGTATGTGGAGGATATCAAGTCCATCTTTAGCCGCCCTCTATGAGCCACGATCGCCCCTACGAAGGTCAGGAACTGG
>FTJN01003224.1_pt2 | contig 12121 bp, 10 predicted proteins | sample 1658361 | NCBI WGS metagenome assembly FTJN01 (sample SAMEA3914819, study PRJEB12502) | metagenome | biome: forest; material: soil | place: Canada | collected 2010-06-26 | depth 0.3 m | reverse complement strand
AGCTCTGTTCCCAATAACGACTCCAATAGGTATAAGCAGGAGGCGACGGATTGGGAGGCTCTTGAGCCGATGCCCCTCCCAGCGGAGGGCGTGGCGTGAATGGTCGGCGCAGATCAGACGGAAGTTTCTGACCGCTCGCTCCGAATCACTTCTTTTTCTTGGTCGGCTTCTTGGTCACCACTGTTGGTAGGGCTGTGGCGGTACACACCCGCAACCGGTCCAACGTATCGAAGTCTCTTTCCACAAAGTCCACCACCTGCATGCCCACCGTGACTTTGTCCAGCGTGCTCCTGGCACCGTTGACCGTCAATTCCGTCAAGGCATCCACCCGATAGGTCGTCGGGGGCGATTTGGCATCGCGCATATGCTTGATCTCCAGCGTGCCGGATCTGACATCAATGCCCTGGACTAAAAACCGCGTGTCGATCGGTGCCGCAACCGCCGACTTTTTCGACTTGTAGCTGCCACCTGCCAAGAGCTGGGGAGTCGGCGTCAGGATGACGAGCATCGTGAAGATCAAGACGCGCTGGAAAGAGAGGTTCATGAGTGTGATTTTTCTGCTCCGCATTGATGGGAGCGATGCAAGACGTCGATTCTGAGGCTCGGTCGCAGACCAAACCGGTCTCAGTAGCACGCCCCGAAAGCGCGCCAACCATCAGGGATGGGAGTTCAATCCACCAAACGCAGGCGGTAGGTGAAGCGATGCTCTTTCCCCCGGAGGCAATATTGAGGCAGGGTATCCGGTCCGCAACTTCCTGTGCCGATCCCGCGTTGGGCTAAATCAAGGTTGAGAATTGTTTCCAGGCGGGGCTTCAGATCAATGGTGTGAAGCGCTTGGAACAGATCATCTGCGGTGTAATGGCTGGCCGAGAAGTGGAGCAATGGTTCTCCCGTGAACCGAAGTTTCCGGTTGGAAGCTCCCGGTGTGGAGGAATGCAGTTCGATCCAGCGGACGTCGGTGCGATTACCGTTTTCCTGTGGCATCACGTAGGGGACGTGCAGGCCCGCGACGGTCTCCCGATAGAAGCCCACATCGGCGGCGACTTTCCGGTCGACATAGTTCTCGAAAGGCCCAAGACCAAACCAGGCGACCTGCTCAAATCCGGCGGGTAACGCGAGAGTCACCCCAAAGCGCGGAATATCTTCGGGCATATTTTTGCCCAGGCGCAGGCGATTCGAAATCCGGACTTCGACATCCGCCACCAGTTCGAAAATCTGCTCGTGCTCGAAGTCATCCCACTGGTCACGGCCACTCGCCCGGTGCACGGTGCGGACTGCCTTACCCTTGTTCTTCAGAAGTTCCAACTTCTCGAGCCGGAATTGCATCCGGTGCAGCCCCAGTGATTTCCACCGGCCCAGGCTTTTGCCCTCCTGGCCGGTCCAGAGCTTGATGCCGTCGTTGTCCGTGGCGGCGCGCCAAATTTGAAGACGCGGCCCTTCCTGGAGCCATTCGCTTCCTTCCGCCTGAAGCGAACGGAGGAAGCCCTGCTCCCGATCAAAGGCCAGCTTCCAGGCGGTGGACTCGAGCGTGACCCCTGCCGCCGTTTCCTCGCCCGTGCTGGCGATGCGCCGGGGCTTTGCGGTGGATCGCGGGGCGGGCGTCAGGGCGATCTGCTCCCACGCCACGATATGTCCCTGAGGAGCCCATGGCTTTTTTTCCCGGGTCCGAAACCGGAGATTAAGAAAGGCCTCTTCCGAATGACCCGGCTTGGGCAGCTTCTTGCCCAAGCGCACGATTTTGCGGGTGCCGGGCTTGATCCGGAGTACCGGGAGACGCCCTTGCAACACGGTTTTGCCTTCGATCTGATAATCCCACTCACCTTCGAATCCCTCGAGGCCGATGAAATCATGCTTGTTCTCAATCTCGATCTGGCCTTCCGAAATGTAGCGGGCCGCGACGGGTTGGTGCAGTTTTTTGACCTCCCACAGCGCCGGGTGCGGGACACGATCAGCCGAGACGAGACCGTCGCAGACAAAATTCGCGTCATTGGGCCGATCTCCAAAATCGCCCCCGTACGCCCAATAAACGCGCCCGTCGGCCGTCGTTTGGCGGATGCCGTGGTCGAGCCATTCCCAGATGAAACCACCCTGCAACCCGCGATGCCGGTACTTCTCGAACAGCGCCCAGTAGTCGCACAGGCTGCCATTGCTATTGCCCATGGCGTGCGAGTATTCGCAGAGGATCATGGGCCGGGTGTCATCGTTCCCTGTGGCGTATTTCTCCAGGACCTCAAGCGTCGGATACATGGGGCAAAGCACATCCGAGACAGCGTAACCGCGGTTGCGAATATGGTGACGGTCCCAGGCCGGATAACCGCCCTCATAGTGAAGCGGACGGGAGGGATCATAACCCCGGACCCATCCGGCGGCGGCGTCGTGATTGGGGCCGTAACCGCTTTCGTTGCCCAGCGACCAGAAGACGATGCTGGGATGATTCTTATCGCGCACAACCATCCGCATCACCCGGTCCGCGAAGGCGAGGGTGTAGCGGGGGTCGCGGCAGAGAATGGAATAGAAGTCGTGCGATTCCACATTGGCCTCGGCGACCACATAGAGACCGTATTCATCGCACAGATCGAGGAAGAGCGGGTCCTTCGGATAGTGAGAAGTCCGCACGGCGTTCACATTGAACTGCTTCATGAGCAGGATGTCCTGCAGCATGCGTTCGCGGGTGATCACCTTGCCGGTTACCTCGTCATGGTCGTGCAGGTTAACGCCTTTGATCAGAAGCTGCCGTCCATTGATTTTGAACTGACGGTTGGCGCATTCGATGCGACGGAAGCCAATCCGGGTACGGGTCCACTGCTTCCCCGCCTTGGTTTTCACGCCAATGAGCACCGTGTAGAGGGCCGGTTTTTCGGCGGACCAAAGTTGGGGCGCTTGAACCGGCGCTTCCAACTCAAGGCCAAAGCGCATTTCCCAGTTGGGCTTGAGCCGGAAGGTCTTCTTCAGCGGCTCGTCAAAGACAGCCTCACCGGTGGAATCGTAGAGCCACACTTCCACCGGGATAACTTCCACTTCGTCGGAAAAGCCAAACTCCAAGGCGATCTTCAGTTTTGCGTTCTTCAGATCCGCCTCGAGTTCCGGCTGGACGTGGACGTCCTGCAAGTAGGTCTTCGGCGTGGTGTAGAGATAAACTTCCCGATGCAAACCGGACATCCACCATTGGTCCTGGTCCTCAATGAAGGAGGCGTCGGAATACTTCACCACCACCACGACAAGGTCGTTCCCGGCGTCCCACTTGACTTGGTTGGTGAGATCGAATTCCGCAGGGAGATGCGAGTCCTTGCTGAGGCCCACAAACGCACCGTTGAGAAAGACGTAAAGCACGCTGTTGGCGCCGCCGAAATGGAGAATGACCCGGCCTCCGTGCCATTCCCGGGAAAGAGAAAAAGAGCGCCGGAAAATGCCGGTGGGATTGTGCTCCGGCACGTGGGGCGGTCGATACTTGAACGGCATCTGAACGTTGGTGTAGTGCGGCTGGTCAAAGCCCTGGGTCTGGAGATTGCCGGGGACGGTAATCTCCGTCCAATCGGAGATGGCCTCGGAACGGGCCTGGAGAAAGTTGGAGGCTTCCGTGGGATTGGCGGCAAGGTGAAAAGCCCACCTTCCGTCGAGCGACTGCCGCCAGGGAGATTCGGCAACGGCATCGCTGAGGGCACCCTTGCGGCCAGGAAAAAGCGTGAAAGTGGCGCGCGGGGGCAGCTTGTAAAGGGAGGTCAACTCCGGCGTCTCCCAGGTTGCCTTGGGGTCCTTGCGCAAGATGGAGATAAAATCAAAGCCGGTCGAGTGAGTCATAGAAAGAGATGCGACCGGGTCTCTGCAATTCCCGGCGGGATCTGAGTAAAATGCTCACGGCCTGGACAGTAAATGGCGATCGCTTTGAACGTTTAAAACGAGGTCTTTAACCGCAGGATTGCGAATTTCATCTGCCGAGAGTTGGCTTACCCGGCAACGTCCAGCCTGATTGCCATTTGCCCTGCAGCAAAATATCGGGGGCGGCCGCAGGAATCCCAAATTGGCGATTCTGAAGATTGGAAATGACCTGGGCGGCGGCGACGCGACCGATCTCTCTTTTATTCGAATGGATGCCCGCCCAGTCGAGCAAGTCTTCATCCAGCGAGACATGAACCAGCCCAACCTCGTCCGGAACACGAAAGCCGGCTCCCTGAATCCAAGGCAGGAGATGAGAGGTGCTGCCGACGACCACTTGGGGCCGGTGGAGGCGCAGCCATTTGTGGATCTGCCGTTCGACCATTTCCCGGACATCGTCTGCTTCTCCCGCGTAAAAGATGGGAGGAATCCGCCCGGCTTTGGGAGTCTTCAGATAGAAGTGGTCCGCCGTGGCATGCATCACGCGATGAGTAAAACGGTCGGCCTGCTCCGCCAGGCAAATGCCGATGCGTTCGTAGCCGAGGCGGCGAACCATTTTCAAGGCCAGGAGCAAATTGAAATGACTGTTGGAATCGATGCGGGGCAGTCGCGGAGCGAGCAACGCTCCTCCAATGCCGACCCCGGCGAGATGATCCCATTTCAGTCGCAAATGGGTGATGGGAGCGCTGACGATCACGGCCTGGATTCCCCTTTGATAGAGGATCTCCGCGATTCGTCGCATCGTCATCCCCGGCTGTTTGATCCAAATCTCCTCGAGACGATAGCCATAGCGCTGGCAAGTCTCGGCCGCGCCTTCGATATAAGGGCTGTGGAATTTGAATTTTCGCCAGACGTCCTTGTCGATGTTGCTGTTCAGCCAGGCAATGGGCAGCAGATCCTTGGACTTCGCCTCGGCCACGCCGCCCATTCGCATTGCCATGCGGGCATCGGGAACATAGCCCATCTGGTGCGCGATTTTCAAAACCCGCTCACGGGTTTGCTTGCTCGGCCCCGCGCTGTTACGCAGCGCAAGGGAGGCGGTGGCCTTGGAGACCTGCGCGGCAAGAGCCACGGCACCGAGGCTGGCGGGCGTGGAGGGCTTAGGGGGCATGGATGGGCGACCGTATCCGACCTGAAGTCGCGGGGCAAACTAAACGTTTAAAGATCTGGCGTCTGTTTGAGATCACTTCTTGGGAGGTCCGTTTAAATGAAAGGCCGTCGATCCAGCACCAGTTTCAAGGGCCGCTCGGTGGTCAAAAAGCCGGGAAGACATTGCTGAAGCTCGGCCAGCGCGCAGGTCGTCCCGAACAGGTGGTGAAGATCGTTCCAACCCTCATGCTTCACGTCGTCGATCTTTTCCAGGAAGTCGATGAAGCCTGCGGCAAATTCCATCAGAGTGCTCTGGGCCTCCTCGAGCCGGTGGCCGGATTGCCGCAAGGCGCGCGACAGACAGTAGACCCAGTCGATCTCGGCAAAGCTAATGGCGTGTCCCAGGGTAGGATAGCTCTTTTCCCGGTAAATGCGGAGGCAGGTATCGACCAGCCGGTGGGGATACCGGAGTGGTAGTCGGGCATATTCCTGGTTGAAAAGGTAGTGGAAGGTGCCGGCCAGATGAGGGAAAATGCCCTCTTTTCCCAGGTCGGCGAGACATCCCTTTCGCCAAAGTCCGGTCACGGGATCCGCATTCTCCCAGAGCCATTCAAAATACCAGTCGCGCCATTCCTTGGAGGATTCACCCGCCAGGACACGCGCGGCATAGAGTCCCGCCCCTTTGTGAGATTCAGGCCAGGGCCGCCCCTTCCAATCGAGCCCTTTCAGAAAGCTCTCCAGATCCGCCCGGGTCGCCACTTTGGCCAGTTCCGTCAAGGGATGCAGCGGGCGGGCATCGAAAAGTTCAAGGGCCGCGATGCAGTGCGCCGTGGTGTGAATGGGTGTGTGCGTTCTTTCGCGGAAGAGACCGCTCTCCGGTTCCTGAAATGCCTGCAGCGCTGCGATCCACGCAGCACGGGTGACGGCCTCCTGTGGAAACTTGCCGATGGTATAGAGAATATTGGCCGCGTCCGAGCACCCATATTCGTCCTTACCCAAGCGGCGATCCCCGGCCGGATTCTGCCACAGCCACCGGCCATAGACGCCGGTTTCTCCCAGATGATAGCGCTCCACGGTGGCTTCGATTCGGTCGATCAAGGAAGAAATGTCGGGCATAAAGGGACTATCTCGGTCGGAGTGTAAGCCGCCAGAGGGCGAAAACACTTCTCATGGTTTTAAACGTTGAAAGGCTTCCCTCTTCTCCCCGGCTCTCTTTCCCGCTTAGTTCAATCAGCATGCACCAAATACGCCGGACTCTCTGGAAAGAGAGGCTTAGTCGCTCGGGGTATTTTTTCGTCGCGCTGCTCTTTCATATTCTTATCTTCATGATGGTCGCAACCGTCATCGTTTTTAAGGCTCCCGCTCCGGAGACCATCGCGGAATTCCAAGCCATTCGGATCGCCGTGCCGCCACCTCCCCCGACACCGCCTCCTTCCTCCGGGGAAACGGTTAATACCCCCATGGAACCGCAGCCCGTTTCCGTGCCTCCCTCGGCTCCCCAGCACCTTATCAACAGCGCGGCCGGTAAGACTTTTCAGGTGGACACCTCCCTGCTGACCTCCCAGGCGCTCAGCCACATCAGTCTTCCGCCTCCGCAAAGCACGGGGATGGCCCAAGGGGCGGGATCGGAAGGCAGCAATTCCGGCCGCTCGGGTGGAGTCGACTTCTTTGGCGTTCATGCGGAGGGCAATCACTTCGCCTTTCTGCTCGACCACAGCGGAAGCATGGAAGGGGCCTTTCGCAAGACGATGGAAAGCCAACTTGAATCCGCCCTGAAGAAACTGCCCGATGGTGCCCAGGTCATCGTCATCTGCTGGGCCGGGGCGGCCTGGCTGCACAACCAAACTCACGCACAGATTGCCAAAAAGTGGCACCGGCTCGGCTCCTATGACAATTTCGAGCTTAACCCGGGCGAGACTTTGGATCTCCCCCGGTGGATCGAGATCAACGCCACCGCCATTGACGACATCATGAAGGGAATCAAAAGCCAGACGCCCGCTCCAGGGGGGACAGATTGGCGACAACCCTTTATTTATGCCATGAAGTCGACCCCACCGCCGGACGCCATCTTTTTCCTCACCGATGGCCAAATCCCCGGCGCCTCCGTTGAGCGGACATTGACTGTCATCGACACGGCGCTGAAGAAAGCTCCCAACCTTCCGAAGGTCAACTGCCTGTGGATTGAAAATAAATCCACTAAGGGCACAGCCATGGAAAAGCTCGCCAAGAAATATCACGGCGAGTTCCGCACGGTCACCGCCAAAATGCCCGCCCGTTGAACTGTTAACAGGCCTCGTCGCCAGAAATCAACCGCAGTTTCAACGGTCCTTTGTGTTCTTCTGGCTCCCTGCTCGTTACAGCCGCATCTTTCCTGCGACGAAGTTCAAGGCCTTGGCCGCAATGGCGCGCCTACCCTGATTGCTTTCGCCAATGCTTGGTGGATTGGGAATCCAATCGTTCGTATGAAAGGTGGACGCCAGATGTTGTCACCCGAATTCACCTCTCTTTTTACCTCTGTCAGAGAAAGAGTGGGCAGAACAGGATTCGAACCTGTGAAGGCAAAGCCAGAAGATTTACAGTCTTCCCCCGTTGGCCACTTGGGTATCTGCCCTGTTTTTCCCTGATGGCGGGCGCCAGACCGATCTGGCGCAAACCTCCAAGGAATCTTCGGGGCGTTTGGCCAGCCACCGAAAATGAGGAAATGTCAGACTAATGAAACCGGGCGGGAGCACAATGAAAAAAATTCATTTTCTGTCAAGATAGTCGCTTCGCCCAGTCGCAATGGTCGACGGCATAGGCCGAACCGAGGGGGCTCCAGTCAACGTTGCTGACCTTGCCGCAAGAGCTTGTCCGTTTCCTTGACCAAGGACGCGAAGAGAGCGCTGGCCTGGTGATGACGGCACAGCGGTGCGGCCTGTCCCGCCCAGAGCGCGATGAGATCGTGGCGCCCCTGCGCGAGAGCTGCGGCGCGGATCGGTGCGACGATCCAGCTATGGGCGGGATACTTCGCAAATTGGCTTTCGTGAATCTTCATTTCGGCCGCGAAGCGATGATACAGGCCTCGCGCCATGCGTCCGGTATAGGCCCGGGATAATCCGGTGTTCCGGGCTTCTTCCTGAAAGAGCAACTTGCGGTGGAGGTCGCTGGCACCCGATTCGTCGCAGGCCAGGAAGGCCGTCCCGATCTGAACGGCATCGGCCCCAAGCGTCAGGGCGGCAGCGATTCCCCGCCCATCCGCGATCCCTCCCGCCGCGATGACTGGAATCTTCACTTGATCTGCCACCTGCGGCACCAACGCGAACGTTCCCACGAGCGATTCCTCCGCTGGCTTGAGGAACGAGGGCCGATGCCCGCCAGCCTCGAATCCGGCGGCAGCCACGCAATCAACGCCCACTTCCTCGCACGCGATGGCTTCGTCCACCGTCGAGGCAGCACCCACGGTGACGATGCCTTTTTCCCGGCAGGTCCGCAGGATCTCCGGTGAAGGGATGCCGAAAACGAAACTGAACACGGCGGGACGTGCCTCGAGCAACGCGGCGACCTGATCGTCGAAATTTTGGGGCTTCGATCTCGGGATGGGAGGAAGGTCGATTTTCAGTTCCCGATAATAAGGCTCAAGGAGCTTGGCCACCCGCTCGTAGGTTTCGCTCGTGAGCGTTTCTCCGCCGGGATCGAACGTCGAGACCCAGAGATTCATCCCGAAAGGCTGGTCGGTTAGTTTTCTGATCTCCGCCGCTGTCAGGGTGATCTCCTCGGGCTTTTGGTCATTGGAGCCAAAGGACCCCAGTCCCCCTTCATTCGAGACGATGGCGGTCAGCAACGCGGTTGATCCGCCGCGCCCAAACGGGCCTTGAACAATCGGATAGCGGATACCCAAGCGCCGGGTGATTTCCGTTTCAGTCCAATTGCTCATCGTCCCTACTCCACCTCGAAAATGGTCTCGACCAGAACGGGAGCGCCAATCGGCAGGCTTTGCACACCCGTGACGACGCGAACGTGCCCGGTTTCAGGCCCGAACAGTTGGGCAAAGAGATTCGACGCCCCGTCGCCCACGGTGGCGTGCTCCGTGAATGACTCGGTCGTGACCATCTGGACGGTAAGCTTCACCAGTCGCTTCACCCGGTCCAGGCTACCGAGGTGCTCCTGCACCAGGGCCAACGCGTTCAAGGCGGCCAGACGAGCGGCTTCGGTCCCCTGCCCGGTGGATAGGTTCTCCCCCAGCCGCCCCGTGAACGCCAACCGGCGATCCACGATGGGAAGCGTGCCGCTGAGGAAGAGCAGAGAGCCGACTTGATTCACCTCGACGTAAGATCCCAGGGGCGTCGGCGGCGTGGGAAGCACCAGACCGAGGCTGCGTAAACGTGCCCCCGGCTTGGCTGTCAGAGAATCAGGGGCGTCCGGCATGAACCCCTCCATCGACCCGGATATTTTCCCCGGTGACGAACGTCGCCTTTTGGAGATAGAGCACCGCATCAACGATGTCCGAGATCTGGCCCAATCGCGCAAGGGGATGGAACTTGGCCAGCGCTTCGTGATCGGAGTTGGCGTGCATCGGCGTATCGATGATTCCCGGGGAAACGGTGTTGAACCGGATATCGCTCGCGGCGTATTCCAAGGCCAGTGCTTTGCTTACCGCTGGCATCGGCGATTTCGAGAGGATGGCCAAAAGAGCGGGAGCGCTGGCACTGGGCTGTTCCGCCAGAACTGCCGAAATGTTGACGACGTGCCCCGACTTTTGCTTCTGCATTTGCGGGATGACCTGCTGGGTCATAAAGAAGAAGCTGGCCACGTTGGTGTTCATCACCAGATTGTAGTCGTCCTCAGTGTAATCGGTGAACGCCTTCGGAATGAAGATGCCGGCGTTGTTGACCAGAAGATCGATGCGGCCAAACTGCCGGACGGCTGTCTCCGCAACCTCAACCGCCGTTGCCTTCTTGCTGGCTTCCCCATCGATGAGCACGAGGTCGGAAGAGGGCTTGAGCTCCTTCGACCGGGTGATGGTTCGCGAGGTGCCGACCACGCGGTACCCCTGTTCGAGAAGGGCCTGGGTGAGGCCCAACCCGATGCCACTCGAAGCGCCCGTGACGATGGCGACCAGCTTTTCGTTGCTACTCATGGGGAATCCTTTGGAGAGGAGTTTGATAAGAAGACTTGGAGGAATCTTTTTCGCAAGCCGTCCAAACGAGCCTGCTGAATGTCTAAACCTGTCGCCTGAATCCATCCCCTTGTCAACTGCCGGAAAATGTTAATTCGGAACATTTCTCTTTCAAAAAGACGTGGCCGACGACGCGACCCGTGCCTATGACACTTCCTCGTACCACGCCAATTGAATGGCTTCGAGAAGAGCATGAGTCGCCTTTTCGGGTTCGTCCGCGAAATTCTCCAAGCCCAGCACCATTTGCTGGATTTCACCGGAGGTGAGCTTGACCGGATCGTAGCCCGGGAACTTGTCCATTAAGGCGTAGGCGATGTCGTCGGTGTCCTTCCAGCGGAGTTGGTAGACGGTGCCCCAGCGGACGTTGAAGGGTTCCGGCTCGGGTGTTCGCTCTTCCATGGCGAGAGAAGGTGGCTCTGCAATCAACTCGGGCTGAGGCTCAGGGGCGGGGGCTTCAGAAAATTGAGGAGCCGGGGACTCGGCAAACGCGAACTGGGATTCCGATTGCCCGGGATGATACCCCGGCTCCGTGGCGGCGGGCTCTTCCCTTAGCACCTCCCACGACTTGTCTTCGGCAGGCTCAGGCAAACCCGGCAGCAACGCACGGTGATCGTTGTCATTGGCCCGGGCGCCCGGTTGGAGCAGAAGAGAAGTTGGCGTTTCGGCGCGTCCGGCGAGGAGGTAGGAGGCTTGGCGATCGAGCGGGAGGAGGAGCGAGGTGAGCGCTTCCTTCCACGTGCCCTCGACCCAGTAGGGATCGCGGGAGAAATTTCCCTCCATGTTGAATTCCGCCCAGAGCCAGGTGTAGCTGCCAACCTCGGTCGCAAACCCGCCATTTTGGGCGACCACGAGCGAGGTCTTCTCGCCGGGGACGTGTTCGATCTGGCAGACCAGTTCCGCGCCGTCCTGGAGCCGCCAGCGGAGGTCCCAGTAGACGTTGGGATCGATGATCCAGCTCCGGCCATGGTCGCGGACCATGAGCGCGAGCGCCTGGGCAAATTGACGCCACTCCTGCTCGCTCCACGTCGTCGGCTGGAGGATGTCCTTGACCCGTTGGAGCCGGACGCTCCACTCGCCCAGAATGCGGCGCAATTCAACTGGCGACATTAGCGATGGCGTGGGAAATCAATTCCGCTGGGAGTTCGACTGGTTTTCGAGCTTCCGCACGCGGGAGCGGAGCGCGGAGGTCTCGTCGGCGCGGGTCTGACGCTCGGAGCGCAGGGCGGCGGAGAGGTCCTGATTGTTGGAGGTCAGCTTGCTGATCGATTCCTGCTGCTTGGCGATGACTTCCTGCTGGCGCACGACTTGAGCCTGTGCGGTAACGATCGTGCTCATGGTGAGCTTCAATTGCTGCTCGAGGACCTGGTTCTGGTCGGCGAGGATCTTTGTCTGGCCGCTCAGACGGCTGTCGAGATCGCCCACGGTGACGCTCTGTTCGCGGATTTGCTTGGAGAGCACGTAGGTGCCGTACCCGGCCAGCGAGGCTCCGATCAGGAAGAGACCAATCAAGGCATAGACGACATAGGCCAGGATGTTGCCGACCGACTTTTGCTCGCGGGCCTGACGTTCGACATTGCTGCGGTAGTCGACAACCGAGGTGGGCCGAACGGTGCTGGACGGCGCGCTGAACGAGGGAGAGGCGGCAGCGGCGGGCTTGGCGGCGGCCACCGGTTTGGCGAGAGGGGTCGTTTTCATAGGAGTGGGGGCGGGAGTCGGTTGGGCAGGAGCGGCAGCCGGGGTGGGAGTGGACGCGGGAGTCGCCGCCACAACAGGCGCGGGAGATGTCGCCGCGACCGGAGCAGGGGCCGCTGCCGCAACGGGCGCAGGGGCAGGCGCTTCCTTTTCCTTGCGGGGGCCGGTGGTGTAGTAGAGCGTGGCAGGACGCGTGCCGTGCGGCGAGGCGGAGGGTGTGGAGGTCGAGCTCAGGCGGGGACCGCCTTCTTTGCCCGCGTAGCCGGTGACACGGGGTGCAGGCGTGGCCTTGGGCTGCACCACTTCCGCAAC
>FTJN01000372.1_pt3 | contig 12148 bp, 13 predicted proteins | sample 1658361 | NCBI WGS metagenome assembly FTJN01 (sample SAMEA3914819, study PRJEB12502) | metagenome | biome: forest; material: soil | place: Canada | collected 2010-06-26 | depth 0.3 m | reverse complement strand
GGTTCGGACGGCGTGGCCTTGGGGACCGTCGCGGCGGCGCGCGACGGCTACCAAAGACAGGGATGCTACCGCGTGCGGCGGCGGGTCGCGATGGTGCTGGCCAAATAGATCACCGCCAGCAGCGCCGGGGCCCAGAAGCTCACGGGCCAATTGGTGACATAGGCCAGGACGAGGCTCGCCCAGACGGAGGCGGCTCCGATCGCCAGACTCAGCGCCAATCCGGGCCAGACGGCGTGGCAGAACCGGAGCGCCGTCGCCGGAGGGCCGATCAGCAGCGTGAAGACGAGCAACACCCCGATGATCTGGCTGGCCACCGCGACGGCAACCGCCACCAACAGGTAAAAGAGGACCGAAACGAGTTGGATCGGCACGCCCTTGGCCTCCGCCAGTTCCGGCTCCAGGGTGGCGAAAAGGAGCGGGCGGAAAATCGCCAGCAGCACCAGTAGGCCACCAAGGGTCAGCGCGATCAGGATGGTGAGCTGGGTGGGCGAAACCGACCAGAGATTGCCGAAAAGAATCGTGGTCGCCTGCCCAGCGTAGCCCTTGATCTGCGACAGAAATAACGTGCCCAGGCCGAGCGCGAAAGAGAGCATCATGCCGATGACGAGGTCGTTTTTCTGCACGCGATCCCCCAACAAGCCCATGCCCGTCGCGGCGACGAGATTCAGCGCGAGCATTCCCGGCAAGGGTCCCCAGCCGAGCAAGACACCCGCACACGCTCCCGCGAAACCGATATGCCCGAGGGCGTGGCCTGCAAAGGCCATGCGTCGCAGCAGCACGAAGTAGCCCACGCAGGCGGAAAGGGCGGCGCAGGCCGTTCCGGCGAAGAAGGCGGTGCGGATGAAGTCGAACCGCCATGCCTCGGCGAATTCAGTGGAAATGGTCGCCATGGTCAATGATGCGGTTGTCGGCGGCCATAATGAAGACCATGTCCTCCACGTGGAAGACCTTCATGTTGGCGTGGTAAAGTTTGCTCAGCGCCTCGCTGGTGATAACTTCTTCCACGGTGCCAAGCGCGGCGCGACCGCCCGCGATATAGAGGACGCGGTCCATCACGCGACTGAGGGGATTCACGTCGTGGCCAACGAAAAGCACCGTGACGCCGAGTTGACGGCGGACGGAATCGACCATCTCGATCAGTTCGCCCTGGCGGCGCGGATCGAGGTTGAGCAGCGGTTCATCGAGCAGCAGGATGCGCGGTTGCCCCAGCAGTGCCTGGGCGAGCGAGATGCGTTGGCGTTCGCCCCCGGAGAGAACGTCGAAGGGGCGGTTCATGAACCGGAGCGCATCGACCGCCTCCAGTGCGCGATGGACGAGAGCCTCTTTCTCCTTGCTGGGTCCGGAGAAGCCCCAGCGGTGCCCTTCCAGCACGGCATGCAGGTAAGCACGGCCGCTGAGCGAACTGGTGACGGCATTGCTGCGAAGCTGCGGCATGTAGCCGATGAGAGGATTGCCTCGCTGCGGCGCCTCGCCGAAGATCTCCAGCGAACCTGAGGCGGGCTTGAGCAGGCCGAGCAGGGCCTTAAGGAGCGTGCTTTTGCCCGCGCCATTGGGTCCCAGAACGGCGATGAATTCACCGGGCTGGATGGTGCCGGTAAAATCGGAGATCACATCCTCCTCGCCGTAGCGAAGAGAGAGCGAGTGGAAGGCGAGACTGGGGGCGCTCACGGGGTGCCGAGTGCTTTTTCCAGCGAGTTGAGTTGCGCCAGCATCCAGGTGACGTAGGTCTGGCCAGTGGGAAGCGTCTCGCTCACACCAACGATGGGGATGCCCGACTTGCGCGCCAACTCCTGCATCCGGGTGGTGACGGGGTCGGTGACCTGGCCATTGTAGAAAAGGACCTTCACCTTTTTCGTCTTGAGCAGGGTCTCGAATTCCTCCGATTCCCTAGCGGTCGGCTCGGTATCGTTCATGACGTGATTCTGGAATCCAAGGGCGTGCATTTTGAGGCCCAGCGCATCGGACATACAGCCGAAAACCGGTTCCGTGGCGATGACATCGACGCCGGAAAAGTGGGACTTCATCGCGGCAATTTTATCGGTGAGCGGCTGAAGAGTGGTCAGGAACCGGGCGAGGTTGGCCTCGAAGGCTTTCGCGTGGTCGGGATCGATTTCGGCAAGATCAGCGGCAAGTTTCTTCGCGAAGAGCGGCATGACCGCTGGGTTGTACCAGATGTGAGGATTGTCCCCATTGGAGGCCTCAATGAGGGAAGCAACGCGGATGGTTTTGCGCTCCGCGTTCGGATGAGCAGAGGCCATATCCGTCATCCACGGGTCATAGTCGATCCCGCTAAGGATGACGATCTGCGCCTTCGCGACGGCCTTGGCCGTCTGCACGTTGACGGTGAAGAGATGGGGATCCTGGTCGGGATTGGTCAGGATGCTGGTGACTTCAACCTCATCGCCGCCGATTTCCTTGGCGACCTGGCCGTAGAAATTCTCGGCTGCGACAATCTTGATCGCGGCAGAGCTGGAACTAAGACTCCCTAGCATGAGGGCAAAAACGAGGAGCGCGGATCGCATGGGAAAAGCATGGAATAAATGCAACTCACTTGCAAGAATAAAACGCAACCGATTTGCATGTCCGCTCTGAAAGGCTGGGCTCACTACGCAGGATGTAAAGGGTAGCCGTCGACCTCCGGGCGACGGTCCCCAAGGCCACGCCTACTGACCGTCGCCCGGAGGTCGACGGCTACCTTTCCGAGGCCATTTACACAAATAGTAGGCTTATGGTTCGGAGCCACCTGGATGGCGAGCCATCCCAGCTACAGAAATGCAACTGGACTAAACCTTGGCTGCCGCCCGCTTCCGCGCGATGAAATCCCGCAGCAGACGAAGATCGGTTTTCTGCCCCTTGGATTGCAGCCCCTTGTTCGCGCCGTGCAACCGGCGGCGAGCCAGGGGAACGTCGATCATCTGGAGGTTCACCCCCGCCTCGCGGATACGAATGAACCACTCGACCATTTCGGCGTTCCGCATTCCTTCGTCAAAGCCTCCGCTGCGAACGAGGGTTTCGCGCCGGATCAGCATCGTGCTGGGACACCAACCGGGGAGCCATTGGTCGAGATGATGCATCCGGACGTCGTATTGCGACTCCATCCCGGGATGGGCAAAATTCCGCATCTGGCCGAATACCGCCTCGCAATCGGGGTGATCGCGAAGCCAAGCCTCCTGCACTTCGAGGCGTTCCGGCAACCAGAGATCATCGGCATCGAGGAAGGCGATCCAAGGAAAACGAACCATCCGGGAGGCGAGGTTTCGCACCTGGCTGGTGCCGCCGTTTTCTTGCCAGTGGTAGCGAATCCGGTCGCCGAAACGCTTGATCCGCTCGGCGGTGTCGTCAGTGGAACCGTCGTCGATGACCAGAATCTCGTCGGGTTGGCGGGTCTGGGCCAGGACACTCTCGAGGGCTTCCTCCAAGAGAGCTCCCGAGTTATAGGTGGTAATAACCGCCGAGATCTGGATCGACCGGGACGGAGATTCGATAGGAGCGGTCTCCACTGCCGAACTCATTCCGGCTTCGTATGGGGCCAACCGCGCTCGTCCACTTCGTGAATGGGATCGATCATCAACAACTCCTGGAGATCGGAGAACTTGTCGACGCGGGGGGAAAGATAGGACTTGAGCTCGCCCGTGGCAGGAGCGGCGACCTCGCCGGAACCGGGGGCCTCGACGACGAGATTTTCCTGGAGAAGCTCCGTGACGAAATTGGAGGCATCAGCGGCCGCCTGGGCAGGGCCAACATCATAGGTGCGCGTGAGGATTTCAACCAGTTCGTCGAAGATGAGACCGCGTTCGATCCCCACCCAGAGGTCTGCGGCGGAATTCTCGATGCTGTAGTACATTCCGGTTGGCAGATGGATGGTGACAACTTCATTCCCGATAAGCTCGGAACTGACGTCCGGCGTGTTCAAACGCCAGGATTTGCCCTGAAGGGGCCCAAGAGAGGAGGTGGACATTAGCCAAAATCCCTAGGCAAAAGCCCGCCCAACAGCAAGCTTGTAATTTGCAAGCCGGACACCTCGGCACTGTTCCTCGGTTCAGGTAAATGGTAAATTCCGCCTCGATGTCATCCTCCCTGAACGAGCAAAAACAGCGTAAGCTCCTTTATCTCACGAGCATCTATCCCACCTCCAACGGCACCGGCAGCCAGCTCCGGGCGTTCTCGATGCTCCGGATGCTGGCCTCGCGGTACGAGGTCTATCTGGTGGTGATCAATATCTACCAATTTCTCCCCGGACCGCACGACGCCCAAGTGGACGCCATGTGCCGGGAAATTAAAATCCTCAAAGTCACCACCCAGAAAGGGCCCCAGCCGACAGTCGAGGCGTCCAACTGCATCGCGACGGAAGGCTGGGAAATCTCCCCCGCGGAATGCAGCCAGGCCGTTCTGCAATTGTACCAGGATCGTGAGATGGACGTGCTCTTCGTCTTCCGGCTCCAGTCGCTCTATGCCGTGGGCACAACCTTCCATCGTTTCCCCCAAAGGGAACTCGACTTGGACGAAATGGCCTCGCTGGGGGAATTGACGATCCAACGTTTGAGTGCGGAGATGGGCCTGAACATCCACCCTCCCCGGGGCTGGATGAAGGGCTTGCAAACTTTGGAGAAAATTTTCATTCCTAAATTCCACCGGGTCTATGTTTCCTCCACGGTGGAAATCGAGCGGGTCAAGCAACACACCGGATTCGCCAAAGCAGAACTGCTGCCGAACATCGCTCCCTCCCGCCCCTTTCTTTCCGAGGTGCCACGGCAGAATCCGCAGGAGATCCTCTTTGTCGGCAAGCTCGACTACCTGCCGAACACCGATGCGGTGCTCTGGTATCTGAAGGAGATTCACCCGCTCCTCCGCCAGGCCAAAGGGGAAGGCATCGTCTTCAGAATCGTCGGTTACAATTGCCCGGCTCCGATCCGTGCGTGGGATGGACGGAACGGCGTCGAGGTCTGCGGCTACGTTCGGGATTTGGCGGAGGCCTACGGCCGGGCCTCGCTCGCCATCGTGCCCCTGCGGGCCGGTAGCGGCACACGGCTGAAAATTCTGGAAGCCTTCGCCTATGGACGTCCCGTCGTATCAACGACCATCGGCGCGGAAGGCTTGGCGGTGACCTCCGGGAAAGATCTGCTACTGGCCGATACGCCGGAGGATTTCGCCGAAGCGTGCCTGAAAGTACTGAATCAGCCAGCACTGGCCCAAGCGCTGATTGAAGGAGGCTTGCAGATCAACCGGGACCGATATTCGGAGGATGCCTTGGGACGGGCCTACGATCAGGCTTCCAAGGCTTCGTAAAAGCCCTGACTGCTGAGAAAAAAAGGGAAGGCGACCGCCCACCTACTGAATCTCAATCACCAAATCCCCGTTCTCGATCTGGATGGCCTTGGCTTGCTGAAGCAGCGGGCCACAGGACGGATCCTGGTGCATGGCCCTGGCCAACATGCCGTTGAGCAGGATTTGCAGGGAAGGCATGTTTTCGTCCGGAAAACGAACATCGCCCACATCCACACTCTTGAGATCCAGCATGAGGTTCTTGGTCCCTGACTCAAGATGAATGCCGGTGGTAATGTCGCTGTTCAGGTAACGATTCTTCACGATCCCAAGGCTCGCGGTTTCACTGGGGACGCTCGATTGCACCCGGCTCTGGTCGCCGTTAAATGTGACGTAAAACTGGACTTTGCCTTGGGTCAGGTGGGGATCCCGGGCGACCAGGGTATTGATTTCGTTCGCACTGAGGCGAACCTTCGCGGCCAATTTGGCGTGGAGATTGTGATCCAGGTCGACGATCTTCTGCTTGGCTGTGTTGTACATCTCGTCACCACCGTCAAAAGTCGGAACGGCAGCGGGAGTAGCCGAGGTCAGCTTGACGAAACCGGAGTAGGCCACGTAGCCGAGCATCCCGAAGAAGCCCAGCACGAGGGCCAAGAGAATGGCCAGAACGACACACCCGCAGCCGCAGCAACCGAGACCGCGTTTCTTCTGCACGACCGGAGCGGGAGGAGGAGGTGTTGACATCGTCCGATTGGTTTAACGGAAGTGGGCTATCCCGGCAAGCCCTCGCTGACAGAATGCCGCCAGGCGGGGTGCCCGGCGATGAGTTTCAACGCACGCGGTAACAAGACCCGGCCCGGCTCCTGGTGCGGCCAGGGGGAGGCCCCGGAGGGATGTGGCAGCGGCACCAGATCGAAAGCATGGCCGGCATAGGTGACCGGAAAGGAGCGCCCGATGACGGCATCGAGCTTATCACAGGGGATGAATTGCTGGATGGCGAGCTTGCCGACGGCGATGACCAGTTGAGGTTCCAGGATTTCCATTTCCGCCTTCAGCCAGCCGGAACAGTTGAGAATTTCCGTGGGATCGGGCACGCGATCACCTCCTGTCGCCCGCTTGCCGGGAAAGCAGCGGCAAACGGCTGCCATGTAGACCCGCTGGCGAAAAGTGGCTTCGTCGACGCCTGCATGCTCATTGAACCAGCGGAACAACTTCCGCCCCGCCGTCCAGGCAAATGGCCTCCCCAGCACCGGCTCCTTGTCCCCCGGGGCCTGCCCGACCAGCAGCACACGACTGAGCACCGGCCCGCCACTGACGACGGGCTTTTGCATTTGTGGACACCGCCGGCATTGCAGCAGCGCGGCGACGTGGCGGTCGAGCCGGGCTTGGGCGTCAGCGGGATTCATTCGTCGCGAGCGCGGGTGCCGGGGGGGATGGTTGAAGCGAGGCCAAGAGGGTTTGCAAGTCCTGCACGGCGGTAGGCGCGACCGGTTCAGGCCCGTAGCGCGAATAGGCCACGATCCGGCCGAGGCTGCGAATGGCCTCCTTGCGATCCGGGAAGGCCTCCGCCGTGCGATCCGTGTAGGCGAGCGGTCCTTCCCAGACGGCGCGGGGAATGCCCCGCTGGGCCATCAGACGGCAGAAGCTGGCGTAGAGTTTCTCCACCGGAGTAACGACCGGGCGCTGCCCGATCCAGCGCCGCAGGACGTAGATGCTGATGGCGATCGCCAGTGCGCAAGCCAGTGCCATCGAGACCCAGGAATTGAGTCCTAGGCCGATTTTGCGCGCCAGCCGTTCCTGCGCCTCGGGATCGAAGGAAAAAACCAGTTCATCCCAGTTTGCCTCCATCTGTTGGCGGCGCATCTGGAAATCGATCACCGCGCTGCGCATCCAGGCGGGAAGGTAGGAGCTGGAAAGGCTAAGGCGATGGTTGGCAACTTGGAAGGAAAGGTTCTCCTCTCCCGGCGATCCGTTGGCCCCGGCTGAAGGGCCATCACCGGCGGCTACCGTGGCCACAGGGTCAATGCGCTTCCATATCCCCACTGTTTCCCCTGGTTTTAGGCGTCCAGTCTGCACGGCATCGTCGATCCAGATCTCATTCCAGGCGTGGGCATTGGACTGTTCCACGATATAACATTGGTCATAAGGATTGAGACGTCCGCCCAAGTACCCCACTACCAGTCGGGCGGGAACTCCCTGTAAGCGCATCAACACGGCATAGGCGGAGGCAAAATGCTCGCAGAACCCGTTCTTGCTTTTGAAGAGGAAGAAGGCCAGCCAATCGGTTCCCGGCGGTGCTATGTCCGGTTCCGCGCTGTATTTGAACCCGGCCCGCTGGAAATAGGAGAGCACCGCCGTGGAATAAGCCTGCGGATTCGGGTGCTCCTTCCAGAGTTTGTCGGAAAACTCCTTCACGGTGGGATCGATCCGGTCTCCGACACGGCCTTTGTCGTCCTCGGAAGCGGGGCGAACCGGCGGAAGCCGGAGAGCGGCAAGTCGCTGCTCGCGGGGCAAGTGTTCGCCAGGTTGAGGATCGATCGCGGAACTTACCTGATAGCGCTGCTTGTGATTGACCTGTCCCCGTTGAGACCTGAGTTGGATGATCTCGCCCACGCAAAGCATCGACCATTCGGAGTTCTCGTTCGAACTGGTTGCGATGGTAACGGCATGATCCAAAGCGAAAAGCCATCTTTTGAAATGAGGATCGATGAAAATTTCCTGTACGACGACCGATCCCGTGACGGTAGGTGCGTAGCTTTGAGGCTGGTCCACCATGCCTCCCGCTCTCCAAGCGCCGTTGCGATAATCCCAAAGGACCAAGGCACGCCAATACATCGTCTCCACCAAGGGGATGGCCTGCCCGGTCAGCTTGGCGTAGAAGGCGGTCGCATCGTTCTTGGAGAGCTTCGCGATGCTGCCTGGCTCCACCGTATCGGTCAGCCCCAGAGGCGACTCGTTGAGATTCATCTGGAGCTTTCCCGTGAAGCGGGGAAAGAAGAGGAAGAGCACCAGCATCAGTGGGAGAGCCTGGAGAAGAATGAAGCCGGAATTTTTGAGCATCCGCAAAAGCTGGTCCTCAGGCTGATCGCCCAATTGCACCCGCAAGAGAAGGGCGGTGAGGATCCACATCATGATCAGGCAATAGATGAACAACTCGAATGCCTGCGAGTAAAGCAGGGCACTCATGACCACAAAGAAGCTGGAAAAAATGATGACAGCGATGTCCCGCGGGGTACGGATTTCGTAAAACTTCACCGCGAGCAATCCTGCCATGAAGGCGATGCCCGCATCGCGCCCCAGCATGGTATTGAACTGCAGCATGATGCCGATGAGAAGGCAGAGGGCGACAATGCTGCTGAACGTGGTGCTGGGCAAGGGCAACCGGTAGAACTCCAGGAAACAGCGGACGGCCAAGGCCCCTATCACAGAGACGCTGATCCAGACCGGCAATTGCTCGATATGCGGGACCAAGGTTAGAAGAAACGTACCGACCAGAAGATAAAAAAGGGTCAGTGAGGGCCGGGCCAGATTCGTTTTCCCACTTTTGCCAAACAGGGAAGACCACAACGCCATGGCGAAAATCTAAGGGACTCCCGTGCGAAAGTCCATCCCCGGGCAGGGATTTACCGCGAGGGCTTTACGGGCAGGCACGGGACTTCTAACCTGTCTCATGGTTCGTCGTCTTCCTGTCACACTTATTGGCGGTTTTCTAGGCGCGGGGAAAACTTCCCTGCTGCATGGCTTCATCAGCGAACACCAGGGAGGGCACCTCGCCCTGCTGGTGGAAAATCCCGGCGCACTCAATCTCGATGCCAAGGCCCTGCGGGGGCTCTGCGGGGCGATGCGCCGCACTTACGACGAGGTGCACGAAATCCCTCCTATGGACGAGGAGGCCCAGATTGCCTGGATTGCCGATCGACTGCGAGAGTTGGCGCAGGCGGGACGATTCGAGCGGGTGTTGATTGAAGTGGCGGGCACCTCCAATGCGTCCCGTCTCGCCCAGAATTTCGGCCTGCTCCCGGGGCAACCCAACAGCTTCGGTCCTTGGGCCGAACTCGCGCAAATCGTCACCGTGGTGGATGCGCTCGATTTCCATCGCGAGGTGGTACACCCGGCCCGGCGTGAAGCTCCGGGTGGACTGAATGAATTCGTCCTCGTGCAAATCGAAGGCGCGAGCCAAATCGTCCTCAACAAATGCGATCTGGTCGACGACGCCTCCCGCGAGGCCTGCACCCGGCACCTGCGGCAGCTGAATCCTGAGGCGCGGATTATCGAAACCGCTTACGGGGAGGTTCCGGGGGAAATCTGGGCCAAGCCCGATTCACCCCAGCACCTTGGTCTGGCCATGGAGAGACGGCTGCGCCCGGTCACTGAGGAATCGACGAGCGCTCCCGCCTTGGGCAGCGCGCTTTACCGGGCGTGGCGCCCTTTTCATCCGGGACGCTTTTGGGATTGGTACAACGCGGAGCATACCGGATTGCTGCGGATCAAGGGCCTCATCTGGCTCGCCTCGCGCAACCTGCTGGTCGGCGGAGTCTCGCGAACCCGCTGGCAGAACGGCTGCGGCACGGCGGGCATCTGGTGGGCTGCCCTTCCCCGGGAGGAATGGCCGGAGGATGCGGAATCGTTGGCGAAAATGCAGGAGCTCTGGCGCGAACCCTACGGCGATCGCCGACAGGAACTCGTTCTCATCGGCGATGAGGTCCAGCTAGCCGGCGCAACCCGTCGGCAACTCGACGCCTGCCTCTTGACCGAGGAAGAGTACGCCCAGCCCGTAAAAGAGTGGACCACCCTGCCCGATCCTTTCCCCGAATGGGATCTCGATGGGGAGTAGCCTCAAAGGTAGCCGTTGCGCGCCGTCGCAACGGTCCCCAAGGCCATGCCGTCCGAAGCGGATCCTCATGAACTTCGATGGCCCGGACAACTCGCTCGTTGTCCGGGTGCGCTCCTGCGCACAGGAAGCAATCCGGACCACGTGAGTTTGCGATTAAAGCGTGCTTCCTGTGGCCTGCGGCCACCCGGACCGGGCCATCGAAACCTTGTTTATAACCGCTCGGTCTTCCGACCGTTCTACGATTGCGCTTTGTCCCCCAAGACCGGAGGCAACGTCTTCAGCGTCATCTGCTCCACCTTGCGGTTGAGCTGTGCCACCTGGTGATGCGGCACGGCAACCGTCCCGAGCGTTGCGCTGCGGATGACCGTGAAGGCTTCGGTCTCAGCCAAGGCCTCGCCCACAATCCGATCGCCATCCTTCAGGATGACTTCCACCACCCGCGCGCTTTGCTGATTTCGGGGGATGGTCAACATCCCCAGGCTGGCGTGGCGGACGTAAAGCGTATCAGCCGTCTCCGCCATGATGTCCCCAACGATGCGGTCGCCATTGATCAGGATAATCTCGACCGGGCGATTGGCGATCTGGAGACGGGGCAGGGTTAGAACGCCCAAGGTGTCGTGAGCCACGTAGATGACTTCCGGCGTTTCCGAAAGCACGCGGCCCAACAGGCGCTCGCCGTTGGTGAGAAGGAACTCCTTCTTCTCGCTGGTTTTCACCAAAGGGGCGGAAGACACATCCGGGGAGGGTTTCTCCACGAGAGGAGCCTCTTGGGGTGGCACCTGGAAGGAGGCAGGCTCAGCCACCTTCGGCTCCTCCGCTACCGTAACAACCGCAGGCGAAAGAGGAGGTGGCTCCGGCTGAAGGACCTGCCCTGCTGGCACGGAAACGGTAAACGCAGGTGGCGAGATCGTCGTGGGAACAGGCTCCGGCGGGGAAAGGAAATCGGAATCGCCCGGCGCGGCCAGAATGCGCGCCACCTCAGTCAGCTTGGCTTTCCGGCGAACAGGTGCCGTGCTCGACGTTGCCTCAGAGTTGGGAACAAGTGCATCCACCGGAGGAGGCGGAGCCACTTCGACCGTACGCTTGCTCAACTGAATTCCCGCCGCCCGGCTGAGCGCCAATAAAGGGTCGGCCTCCTCCATGGCTGCCGCCACGCGGTTTTCCTCGGGAGTAGGAACTGGCTTCGGGAGCGGTTCTGCGGGCACGGCAGGGGCGGCAGGTTCCGACGTAGCCACCGGCGCCGTCTCGGGCTCCACACGGGTTTTCGGCAGGACGGTGACGGCTCCGGCCCGTCGAGGTGCCTCTTCGCGGGGCTTCGCTCCCCGGAAAAATAAATTAGGCCAGCGCATGACTGTTAAAGGAGAGGTCTCGGATGGAAAGCGGTGGAGGAAATTGGACACCCTGCGCGGTTGCTTCAAACCCGTGGACAGGAGAAAACAGCCTAGCGGCGAAATTGTCCAAAAACAAGACAGGCTTCTTCCAAGCTGGCAGGATTTATGCAGAGACCTCTTTTGGAGGACCGAGGGTTCAGCCGTATCATGCGCGTGGCATATAACGTGCTAAAGCGTCATACCCAAAAGTCTTTAGCCCAGCTGATCTGTTACTTTGCCGCCATTATGCCTCTTTCTTCAGGAAGTTTAAGCACCGCCAGCCTGGTCGATATCCTGCGCGCTCTCGTGCAGACCAAGCAGACCGGCTATCTCAAGATCAAAGGTGAAGAGCGTGAAGGCTTCCTGGCGGTTGAAAACGGCAGCATCGTCAATGCCCGGGCCGGCGCGGCCTCCGGTCTGCACGCCTTTTTCCAATTCGTGAGTTGGCGAGACGTCCGCATGGAATTCCACGAGCGCCCGATACCGATCGATCTGGCGCGCGATCTCGAGTCCTACGATCCGTTTGTGCTTCTCTCCGGCATGAACGCCAAGGTGGAGGAACTGGCCGCCCACCAAGCCAAAAACACCCTCGCCGCAGCGGGGTAAGTTTTTCTTTACCAGATCCCTCGTTCCCAAGTTGTACTTGGGAACGCACTAGTCGGCGAAGTTGTACTTCGTCCCC
>FTJN01000631.1_pt4 | contig 12160 bp, 14 predicted proteins | sample 1658361 | NCBI WGS metagenome assembly FTJN01 (sample SAMEA3914819, study PRJEB12502) | metagenome | biome: forest; material: soil | place: Canada | collected 2010-06-26 | depth 0.3 m | reverse complement strand
CTCCGGGCGAGGCCCGGGCGCTTCGCACCCTTCCCACCCACTCAGCGAGAGATCGCGTGAGAGAGCGAAGCCGCGTGTCCAGAAAGCCTTCCCCCGTCGGGGTAAGCACCGCTCAGATCACGCCGGCGCGGAGCAGGTCGTGCACATGCAGGACGCCGACCGGGCGACCTTGGTCGACCACGAACAGGACGGTGATGCGCCGATCGTTCATGACCTTCAGAGCCTCGGCGGCCAGGGCGCCAGGCGCGATGGTCAGCGGGGCGCGGGTCATCACCTCGCCGGCCGTGTGGCTCATCAGCCCGTCCATGTGGCGGCGCAGGTCGCCGTCGGTGATCAGGCCGCTCAGCGTGCCGTCCGACGCCACCACGCCGACCGCGCCGAAGCGTTTCTCGCTCATGACCAGGAGGGTCTCCGACATCGGCGCGGCTTCGCGGATCAGCGGAAGCTCGTCGTGATCGTGCATCAGGTCGCCAACCGTGCGCAGCATGGCCCCCAGCTTGCCGCCGGGATGGAAGACCCGGAAGTCGCTGGCCGTGAAGCCGCGACGCTCCAGCAAGGCCACGGCCAGGGCGTCGCCCACCGCCATCTGCAGGGTGGTCGAGGTGGTCGGAGCGTTGACCTCGGCGGTGGCTTCCGGCGCGTCGGGCAGCAGCAGCAGGATGTCGGCGGCCCGGCCCAGCTGGCTGTCGGCCACGGCGGTGATAGCGATCAGCGGGATCGAGAAGCGCTTGGCGTAGGCCAGGCTGTCGGACAGCTCGCGCGCCTCGCCGGACTTGGAAAGGGCCAGCACCACGTCGCCCTGGCCGATCATGCCCAGGTCGCCGTGGCTGGCCTCGGCGGCGTGGACGAACATGGCCGGCGAGCCGGTCGAGGCCAGGGTGGCGGCGATCTTGCGCGCCACGTGGCCGGACTTGCCGATGCCGGTGCAGACCACCCGGCCCTTGGCGTCGAACAGGGTCTCGACGGCGCGGACGAACGAATCGTCCAGGGCCGCCGACAGCTGGGACAGGGCCTCGGCCTCGGCGTTCAGCACGCGCTGGCCGACCGCGATGGCGTCGAAGCCGGGGAGCGGGGCGGTCACGCTCATGGCGCCGTCACGTTGACCCGCTGGCGCGCCTGGGCTTCGTGCAAGGCGGCGGCGTCCTTCTCACGCTGGATCTTGGCCCGCATTTCGGGGGTCTGCTGGATCGGAACCGTGCCCCACGGCGCGGGGGAGCGGTCGCCATAGCCCTGCGGCCAGACGAGCGAAAACGCGATCATGGCCAGGCCGATGAGCGCCAGGATAGGCATGAGAAAGCGATCAGGCATGGCTTGCCTATAGCACGGCCTTTCAGAGAGAGAAGGGCGAGAGAAGGGCGGGGCGCTTGACGCAGCGTCCCCTGGGGCTTAGCCCGCCCGAGACACATCCTGGAGGTCTGATGCCCGTTCTCGTCTTGCTCCGCCACGGCCAAAGCCAGTGGAATCTCGAAAACCGCTTCACCGGCTGGGTGGACGTCGATCTGACCGCCGAGGGCGAGGCCCAGGCCCGCAAGGGCGGCGAACTGATCAAGGCGGCCGGGATCGATATCGACGAGGCGTTCACCTCGGTCCAGACGCGGGCGATCCGCACCAATAACCTGGCGCTCGACGCGGCTGGCCAGAGCTTCGTGCCGGTGACCAAGGACTGGCGCCTGAACGAACGCCACTACGGCGGCCTGACCGGCCTGAACAAGGCCGAGACCGCCGAGAAGCACGGCGAGGAGCAGGTCACCATCTGGCGCCGGTCCTACGACATCCCGCCGCCGGAACTGGCCCCGGGCGGCGAATACGACTTCAGCAAGGACCGCCGCTACGCCGGCAAGGACCTGCCGACCACCGAAAGCCTGAAGACCACCCTGGTCCGCGTGCTGCCCTATTGGGAATCGGCGATCGCCCCCAAGCTGAAGGCCGGCGAGACGATCCTGGTGGCCGCCCACGGCAATTCGCTGCGGGCCATCGTCAAGCACCTGTTCAACGTGCCCGACGCCGACATCGTCCATGTCGAGATCCCCACCGGTAATCCGCTGGTCATCGATCTGGACGCCAACCTCAAGCCGACCGGCGCGCGCTATCTCGACGAGAGCCGTGCTCAACCCCTGCCGGCCGCGAACTGACGCGATCCAGGGACACTCGGGCAACGGATGCCCGAGTGTCCCGAAAGGCTTGGAAACGCAGCGTTAATGCGGCTTCGGGCATTATAATCGTCTAGCCCCTTGGGCACGTCGATTAGAGCAATCATGAACGCCCCACCCGCGGCAGGCCAAGAGCACAAGCGCCTGACGCAACATGACGTGGATCTGATCTGCGCCAAGCATGACCGCCTGTGGTCGGCTCGGATGGGCGGGGCGCGCGCCATGTTCGCCTTCTGTGACATCTCGGGGCTGTCGGTGATCGGTCGCAATCTGTGCGACGCCGATTTCACCGGCGCGCTGATGGTCGGCTGCGACATGCGCAAGACCAAGCTCGACAACGCCAACATGTACGGCGCGGACATGCAGGGCGCCAACCTGACCGACGCCTCGATGCGCCGCGCCGACCTGCGCGGCTCCAGCCTGCGCGGCGCCAACCTGACCGGCGCCGACCTGTTCGAGGCCGACCTGCGCGAAGGCCAGATCGCCGCCGCCGACCGCAAGGAAGGCTATCGCCTGATCGAGCCGATCCAACGCGAGGCCCACGCCACCGGCGCGATCCTGGCCGGCGCCAACCTGGAACGCTCGCGCCTTTCGGGCATCATCGCCACCAAGGCCGACTTCAGCGACGCGATCCTCAAGGACGCCAAGCTGGTGCGCGCCAATCTCAAGCAGGCCAATTTCAACGGGGCCAACCTGGCCGGGGCCGACCTGTCGGGCGCCAACCTGACCGGGGCCGATCTGCGCAACGCCGTCCTGGTCGGCACCAAGACCATGTCGTGGAACATCAGCGACACCAATCTCGACGGGGCCCTGACCGACAAGGCCTCGGGCACCGACATCTCGGACATGCCCTACGAGCAGATGATCGCCGACCATGCCCGCTGGTGCGAGACCGGCGGGGCCGAGGGCAAGCCGTCGGTGTTCGACAAGGCCGACCTGCGAAACCTGAAGTCCGTGCGCGGCTTCAACCTGACGGCCCTGTCGGCCAAGGGGGCGGTATTCTACGGCCTCGACATGGAAAGCGTGCAGATGCAGGGCGCGCAGTTGGAAGGCGCCGACCTGCGGTCATGCAACCTGCGCCGGGCCGACCTGCGCGGGGCGCGGCTCAAGGGCGCCAAGCTGACGGGGTCGGACCTGCGCGAAGCCCAGCTGGGTCCGCTGCTGATCGGCCGCGACCGCCTGCTGCCCAGCGACCTGACCGGGGCCTTGCTGAACAACGCCGACCTGGCCCGCGCCGACCTCCGCCAAGCCTGCCTGAGCGGCGCGGACCTGTCGCGCGCCAACTTCACCAACGCCATGCTCAAGGATATCGACATCAGCGGCGCGATCCGAATGGGCGCGCGTGGCCTGGACGACGTGATCTAGGGCGCTGGTAGCGCTCACGGCGAGATTTCCGAAGCAGACGTGGAAAAGTTGCGTCAAAACAGCGCGGCCTTAACGCTTCTCTCGGGGCTCGGGGCTATTTTCCAATCCGATCAATGGGTTTCTCGGGGGCGAGACGTAAAGACATGTCGGCGGTGCAAAGCATTGCGGGACGGCGGCGGCTTAGTCAGGCCGAGCTCGACATGATCGTGACCGCGCACGAGAAATTCGTCACCGGCAAGCAGGGCGGCAAGCGTGCTTCGCTGCGCTTCATGAACCTCTCGGGTCTGGACCTTTCCTTCCGCAATCTGGCCGACGCGGACTTCTCGGCCTCGATCCTCGACGGCTGCCGCATGGTCCGAACCCGTCTGGAGCGCGCCAACCTGTTCGGCGCCGACCTGCGCAAGGCCGACCTGCGCCAGGCGATCCTGATCCGGGCCGATCTGCGCGGCGCCTGCCTGCGCGGCGCCAATCTTTCCCAGGCCGACCTGACCCAGGCCGACTTCCGCGAAGGCCAGGTGGCCATTCCCCATCCCCGCAAGGGGCTCGAGACGATGGGACACGAAACCCGCAACGGCGAGGTCGACGAGGTCAATTTCTCGGGCGCGACCCTGGACGGCTCGCAGTTCTCCGGCGTCTCGGCCTTCAAGGCCGACTTCAGCGACTGCTCGTTGCGCGGCGCCAAACTGTCGGGCGCCAACCTCAAGGAAGCCAATCTGAGCGGGGCCATCCTGGACGGGGCCGACGTCAAGGGCGCCAATCTGGAAGGCGCCAACTTCACCGGCGCGGTGATGGCCGGCGTCGACACCTCCACCGCCCGCACCAGCGGCGCGGCCATGGAGGGCTGCCTGTCGGCCTCGACCGAACGGGCGGTGTCGCGCGCCGACGAGATCTACCAGCGCTGCATGGCCAACCAGGCCTGGTGCAAGACCGGCGGCAAGGAGGGCGCGCCCGCCCGCCTCGACGGCGAGGACCTGCGTCCGCTGGCCGATCGCCTCAAGGGCCTGCGTCTGACCGCGATGAGCGCCTCGGGCGCCTGCATGGTGGGTCTCGACCTGTCCGGCGCTCAGCTTCAAGGGGCCAACCTGACCAACGCCGACCTGCGGACCGCCAACCTGCGCGGCGCGGACCTGCGCGGCGCCAAGCTATCGGGCGCCAACCTGACCAAGGCCGACCTGCGCCAGGCCTTTCTCTCGCCCTTGCCGCTGGGCCCCGAGCGCAAGACCCTGGCCAACCTGAAGGCGACGCGCCTGCGTTACGCCCTGTTCCAGGCGGCCGATCTCAGCGAGGCGCTGCTGGACGGCGCCGACCTGCGGGGCGCGGACTTCACCGGCGCGCGCCTGACCAAGACCAGCCTGCGCGATTGTGACCTGACCCAGGTCCAGGGTCTGGATCTGGTTCCGGGCTAAGCCAGCGGCATCCGGAAGGTGAACCGGGTCTCGATCTCGTCCGATCGTACGCTCAACAGTCCGCCATGGGCCCGGGCGATTTCCGAGGCGATGTAGAGGCCCAGGCCAAGTCCCTCCTGCATCGGCCGGGCCGTGGCCCGCGTGAAGGGGTGGAACAGGCGCGACAGGGTGGCGGACGGGATCGGTTCTCCGGCGTTGCTGATGGACAGTTCGAACAATCCGTTTCGTGTTTCGCCCCGCACCCTGACCGGGGCCGTGGCGGAGCCATGGGTCAAGGCGTTCGACAACAGGTTGGAGAACAGCTGGGCGACGCGCCGGCTGTCGACCGACACGATGTCGTTCAGGGCGATGTCGCTGATGATCACCCGCTCGGGCTGGGCGGTGCGCAGCTCCGTGATCACCTGCTCCAAGGCCTGAGGCAGGGCGGGATCAGGCCAGCGCTCGACGGCGAAGCCGCCGCCCAGGCGACCGCGGGCCAGGTCCAGGACGTTGTCGATCAAGCCGGCCATGCGCTGGACGCTGTTCTGAACCATCCCGACCAGGGTCCGCGCCTTGTCGTCCAGCGGCGTCTTCAGCAGAAGCCGGGCGCCGCCGTCGATCGAGGCCAGGGGATTGCGCAGGTCGTGGCCGAGCACGGCGATGAACTGCTCGCGCAGTTCGGCCGCCTCGTTGGCGTCGAGAAGGTCCGCCTCGCTGCGGGCCAGGCGGTCCTGGTTGTCGAGGTGCGCGCCGATCAGGTCGGCGAACAGTTCGAACATCGCCTGGGTCTTGCCGTCCTCGATATCGGCCGGCCGGGAATCGATCGCGCACAGGGTGCCGAAGAAGGCGCCGCCGTGCTGGATGGGCACCGAGATGTAGCTCCGCAGGCCGTACATCGTCGGGGTGTGATGGTTGCGATAGGTCTCGTTACTGGAAGCGTCGCCGAACACGATCGACTGGCCGTGCCCGCGGATTTCGTTGCAGAGCGTGGTTTCGAGCACCAGCTCGCCACCGACGCGAAGTCCGAACTCGATCTCGTCACGGACGGCGCAGGCCACCCACCGGTCGTCAGTCACGCGGGCGACCGCCGCGAAGCCCATGCCGGTGCTGCGGCAGGCGACTTCGAGAATTTTCGGAATGACGTCCAAACGGCCAACGGCGGCCACGTCATCGGCGATCGTGGTGGTCATCTCTACCCGGAACTGATGTGGACCAGGTCCACGACTGAGTTGGCCGGCCCCCGCCGGGATGCACGATGCGATCCTGTCCGCAAAATATCCTGAGACGAGGGGCGCGCAAGGCGTCCGTATATTTCGTTCTATGCCCGGACAGAAAAAAGGCGGCGCGTTACCGCACCGCCCTGAAGTTCTAGAGGGGAAACTCAATAACGCGCGAAGGGCGAATTAGGCTGCCTTCTCGCCTTCGATCTTGTCGCCTTCGATCAGGGAGGAGGCCGACTTGATCTCGATCGTGCGGGGCTTGAGGGCCTCGGGCAGTTCGCGCTTCAGCGCGATCGACAGCAGGCCGTCCGAGAGAGCGGCATCGGTGACGACCACGTAGTCGGCCAGCTGGAAGCGGCGCTCGAAGTTGCGCTCGGCCAGGCCGCGGTGGAGATAGCGCTTGGCCTCGTCATTGGCCGGCTTTCGGCCGGTGACGGTGAGAAGGTTCTCCTTCACCTCGATGCCCAGCTCGTCCGACTTGAAGCCGGCGACGGCGATCTCGATGCGGTACGCGTTCTCGGCGGTGCGCTCGATGTTGTAGGGGGGATAGCCCGAGGTGGCTTCGTTCGAGGCGGCGGCGTCCAGTTGGGCGGCCAGCCGGTCGAAGCCGACGAGGGAGCGATACAGGGGGGACAGGTCGATCGTACGCATGGTGACATCCTTCTTTCAAAGCAAGGTTGTTCAATCTGTTCAGACCCTTGGCGACCCTCTTGAGGCGTCGCCGGCGATCCGGAAGGCCCGGGGTTCCAGCGCCTTCGAGACCAAGGTGGTGCGCCGAATTTCGACTTCAAGGGGTTGAATGAGGGACCGGGCGGTGAATCGCTTGATCACTGTTCGCCCACCGCTAAGGTCGGCGCGCCGCCCCCTTGCTCCCCCTTTGGGGCCCAACCCTGGAGAGCCCGACGATGACCTCTCGCCGCCACGTTCTGGTGTTCGCCGCCGCCGCCGCCCTCTGCCTGGGGGCCACGCCCGTCATGGCCGCCGACACGGCCTTGCAGGCGGCCATCGCCTCGGCGGACCGCACGCCCGCCAATGTCGCTCGCGATGGGGCGCGTCATCCCTATGACAGCCTGACGTTCTGGGGCCTGAAGCCCAAGCAGACCGTGATCGAGGTCGTGCCCGGCGGCGGCTACTGGACCGAGATCCTCGCGCCCTACGCCAAGGCCACGGGCGGGACCTACATCGCCGGCGTCTCGGACCTGGCCAATCCGAAGATCTCAGAAGGGGCTCGCAAGGGCAGGGCGAACTTCGAGATGCGCTTCATGGACCCGGCCAAGTACGGCAATGTGCAGTTCGTCAATTTCGGCCCCGTCGCCGCGCCCCTGGGCGCGCCGGCCTCGGCCGATCTGGTCCTGACCGCCCGCAACGTCCACAACTGGACCGTCCAACCGGGCGTGGCCGACAAGATCTTCAAGGACTTCTTCGACGTCCTGAAGCCGGGCGGGATTCTGGCGGTCGAGGACCATCGGGCCGATCCGAAATCCGAAGCCGACAAGGGCGCGAACGGCTATCTGGCGACGGCCACGGTGGTGGCCTTGGCGGAGAAGGCGGGCTTCAAGCTCGACGCCAAATCCGAAATCAACGCCAATCCCAAGGACACCAAGGACCATCCGTTCGGGGTCTGGACCCTGCCGCCGGTCCGCCAGAGCGCGCCCGACGGCCAGCCGGCCGATCCCAACTTCGACCACGCCAAGTACGACGCCATCGGCGAAAGCGACCGCATGACGTTGCGCTTCCGCAAGCCCGGCTGAAAACCGTTGGACCAGGGCGCCGTTTCGCCAAGGTCGGGTGCATGATCGGGATCTGAAGTGATGTCGGGGGAGAGCATGAGTCCAGGACTTCGATGGTCACGGCGAAGGCTGCTGACGAGCGCCGGCGCCTTGGGCGTTTCCAGCAGCCTGGCCGGGTGCGGCCGCAAGCTGGATGGGGCCAAGGATTCCAAGCCGACGCCCAAGGCCGAGCCCATGACCCTGAAGGTCGCGACCCAGGGCGACTGGCGTTCGGCCGCCGACAAGGCTCGCGACGCCTGGCGCCATCCGATCGAAAGCCTGGAATTCTGGGGCCTGAAGCCGGGTCAGACGGTGGTCGAGTTTTGGCCCGGGCAAGGGTGGTACACCGACATCCTCGCCCCCTACCTCGCCGCGACGGGGGGCAAGCTCTACGCCGCCACGCTGCAGACCGACCTGCCGGACGAGCCCGGCGCAATGGAGACCGTCGACGCCTACACCCGCAAGTTGGCCGACAGGAAGAAGGTCTATGGCGAGGTGACGATCACCGCTTTTGGACCGACCAGCGGCCCCGTGGCGCCGGCGGGTTCGGCGGACCTGGTGCTGTTCCTGCGCAACCTGCACAACTGGATGGCCGCCGGTCTGGTCGAGAAGGCCTTCCGCGACGCCCTGACGGCCCTGAAGCCGGGGGGCGTGCTTGGCATCGAGGAGCATCGCGGCGAGCCGGGCCGGGTGCAGGATGTGCTGGCCGCTGACGGTTATGTGCAGCAGGCCTATGTGATCGAGATGGCCAAGGAGGCCGGCTTCGTCCTGGCCGGCGAGAGCGAGATCAACGCCAACCCCAAGGACACCAAGGACCACCCGTTCGGGGTCTGGACCTTGCCGCCCACCCGCCTGTCGGCGCCGCGCGGCGAACCGGCCGAGGCGGGCTTCGACCACGCCAAGTACGACGCCATCGGCGAGAGCGACCGCATGACCCTGAAGTTCGTGAAGCCCAAGTGAGCCTGATTTCGAAAAGATGCGGCGTCCTCGCGGGCCTTGTGGTTTTGGCCCTCGCGCCGTTCGCCCCTGTCTCCAACGCCTGGGCCGACACCGGCAAGACCGTGCCGGCCACCAAGGTGTTCCCGTTCCTCGAAGCCATGCTCAAGGTCCCGCCGGCCGAACGCGCCCGGATCAAGGTCACCTACGCCTTGCGCCGCGACGGCAAGCCGGCGGGCGGCGTCAGGGCGACCTTCATCGAGGCCAGCGGGGCGCGCACCCCGCTGCCGGTCGATGACCAGGGCCGTTTCGAGCGCCTGCCAACCCTGGCCCAACTGCAAGCCAAGGCCCAGCTGAACCTCGATGTTCCGGCCGACGCCAAGTTTGGCACGGCCATGCTGCTGGATCCGGTGCTCAGGCCGGCGGCCGAGTACGACGCCCGCGAGCTGGTCGCCACGGTGGAGGAGTCCAACGGCGCCATCCGCAAGGCGGCGGGCGCGATGGCGCTGATGGCCCCACAGATGGAAGGCCTGTCGTTCCTGAAGGCGGAATCCGGGGTGGCCGTGTTCCCCAACGGAAGCACCAGGCCCTTGCCGGTCAAGGCCGGGACGGTGGTCTTCGAGCCCGACCAGTTCAAGGGCGCATCCCGCGTCCGCCTGGCTAAAGTCCCGTCGGCAGTGGATTATTACGACAAGAAGAAATAAGCCGTCGGCGCGTCTGAACAGTGTTTACTCGCCGCGATCCAACAGCCAGTCTGCCGCCCAGAATCCACGCGCATAAAGAGGGAGACGCGTAATGGCCACGTTGCAGGAAATCACCGATCGTATCAAAGGCGCCGTCGGCGACGACAGCGGCCTGGGCAAGAGCCTGAAGTTCGACCTGAAGGAAACCGGCGTCATCCTCATCGATGGCGGCTCGGTGACCAACGAGGACAAGCCGGCCGACCTGACCATGACCCTGTCGCTGGACGACCTGCTGGCCATCGGCGCCGGTTCGCTGGACCCGACCATGGCGGTCATGACCGGCAAGCTGAAGCTGTCGGACATGGGCACGGCCATGGCCCTGCAGTCGAAGATGGCTGCCCTCTTCGCGAAAATGCGCTGATCCATGATCCAGGCGGCGTCGCTGGTCTCGATTCCCGAGGCGCCCGTCCCCGATCACGGTAAGGCCGAATGGTTCAGCGGCGCGGACGGGGCGACCCTCCGCGCCGCTTTCTTTTCGCCGGAAGGCGAGCCGCGCGGCTCTGTGGTGGTCAGCACGGGCCGCAGTGAACCGATCGAGAAATATTTCGAGGTCGTCCAGGACCTGCTGGATCGCGGCTTCGTCGTCCTGGTCCATGACTGGCGGGGGCAGGGCCTGTCGCACCGCGCGCTGCCCGATCGGCTCAAGGGCCACGCGGCGGGCTTCAAGCAATTCCTCGGCGACTATCAGGCCCTGCTGGCCGCGTTCGAGACGCGGTTGCCCAAGCCCTGGATCGCTCTGGGACACTCGATGGGCGGTTGCCTGACGATGCTGTCCCTGGCCACGGGCGAGACCCGCTTCGCCGCCGCCGTATTGTCCGCGCCGATGCTGGGCCTGAACACCGGTGGCAAGCCGGCCGGCGGCGCCCGGGCGCTGGCCTGGCTGATGAGCCGTTCAAGATTCAAGGGCGATTATGTGCTGGGCGACGCCGGCGATCCGTTCGTCCAGAGCTTTCCAAGGGACGCCCTGACCCACGACGAGGCGCGCTATGCCCGTCATCGTGCGCAGATCCGGGCCAATCCCGACATCGCCCTGGGCGGCATCACCTGGGGCTGGACCGACTTCGCCTTCTCCGCCTGCGCCTTCTTGCGGCGGACCCAAGGGGTCGAGGCCGTGACCATCCCGGTGACCATCGTCGCGGCCGGCGACGACAGCCGCGTGCTGATCGCCGACGAGAAGGCGATCGCCAGTCGCATCCCGAACGGCCGCTATGTCGAGATCCCAGACGCCTTCCACGAGATCCTGATCGAAACGGATGATCGCCGGGCGATATTCTGGAAGGCGTTCGACAAGACGGCCGACGCGATTCTCTAGGCCTACTTCGCCGACCGCCGCAGCGCCACCAGCGCCTCGTCCAGGCAACGCCGGTCGCCGGAGATCACCATCTGCCCGCCGTCCTGGCCGATGGTCTCGCCGCGCCAGTCGGTGACGATCCCGCCGGCGCCCTCGATCAGCGGAATGGCGGCCTCGATGTCCCAGGATTTCAGGCCGGCCTCGATGACCATGTCCATCTTGCCCATGGCGACCATGGCGTAGGCATAGGCGTCGCAACCCAGGCGGGCCAGCTTGGCGGCGGCCCGCACCTGCAGCCAGGCGCCGCGCTCGGCCCCGTCGAAACAGGCGTCGGGATCGGTGGTGGCGATGATGGCGTCGGTCAGCTTTTCGCAAGGCCGGACCTGGATCGGCCGGCTCTGGCCACGCGACATCAGGCGCGAACCGGCGGCCGAGCCGATGAACAGCTCGCCGATATAGGGCTGGCCGATCGAGCCCAGCACGGGGCGACCCTGATGGCGCAGGCCGATCAGGGTGGTCCACAGCGGCAGGCCGGCAATGAAGGCGCGGGTGCCGTCGATGGGGTCGAGCACCCAGACGAATTCGGCGTCGGGACGGTCTTCGCCGTACTCCTCGCCGATCACGCCGTGCTCGGGATAGCGCTCGCCGATCAGCTTGCGGATCGCCGCCTCGGCGCCGCGATCGGCTTCGGTCACCGGATCGAAGGCGGCGTGGCTGTCGCGCGGCAAGTTCTTGCCAGCGCCCTTGTCTTCCAACCCGTGGTCGGCCCGGAACAACGGCAGGATCGCCGCCGCCGAAGCGCGGTTCAGGTCGATGACGAAGGCGTCGAGCTGGGCGAGGTGATCGGCGGCGAGGGTCATGGGCGGGAGAATTAGCCCGCCCTTCACCCGGACGCCACCGTTCGATTGGAGCTGTTAGGAGGCTTCAATCGCCTCGCCGCCGTTCAGCGACTTGGCCAAGTCCAGCAACCGACGACGCGGACGCTCGCCCAGCAGATAGTAGGCGCGGACCAGGTCCAGCGTCTCCTTGCGGGCGAACATCTCGCCGCCTTCGGCTTCGGCGTTGGTTTCCTTCAGCGCGCGGTCCGACAGACCATCGTAGAAGTAGCCGACCGGAACCTCCAGCGCCTCGGACAGCTGCCACAGGCGAGCGGCCGAGATGCGGTTGGCGCCGCACTCATATTTCTGGATCTGCTGGAAGCGCACGCCGACCGTGCCCGCCAGTTGTTGCTGGGTCAGGCCGAGCAGACGACGCCGACGGCGTAGTCGCTTCCCCAGATAAACGTCGATGTCGTTGCCCAT
>FTJN01000605.1_pt6 | contig 12167 bp, 10 predicted proteins | sample 1658361 | NCBI WGS metagenome assembly FTJN01 (sample SAMEA3914819, study PRJEB12502) | metagenome | biome: forest; material: soil | place: Canada | collected 2010-06-26 | depth 0.3 m | reverse complement strand
GGGGGGCGATCGAGCGGAGAGCTCTGTCGATGTCGGGTCCGCGTGTGTAGGGATCGGGCGAACCTCGCGTTCCTGTGCCATGCCGGGCTTGGACGACAGAAACGGTAGGGCGACGAGGGTCGGTGGAAACAACAGGCGTGCGGGGGATACGCACGCGGTCCGGGGATGTGGCTCGCTGCCATACCCGTCCGCCGGGGGCGCTTCTGGTAAGGCGTTAAGAGCGCCACCCGCCAGAGGGCTGCCGGAAAACGATGGCGCGGAGCGCAAGGCTTCGTCGAAACGGTAACCACTACAAACACTCCGGACGGTGTCCGGCGCTCCGCGACCCTTTCCATTCCCACTCACAGCTTCTGGCGTGGGATCACACTCACTTGCCCCCACCTGACCGCTTCGCGGTCTGTCCGCCCCCATGGGGGGCGGAGGGCGCGCGCACGGCGCCGGCGGCAGGCCTCTTCCCCCTCTGGGGGGAAGACGACCGCGAAGCGGTCCGTAGGGGGCAAGTGGTCACCGCACGGAGAACAGGACTTGCTAAGGCCGAACGATCCGTCCGCCGGTCATGGCTTCCGCCACCCCCGTGGTCCCCGGAAAGCTGATCGGCAGCCCCCTTGCCGTCCGGGCGGCCAGGAAGGCGAAGGCCTCGGCTTCGATGGCGTCGCCGCGCCAGCCCAGATCATCGGCCGAGACCACTTCGGACACGCCGGCCAAGGCCTCGGACAAGCCCCACATCATGTGGGCGTTGTGACGCCCGCCGCCGGCGACGATCAACTTCGCGGGCCGCTCATGCGCCGGCAGCCACGCATAGCTCCGCGCCACGCTGGCCACGGTGAAGGCCGTCAGGGTGGCGGCGGCGTCCTCCAGCGACAGGGGATCGACGATCTCGATCGGGAAGTCGAAGCGATCCAGCGACTTGGGCGGCTTCGACGCGAAATAAGGCCGCGCCAGCAAGGCGGCGAGCACGGTCTGGTCCACGGTCCCGGCCATGGCCAGGCGCCCGCCCTCGTCGAACCGCCCCGCCCCGCGCGCCTGGACGACCAGGTCGATCATGCCGTTGGCCGGGCCGGTGTCGAAGGCCAGCAACGCGCCGTTGGCTTGCACGAAGGTGACATTGGCCACCCCGCCCAGGTTCAGGGCCGCGACCGGCGCGGGCAGGCCCGAGGCCCGGGCGCGGGCGGCGTGATAGATCGGGGCCAGCGGCGCCCCCTCCCCGCCGGCCGCGACGTCTGCGGTGCGGAAGTCGAAAGCCACCGGCCGGCCGCAAGCCGCCGCCAGCCGCTCGGCGTCGAGCAGTTGCACGGTCCGGCCGATGCGCTCGGGCGTCGGCCGCTCGTGCAGCACGGTCTGTCCATGGACGCCCAGCAGGTCGAAGTCCGACCATTCGAGCCCATGCTCGGCGATGAAGCTTTCGGCGGCATGCAGGTGCTCGTCGGCGACAGCGCGGCGCGCCTCGCCGAAGATCGCCGGCTCGGGTTCGCCCCGCACCCAACCCCGGGCGATGGTCGTGGTTTCCAGCAGCAGGTCGCGGGTCGCCTCGCGCAGCTTGCGCTCGCCGGCCGGGCCGAAGGCATGGATCTGTTCGCCGTCGGTCTCGAGCACCGCCATGTCGACCGCGTCGAGCGAGGTGCCGGTCATGAATCCCAGGATACGCATGGTCTGGTTGACTGCCATGGGTCGCGCCGGGTAGCTAGAGCCCATGATCGACGCCCACGTCATGTCCGGCCTGTATTACCGCCCGCTGTCATAGCGGGAGGCCGACGAGACACGTCGCTTGCACCCCGCCTCGCCGGGGTCGCTCAAGATCGATCATGCACTCCGGCCCTCGTCCGGAGACCTGAAATGAAAGCCTCACAACCCGATCTGGCCATGCTAGACGGCCAATCGTTCCCTTCAGAGAGTCCAGCCATGTCCGCCCCCGCGTCCTTCAAGTCGGAATTCCTCCAGACCCTGCAGGCGCGCGGCTATATCCACCAGATCACCCATCCGGATGAACTGGACGCGGCGGCCGCCGGCGGGATCGTCACGGCCTACATCGGTTTCGACGCCACCGCCCCTAGCTTGCACGTCGGCAGCCTGATCCAGATCATGATGCTGCGCCGCCTGCAGCAGGCGGGGCACAAGCCGATCGTCCTGATGGGCGGCGGCACGACCAAGGTGGGCGATCCGACCGGCAAGGACGAGAGCCGCAAGCTGCTGAGCGACGCCGACATCGCGTCCAACATCGCCGGTATCAAGCAGGTGTTCGCCAAGTTCCTGACCTTCGGCGACGGCCCGACCGACGCCATCATGGTCGACAACGACGTCTGGCTGAGCAAGTTCGGCTACGTGCAGTTCCTGCGCGACTATGGCGTGCACTTCACGGTCAACCGGATGCTGGCCTTCGACTCGGTCAAGCTGCGGCTCGAGCGCGAGCAGCCGATGACCTTCCTCGAATTCAACTACATGCTGATGCAGGCGGTCGACTTCCTCGAACTGCAGCGCAAATACTCTTGCATCTTGCAAATGGGCGGCTCGGACCAGTGGGGCAACATCCTGAACGGCGTCGAGCTGACCCGCCGGGTGGACCAGAAGTCGGCCTTCGGCCTGACCACGCCGCTGCTGGCCACCGCCTCGGGCGCCAAGATGGGCAAGACCATGTCCGGCGCGGTCTGGCTGAACGCCGAGCAGCTGTCGCCGTACGACTACTGGCAGTTCTGGCGCAACACCGAGGACGCCGACGTCGGCCGGTTCCTGAAGTTGTTCACCGACCTGCCGCTCGAGGAAATCGCTCGCCTGGAAGCCCTGCCGGGCGCCCAGATCAACGACGCCAAGAAGGTGCTGGCCGACGAAGCCACCCGGATGGCCCACGGCGAGGACGAGGCCCGCAAGGCGCGGGACGCCGCCGAGAAGGCCTTCGAGCAAGGCGCTTTGTCGGCTGACCTGCCGACCTTCGAGGTTCCCGCCGCGGACCTGAAGGCCGGCATCGTCCTGGCCAACCTGTTCGCCGACGCCGGTCTGGCCGCCTCGCGCGGCGAGGCCCGTCGCCTGGCTCAGGGCGGCGGCGTCAAGCTCAACGACAAGGCCGAGGCCGACGCCAACCGCGTGGTCACCGAGGCCGACCTCATCGACGGCGTCGTCAAGCTGGCGGCCGGCAAGAAGAAGATCGTGCTGATCAAGCCGGTCTGACGATAGTGGTGTCATCCCGGAAACGGCGAAAGCCGTTATCCGGGACCGCCGGAAGCGCGGCGCTCAGGCGTCGGTCCCGGATCCGCGCGCTTCGCGCTTGTCCGGGATGACAGGGATGTGGAGAGAGACAGATGCTTGAACCCGGCGACAAGGCCCCCGACTTCGACCTGGCCACCGATACCGGCCGCGTCAGCCTTTCGGCCCTGAAGGGCAAGAACGTCGTGCTCTACTTCTATCCGAAGGACGACACGGCCGGTTGCACGTCAGAGGCCTTGCAGTTCTCGTCCGAGGTCGAGGAGTTCGCCAAGGTCGGGGCGGTGATCGTCGGGGTGTCCAAGGACAGCGCCGCCTCGCACGCCAAGTTCCGCAAGAAGCACGACCTAACCGTCGATCTGGCCGCCGACACCACCGGCGAGATCGTCGAGGCCTACGGCGCCTGGGTCGAGAAGAGCATGTACGGCCGCAAATATATGGGCATCGACCGCTCGACCTTCCTGATCGACCGCGAGGGCGTGGTCCGCCAGACCTGGCGCAAGGTGAAGGTGCCCAATCACATCAAGGCGGTGCTGACCGCCGCCCGAGCCCTGAAATAGAGCGCGCTGAAGTAACGGTGTGGCTTACGAGCCTCAGGCGTGCGGTTATCGCAACACTTCGGCGCGCCGACGCTGGAATTGGGGCACGGAACCTTCTATCGCTTGAATCGCTTAGGCAAATTGTCGCCATGCGTTCTCGCTTGGCGCGAAGCATCTTGCGCGCTTCCGCATTCTCGTTGCATATCGCCGGGACCTTGAAAACGGGGGTTTCCTAGGGCGATGGCGATCACGCGCTTCAAGCGACTGCGACAATCCCTGGAAGATCTTTTCCCTGAGCGGCACCTCTATGTGCGCTCCGGCGGCGAGATGCGCGGCTACGTTTTTTCCACCGGCAAGCAGCTGATGTGCGCCACCGGCGTCGCCGTGGCGGCCCTGTGGATGGGCGTCTGCACCGCCTCGATGATGGTCAACGCCCTGTCGGTCAGCTCGACCGACCAGATGGTCATCAAGCAAAAAGCCTATTACGAGCGCCTCAACGCCGACCGTCAGGCGCGTCTGAACAGCGCCGTGGCCCAGCTGTCGGCCAGCAGCGGCTCGCTGGACGAACTGGCCAGTTCGGTCGAGAAGCGTCACGCGGCCCTGGCCATGCTGGTCAGCGACTTCAAGGGCGTGCCCGGCGCCGCCCAGGCCCTGCAGACCGCCAAGCCGCACGTGCTGGGCGCCTCGCCGGTCGAGCGCATCCAGGCCACGCGCATGGATCAGGAACGCCTGATCGACGCGGCCGAGACCTTCGCCAAGAGCCGCGCCGAGCGCCTGCGCCTGGCCATGCGGATGGCGGGTCTGGACGCCGGCGCCTTCACCGGTCGCGGCGGCTCGTCGCTGGGCGGCCCCCTGATCGAGGCCAAGGACCCGCGCGCCCTGGCCGCCGTCCTCGACGTCGACGAAGAATTCGCCGGCCGCATCCAGCACGCGGCCACCGACATGTCGGACATGCGCCAGTTGAGCGCCGCCTCGCAGAAGCTGCCCTTCTATCGGCCGACCAACAATCCGGCCCTGAGCAGCAGCTACGGCGTGCGGTTCGACCCCTTCACCCACCGTCCGGCCTTCCATTCGGGCCTGGACTTCCCGGGCGCCTTCTACACCCCGATCATGGCGACCGCGCCGGGCGTGATCTCGTTCGTCGGCGTCCGCTCGGGCTACGGCAACGTGGTCGAGATCGACCACGGCAACGGCTTCAAGACCCGCTATGCCCACCTGCAGGCCGCTTCGGTCCGGGTGGGGCAACGGGTGGCCATCGGCCAGCGTATCGCGGCCATGGGCTCGACCGGGCGTTCGACCGGTCCGCATCTGCACTACGAAGTATGGGTCAACGGCCGGGCGCAGAACCCGAACCGTTTCTTGAAGGCTGGTGAGTATGTTCAGCAAGCAAGCTAAAGCGTCCAAGGGTCCGGCCCGTATCGAGCCGCTGCCCATGTCCCAGAGTCCGGTCGTCGATCCGGTCCGCAAGTCGCCGCCCAAGGTGGCGTCGCTGATCTCTCCCGACATCACCATCGAAGGCGGGATCACCGGCGACGGCGAACTGCAGATCGACGGCGTGGTGCGCGGCGATGTCCGCGTCGGCCGGCTGACTGTCGGCGAGACGGGTCACGTCGAGGGCTCGATCTACGCCGAGGCCGTGGAAGTGCGCGGTCGCATCGTCGGCTCCGTCACCGCCAAGCAGGTGCGCCTCTACGGCACCTCCTATATCGACGGCGACATCACCCACGAACAGCTGGCCATGGAAACCGGGGCCTTCTTCCAGGGGCGCAGCCTGAAGTTCCAGCGCCCGGCCGCCCCGCAGGCCCAGCCCGCGGCGCAGCCGCTGCTGGAAGCCAAGTCGGCCGGCTAAAACAGAAACGCCCCGGATCGCTCCGGGGCGTTTTGCTTTGGGGCTCAGCGGCTGGACAGCACGAAGGTGTTGCCGTCGGGATCCTTGAACTTGGCGAACGTGCCCCACGGCTGCTTCTCCGGCGCTCCTTCGAACGCGACGCCCTTCTCGCTGAGCTTGCGATAGGCGTGCTCGACGTCGTCGCAGGCGAAAGAGCCGTTGAAGAAGCTGCCGACGCGGTCCTCGTGACCGTCCGGCGTGAACAGCACGATCCCGGTCTCCGCGCCGGGAATGGCCAGCTCGATCCAGCGCTTGCCCGGTCCCATCGGCTGGTCGGTGGCGACGCGCAGGCCCATCTTCTCGGTCCAGAAGGCCAGGGCCCGATCCTGGTCGCCCACCGGAATGCTGACGAACTTCAGTTGCTTGATCACGCTCATCCCCTGCCCTTTCACGCCGTGAGGTCGGACCATGGATTAGCCGCCTCCCGTTGCGCCGGGAAAGCGGTGCAGGCATTGCTATAGCAATGATGACGCAGATCTATCCGATCGACCGCTATGTGCTCGACACCCTGATGGCCGACCTGGTCGGCCACGATCACAAGCCGTCGGCCTTCCTGGCCTATCTGGCGATCGTCGCCGCCCACGCCGATGGCCGCGCCAGCTTCAGTCACGCCCAGCTGGCCGAGCGCACGGGTCTGTCGCGCCGCACGGTGCAGGGCGCGATCGATGTGCTGGAAAGACGGGGCTTGATCGCCGTCAGCCGCCAGGGCCAGACCGAGGCGGCGACCTATGTCCCGCTGACGCCTTGGCGACGCCAGCGGGACTGAAGGCCTTAGGCGTCGCGAGTCGCTCCGACCCGCTGAGCCAGCGAAGCGCCCATGAACGCGTCCAGGTCGCCGTCCAGCACGCCTTGCGTATCGGACGTCTCGACATTGGTCCGCAGGTCCTTGACCATCTGGTAGGGCTGCAGGACGTAGCTGCGGATCTGGTGGCCCCAGCCGATGTCGGTCTTCTGGTCTTCCAGCGCCTGCTGTTCCGCCTCGCGGCGTTGCAGTTCGACCTCGTAGAGCCGAGCGCGCAGCATCTTCCAGGCTTCCTCGCGGTTCTGGTGCTGCGAGCGGCCGGCCTGACAGGCCACGGCGATGCCGGTCGGGATGTGCGTCAGGCGCACGGCCGAGTCCGTCTTGTTGATGTGCTGACCGCCGGCCCCGGAGGCCCGGTAGGTGTCGGTCCGCACGTCGGACGGATTGATCTCGATCTCGATGGCGTCGTCGACCACCGGATAGATCCAGGCCGAGGCGAACGAGGTGTGGCGTTTGGCGGCCGCGTCATAGGGGCTGATGCGCACCAGGCGGTGCACGCCGGCCTCGGTCTTCAGCCAACCATAGGCGTTCGTGCCCTTGACCAGCAAGGTGGCGGACTTGATGCCCACCTGATCGCCGGAGGTCTCTTCGACCAGTTCGACGGTCATCTTGTGGGCGTTGGCCCAGCGGCTGTACATGCGCAGCAGCATGCCGGCCCAGTCGCAGGACTCGGTGCCGCCGGCCCCGGAGTTGATTTCGATATAGCAGTCGTTGCCGTCGGCCTCGCCCGACAGCAGGGCCTCCAGTTCCGCGCGACCCGCGCGGTCCTTCAGGTCCTTGAGCTGGGCGCGGGCGTCCTCCAGCAGGGCTTCGTCGCCCTCCATGTCGGCCAGTTCGGCATAGTCCAGGGCGTCCTTCAGCCCGGTCACCAAGACCTGCACGGCCTCGACGCGAGCGGCCAGGGCCGCGCGCTCGCGCGACACCGCCTGGGCCTCGGAAGGCCGGTCCCACAGGGTCGGATCCTCGACCCGGGCGTTCAGTTCATCCAGTTTACGAAGCGCGACATCCCAGTCAAAGACGCCTCCTGAGCAGTCCAATGGACTGCTCGATGTCAGCCGCTGAGGCCTCGACATCCGGTCTCATCACGTAACTCCGTGACAGTGTTGAAGGGCGCGGGACATAGCCCGCGTCCGGAGTCGGCGCAATCACCGACTGGATTTAGTAAAGCCCGCTGATGTCCGGGGCCTGGCTGGGCGGCTTGGCGGGGCCCTGGGTCGGGGCCGGTCCGACCTGTCCGTCAGGCCAGACGGCGTTGTACGGCTGAGGACCGGACGGAGCGGACGGCACGGCCACCTTGGGCTCGGTGCCTGGCCGGAAAGCCTCGCGCAGGCCGCGCACCATCACGAACTTGGCGTTGGCCGGCGCGCGGAACTCGGTCTTCGGCTGGCCCTTCAGCGCCTCGCGCATGAAATCCATGAAGATCGGCACGGGTCCGGTCGCTCCGGTCTCGCCCTCGCCCAGAGAGCGGTTGTCGTCGAAGCCGATGAACACCCCGACCACCAGGTTGGGCGAATAGCCCATGAACCAGGCGCTGCGATACTCATTGGTGGTGCCGGTCTTGCCGGCCAGCGGATAGCCCAGCGAACTGGCCTGGGCGGCCGTGCCGCGCTGGACCACGCCCTGCAGCATCGAGGTGATCTGATAGGCGGTGATCGGATCCATGACCTGTTCGCCCAGGGCCGGGATGCGCGGGCTTTCGTCGCCGTTGAACCCGGCGTTGCAGCGCACGCAGTCGCGCTTGTCGGCGCGGAAGATCACCTTGCCCTCGCGGTCCTGCACCAGCTCGATCAGGTGCGGTTCGACCCGGCGGCCGCCGTTGACGAACGACGTATAGGCCGTGGTCAGCTTGAAGGGCGTGGTTTCGCCGGCGCCCAGGGCCATGGCCAGCACCGGAGCCATGTCGCGTGTGATGCCAGTCTTCTTGGCCGTCTCCACGATCTTCTTCATGCCGACGCTCTGGGCCAGGCGAACGGTCATGGCGTTGATCGACTGCTCCAGGCCCTTGCGCAGCGGCAGGGCGCCATAGAACTTCTTGTGATAGTTTTCCGGGCTCCAGTCCTCGCCATTGGCCCCTTTCAGGGTGATGGCGCTGTCGACCACGACGCTGGCCGGCGTGTAGCCGTTTTCCAGAGCGGTGGCGTAGACGAACGGCTTGAAGGCCGAGCCGGGCTGGCGCATCGCCTGGGTGGCGCGGTTGAAGTTCGACAGCGAGAAGCTGTAGCCGCCGACCAGGGCGATGACCCGGCCGCTATAGGGCTCCATGGCCACCAGGGCGCCATTGACGATCGGCACCTGGCGCAGGCGATAGCCGCCGGAGGTCGCGGATTTCTCGACGAACACCAGGTCGCCGACCTTCAGGCCCTTGGTGGCGTTGGCCCAGGCCAGGTCCTCGCCGACGATGGTCCCCTCGCCCTCGTCCTTGGCCAGGTGGACGCCGCCCGCGGCCGAGGTGACGACGGCGGGACGCCAATCGCGCCGCTCGGACGGCGGCTTGGACTTGATCGCCTCTTCCCAATTGGCGTCGACGGTCTGGACATGGCCCCACGCCCCACGCCAGCCGTGGCGGCGGTCGTATTTCTCCAGGCCTTCCATCAACGCCACCCGGGCCGCGGTCTGCAGCTTCGGATCCAGGGTGGTGCGCATGTAATAGCCGCCCTCGTTGAGGCGCGGGCCGAGGGTGGCGACGCCGCGCTGGCGCACTTCCTCGACGAAGTAGTCGGCGTCGCGATACTTGGCCCGGCTCGGCGCGGGCTGGACGACCAGGTCTTCGGCCATCGCCTTGCGGGCGTCTTCCTGACTGACCCAGCCGAGTTCGGCCATCTGGCCCAGGATCCAGTCGCGGCGGGCCTTGGCCTTGGCCTTATTGCGGATCGGATGGTAGTTGTCCGGCCCCTTTGGCAAGGCCGCCAGATAGGCGCACTGGGCCAGGGTCAGTTCGGGCAGCGACTTGCCGAAATAGTTATAGGCGGCCGCGCCCACTCCGAACGAGCGATAGCCCAGCCAGATTTCGTTGAGGTACAGCTCCAGAATCTGCTGCTTGTCGAGCGACTGCTCCAGGCGATGGGCCAGGATCGCTTCCTTGAACTTGCGGCCCACGGTGGCGTCACTGGTCAGCAGGACGTTCTTGGCCACCTGCTGGGTGATGGTCGAGCCGCCTTCCAGGCGCCGGCCTCGCGCGGCGTTGCCGACATTGTTGAGCATGGCGCGCGAGAAGCCGCCGACATCGACGCCGCCGTGCTTGAAGAAATTGTGGTCCTCGGCCGCCAGGAAGGCCTGGGCCAGCTGGGGCGGGATCTGGTCGTAGGGCACGAAAATCCGGCGTTCTTTGGAATATTCGCCGATCAGGGTGCCGTCCCAGGCATAGACCCGCGTCGCGGTCGGCGGGCGATAGTCCTGCAGCTCGCCGGCGTCGGGCATGTCGTGGAACAGCCAGGCGGCGTAGATGGCGATGGCGAAACCGGCCACGGCGATCGCGGACAGCACCGCGACGCCGGCGATGGCGATCCATCGTTCTCTGGGCTTCAGATCCACGCAGCCTCCGTCGGGCGACGCACTTTCGCCCGCTCCGTTCGAATCCTCTAGAGCGCGATCGGCAAAAACGTAAGCGGTTTTGCGGTCGCGGGGACCGGCCACGTCCGACGCGTCTTCCCCCTCATGGCTCTAGCGCGCATCGGGCAAGGCGCCAACGGCTCTCGCCATCCTCGCGAGCGCGAAGGTTCTAGCGGGCGGTCAGGCGGGTCTGGGTGGCGAAATAGGATTCGATCGAGCCGGCGACGGCGTCCATCAACCGACCACGGCCGGCGGGCGTCTTCAGCAGCTGCTCGTCATCGACATTGGTGATGAAACCCATTTCCAGCAGCACGGCCGGCACGTCGGGGGCCAGTAGCACGATGAAACCGGCGTCACGGTGGCTGCGACGCAGCAGGGCCGTCTCTTCGCCCACCGACTGCAGCAGGGTTTCGGCGAAGGCGGCCGAGCGGTTCTTGGTGGCGCGCTGCGACAGGTCCAGCAGGATCTGGCTGACGGCGCGGTCGCGGCCCGGCAGGTTGGCCTTCATCAGCCAATCGTCCTTCTCAAGCACCCGCGCCACGCGCTCGGTGCCTTTTTCGGACAGGGTATAGACGCTGGCGCCGCGGGTCGTGGCGTCGGGTCCCGAATCGGCGTGCAGCGAGATGAACAGGTCGGCGTCGGCGCGGCGGGCGATCTGAACCCGGCTTTCCAGCGGCACGAAGGTGTCGGACTGACGGGTCATGACCACGACATAGCGGCCCGACTTCTCCAGCTTGGCCTTCAGCGCCTTGGCGGCGGCCAGGGTGACATCCTTCTCCGCCGTGGCGGCGCCGGACGAGCCCGGATCCTTGCCGCCATGACCGGCGTCGATGACGATCACCTTCTTGAGACGCACGGCCGAGGCCCTGACCGGGGCCGAGACCAGGGTCGGCTTCATGGCGACGGTCTGGGCGCCTGGCGCGTCGGTGGATTTCAGGTCGATGACATAGCGATAGGCCGACGCGCCGTCGCCCGGCGGCAGCAGGAAGCGGCGGCGGACCTCGGCATTGGCCTTCAACTCAAGACGCAGCCGCGCTCCGCCGGCGGCTTCATCGATCGACCAGCGCTCGACCAGCCCCTGCCCCGCGCCCTGCAGATCGCCGGCCGTGGTGACGTTGGGCAGGCCGATGACCACCCGGCGATCCAGTGCGCCGTCGGCGATCAGCTTGCCCGTGGCGGCGCGGTCCAGGTCGATGACGATGCGGGTCTCGTTGCGGTCGCCGCCAAAGCGGACCTTCTGGACGCCGGCGGCCGGCGCGGGACCCTGGGCCATGGCCACGGCGACGCCGGCCAGCGCCAGGCCGCCGACGATCATCGCCGCCTTCGCCCAGCCCGTCCGTGCCGCCGAGATCAGAACCTTAGCCATCTCGCCCCGTCTTCGCCCAGGAGGGCGCCCCAAGCGCTCAACCTAAACCCAAAAACCGATATCCGCATTTCCGAGTAGAGAAACCGTTAACCCCACGCGCGACATGGCCGCGCACAAGCCTTCAGTCGAGCGCTTTTCATTTGTGATGCGATGTTGCTACACTATGGTCCGCGCGCTGAGCGCCGTGATCGTCATGGCGGTAAGCGTGAGCGGTTCCAATCTCACGGACGCGGTTGCATCCCTAAGGGTGCAAATCGCGTTCATGGCCGGAACCGCCGGACTGAAACGAGTTTGGGTTCGATTACCAGCGTGAGGCGCGAAGCCTTCGCCTGGATTGACCCGCGGGGCCCGCGTCGGACCCTTAAGCCGCTCCGGCGTCGACGCGCCATCCGATCCGCGCCCCCCGGCGCGTTTAAGGAACACAGAAACCTTATGGGCTGCGCCGCACCCGACCGCCTTTGGCGACCGACCTTCCGCAACCGCCTCGGCGGTGCGACGGGCGGTGACGCGCGCGCCCTTCATTCATATCGGCGCCCGGACCAAGTGTCCGCCGCGCGCCGTGGAGACTCCTTTTATGTCGAAGAAGATGCTGATCGACGCAGCACACGCCGAAGAGACGCGTGTGGTCGTCGTGGACGGAACCCGGGTTGAAGAATTCGATTTCGAAAGCCAGACCCGCAAGCAACTCCGAGGAAATATCTATCTCGCCAAGGTGACCCGCGTTGAGCCCAGCCTGCAGGCCGCGTTCATCGAATATGGCGGCAACCGCCACGGCTTCCTCGCCTTTAACGAGATCCACCCGGACTATTACCAGATCCCGGTCGCCGACCG
>FTJN01000010.1_pt1 | contig 12168 bp, 5 predicted proteins | sample 1658361 | NCBI WGS metagenome assembly FTJN01 (sample SAMEA3914819, study PRJEB12502) | metagenome | biome: forest; material: soil | place: Canada | collected 2010-06-26 | depth 0.3 m | reverse complement strand
GATGACCACCTTCAGGCCAAGGCGGGCAGCGGAAACAGCGGCGGTGACACCACCGGAGGTACCGCCGTAGACACAGACATCGAACGTGAATTCGCCTCGGACATCCGAGGTCGCGAAAGAGGGATGGTAATAGCAAAGCATGATCAAAAGGAGGTTGAAACGAAACTCAGGAAGCAGGTCTCGTCTACCCTAAAGCGTAGCCAAAATTTCGTTGATGGAAAGCTCGGCTCCACAAATGACGGAATCGGCCGCGCCGTAGTAGAGGATCAGGCGGTCCCCGTCGAGAACGTGTCCGTTGGTGAAGACGACGTTACCGAAAAATCCGTTCCGCTCGTAGTCCTCGGTCGGTTCCATCAACGGCTCGACGCTCCGCGCCAGCACCCGCCGTGGATCTTCCAGATCAAGCAGAAGGGCTCCCAGGCAGTAACGCCCCTGGAGATCGGCCCCGTGGTAAATGGCAAGCCAGCCGCGTTCGGTCTTGATCGGTGCCGCCCCTGCGCCAATCCGTTCGCTATCCCACATCCCCGGGCGGGTGGTGGCAATGCAGGCGTGCCCTCCCCAGTGCAGCATGTCAAGAGACTCCGCCACCCAGATAAAGTTGCCGCCCGGCCCGACCCCACTGGGACGATGCAGGATCCAATGACGACCGCCGACCTTTTCCGGAAAGAGGCCCACGTCCTTGTTATGCGGAGGAAGGATGAGCCCATGCCGGAGAAAGGATTTCCAATCCCGGGTGGTGATCAAACCGCAGGCCACGCCGAATTCGGATACCGCCGTGTAGGTTAGCCAATAGCGGTCATCCATCCACTCCACGCGGCAATCCTCGATGCCGAAAGCCTCGTGCAAGCCTTCGCCAACTAAGGTAGGCGCATCATCGGAAGTGAAGTGGATGCCATCATCGCTCCACGCCAGCCGGAGGTGGGAGAGCGTGGTGAGGTAGCTTCGCCCCATATAATCGAAGCCCCGGGCATCTTCGTTCAAAATACTGAGCTCGGGGTCGTCGCGACGAATGCGCAGGATTCTCGCCCCTCCTTCCGCGGTGGGATCAAGCAGCGGCGTGCTCACCCATCCCTGCTCCTGCACTGGGCGTTCCGCCACGCGCATCAGCAGGCCCACCCGGCCCTGATAACGGAATGCCCCAGGATTGAGCAGACATTCGACGACCATGTCGGGCCGGCTCGGGCGGACCTGGCCGGGCGTCAGGATGGGGTTTTGTTGGAAGCGACGGATGGCGGGGGCAAGGAGAGCAGTAGATGGCATGGGGAAAGGAGAAAGCATCAGGTCAGGAGGACAGATTCTGGCAAATGGTTCAACACCGGCGAAGTCGAATACCCGCCACGATGGCCACACCGACCGCCAGGAAAAGCATGGTGGAGGGCTCGGGAACGGCGGCAAGCCGAACCGCTTCCACGGACGAGGCGTTGAGAACGCCGCTGTAGACACGAACGTCGTCAAACATGCCTGCCGGAGAACGGTCGAGATTGGTATCAGACGCATTCCCGATCCGGAGAACTTGCGACGGGCTCGTGATCAGATCGACCGCACCCTTGTTCAACGTACGGACGGAACCTAATGCGGCTGCGCTGGTCGTCGTGGTACCGGAATAGAAGGAAACATTATTCGATGTCGCCGTTCCGTCATAGGTTACCGCCAGGAAAGCCCAACTCCCCAGAACACTGGCGTTGGCAGTCGATATCACGGCACTGCCGTCCACATTCAAGGTTAGCGCCGTCGTGGGCGTGGTGGTATTGAGTTGAAGTTGAAATCCCCCGGTGCCAACGCTCCCAGGACCAGAGAAGGAGAGAAGACGGTCCGCCGACGTCCCTGTCGTGGAGGAGAGGTTCACCCACATCGTCATGGTGAAGGCGGAAAGGCCCGTATTGAGTCCGGTTCCGTCGCCATAGATGTATCCCGGTTGGCTTCCTCTCGCAACACCGTCGCTGACCAGCGCCGATCCTCCACCGAAGGCGGTGCTGGCAGGTGCTGCCCAAGTGAGATGAGTTCCCGCATCGGGACGAATGGTAAGATTGGCGCTTGAACCAATCGATCCCGAATTCGCGGCGGTTGTACCGGATCCTTCATCAAATTTGTATTGGATCAGCATCTGCGCGGACGCATTCGAAGCGCAGCCGAAAGTCAGGATGAAGCAGCCGGCCACGAGACGGTGACGGATAAAGGAGAAGTATTTCTTGAGGTTCATGTGGTTGGGATGACTGGGGTAACGAGGGGTTTTCAGCGGCCTCCAGCGTGCATCTACAGAACGAAAGCAACGAGGCGAAAGGCTTTCGTAAATTGGGATTTGAGTTATCGATTTGAGGAGTGCTGCCTCTCCAAAATCCGGTGGCCGATTGGAACGGCCACCGGATTCAGCACGGAATCTGGTCGGTTTAGGGCGTTGTGATCGTGACGTTATCGAACGTCGTTGTACCGAGTTCGCCGTCCGCGTGACTGTTCACCGCCAGTCCGGCATAGACACTTGTCGCCATGGCGATGGTTTGGGTTGTGCCCACTTGGGTCCAGGTGGTTCCGTTGGGGGAGTAATAGGAGGAAAACGAATTCCCGCTCCTCACCGACCTGATCCAATAGGGAAGAGTCTGCGTGACCGAAGCGCTGGCACTGCCATTCGCATTTGTCGTTGATCGATGTTGCTCAAAGAAGTGACCACCCGGCTGAACACACATCATTTCGTAAGTACCCCCGGCATCCTTGGTCTCCCGAATCATAACTCCCGACCGGGCGTACTGATTGGGATTGGACTGGCTCAGGATTCGCGCCGTGACGGTGCAATTGCCGGAGACCGGCTTCGAGGCGTACTGGAAGCCATCGGCCGTGGTGGCAATGTTCGCGCCCGAACCGCTGATCGTATAGGTCCCGCCGGAAGCGTTGGAACTCCCCGGCGCGATGACAGTGCCCACATCCTGACTATCCCAGCCAGCGGGCAGTGAACCCTGGGTGACGCGGACGTTGTCGAAGACGGTCGTGCACAGAACTCCATCGCTGTGACTACAGACTCCCAGCCCCACGCAGACCGTGGACGCCATGGTACTCGTCACCGAAGCTCCCACCTGAGTCCAGGTGATCCCATCCGGCGAGCGGTAGGTGCCGAAGGTATTGCCGACGCGCCGGACGGAAATCCAGTAAGGCAGCGCCTGGATGGTGGATCCGTTGCTCGCTGCGCCACCATTGGTTGTCGTCCGATAGTGGTTCAAGAGGGTGCTTGAGCCCGTGGGTTCGGCGAACATCATCACGAAGGAGGAACCGGCCGACGTCGTTTCGCGGATCATGACGCCCGATTTGGCGTTGGCGTTCGAGTTACTCTGACTAACGATGCGGGCGACGATGGTGCAATCTCCCGTGGCCTGAGTATAGGCGAACTGGAAGGCATCGGCCGACCCGATGATATTGGCACCGGAGCCCTTGATCGTGAAGGTTCCATCCGAACAGGACGAACTTCCCGCCGCTGCGACCGAGCCGATGTCCTGGTTCTGCCAACCATAGGGGACGGGAGGCAGGCCTCCATTATTGTTGTATTTTTGCAGCACCGCCATCTGCATGGAATCGACGGTGAAATTGGAGGTCGGCTCGCAGCTCAACGAATAGGTTCCCCATCTCAGCCCTCCCGCCCAATACGTGGTGCACAAGTTATTGGCCCCCGCATAGGACAAAAAGCCATCCAGGGCCGCTTGCCAACTGGGCAGATAGTTGTTCGAGTTATTTGGCACACCAAACTCGCCAATATGCCCGTGGGCACCGGGACGTCCCGCCAGCCAAGTGACGAAACCCTGGACCTGACTCGGTCCGATATCGGAACTCCCCTGTTCATCCGCACCAAATTTATCGCTATGATTACCGCCCCAGTAAGAATGGGGCGAGTAGACGATCATGTTGGCCGGATCGGTGATATTCAGCGCTGAGTTGTAGGTCGTCCAGCTTTGGGCTCCCGAGGAATTTAACCCTTCGATGAAGATGAAGTGATTGGTGTCATTTTGTCGGATGGTGTCGACCACGCTTTGTGCTTCCGATTGCCAGTCGGCGAGGACCGAGATCGAGGGCTCGTTCATGATGTCGTAGCCATAAACGGTGGTGCTGGCATTAAAATGGGCCGCAAGCTGCCCCCACACATTTTGCAGAGCCGAGACGGGGACCTGAGTCGTCCCTACCTTATAGGACGTTCCGGAAATCGTGTAGGCGTTGTAGTTGTGCAGATCGAGCAGCACCTTCATTCCGTTGGCGGCGGCGTAACCCACGACCGTATTCAGCCGTGCCAGTTCTGCAGAATCCAACGTTCCATTCAGGGTGTGCTGAACTCGTTCCCAAAGAAAAGGCAGTCGGATGAAAGTGATGCCTTTCGCCTTGTAGTAATCCAGTTCCGCCTGGCTCGGGTAGATGTAGTCCGTACTGTAGACGCCCGGAAGAGACCGACCCTGGGGCTTGCTTTCGCCTCCCGAGAGGTTGACCCCATACATCTGTTTCCAGACTTGAGGCGCGGCCCGGAGGGTGGATGAAACCCCGGCGGCGATGAGGATGAGGGCGAGACCAACGAATATTTTTTTCATGGTGAGGTTGGTTGACGATTGAAGGATTGAAGTTCCCTGGCGAGATCATCACCGCGCGATGGAACTACCTTTCGCGCTGATTATTGCAATAACGACTTGCGGGCATGATGAGCTCTCTTAACTTGCCCAACGGTGCGCCTGCACGAGGTCAATCGCGAGGCGAAAGGCTTTCGCAAATGACGCGTTTCGTTATCCCTTTACGGATTTGATTTTCGTCCACGGTTTCTTTTCGTTATCAATGATCCATGTCCCTGCCGGTCGCCTCCCCTCTCCCCGGAGTCAATCCCCTGCTGGTCTGGTCGGGCATGCACATGGAGCTTTTCTGGATCTATGACGGTCGCATCCATCCGGTCAATCAGCAGCGCGAGACCGATCACAGCCACGGCTATTGGGTCTGGTTCCTGCGACAGGGATCGGTTGAGGTGCGACAAGGTTCCACCATCCTGACGGCGAAGGCGGGAACCTGCATGGTCTCCCCACGAGGACTCATGCAACAAAGCTTTTCCAGCGACGCCCATATCCTTTCCGTCCATTTCAGTTGCGAATGGCCGACGGGCGACGGGCTCTTCGTCGACCGGGCCGGATGCGTCTTCAAGACGGCGGATCACCCGGAGTTCATTGGCAAAGCGCAGGGTCTTTCCGATTTCGTGAAGACCTACTTCCCCGCCCAAGCCGATGCCCATTTCGCCGAGGAATCGATCACGCACCGGGTCTTTCTGCGTCTGCAACGCCACTTCATCGAATGGCTGGAGATTTTTTCCGAGACCCTGGCTGGGCAGGGTTACACCTACTCGCAGGTGGGATCGCTCGATGAGCGGCTTTTGAGAGCCGTACGGTGCCTGAACGAGGCTTCTTTTGAGGGCAGTTTCCCAGCGGCACTAATCCAACGTGAAACAGGCCTGGGGCGCTCGCAACTGGATCGCCTCTTCTCCCAAACCTTTGGCCAATCCACCCGCAGCTACTGGATCAACCGAAAGCTCGCGACAGCCAAGTCGCTCCTCAAGACGACGGCCCATCCGATCAAGGAGGTGGGGTTTCGCCTCGGCTTTAAGCAGGCATCCCATTTCACGGCATGGTTCACGGAACAGGTCGAGATCACTCCCTTGGGCTACCGCCAGCGGGAGAGCTTTCTCGCCGTTTGAGTGCCCTGGGGCCCAGACCACTTGCTGCAGATGTTCTAAAGATGCAAAACTATTTCGGATTCCATTGGTATTGAGCTCATCGGTGAGGTATAACTGCCCCACCTTTTCATCCATGCGCATCCCCTTCCTCCCATTGGCCCTCGCGTGCCTGTGCCTCACTTTATCAGCGCTCCTCGCCTCGGCCGCTCCCGGAGAACAGGTTTTCGATAACAGTATCCGCCCGGTCGATTCCACACGTCTCAGCGGTCCCTCCGGCGCCCACCGCCCCTTTATTGCACGGCGGAACCTCCAGACCACCGAAACCTCCGCGACCATCGAATTTGAGGTCGTGTTGAAGATGCGCAACTTCAGCGATCTTCGCACCCGCCTCGGCCAGCAGCAGCGGTTCACCCCGCAGCAGATGGCGGCAAATTACCACCCCCTTCCCTCGAGTGCCACGGCCGTCTCGGCCTGGCTGACCCGCAACGGCTTTATCATCACGCATGCGGATCCGGAGAACCTGGCCATCTTCGCCAAGGGCACGGTGGAACAAATCCAGCGGGTGATGGGCACCGAATTTGCCCGGGTCGATTACGAAAACCAGCAGTACACCTCCGCGATCACGGCACCGAACGTGCCGGATGCGCTTGCCCCTTTCGTCCTCGGCATCAACGGTTTGCAGCCCCACATCCAGCACCGGAAAAACCTGGTGATGACGCCGATCACCCCAAACGCCGCCACGCCTTACAACCCGCCTTTCACCCCTTCCGCGATTGCCAAGGCCTACAATGCCACGCCTCTCTACAGCAGCAATATCAACGGCACCGACCAGTCGATCGCCATCATCATCGATACCTTCCCCAATACGGCGGATCTCACCAGCTTTTGGACGCTCTGCGGAATCCCTCAATCGCTGAACAACATCACCTTTGCCCAGGTTGTCGCCGGTGTCCTGCCTCCCCGTAGTGGAGAGGAGACGCTCGACGTCCAGTGGGCGAGTTCGATGGCCCCCGGCGCCAAGATCCGGGTCTACGCGGCTCAGTCACTTGGTTTCGTGGCGCTCGACCGTTGTTATTCGGCAGTCCTCGCTGACGCGAACGTCCATCGCGAGTACGGGATCCACCAGATGTCGATGAGCTACGGTACGCCGGAAAACTTGGTCTCCAGTTCCCAGTTGGATACGGACGCCCAGTACTTTGCTTCCCTCGCCAATGCCGGAGTGACCGTCTTTGCCTCTTCCGGTGATATGGGTGCCAATCCCGACATCCGGTATCCTTCCCAACTCGGCATCTGTCCCGAATACCCGGCGTGCGATCCCAACGTTATCGGTGTTGGTGGCACGGCACTGACGATGAACAGCGCCGGTACGGTCACCAGTGAACCAGTCTGGAACGATGGCAACTACCATGGTGATGGTCTCACCTGGGCCACCGGTGGCGGCATCAGCGCCCACTTTGCCCGTCCCTCATGGCAGACCGGACTCGGCGTGCCGACCGGAAGCATGCGCCTCGTTCCCGACGTCGCCGCCGTCGCGGCCCATTCCACGGGAGGCCTGATCATTTTCAACGGCAGCACGTACTCGGTGGGCGGCACAAGTTGGAGCAGTGCCGTTTGGTCCGGCTTCTGCGCCCTGTTCAATCAGTATCGTGCCGTGGGAAACCTTCCTGCGCTGGGCAATTTCGGCCACTATCTCTATCCTTGTATCGGTAGCCCGGCTTTCCGCGACATTACCGTCGGCAACAACAACGCCAATGGGCTCACCGGGTACTCCGCAGGCACCGGCTATGATCTCTGCACGGGCATCGGCGTTCCCAATGTCGCGCTACTCGTCCCGAGACTCATTGGCGGCGCCGTTCAATCGCCTGCTGTCTTCACCAGCGCCCAGCCGACCAATTCCACCCTGATCGGCGTACCTTATAGCTTTACCTGTACAGCGAGCGGATTCCCCATTCCCACGTTCTCCCTCAGCGGTCAACTCCCTCCGGGCTTGACTCTATCCACGGGAGGACTTATTTCCGGCACTCCGGCGGTACCAGGCACATTTGCCGGAACCATCCGCGCCTCCAACACCGGTAGTACGGCCACCCAGACCTTCCTCATCACGGTACAATCGGTGCCAGCTACAGCTCCGATCTTCTCGAACGGGCCTCCCGCTCTTGCGGCCATGGGGCAACCCTTCAACTTCACGTATACGGCGTTTTCCAATCCGCCTGCCACCTTTTCTCTCGTTGGCGGTTCCTTGCCTCCCGGGCTGACTTTGGCCAGCAACGGCGTGATCTCCGGCACACCTAATTATCCTGGTGACTTCTGGGGAACAGTCATGGCCAGCAATGGCCTCAATCCCCCCGCCACGCAATCGTTCACCATTTCCGTTCCCTACTCGAGCCCCACTCCCCCGGTCATCACCAGTCTCACCAATCCCTCCACCGCCTCGACAGGCGTTCCTTACAATTTCACCTTCACGGCCAGCGGCAATCCAGCGCCCACTTTTTCCCTGACTTCCGGCCCACTGCCTCCTGGCCTCACTCTATCTAGTGGAGGTGTTTTGTCCGGCACGCCCACTCAGCAGGGATCATTCTTTATTGTCATCCGGGCGACCAACACCTACGGCATCGCCGAGAAGTACTACTCCATTGTCGTTGTCGTTAACACGGTCAGTCCCACTCTCCCCGTCTTTACGAGTGGAACTCTTCCCACGCCCGCCTCTACCGACACGTTTTATTCTTACTCTTACACGGCCACGGGCAATCCCAACCCCACTTTTAAAGTGGTTACCGGGAATCTTCCGCCCGGCCTGAGCCTGACAAAGGAGGGTTTGCTGGCGGGAACTCCTGTTCTACCCGGAACGTTTTCCTGGACGGTTCAAGCCAGCAATGGCGTCAGTAGTCTCGCCACTCGAAATGATTCCCTGACGGTACAATTCGTTTCACCCCAACCACCCACCTTTACCAATAGCGTGCAGAATGGATCGGCCACGCTCTGGTCGCCTTATAGTTTTACTTACACGGCCACGGCAGTTCCGGCAGCCTCGTTTGCCCTCGGCTACGGGAATTTACCCGCTGGACTCTCGCTCTCTTCCACAGGAATTCTTTCCGGGACGCCGACGCAATCGGGTACTTTCTCGGGGACGATCAATGCCGTCAGCCGGGTGGGCTCTGCAAGTCAGCCTTTCACGATCACCGTTAATTACCCGACCCCGCCCGTCGTGACCAACCATCTTCCCCGGAGTGCGACGATCAATCAACCGATCAGCTTTGCGCTCACCTCCACCGGAGGACCGGCTCCCACCTACTCCGTCACTTCCGGAGCCTTGCCCCCGGGCTTGACGCTAAGTTCCGCGGGAATTCTGTCCGGAACGCCCACGCAGTTGGGCACCTTCTTCGGCACCTTCACGGCCACCAATGGCTACGGCCCGGATGCGAATCAAAATTTCGTCATTTCCATCGTTGAGAATCCCATTTCCCAATTCAGCATTCTCTGTCATTTGACCACCTCCAGCGGCACCTTTGGTAGTACACCCATCCAGGACGCCAGCGGGAATTTCTATGTTTCATTGACTACGGGCGGTACGGGCGGAGCCGGGGCCATTGTGAAGATCACACCCGCTGGCGTGGAAACCGTTCTGCACAACTTTTCTGCCGGATCACCCGATGGTGGTGGCCAATCTCCCGGCGCTCTGGTCTTCGGTTCTGATGGAAATATGTACGGTGCCAGCAGTACCTCTGTTGGACCTTATTCTTATCCTTCCACTCTCTTCAAAATCAGTCCCAGCACCGGCTTTTTGACCGTACTCTCCACGGGGGGAGTCGCTGACGTCGTTTCCCCCTGGATAGCCTCAGCCTCGGGCGATTTTTACACGGCATCAACCAACTATGGTGCCATCGTCAAAGTAACCCCGACGGGTCAGGTGCAAAATCTCAATTTTGTCGGTCGCGTGGAGGCCGCTCTCACATTCGGAGTCGACGGCTCCTATTACGGTGTCACCACTCCTCAACCATACGGCTCGGGCTCACTGTTCAAGACCAATGCCCAAGGCAACGTGACCATTCTTCACAATTTCCAAGACGGAACGGTCGCCAACGAAGGACGTAGTCCGAACTCGATCGTTACGCAAACGGCCGACGGAAACCTCTACGGTCTCAACCAAAGCGGCAGCACCGGCGATACCGGAACCATCTACAAATTCAGCCCTCAGGGCGTTGCCTCCATTTTGCACCGCTTTGGCGACGGCACCATTGCCAACGATGCGGATAACAACGACGGCACTGTGGTCTCGGGTCTTGTGGCCATGCCGGACGGCTATCTCTACGGCATGAGCACGGTTGGAGGTTACAGCGATCAAGGTACCCTCTATCGGATCTCTCCAACGGGCGAGATGCGGATCCTTCATAGTTTTGGCGATGGAACCACTTCCAACGACGGACTTTTCCCCATCGGGGGGCTCATCGCCGGAAAGGACGGGAAACTCTACGGCATGACGGAAGCAGGAGGCGCAAACGGCGCGGGAACCCTTTTCCAAGTGACACTGCCGCCCCTCGCTCCCACGTTCACGAATGCTCCGCTGGTCGCCTCGGCACTCATTAATATCGGCTACTCGTTCACCTTCACGGCCACCGGCCTGCCCGCCCCCACCTTCAGCCTTGCCTCGGGCACTTTGCCTCCCGGCTTGACGCTTTCCCCCACGGGCGTCCTCAGCGGAACACCCAACACTGCGGGCCTTTATACGGGGACGATTCTCGCCAGTAATGGGATCGGCACTTCCGCCAACCAAAATTTCACGATCACTGTTCCGGTTAATTCACAGACTATCGGAGCCTTCGCTGCCATTCCCGATCAAACCTATGGCAATGGCCCGCTGACCGTCACGATTCCCGCCGCCAGCTCCACGCTGCCGGTTACCGTCACGGTCAAATCGGGACCGGCCACGATCTCGGGGACTTCCCTCACCCTCACAGGCGCGGGAACGGTGGTCCTTGCGGCAAATCAGGCCGGCAATATCAATTACGCCCCGGCACCCGAAGTCACGACCAGCTTCACGGCGGCGAAGGCGGACCAGACGATCTCGCTGACGTCCCCCGGCTCGGTGACTTACGGCCAGTCCTTGACCCTTACCGCCCCTTCGACCTCCGGACTGCCGGTGACCTACAGCGTGGTGTCGGGATTCGCCAGCCTATCCGGCAACGTCGTCACCTTTAGCGATACCGGCTCGGTGGTCCTTGCCGCAAATCAACCGGGCAATGGCAACTACAACCCCGCATCCCAAGTCACCATCAGCTTCACCGTCGCAAAGGCTTCCCAGACGCTCTCGGATTGGCAGGGAATCGCCTCCCCTGTTTATGGCGATGCCCCTTTCTCCATCGTGCCTCCGACTTCCGATTCCGGTCTGGCGGTGACTCTCAGTGTTGTTCAGGGTCCCGCAACGCTGAGTGGAACCACTCTCACCCTTACCGGCGCAGGGACTGTCGTTCTCGCCGCCGACCAGCCCGGCAACGGGAACTACTTTGCGGCTGCCCGCGTCACGACCAGTTTTGTTGTGGCGGCCCAGCACCAGACCATTACCTTCCCGGCCATCGACAGCCACTATCTGGCCGATGGTCCCTTCACCTTCACTCTTCCCACCGTCGATTCGGGAAGGCCTGTCACTGTCACCGTGAAGTCGGGTCCAGCCACGGTTTCCGGCAACACCATCACTCCAACGGGCGCGGGGTTGGTGACCCTTGCTGCCAATTCCCCGGGAGATGGCAACTACATCAGCGCCGACGAAGTCACCGTCACTTTTACGGTCCTCAAGACCGCCCAGAGCATCTCCTTCCCGCCTGTCTCCAATGTCACCTTTGGAAATACGACCACCCTTAACGCCACCTCTTCCTCGGGCTTGCCCATCACTTACCAAGTGGTCTCGGGACCTGCAACGATCTCCGGTAACGTCGCCAGTTTCACCGGGGCCGGCTCGGTCAAGATTTCCGGCAATCAGGATGGGAATGATACCTACACGGCGGCCGCTCCGGTTACCATCACGTTCAGCGTCCTCAAGGCCAGCCAGACGGTCACCTTCCCGGCCGTGGCGAGTCAGCCCTTCAACGGCCCACCCGTCGCACTTTCCGCCTCAGCCAGCACGGGATTGCCCATCACTTACAGCATCCTCTCCGGTCCGGGAACCGTCTCGGGCAATCTCCTCAGCTTCACGGGGGTGGGCTACGTCACGGTCCAAGCCACCCAAGCCGGAAATGCCAACTACAATTCCGCCGGCGAGCACATCCGCATCTCGGGAAACAAGGGCACGCAAACCATCACCTTCCCGGCCATCCCGGCGCAGAAATTCGGCAACGCACCGATCACCCTCGGGGCGACCGCCTCCTCCAGCCTGCCGGTCAGCTATTCCGTGACCGGACCGGCCTCGGTCGCAGGAAATATCCTCACCCTCACGGGAGCGGGCAGCGTTTCGATCAAGGCCAGCCAGGCGGGCGACGCCACCTATGGGCCCGCCGCGA
>FTJN01844063.1_pt1 | contig 12219 bp, 10 predicted proteins | sample 1658361 | NCBI WGS metagenome assembly FTJN01 (sample SAMEA3914819, study PRJEB12502) | metagenome | biome: forest; material: soil | place: Canada | collected 2010-06-26 | depth 0.3 m | reverse complement strand
GTTGGTGGGTCGCACCTCAACCATATCCGGGTCATTCACGGTGGCCACCCCCTACAGGGCACCCCTCACTCAAAGACTTACACCACGTCCTGGGACATCACCCCGTCAAGCCCTGTCGGTGCGGAAAGGCCTGCGCTAGGATCCTGCAATGCACAGCACAAATTGGCTGAGGCGCGATTTGCGCGTCCAGATCAGCGGCAGAATTCAGCGACTCCAAATGCCGTCGTGCCCAAATGTCATCCTCTAACCGCACTCGTCGCCTTGGGCGTAGCTTGGAGCTTCTGGTGATGCGCATCAATCAGCATCAGGCCCCTGAAGCCCAGGTAAATTCTCCAGATTTCGTTCGAGATCTTGATACTGGTGAGCTGCGAGAAGTCGACATTGGCATTCACTCTTCGAACGGGAGCGGCAACATCTTCATCGCGATCGAGTGCCGCGATCGTCGTGCGCAGCAGAGCGTCGAGTGGATAGAGCAGCTGATTTCCAAGAAGAAGAGTGTCGGAGCGAGCGTACTGATCGCAATTTCGGCGTCTGAATTTTCCCGACCTGCGCGCATCAAGGCACTCAGGCACGGTGTTCTCCTGGCACGCGTGTCATCTAAATTGCCTAGCGAGATCGCAGCCCTTCAAAGCTCGCTCTGGCTACAAATTCGATACCTTGCTCCCGTCATTCTCAAGGTGCGGATTGAGACGGCTTCGCCAACGACAATCGATGAGAACACCCGCTTTCGTCACAAGCTTGCGGACAGACCCTTGACGCTCATCGAGCTGGCTCAGGTCTGGCTCAATCCAAACCTGGTTCGTTCTCTTCCACAGCACATCAAAGACTTATCCAAGGACAAGTTTGCGCAATTCCGACTCACGGAAATCGACGCTTGGCAGTTGGCGGGAAGCGACGAAATTCCGGTGACAGCCGCCGAACTGACCATCCAGCTGAACTTTGGCGAGGAGGAGTTGACTCTCCGCGGCGTTCAGGAGCTCACAGCGCTTGATTCACAGCCAGTCGGCGAGGCAACGGCGTACAACTTCGGGAGCAAGGGCGATAGCCTTAGCGAGGTTATTCGAGACCACGGTACAGGTGAGCTTCGTTGGGACATCTTGGCGCGCCCCTTGTTGGACGAGGGAAAGGTTCTCATTGGAGGCGGGTTGCGATCGGCCGTGCCGGTGAGCATCACGACGATGAGGTTGGATCTTTAGGCGCCCGCTTGCAGGGCGGGAGCCGACGGTCAGGCCCGCGTCGCCAGCGTCCGCTTTCGCCGTCAAAGCAGACTCCGGCTCACCAAGTATGCTGCCGAGTTGAAGGTGCGATGACCGAACGGCCGACTCCGGGCGCTGCGACGAGCCCCTGCCAAGCCCATCAGCGGCATCTGCCACCCAAAACTCGTGACCGCAAAGCCGACGATCATTGGCGCGGGTGACGTCAGATCCTGGGTACGCCGCGGTACAGCGCCTTAGCCAAAGTCTTCAAGTGAGCTACCAGGACTCTCACATCACTGTCGGTGATCGTGACCTTACGTCCAAGCAAAGAAGAGGAGCACCCCGTCTTGCCAACATAGTCCGCGTCGACGATCCCCAGCTTGTGAGCCAGCAGGTGCCGCTTTTGAAACTGTGCTGTGACGAAACTCCAGTCGCAAACGTCGAGCGCGTCTGCCAGATTGAATCCGGTTTCGCGAAGCACTTTGTCCTTCGCTCCGTCGATGCTCTGGAACGAAATCTTGAAGGGCTGCGTCGCGCAGTGTTCGCGTCCGAAGCCATCGAAGCAGGAAACCGCATCCTCCAAGGCATTGCCGATCAGCTTCGCAGCGAGGTCGGCTGGGGCCGTTTGCGACAAGTCTAGCGTCTTCAGCACCAGGTCAAAGTTTGCATTGGCGATCTGCAGGGAGTTGTGTACCCCGCAGTCGGGACAGAACCCGAAAGCCCCATAGATCGTGTATTCCATGGTGCAGGAGGAACACGTGACGCGCTCTTCCAGTTCTTCCTCACGGTAGTACGCAATGGGCGTCGGGCTGCCCGTGACCTTGAACCCAATGGAGATCATCGCGCGTGGGTCAGGACGGCGCTCCAGCTTCTTCAATTGCGAAAGGAAGTCTCCTGAGACCTTGCGCAGTGCCACCGATTGTGCATATTCAATCTGCTGCTTGGTCCAGAACTCGGTTTGCGGTCCAACATGGTTGCAGTAGGGGCAGTGACAGGGCGGCGAACCTGGCAAGCCAGTGCCGAACTTGATCTTGAAATACTTCTCGCACGTCGGACACTCGCGCCCTGTGTAGCCGTCGGAGTCGGGTTCGATCTTCACGGAGATTTCCATCCGGGCATCTTACAGACGAGGGAGTTTTGAAGAATAGGTCGTCCGCTTTCGCGTCTCGCGCACCTACGTGCGTTATGGCATCCCGTGTGATCAGTGTGGCCTTGAGCCCGCAGTTTTCTGGAGCCGACACCGATTCATGAACGCCGGTCGCCTTGCGATGCTCGCGAGCAGTGCGGCGGGTAGAGCAGCCCGAACACTGAGCTTTCGGAAGCTCTGGCTAAGGCCTGCTCACCCTGGCGAGGCCTGACGAGGTCATCGTGAATACCGGCAATGTGGTGAACGCGTCGAATACCTCGGCAAGGTCGATACGGGTGCATCCGATTTCAAGCAGCAACTCACCGCCGGGCAGTCCAGGAATCTCGAGAAGCTTCTTAGCCTCTTTTCTGTCAATGTCGTGGACGAAGATTCTCACGACCTCAGCGCCTCGAACACGCCACTCGTTGTATGCGCCTGAGACCTGAAACGTCTTCTTAAATGCGTCCAAGGTCAGCGGTTCGCCAGCTGAGCGATCGATTCCATCGTCGCCCTCGCGGGAACCAGCATCGGTGTTCGACACCGACAGCACGGACGCGACAGCCGGTTTGAAGATGACTCCCACACTGCCGCAGGGCTGCATCGCATGATCGGGCCACAGCACCGAGCATGACAAAGGCCATCGGTCCTTGTTCAAGATCGCCGCCTGGAGGTCGTCGGGAAACACCCCGTCTTTGCGCATGTTCGCATGGTGCGAGAAGTGCACCACCGCCGCCTTATATGCGTCTAGTTCGGCGAGCAAGGAATCGTCGGTCATTTGAGGGCATTGTGCGAGAAAATGCATTCATGACTCCGACGACGGAAATCGCGGGCTCGCAGGAGCCCGCGACCGGCATGGGCGGGAGGTCGGAAAGGGCCGCGAACCGCGTTAACGCACGGCTCGAGAGAGGGTCAGCTGCTCGCGCAGCGCCGCTCGCTTGGCCGCGGCATCGGGTTAGACGAAGCGGGCGACGGGTCTGGCGCCGCGCCGACCGGACTCGGCCAATCGGCGGTGGACGACCAGCTGCCGCTGGAGGCTGTGTGAAAACCCCGGTCCGCGAATGAGGCTGTCCAGCGATCTCGTCAAGACGAACATCGAAGGAATCCTGAAAGAGAAGCTCGAGATCCCAGGGCTGGCCCCATTGATCTGAACAGATTCCGAAGGTCTTTGAGCGAATCCTGCGGGGCAGGCTGTGCCTAGGACGCGCCCCCACGACCGCCGGTGAACGCAAAGTCCACCTCAGGCGCCAACCCGCTGACGATCCGGGCGATCGACTTGCCCGATCCGCATGAGTGGGTCCAACCCAAGGTGCCGTGGCCGGTGTTGAGAAAGAAGTTTCGCAGCTTGGTCCTTCCGATCAAGGGAACGTTGCTGGGCGTCGCGGGACGCAACCCTGTCCAGAACTGGGCCTGCGTCGCATCGCCCGCGCCGGGGAAAAGCTCCTCGACGCGCCGCACGATGGCTTCGCACCGAACCCGGTTGAGGTCCCGGTCGTAGCCGTTGAGTTCGGCCGTCCCCGCGATACGCAAGCGGTCGCCGCGACAGTCTTCGATAGACGTGTAGCGCGAAAAGACGAGCTTGAATTCGTCATCGGTCAGCGACACTTGGTGTGCCTTGCCGGCATCCTTGACGGGCATCGTCACCGAATAGCCCTTAGCCGGATAGATGGGCAGCCGGATGCCCAGAGGCGCCGCATACATCGGACTGAGCGAGCCCATCGCCAGGACGAAGGCGTCGCCCCTGATTTGCTGGAACCGACCTTCGGAGTCTGTCGACTCGACATGGTCGACTTCGCCGCCGGCTTCGCGCAACGCCGTGATGGTGTGACTCATCAGGAACCTGACCCCGGCAGCTTCGCACGCCTTCACGAGCTGCCGAGCAAACCGATGGGCGTCACCGGATTCGTCCTCGGCGGTGTACGTGGCGCCAGCGAGGCGAGGACGAATGTGGGCCAGGGCGGGTTCGATCCGCACGGCTTCGTCTGCCGAAATGACGCGCCGTTCGCAACCTAGCGCGCGCATCTGCTCCGCCGGCTTGAGGGCGCCATCGAACTCCTTCTGCGTAGTATAGAAGTGCAGGATCCCTTGCGTGCGCTCGTCGTACGCGATCCCGGCGTCACGCCTCAATGCCTGCAACACGCTCCGGCTGTACGTGCCCAGGCGCACGATCTGATCGATGTTGCGCCGCGTCCGTGCCGGAGTGCACTCGCGCAGGAACTGCACGCCCCAGAGCCACTGGCGCATGTCCGCTCGGATGCGGAACAGCAGCGGGGCATCCTCCTTGCCCAGCCACTGGAGGACCTTGAGCGGCGCACTCGGATTGGCCCATGGCTCGGCGTGGCTCACCGAAATCTGGCCGCCGTTCGCAAAGCTCGTTTCTGCCGCAGGCGTGGCCTGCCGATCGACGACCGTGACTTCGTGGCCGAGTTGTTGAAGGTAGTAAGCCGAAGTGACGCCGAGCAAGCCGGCACCGAGAACGATCACATGCATGTCAAGTGCTCCTGAGGTTGGATGCGCTTGAACGACGGATGCGGACAGCTCCGGAAAGCTGGCAACCGGACTCGTCGTCCAAGTTGCCGCTCCCCCTGTCCTTGGTACCTGAGAGATTCACCGGTTGCCCTGGCAACAGGTTTGCTCCTTCGGTGCATCGCACGGGGTGCGATGGCTCTCCAGACGGCGTGTCAGTGGTGCAGTACGCGCCCGACATTCGTTCGGGCTGACCTGAGCGTTTATGGGAGTTTGCGCCTTCGGTGGGGTGCTTTCGCACCCGCTCTCCTGCAGTGTTCATAGTCTACCGGTGACCCTCGGTCAAGACAACCTGCCCCCGGTCAATGCGACGTCATCCGGCAATCCGTTCCTTGCCGGCGCCGTCTCGTCCACGCGTCGAATGCCGAACTTTCGACGGAAGTACAGCGTGCACACGAGCGCGATGGCCACGGTCGTCATCACGTAATACGCGGGAATGAACTTGCTGCCGGTCCGCTGCGCGAGCCACGTGCAGACCAGGAGCGACAGGCCGCCGAAGACCGTGAAGTTCAGGTTGTGGATGAGCGCCAGGCCGGTCGTGCGGACTGAACTGGGGAACAGCTCCGCGAGGAACGATGGCATCGCACCTTGAAACACCATCACGCACGCGGTCAAACCCGTCACGCAAGTGACGTAGACCGCCACAGTCGGCGTCGCGATCATCCAGCAGAAGGCGGGAATGCAGAACACTCCCGTCAGCACCGTGCCGGTGACGATCATCCTCAAGCGTCCGACGCGATCGGACAGGGCGCCGAAGACCGGCGGCAGCGTGATCTGCGCCACCGAGTACCCGATCGCCCCCCACATCGAATCCGCTGGCGACATGCCCAGTTCGCGTTGCGCGTACAAGGGAATGAACACGCCGAGCAGGTAGTTGGTCGACGCGGCCAGCGAATACACGCCGATTGCTGCGCCGATGCGCGCTTTGGCCGACGTCAGAGTCGTCGCGACAGGATTGGCGACCTTCACGTTCTTGACGAACTCCGGGGTTTCATCGAGTTGGCGACGAAGCCAGTACCCGAACGGGACGATCACCAGACCCAGGATGAACGGAAGGCGCCAGCCCCAATTGACGATGGCGATCGGGTCGAGCGACTTGTTGACGATCAGGCTGACGACGCTGGCCAGGCCGGTGGCCAGGCCGATGCCGACCACCTGAAAACTCGCGAAGTACCCGCGTCGATTGCGCGGAGCGTGTTCGGTGACGAACGAAACCGAGGTTCCGAACTCGCCGCCGGCGGAGAACCCCTGGATCATCTTGCCTGCCACCAGGAGCATCGTGCCGCCGCTGCCGATGGCGACGTAGCTCGGAGCGAACGCGATCATCGCCGTCCCGAGACCCATCGCCCAGATTGTGAGCATCATCCCTGCCTTGCGGCCATAGCTGTCCGAGTAGCTGCCGATGAACAGCGCACCGAGTGGCCTGATGAAATAGCTGACGCCGAATGTCGCCAAGGTCACCAGCAACGCCGTGTACGGATCGCCGGTCGGGAAGAACACCTTCGAGATGTACACGGCCAGGAACCCGTAGATGAACAGGTCGTAGAACTCCAGCATGTTCCCGACCAGGGCCGACGCGATGACCTTGCGAAAATAGCGCCGCTTCTCGGGCGTCATCTGTTCTGTGGAATGCACTTTTCTCTCCGGTTGATGGTGCGAAGAAGGACGCGCTCTTCGCTCACGCGTCCTCGGTTCAGAGGAGGTAGTCGAATGCCGTCAGCGCGTAGATCTCGCCCAGCGCCCGCAACTCGTCGATGAAGACGTGTTCGTCGGCTGAGCCCATGTTGAAAGCCGTCAGCCCGCACACCACCGACGGAATCTGCGCGTACCGGTACAGCCTCGCGTCGGAAGCGCCGACGCGCATGTTGACTACGGGCGGAAACTTCAGAACTTGTTCGCAATTGGCCGCCAGGGTGCGGATCACCTCGTGGCCGGGTGGCGTCCAGCTGGGTTCGTAGCGCCGATCGATCTCGACGCTCACGCCAGGGTGCGCAGACAGCAGTTCGTTCAGGCGGCTCTCGACGGCGGCGACCGTGAGTCCCACCGGGATCCGGATGTCGACGGTCGCCGTGGCGACGTCGGCGATCAGGTTGGGCAGTCGCCCACCGCTCACCGTTCCGAAGGTCAGCGTGAGCCTGCGCAGGACATCGCTTTCGCCAACCCCGGAGAGGGATTCCGATGCTTCAGCCGCCCGGTCGATCGCCTCGACGACCTCACAGGGGGCATCGACTTCGGTGCCGCGAATCGCGGTCAGCGAATTCATCGCGGCCATCAGCTTCTCAACCGCGCAGTCGCCGCGATGCACATGGGCCGCATGGGCCGAACGCCCCTTGGCACGCAGCGTAAGCCACAACATGCCCTTCTCGCCGAACCGCAGAACGCGCGTGGACCCCGTGTCGGCGCTGATCATCGCGTCGCCGTGCGCGAGCGGCTCATGCTCGAGAAGATACTGCGTGCCCTGAGTCCCCATCGACTCCTCGTCGCCCACCAGGGTTGCGACGACTTCGCCCGCCAGGGCGTCACGGACGCGGGCCAGGTGCGACATCGCGAACAAGATGCCGGCGATGCCGCCCTTCATGTCAGACACGCCCAGGCCATAGAGCTTTCCGTCGCGTTCCTCGCCCGTGTGCCGGGAGGTCCAGGCGTCCGGATTCACCAGCGGGAACGTGTCCATGTGGCCGTTGAACACCAGGCGACGCCCAGGCTTCGCGCCCTTGACGCGCAGCACGAGGTTGGCGACATGCGGCAAGGTCTCGACACGCTGGATCTCGAGCCCTGGCATGTCCGCGGCGAACTGCTCGATGCGGCGCGCCATCGCGTGCGTGTCGCCCGGTGGGTAGTGGCTGGGAACGCCGACGAGCGTCTTGGCCAGGTCGACGATGCGGTGACTGTCGCCGGCGACTGCGGCGGCGAGCATGTTGCGGACCGCCTGCCGATCGCGGATGGGCGTCTGGATGTCGTGTGCGTTCATGGTGTGTGGCGTGCTCTTCAAAAAGGGGGCTGGGATGCAGCGAACGAAGGGAATGGCGTGACCGTGTTCAGAAGGCCGCCGCGGCGCCGTCCGAGCGTGGGTCGGAGCCGGCCTCGAAGGTGCCGTCGGGATGTCGAATGGCGCATCCGGCATGACCGCAGGCCTCGTCAAACGCGGCCAGCATGTCGATTTCATGGCCCATCGCGCGTAGCCTGCTGATGGTCGACTCGGGAAAGCGGCTCTCGAGCTTGAGCGTGTCGGAGGCCTGACCCCAGGTCCGGCCCAGCAACCATCGCGGGGCGCTGATGGCCGCCTGCGGATTCAAGCCGTGCTGCACCGTGCGCGTAAAGACGGCCGACTGGCTCTGCGGTTGGCCGTCGCCGCCCATGTTGCCGTAGACCATGGTTCGGCCGTCGTTCAGTTCGGCCAAGGCAGGGTTCAGCGTGTGGAAGGGCTTCTTTCCGGGTTCTAGCGCGTTGATGTGGCGTGGATCGAGGGAGAACGAGGCCCCGCGGTTCTGCCAGTTCACGCCGCTCTGCGACAGCACGATGCCCGAGCCGAACTCGTGATAGACGCTCTGGATCATCGACACGGCGTTGCCGTCGCCGTCGATCACGCCCAGCCAGACGGTGTCCGCCGGGCCCTTGCCGCCACCCCAAGGCGCTGCACGGTTCATGTCGATGGTGGCGGCCATCGCGTCGAGTGCCGTCGCATCCAGGAACGACGCGGGATCGACGTGCATGAAGCGCGGGTCGGTCAGATGCCGATCGCGTACCCGGAACGCGCACTTCGCGGATTCGATGGCGGCATGCACGTACTCCGCGCTCAGATGATCGGCGTTCGACGCGTCGAGCCGATCCATCAGGCCGAGGATCATCAGCGAGACCAGCCCCTGTGTCGGAGGCGGCATGTTGTAGACGCGGCCACGACGGTGCGCGAGCCACAGCGGCACACGCTGGACGGCTGAGTGGCTTTCGAAATCGGCAAGCGCGAGCGGACTCCCGATGCGCCCCAGATCGGCCGCCATGCTGCGGGCGAGATCGCCGGCGTAGAAGTCCCTCAGGCCCGCGCGGGCCAGTTGCTCCAGGCTCGCGGCGAGCCGGGGCTGATGGAACAGCGAACCTGTTGCCGGCGCGGCGCCGTCGTGCAGGAAGGTGTCGGCGAAACCGGGGACATCACGCAGCTCGGTCAACTTGCCGGCGGTGTTGCGGTGCTGGCTTGCCGTGACCGGCGAGCCGTGTCGCGCGTAGTCGATGGCGTCGGCCAGCAAGCGAGTCAACGGCAAGCGGCCACCCACCCGATCTCGTGCGAGCTCGAGGCTTTTGTCCCAGGCGCTGAGCGTCCCGGCCAGCGTCACCGCCGACGATCCGCCGCGGAACGGGATCGTGTCCCGCCCGACGTAGTTCTCGCGCCGCGCGCCCGCAGCCGCTGCGCCGCAGCCCTCGACGCCCACGACCTGCCGCCCGCCCGGCGCATTCAACGACATGAGCCAGAAGCTGTCGCCGCCGATGCCGTTCATGTGCGGATAGACCACCGCGATCGTGGCCGCAGCCGCCACCATGGCCTCGATGGCATTGCCGCCATCCCTCAGCACGGAGAGCGCGGACTGGGACGCCAGCGCATGCGGCGCCACAGCGACTCCACGACGACCTCGAACCGGGTTGTTCATGACAGGTCGGCCCAAAGCGACGTGGGTCGCCGTGCAGCGGCCCGGGCGAGGTCTGATCGCAAGTTCGTCATAAATTCTGTTTGCATAGCCAATTGCAATGCAAGCAGATGTTCACTATCCCAGTGGTTTTCCACTACTTTCGAGGGGGAATGATCGAGTATCCTTCTTTATCCATAATGAATGCTTATGCAAATGCTCGACATCAAGCAAATGGAGGCGTTTCGCACCGTCATGGAGCGCGGCTCCGTGACCACCGCGGCGCTCGTCCTGGGCGTCAGCCAGCCCGCAGTGAGTGCGTTGGTGGCCAGGCTCGAAGAGGCGGTCGGATACGCGCTTTTCACGCGAGAGCACCGCCGCCTGGTCCCGACCACGGAAGCCGTCGCGCTCGTTGGCGAGGTCACGGCCGTTCTCGAGCGGCACGCGCAGCTGACGCGTACGGCCCAGGACATCCACGAGACGCGCGCAGGCTCGTTGTCGATTGCGAGCCACCCCAGTCCAAGCATCTCGTGGCTGCCCGCGCTGATCGCCGACTTCCTGGCCGAGCGGCCGGGTGTCACGGTCAAGCTCATCTCGCGTCAGTCGCAAGGCGTGCGCGAGCTCATCCCTTCACGGACGTTCGACTTGGCCGTCGCCGAGTTGCCGGTCGAGCATCCGCTCGTCGCCGTCCAGCGATATCGGATGCCCTTCGTGGCCGTACTCTCGCACACCAGCCCGTTGGCGAAGCACTCCGCTTTGACACCGCGGCTGCTAAGCGGGCAGCCCTTCATCACGATGTTTCGAGGGCACGCGTCGCAACTGGGTGCCGCCCGAGCTTTCGACGAGGCCAACGCGCACCTGCGCGTGGTTGCCGAATGCGATTACTTCGCCAGCGCCATCGCGCTAGCGGCCAAGGGCGTCGGAGTCGCGCTCGTGGACCCGATCAGCGCGGAGGACTTTCGGACAAGGGGTCTGGCGATCCGGCCGTTCGCGCCCACCATCGCGTACGATTTCGCTGTTTTCCATCCGGCCGATCGACCCCTGTCGCGTCTCTCGCGCAGCTTTGCCGATGCATTCGAATCGTTCGTCGGACCCTATCTGATCGATCGATGATTCGAGTGAATGGAGGGCTTCCGGGAGCGCCCTCGCGAGCAGCCGCCAGCGTGCTCATCCGGGTCAAAGTCGATCGCTCTGCTCCATCGAAATTCAACGGAGGGCCGTCGTTTGGTTCGTTGCCGGGATCGACGGCCACCGCAGCCTCCCGGCCAACGCCTCGACCGTCTCTGGGCTCTAGGCGCCCAAGCTCAGCTTGGTCGGCCGCCCCATGTACTTGTAGCGATAAATCCAGACCTTGCCAGCAGGACGCACGCGAAGGTAGAGCCCTTCACCGTCTGCCAGAAAATATTCGGATTCGCGCGGCTGCGCCGCCTTGATCAACAGGTCGTTGAGCTGTCCCACGGTGTAGCCCCAGAGAAACTGCAGTTGAAAAGCAGTCTGGGGTACACGCAAGAACGGGACGGTGTGGGATTCAGCGAGTCCGCTTGAGCCGCCTTTTCAGGCTAAGTCCTTGATTTACATGGACTTCTGAGCTTGCTTGGGATCGCTTGAGAAAGCGGGGTGGTGGCTGGGGCTGGATCCAAAAGGGGAACCGAACCCGCGCCAATGCTCGCTTTTTCACTGCGTCCGGCTTCTTGGGTACACCTTCGGGTACACCAGACCAGATCAGGCATCGCCAGCCAGCGGGTTCCGAAGAACAACGACCTGCTCAGCCTGGCCGAATTATCTCACTGGCGCCGACCACCTGGCGCCCTGCCCGTAGCCGTTAGCGAGTTCGAACCGCTTGTCACTGCCGTCCGGTAGGCACCGTTTGCCCGACGCGCCTGTCAACAGGCAGACAACGCAATCGACAGAAATAGGCATGCCGAATCCAAGCACCTGCTTCGAGCAGAGGTCCGTTGCCGCACCTACGTCCTCCCCGCGGATCGGCGGAAAGCCGGGAAATGCCTGCTCGACCGTGACCAACCTAGCGATCAAACGGTCAATGCTTCGCATAATCCATCGAGTTCTGCCTCGGTGTTCTCGAAGATGGTGAAGCATTGGCCTTGGGTCAAGCCAACGCGGTTCCAGGCCGCGGAGTCCAGCGGCGGCACGATATCGTCCGGATCGTGCGCCAGGTCCAATGCATGGGCGATGTTGTCGGCGACATGCACGACGTCGACGAGAGTCACCGTCGATGCGGCAGGAGGCTCATGATGCAGCCGCATGGCGTCGACGACCTCGGTGCCGAAGTGCCAGCGCGAGCCAACTTCATTGCCGATGTCGGCATGATCGGTGCCGAGCTCGGCACGCTCGGCATCCAGCATCTGGCAATCTTGTTCGCCGCGGCGTCGATAGGCGCGTTCGAGGGACTGCGGCAACTGACTGGCCCATGCCAGGCGCCCGAGATCGTGAAGGAGCCCGGCGGTGAATGCGGTGTCGGCATCGAGGCGGACGTGTCTTGCGATCTCTCTGGCACACAGCGCCACCGCGACTGAATGGCGCCAATAGCGACCCAGATCGAATCCTGCGCACACGATGCGAGGAAAGCGATCGCTGACAGCCGCCGCGACCAGCAGAGTCGAGACGCTGCGAAGCCCCAGGATGCCGATGGCCTGGCGAATCGACACCACCCGGCTGGGCACGCCGTAGAACGAACAGTTCGCGATGCGCAAGGCCTTCGCCGCAAGAGCCTGGTCGTGCGACACCGTCTCCGCAATGG
>FTJN01003225.1_pt3 | contig 12223 bp, 12 predicted proteins | sample 1658361 | NCBI WGS metagenome assembly FTJN01 (sample SAMEA3914819, study PRJEB12502) | metagenome | biome: forest; material: soil | place: Canada | collected 2010-06-26 | depth 0.3 m | reverse complement strand
TGCGGCGAACACTTGCCCCCTACGGATCGCTTCGCGATCGTCTTCCCCCACAGGGGGAAGAGCCTCCCGCGTGCAAGGCTCCGCCCCCTATGGGGGCGGACAGACGGCGAAGCCGTCAGGTGGGGGCAAGTGCGTGAGCCACCCTACTTCGGCTTGCCCTTCCGCGCCTCCCAAAGCGTCGCCGCCACCGATGGCTTGCCCTTCAGCAAGGTCGCCGCCGCCATGCCGGCCATGAACGACGCCGTCGGATGGGCCTGCATCATGGCCAGCAGGCGCTGGTCCAGCGGCGGCTGGCGGGTGCGGGCGATGTGCTTCTTCTGCAGCAGCGCCCAGACCGTCACCACCAGGGCCGCCGTCGCCGCGACGATGGCATAGGCCCAGGCCGAGCCGACCCACTGGCTGAGGAAGGCGAACACCGCCATCGCCGTCGCCACCGCGGCGATCGCCGCCGCCATGATCAGGCCCGCCCCGGTCATCAACCGCGAGATCAGTCTGTCCATGAAATCATCAAGCATCGCGCCCTCCTGAAAAGCCAAGATTGCAACGCATGAAGCGGGACTTGGTGGCAAGCGTCTAGGCCGTGAGCCGCCGCGCCACCTCTTGCCCGATCGCCAGCGAACTGGTCAGGCCGGGGCTCTCGATGCCGAACAGGGCCATCAGCCCCTCCAGGCCATGGGTGTCCGCGCCGCGCAGCTGGAAGTCGGGCTGGGGCTCGTCCGGCCCGTGCAGCTTGGGCCGGATCCCGGCATAGTCGGGAACCAGCAGATCCTCGGGCACGTCCGGCCAGAACTTGCGGATATAGGCGGCGAAGGCGGCGGCCCGCCCCGGATCGACCGAATAGTCAGGGGCCGGCACATATTCCAGGTCGGGTCCGAACACCGCCTGACCGCCCAGGTCGTTGCGATAGTGGGTGCCCAGCGCCCCATGGATCGGCGGCGGATAGATCAGCCGCTGAAACGGCGCCTTGGCCGAAAGCCGGAAATAGACGCCCTTGCCATAGTGGGCGGTCGGGATCTGGTCGGTGGGGAAACCCTCGATGGTCGCGGCCACGCCCTGGGCCGAAAGACCGGGCGCGGTGACCAGCAGGCGGCAGGAGAGGCTCGCCGCCTCGGCCCCGCCGATCCGCACGGTGAAGCCGCCGCCGGTCAGGGGCGTCGCGCCCTCGAACGGGGTGTTGACCACCACCGCCCCGCCGGCCGCCTCGATCTCGCCCTGCAAGACCAGCATGTAGTCGTGGCTGGCGAACACGCCGCTCTCGGGCGACAGCAGGGCGGTATGGGCGTTGAGGCCGGGCTCCAGCGCCCGGGCCTGGGCCCCGGTCAGGTGCTCCATGCCCTCGACGTCGTTGGCCAGGGCCTGGCTGTAGATCGCCTCCAACTGGGGGATCTCGCTCTCACTGGTCGCCACCACCAGCTTGCCGCACTTCTTGTAGTCGACATGGTGCTTGTCGAGGAACGCGTAGAGCAGCCGGCGCCCCTCGACGCACAGCCGCGCCTTCAGCGAGCCGGTCGGATAGTAGAGCCCGCCGTGGATCACCTCGGAATTGCGCGACGACACGCCCTGGCCGATATGGCCCTCGGCCTCCAGCACGGCGACGATCAGGCCCCGCTGGGACAGGGCGTAGCCGCAGGCCAGGCCCACGGCGCCGGCGCCGACGACGACGACGTCGAAATCGAACTCTTGGGTCATTTCAGGGTCGCCGAATGCTTGACCGCGCGAACGCGCACCAACTTGTCCGTGACTGAATAGAAGATCACGTACGAACCGTAGGGAATGGAGCGCCAGTTGGGGTAGTTGCGTAGGTTGTGAGGCGCGGCGTAGGGGAAATCGGTGATGCGCTCGCAGCGCTGAACCAACTCATCGAGGTAGGTTTCAGCGCGAGAGGGATTGTCGCCTGCGATATAGTCACGGATCGACAGCAGGTCGCGTTGCGCTTCCGCCGAGATCACTAGCCGCCACGTCACCCGCGCGATGCATCCAGGCGCTGTTTCAGACCCGCGCGAAGTTCCGTGAAGAAGCCCTCGGCATCGACATCCGTCGTGGGGTCATCCTCGGCTTCCAGCCTTGCCAACAAAGCTTCCAGCTTGTCGCCGCCCCCCATGATCTCGACCGCGCGGCGATAGTTGAGATCCGCCAGTTCGGCGGCCACCGCCTCGTCCAGCGACGAGAATTCGCCACGCGCCACGCGCTCTCCGAGATCGAAGGCGTCCTCGGGTCTCAGGGTCACCACGACAGGCTTTGGCTGAACCACCTTGTTCATGAGGTCAGCCTATCACGCCGCCGCGAACGCGCCAGCCGGGGCCAATGAGAAACCAGCCTCACCGACCTTCGTTGCCCTTTTTCGAGAGCTGTGAAACTCTACCCGACAAGGTTGAGGAGCGCGCCGGTCGCGCGGACCGGCGTTCCAGGGAAGGGCATCATGAACTTCGGCGCTGCGCTCGACGTCGCGGTCGGATTGATCTTCGTCTATCTGCTGGTCAGCCTGTTCGTCACCGCCCTCAACGAATACGTCTCCAGCTTCCTCAACAAGCGCAGCGAATATCTGCTGTCGCGGGTACAGAGCCTGCTGGGCGGCGACGGCACGGAGAAGAAGACCGGCGAATGGTCGCCCGAGATGTGCTCGGTGTGGAACCACCCCCTGATCAACGCCCTCAAATCGCACGGCACCACCGAAGACCATTGCACCAAGCGTGGCGCGCTGCTGAAGAACGCCCCCTCCTACATTCCGGGCAAGACCTTCGCCGTGGCCCTGACCGAGACGCTGAAGCCGTCGGAAGAGGCCCATCTCAGCTTCGCCCAGCTGAAGACCGCCGTCTCCGGCATCCAGAACAACGATGCCCTGAAGAACGCCCTGCTGCCGATGCTCGACAACGCCGAGGGCACGGTCGACGCGTTCCAGCAGAACGTCGCCACCTGGTTCGACGGGGCCATGGACCGCACCAGCGGGGCCTACAAGCGCTGGGTCCATCGGCTGACCTTCTGGGCCGGCTTCGCCGTGGCCGTGGCCTTCAACGTCAATTCGCTGCAGTTGATCGACAATCTGTGGCGCGATCCGGTGGCTCGGGCCGGGCTGGTGGCCCAGGCCTCGGTGACGGCCAACAATCCGGGCGGCTTGCAAGGCGCCGCCGCCAGCGCCAACCCGCCCGACGTGTCGGCCCAGGCCGACGCGCCGCCGGAATGCGCCTGCGAGGGCGAAGAGAAGCCGGTCGATATCTCCCAGGCCCTACCCATGCCGATCGGCTGGTCCCAGGACGCGATCTGCGGCCTGGTTCACGTGCCCCTGGCGTCCGTGCCGCCCAGCAAGCGTCCGGCTTCGGTGTGCAAGACGCCCCTTCGCGACGGCTGGGGCGTGACCGCCAAGATCCTGCTGACCTTGCTGGGCCTGGCGATCACGGGCCTGGCGGTGTCGCTGGGCTCGCCGTTCTGGTTCGGCATCCTGCAGTCGGTCACCAATATCCGCGCCACCGGCGTCAAGCCCGATCGCGCCGACGGGACCGTGCAGAAGTAGGCGGTTGACGATCGCTCCAACCTTACCTAGTGATCGCTAGGTAAGGTTTTCGCCAGGCCCGCCATGACCCGTACCCATGTCCGCATGAGCAAGGATGATCGGCGCGCGCTCATCCTGACGGCGGCGGTCGAGATCATCGGCGACAACGGGTTTCGCGGGTTCAGCATCAAGGATCTCGCGGTGCGCTGCGAGATGACCGACGCGGGCCTGCTGCATCATTTCGGCTCGAAGACCGCCCTGCTGATGGCGGTGCTGGACGAGCGGGACCGACAGGACGAGATCGCCATCGCCGCTGCCCTAGGCGACGAGGCGGGCCACGATCCGCGCTCGCCCGAGGCCGTGCGCCAGATCCTGCGGATGCTGGTCCAACGCAACGGCGACAGGCCCGAATTCATCCGGCTGTACGCCATGCTTCGGGTCGAGGCGATCGCGCCCGATCACCCCGCCCACGAGTATTTCAGGCTGAGGGACGCGGCCGCCCATCGGATGTTCGCCCGCCTGGTCCACGTGATCGGCGACGACCCCGATAGCCTGGCGCGCCAGATCCTGGCCGCCCTCGACGGGCTCGAACTGCAATGGCTGCGTGACCAGCAGGCGTTCGACCTGGTGGGCGAGTGGGACAAGCTCGCGGACAAGCTGCTGCGGCCGACAGGCCCTCGGGAATGACCGTCAAAACACAAGCACGGGCGGCGACAGATCGCCCGATCTTCAAACAGGAGGATTAGAGTCATGGACATGGATCGCCGAACCCTGCTGGCCGCCACGGGCGCGGCCATGGCCCTGTCGGCCTCGGGCGCCCAGGCCGCCGCGCGGGCCAGGTTCCCGGCCGGCTTCCGCTGGGGCGCGGCCACGGCCGGCCATCAGGTCGAGGGCAACAATGTCGGCAGCGACATCTGGCTGCTCGAGCACGTCAAGCCCAGCCTGTTCCAGCAGCCGTCAGGCGACGCCTGCAACAGCTTCGAGCTCTGGGCGACCGACCTGGACCTGGTCAAAAGCCTGAACCTCAACACCTATCGCTTCTCGCTGGAATGGGCGCGGATCGAGCCCGAGCAGGGCCAGTTCTCCGAGGCCATGCTGGATCACTACGCCCGGGTCATCGACGGCTGCCACGCGCGCGGCATCACGCCGATGGTGACCTTCTCGCACTTCTCCATGCCGCGATGGTTCGCGGCCCAGGGCGGCTGGACCAGCCCCGAGGCGGCCGACCACTTCACGCGCTATTGCGACAAGGCCGCCCGCCGCCTCGCCGCCGGCATGGGCTATGCCGTCACGCTGAACGAGCCGAACATGATCGCGGTGATCAACGCCGCCCTGCCCCCGCCGGTGATCGCCCTGGTCGAGCAGATGAACGCCGCCGCCGGGCGCGCCTGTGGGTCGAGCAACTTCCGCAACGGGATGATCCCGCAGGCCGCCGACACGCCCGTCACCCAGGCGAACATGCTGGCCGCGCACAAGGCCGGTCGCGCGGCGATCAAGGCCGTGCGCGGCGACCTGCCGGTCGGCGTCAGCCTGACCGTCACCGATGACCAGGCGGTGGGCGAAAACAGCCTGCGCGATGAGAAACGGAAGCTCTATTACGGGGCCTGGCTCGACGCCATCAAGGGCGACGACTTCGTCGGCGTGCAGAACTACGCGCGAGCGGAATATACCGCGACGGGCGTGCTCCCGCCGCCGAAGGGCGTACCGATCAGCGACATGGGCGTGGAGGTCTATGCGCCCTCCCTGGCCGGGTCGGTGCGCTATGTGCACGAAGCCACGGGCCTTCCCGTCATGATCACCGAGCACGGCGTCGGGACCAAGGACGACGCCATCCGCGCCAAGTTCATTCCCGAGTCGCTGGTCGAACTCCAGAAGGTCATGGCCTCGGGCGTGCCCGTGCTGGGCTATGTCCACTGGTCTCTGCTCGACAATTTCGAGTGGATCTTCGGCTACAGCAAGCACTACGGCCTGTGCGACGTGGATCGCGCGACCTTCAAGCGCACCCCCAAGCCCAGCGCGGCGGTGTTGGCGGCGATCGCCAAGGCGAACGGGGTTTAGCTGAGACGCCCTGCGTGGTCCTCGTCCTTCGACAAGCTCAGGATGAGGACCATTTGTAGTCCTCGGCAGTCGAAGCCCTCATCCTGAGCTTGTCGAAGGACGAGGGTTTCGTTCGCTGCCTGTCAGTTGAAAGGCCTCACCCCTCCCACTGCGACCACAGCGTCACCGCTTCGGCCTTGGCCTTGACCACCGAGGCGTCCTTGACGTGGCCGTAGCCGCGGATGTCCTGCGGGACCGCCGCGATGCGGGCGGCCAGGGGCAGGCGCTCGGGCGTCAGGCCGCCGGCCAGGCGATCGAGGGTGACCTCGTAGTCGGCGATCAGGCCGCGCTCCATCTTGCGCTCCTCGGTGCCGCCGAACACGTCCAGCGGACCACCGCGCAGGCCCTTCATCTTGGCCATCAGCGGGAAGGCGTAGTCGAGCATCCAGCCGCCGAAGGCCATCTTGCGCGGCTTGCCGTCCTTGTCCTTGGCGCCGATGATCGGCGGAGCCAGCCAGACCTTGGCCTTGCCGCCCTTGAAGGTTCCCGCCAACTCGGCCTTGAAGCGGCCGTCGGTATAGAGCCGGGCCACCTCGTACTCGTCCTTGTAGGCCATCAGCTTGTAGAGATTGACCGCCGCCGCGCGGGTCAGGAGCAGGCCCTTCTCTTCGCCACCGGCCGCGACTTCCGAGGCGCGGACCTTTTCCACCTTCGCGACGTAGCGGTCGGCATAGGCCTGGTTCTGGTAGGCGACCAGATCGGCGGTGCGCTTGGCGATCAGAGCGTCCAGCGGCATCGTCTCCGGCGTCGGCACATCCGCGTCGCGCGGTCCCATCGAGGCGGGGTCGTGCGCCACGCGGCGGCCTAGCTCGAAGGCGGCGAGGTTGGACTCGTAGTCGACGCCGTTCAGCTTGATGGCCCGATAGACCGCGCGGCTCGACAGCGGGATCACCCCGCGCTGCCAGGCGAAGCCGACCATGATCATGTTGGCGAAGATGGCGTCGCCGAACTGGGTCTCGGCCAGGTGCTGGGCCGGGCAGGCGTCGAAGCTCTTGGTCGCGCCCTTGATCCGCCGGGCCATCGCCCCGCTGTCGAAGCGGATATCGCGGCTGGTGACGAAGTCGGCCGTCGGCGCGAAGTCGCTGTTGCCGAACGCGCTGGTGCGGTCCTTGGCGTAGAGCGACAGGCCCTCCGGCGAAGCGGCCACTAGCATGTCGCAGGCGATCAGCACGTCGGCGCTGGCGGCGGGCACGCGACCGCCGACCACCGTCTCCTCGGTCTCGCCGATCTTGACGTGGCTGAACACCGAGCCGCCCTTCTGGGCCAGGCCGGTCATGTCGACCACGCTGCCGGCCCTGCCGTCGACGTGCGCCGCCATGGCCAGGATCGAGGCCACGGTGGTCACGCCCGTGCCGCCGACGCCCGTGAAGATGATCCTGCGCACGCCGTGGAAGTCGTCGAACACCGGCAGGGGCGTGGAGTCGGCCGTCAGCGCCGGAGCCTTCTTGGCCTGGGCGCTTTCCGAGCCTTCCAGGGTGATGAACGACGGGCAGAAGCCGTCGACGCAGCTGTAGTCCTGGTTACAGGACGACTGGTTGATCTTGCGCTTGCGGCCCAGCTCGGTGTTCAGCGGCTCGATCGACACGCAATTGGACTTGATCGAGCAGTCGCCGCAGCCCTCGCAGACCAGCGGGTTGATGAACACCCGCTTGGTGGCCTTGGCCATGGTGCCGCGCTTGCGGCGGCGGCGCTTTTCGGTGGCGCAGGTCTGGTCGTAGAGCAGCACCGTCGTGCCGACCGTGTCGCGCAGCATCTTCTGCACGGTCATCAGCTCGGCGCGCGGGAAGACCTCGACGCCGGGCGCCAGATCCTTGACGTCGGCGTAGCGTTCCAACTCGTCGACGACGATCACCGTCCGGGTCACGCCTTCGGACGCCAGTTGGCGGGTGATCTGGGCCGGGGTGAAGCCGCTCTCGGCGCGCTGGCCGCCGGTCATGGCCACGGCGTCGTTGAACAGCAGCTTGTAGGTGATGTTGGCCTTGGCCGCGATCGCCGCCCGGATCGCCAGCGAGCCCGAGTGATTGTAGGTGCCGTCGCCCAGGTTCTGGAAGACGTGCTTCTCGGTGGTGAACGGCGCGGCGCCCACCCAGGTCAAGCCCTCGCCGCCCATGTGGGTGTTGAGGTCCGTCGCCGGATCGTTGAAGCCGGCCATGTAGTGGCAACCGATGCCGGCCAGGGCGCGGCTGCCCTCGGGCAGCTTGGTCGAGGTGTTGTGCGGGCAGCCCGAGCAGAAGAACGGCTTGCGCTGCTGGTCGGCGGCCAGGCTGACGGCGGCGACGCCGGCGGCCGACACGCGATTCAGATAGGCCTGGGCCCGCTCCATGTGCGGGCCGGGCGGCAGGCGGTCATAGATGGCCAGGGCGATTTCGGCCACCGACAGCGAACCCAGCTGCGACAGCAGCGGATGGCCTTGCTCGTCCTGCTTGCCGATGATCCGGGGGCGGGCGTGGGCGGGCAGGTCGTAGAGCGCGGCGCGCGCCTGCGGTTCAATGAGCCCGCGCTTGTGCTCGATGACCATCAGGGTCTCGAGCCCGGCGGCGAACGACCGCATGCCCAGGGGCTCCAGCGGCCAGGGCATGCCGACCTTGTAGATCGAGACGCCCAGGTCCGACGCCTCCTCCAGGCTGATGCCCATGGCGGTGAAGGCTTCCAGCACGTCCTTGTAGGCCTGGCCCTGGCAGACGATGCCCAGCCGCGCCTTGCCGACGCGGACGTGGTGGGCGCCCAGCACCACGCGGTCGATGCCGTTGGCGCGGGCGAAGGCCAGGGCGGCGGGGATCTTGTGCAGGCGGAGCCGGCGCTCCTTTTCCATCGGCTGGTCCTTCAGCCGGATGCCCAGGCCGCCCGGCGGCATGGGGAAGTTCTCGGGAATGATCAGCTTGTGGCGGTCCAGCGAGACGTCGATGGTCACGCCCGAGTCCATGGTGTCGGCCAGGGCGATCATGCCGGTCCAGAGTCCCGAGAACCGCGACATGGAAATGCCGAGCAGGCCGTAGTCGAGCACCTCCTGCACGTCGGCCGGCGACAGCACCGGCATCTCGAAGTCCTGGAAGGCGAACTCCGACTGCGACGGCAGGGTCGAGCTCTTGCAGGCGTGGTCGTCGCCGGCCACCGCCAGCACGCCGCCGGTCGGGAAAGAGCCGGCGAAATTGGCGTGCTTGAAGACATCGCCCGTGCGGTCGACGCCCGGCGCCTTGCCGTACCACATGCCGAAGACGCCATCGTGGGTGGCGCCGGGGAACAGGTTGGCCTGCTGGCTGCCCCACACGGCGGTGGCGGCCAGGTCCTCGTTGAGGCCTTCCTTGAAGACCACGTCATGGGCGGTGAGCAGCTTGGAAAGCCGCGCGGCCTGCTGGTCCAGCCCGCCGAGGGGCGAGCCGCGGTAGCCGGAGAGGAAGCCGGCGGTGTTCAGTCCAGCACGGGTGTCGAGACGCTTGCGATCGAGCAAAACCCGGATCAGCGCCTGCACGCCGGTGATGAAGGCGCGGCCATCTTCGAGCACATATTTGTCGTCGAGAGTGACTTCTGAGTGCCGCATAGCAAAAATTTTCCTCGTGGGTCTTCTCGCCCGCTCAGCAATATCTTATAGAAGCGGGGAAATTGTTTGCCCAAGGTGTGCCCGCGTCAAGGCCGCTTTGCGCACGATCAGCGCGCCAATTGCCCTCTGGGGGAGGAATTCTTGTCCGAACAACTCGACGCCGTGGATGCCAAGATCCTGGATCTCATCCAACACGACGCCGGACTGTCTGTCGCGGAGATCGCGGAGCGGGTCGGGCTGTCCTCCAGCCCGTGCTGGCGCCGGATCAAGCGCCTTGAAGACGCGGGCGTGATTCAGCGCCGCGTGACCATCCTGGACCGCGAAAAGCTGGGCCTGGGCTTCGAGGTCTATTGCACCGCCAAGCTGTCGCTGCCGACCAAGGAAAACCTCGAGGTCTTCGAACAGGCCGTCGGCAGGTGGGCCGAGGTCGTCCAGTGCGCCACCGTGACCGGCGCGGCCGACTACGAGCTGCGCATCGTCACCCGCGACATGCGCGCCTTCGATGAGTTCCTGCGCGACAAGCTGCTGTCGCTGGGCCTGGTGTCCAACATCGAAAGCCGGATCGTCATCCGCGGCGTCAAGAACTCGACGGCCGTGCCGCTGGGGTTGGTGAGCCCGTATGTCAGCCCGCTGAGCTAAGCGGCGATCGACCGGTTCAGAAGCCGGACGAAAACCTCGCTCTTGCGCAAGACCAGCGTGAAGCGGCGGGTTTCCAGGTTCTGTCGATACGTCACCACGATCGTTTCGCGCAGGATGCCCCAGTGGCGTTCGACGCCGATCACATCGCGGCGCGGGATCGTCTTTTCCAGGCCCCAGACGTCGCCGAGGAACATCAGGTTAAACGGGAAGAACGGCACGATCGTCAGCGTATCGCGGTCGATCCAGACCATCAGGCAGTTGCGCGCGCCGCCCAGGGCGCGCCAACCGTCGGCGCGTCCCGAAGCCATTCGCTCCGAAAAGACCGCGCCTTCCGGCACGCGGGGGAAGATGGGCTTTCCCTGGCGGCGGCGCACGATGATCGACGCGGTGAGGATGATGGAGATCCACACCCAGGGCGCGGCGAGGATCCACGGCGTCCACTGATCATCCATCAAACGCACTCGCACACGGTTTCAACCGGTCAAGCTTAGAGGACTTCGCGCCGCTGGGTAAGCGATCTCGCCGTTCCGCGAGGTTGGCGCGGAGAAGGGACTGACGACCAGTTTCTTCTAGAATCCCCTCCCCGCTCCCGTCACACTCAGGGCTGCATCGCTTCGGAGCCCTCCCCATGATCGACCTCGTCATCGACCAGCGCCGCAAGGATCTCGGCGGGTTCGAGGTGGGGCGGGTGCTGCCCTTCCACAGCCACCGGATGGTGGGGCCCTTCACCTTCTTCGACCACATGGGGCCGGCCAGGTTCGAGCCGGGTTTCCCGCGCAATGTCGACGTGCGCCCCCATCCCCATATCGGCCTGTCGACCCTGACCTACCTGTTCGAGGGCGAGATCACCCACAAGGACAGCATCGGCTCGGACCTGGTCATCCGTCCGGGCGAGGTCAACTGGATGACGGCCGGCAGCGGCATCACCCATTCCGAACGCTTCGAAGGCCTGCGCGAACACGGCGGAACGATGCACGGCATCCAGGCCTGGGTGGCCCTGCCCGACGGCCAGGAAGAGGTCGCCCCGGCCTTCTCGCACCACGCGCGCGACGAGATGCCGGTCTATGAGGACAATGGCCTGAAGGCCGCCCTGGTGGCGGGCAAGGCGTTCGGCGCCGAGGCCAAGGTGCCGGTATATTCGCCGCTGTTCTATGTGCACTGGGAGCTGGCGGCCGGGGCCAAGGCCGGACTGCCCGCCGAGTATCCCGAGCGCGCCGCCTATGTGGCGACCGGCAAGGTCGAAGCCGCCGGCCAGGTGCTGCACGCCGGCCAGATGGCCGTGTTCAAGCCGGGCGAGACCATCACCTTCGAGGCCCTGGAGCCCTCGACCGTCATGCTGCTGGGCGGCGAGCCGGTGGGGCCGCGCTTCATCGAGTGGAACTTCGTCTCCTCATCCAAGGAACGGATCGAGCAGGCCAAGGCCGACTGGCGCGCCCAGCGCATGAAGCTGCCCGACCTGGACGACCAGGAATTCACGCCGTTGCCCGAGCCCGCGCCGCCTCCGCCGCCGATGTCGTAGGGGCTACAGAAACGGTCCCGGCAGCCTGAGCGGTCCGGGCCCCACCTCGTCATCCGCGTCGCCCACGGCTTCATAGTGCGCCACCAGCTTGACGCAGGCCTCCAGGAACAGCGCCTCGACGAACCCCGCCTCTCGGCCGGTGAGGCGGACGATCTCGGCCAGCAGGTGGCCCCGGCCGGCGGCCATATCCATCACCGCCACCTCCTGGACCGACAGCACGGCCCGGGCGCCGGCCAGGCGCTCCACCGCGTCCAGTCGCTGGAAGCCGTCGTCGCTGGCCAGCACCTTGCGGTAGTCGCGGCCGTAGAGGGCCGAGGCTTCGGCCTGCGCCAAGCCGATGTCTGGGCCAGGGTCTTCGGTCAGGATGGGAAGGACGGGATCGACGGTCACGCGCGCGATTTTAGCGCGATCACACGAACGAGGATACGCCCCGGCTCGGCCCCCGATACCTTTACCCCCGTTTCGCGGCGGGGATCGAGACCTGCCGCGCCTCGTGAAATCAAGGCCTTGCGCCCAGGACCGGCGGGCGTTCGAGAAATCGACGCCTCGCCCTCCAGACCGCCCGCATAATCAGAGCTGCCCCACCGCGGGGGAGGCCGTCCAGCTGGCGACCCGACGGGCGGTGGGGGCGGTCGAGCGGGAAGCGTCCGTCGGCCGGTTTCGAGGGGGCCGGATGGGTCGGTCGGCGGAACGTGGGGGTCCTCAGAAGGGGCTTCGGGCGGTCCGGGCCGGACGGCGGCGTCCCTCGGGGCCGAATGACGAAAACGCACCAGGCGCGGGCTGAAATCGCCCGCGCGGTCCGGAGGGTTTGCCAGCCTTCCGCCCGCCGGGGGCCTCCATCGGAGCGGGTTAAAAATCCGCGACCCGAAGGCTCTCGTCCACCGGCCGCGCGGAGCGCTCCGGCCCAGGCCGAAACGGTACTCCAAACACTACAATTCCGGGC
>FTJN01000931.1_pt4 | contig 12298 bp, 10 predicted proteins | sample 1658361 | NCBI WGS metagenome assembly FTJN01 (sample SAMEA3914819, study PRJEB12502) | metagenome | biome: forest; material: soil | place: Canada | collected 2010-06-26 | depth 0.3 m | reverse complement strand
CCAGGATGCCCAGCACCAGCGCGATCATCGCGACGTCGCTGTTGCGGCCGAGGATCTTTCCGAGTGCGTTCACAAGGCTACCCTCCGCCTGACGGCTGCGGTGTGACCGACTTCGGAGGGAACGCCTTCGGGCGGCCGGGCGGTGCTCATGCGCCGGCCCCCGCCTTGCGCGCCGCCTGGCGGCGCGACGCGTCCCGCCGCGAGAACACCCAGACGATGATGCGCGCCACCGGCGCGTAGAGATCCGGACGCACGTGCTGGTCGACGCCCAGCTCGCGGTACAGCTGCCGCGCGAGGGCCGGACTGGGCACCACCGGGATGCGATGGCGCGCGGCGATCGCGCGCATCGCCGCCGCCATGAAGCCGCGTCCCTTGGCCACCAGCTGCGGCGAGGACATCTCGCCATGCACGTAGCGCAGCGCGACGGCGACGTGGACAGGGTTGGTGATCAGCACGTCGGCATTGCGGGTGTTCTTCAGGGAGGCACTGCGCTTGAGCATCTCGCGCCGCAGCTCGCGGATGCGCGCGCGCACGCGCGGATCACCGTCGCGATTCTTCACCTCGTCCTTGACCTCCCGATGACTCATTCGCATCTTGCTGGCGAACTGCCGCTTGGTGAACAGCAGGTCGAGCAAGGCGATCAGCACGAGCACTCCCGCCAGACGCAGTCCCAGTGACGCGAAGTCCTGCAGCAGCACGCGCACCAGCGCTCCGGGCGGCAGCGACGAGAGGCGGTAGAACTGCGGCGCCAGCGCGATCAGCGCGAAGTAGGCGACCGTTCCGAGCAGGGCCATCTTGAGCAAGGAGCGGATCAGCACGAACAGGCCCTGCAGCGACAGGATGCGTTTTAGGCCGTCCACCGGATTCAGGCGATTCCAGTCGGGCTTGATGGGCGTGGCCGAGAGAATGGGACCCGTCTGCATCACGTTGGAGACGATCGCCGCGATGACCAGCGCGGCCAGGAACGGCGCCGCCAGCCACAAGGAGGCGGACAGCATGTCCGACAGCAGGGGCCAGAAGCCCGCCGGGTTCTCCGCCAGCGTCGCGGCGCCCGCGAAGACCTTGCGATCCATCAGGAAGAGGCGTTGCCAGACGGGCCAGCCCTGCCAGTCGAGGAACACCATCGCGGTGGTGAAGACGACGGCCGAGATCACCACGGTGCTCTTCGCGGCCTGGCCTTGCTCGAGTGCCTTCTCGAGCTTGTAGGGCGTTGCCGAATGCGACTTGTCCTGATCGCCCTGCTGTGCCATCACATCGCTCCGGCGTTGGCGACCGACGCGGCCGGAGTGGCGGAGATCGCGCCGTCGAGCGCCTCGTACAGCCCCTTGTAGACGCGGTCCATCGCGCCGCCGATGCCCGTGAACCAGAGGCACAGCGCGGCCAGGCCGACGACGATCTTGACCGGGATGCCGAGCACCAGCATGTTGACCTGGGGGAGGTTGCGCGCGAGCACACCCAGCGCCATGTCCGTGAGCAGGATGCAGAAGATGATGGGCGCCGCCAGCGCGATGCACAGGCTGAAGAGCGCGACCACGGAGGCCAGCATGGGCGGCAGCGTCTGGGCGATCGACCAGCTCCGGCCCAGCGGGATCCGCTCGAGGCTGAACGCGAGGGCGCGGACCAGCGCATGGTGGCCGTTCACCAGGAAGAACACGACCACGCCGATGCGGCTGAAGGCCACGCTGAGCACGGGCGAGGCGGCATTGGAGGCGGGATTGAACACCTGGCTCAGTCCGAACCCGAGTTGCACGTCCAGCAGTTGCCCGGCGACCGCAAACGCCGCGAAGGCGGCATGGATGGCCAGGGACATCACGATCCCGAGCGCGATCTCCGTGCAGGCGCAGCGAACGAGCTGCAACGGATGATCCACCAGCGATTGCAGGGCCAGGCGCTGGCTGCCGTGCGGATCGGCGACCAGCCCCAGCGCTGCGCACAGCGCCGCGGACAGGCCCACGACCACGAAGACCCGGACCCGCACGGGCAGGTCCGCCGCGGAGAAGATCGGCGTCGCGACAAGCATCGCACCGACTCGCAGCGTCATCAGCATGACGGCCGTGAGCCAGGGCAGTGGCATCAGGTCGAGCAACGAATTCATCGGGAGTGGTCGGAAGGTGTCACGCGCAGCCAGCGGCGCACGCGAGCGCGCCTGCAAGGAAACAAGGGGAAGGCGGGCGCGGCGACCCTAGGTCAGCGCAGGAATTCCGGCCCAGAGATGGGCGGCGAACTGCACGATCTGGCGGAGCATCCAGGAACCGCAGACGGCGAGCACGAGGCCGGCGGCCACCAGCTTCGGCACGAACGTCAACGAGCTCTCCTGCACCTGCGTGACGACCTGGACGATGCTGATCAACGAGCCGACCGCCAGCGTGACGCCGAGGATCGGCATCGCGACCAGGAAGGTCGTCCAGAACATGTCGCCCATCATGTGGAGCGCGAGATCAGCACGCATCGGCGCCTCCGGCGTGCAACAACTTCTTGATCCTGCACCGTCGCGCGTCGGCAGGCCTGACGGATGTCAGGCATTTCAGCGCGGGCGGCAGGTCTGCGTGGACCTTGCTCATTTCCCCCCCTAGATCGAACGGCCCAATTCTAAGCCGCGATCTTGCATACCCCACCCACGTACACCAGCCAAACGCGCTCGCGCCACGCTCGCATTGCGCAATTTTTTCACACGCCTGGTTCGAGCTTGCGTGAAGCTGAATTGAATTCATACAAATCAAACGCGTTGAGGAGGCCTGTGGGTCATCGTCGCCACCCATTTCGGCGCGGAGGGTTCCTCTTTCCCGTCGAATGAAGAGGCCGTCCGCGCGTCAGTCCAATCTAACAAGCGCATCCGCGCTCCTCGCCCGCGAAAGTGGCGGTTAACCACTGAGTTGGCGCCTGGGAGATTTCGCCGCATGTGCTATCGATGCATCGTGCATCTGCACGCGCATCCGAAGACGGCGGCCCGGCCGCCGCAAGCGCGTTGGAGCTCCCGGGTAAACTTGACTTCTGAAGACTGGCCAAGCGGCCGAGGCCATCGCCTCGATGTGCGTCGCGGGCCAGCCAGGGAAGCTTGGCAGAGTGGTCGATTGCACCGGTCTTGAAAACCGGCAACCCGCAAGGGTTCGTGAGTTCGAATCTCACAGCTTCCGCCAATGGAAATGCCGCGCCGCGCCAGACCGCCCCGGCGCTTGACGAAGGACTCGCGTGGTCTGGTTGTGCGTGTTGTTGGCGGTTCTGGCATTGGCGTTCTTCGGGCGCGACGCCTTGCGGTCCCTGGTTCCGGGATCGCCTGCACGCGCCAGCGCGAGAGCGCCCGAGCAGGAATCCCTGCCCGGCCTGTCGGCGGCCTGGCTGCTTGCCGAATGCGGTCGGCTGGCCGTCGCCGGTGCCCCTTGGAGCGAGATCGCCGCGGCGCTGAACCCGGACGCCGACTCGCACATCGAAGCCCTGCTGGGGCGCCTGCGCGCCGCGCACAGTGGCGCGACGCCGGCCATCCTGACGGCGATCGAGGACGGCTGTCGCGCGGCGCTGGCCGACAACGCCGAAGCGAGCGCGTTCGACGCGCTGACCGTGGCGACGCGCCATAGCCAATGGACGAGCACGGCGAAATGGTAGGCGCGTGACCTTCGCCGCCGTTGCGGGCGCGGCCGCCGATCATGTCGGCCAGCCAGCCAGCCACGCAGGGCCGTCGACTTGCGCCGCTGCTTCGGTGCACACTGGAGACATCGCAACCGCCCGGAAGATCCACCGTGAAGCCGACCCTGATCGTCCTGTGCCTCGGGTTCGCCGCAGCAAGCGCAGGTTCATGTGCCGGCACCGATCCGACCGGCGCGCCGACACCCGTCAGGGCCGGCAGCGCACCGGCCGATGCCGGCGCGAGCATCCCCGCGCGCGCGACACGCGCGGCCTCGGCCGCCTGCGCGCGCACGATGGCCTCCTCGCCGGGGTTCGGCCACAAGGTGACCAGCAAGGTACGCCACACCTTCGAAGACGGCGACCCGTGCGCCGATCCGCACAGCCCGCCTGCGAGCCGCTAGCCCGACCCCATGAAAAAAGCCGCGACGAATCGCGGCTTCGACCTGGTGGCGATCGATGCGCCCGGGCGCATCGCTGCCGGGATCGTCAGGCCTGGGTCTTGCGGCGGCGGGCGAGCACGCCCATCGCGCCGAGGCCGGCCAGCATCAGGGCCCAACCAGTGGGTTCCGGGACCGGCGTGGTGCCCAGCAGTCCGCTGTAGCTGCCGCCATTCGTGTTGATCGTGCCGGTGATCTCGAGGTCATAGGTGCCGCTGTGGAGCTTCCAGTCGCCGCTCGCGCCGAACGATTCGACATCGTAGTTGCTCGCGTCGAAGAACGTGACGCCGAACAGATCCGACAGCGTGAAGCCGCTGAACGTCACTTGCGGCATGACCTTGTGGCTTGCGAAGAACGCGCCGGTGCTGACGTAGAACGAGACGTATTGATCGTCCTGGATCTCGAGGACGAAGTCATCCACGAAGGTGTCGCCGGCCTTGCGCGGGCCCGCGGCGAGGCCGTCGATGTCCGCACCGACGCTGTTGATCGCATAGCTGCCGGTGAACACGCCGGGCACGTTCTCGGTGGAATTGTCGAGCTTGAAGAGGGTGTATTCCTCGGCCCCCGCCGCATGGGCGCCGGTGACGGCGAAGGTTGCGATGGCCGCCGCAAGGGCGAGCTTCTTGAGCATGGTCATGATGATCGATCTTTGAAGATGAAATTCACGAAAGCGGCGCGCCGGGTCGGCGCGCCGCGCGGAGTCTTAATGGACGCCCAGCGCCGCAGCCAGCGCGGTGACGTCCAGCGAGCCGAGACCCGAGGCCGGGTTGTAGTTCGGGCCGGCCTTGTAGAACTGGTTGTCGCCCACGGTGATCGCCTTGAACGGCGAGCCGGCGGCATAGCCCTGGGTCTTGAACGCCGCGTACATCTGCGGCATCGGACGGCCGATGCGGCCCTTCGGGTTGGCCGCCGTGGGCGTCACGCCCTGGCTGATCAGCGTGAGCAGGCCGTTGAGCTGCGGGGCGACGAAGCTGGTGCCGCCCCAGCCGTTGGCGACCTCGCCGCCGAACAGCAGCGCGTAGCCGCTGGCCGGGTCGGCGTTCAGCGCCACGTCGGGCACGTTGCGGCCGGCGACACCCGGCGCCAGGTCCCAGTAGTCGGCGTAGCCGCCGCCGGTGACCGTCGGGCCGCACAGCAGCGACTGGGCGGTCGCCGAGGTCATGACGCCCGTCAGGCCGTTCTGGTAGGCCGGCCGGGCGAAGCGGACGCTCACGCCGCCGCCGCCGCCTTCCGGCAGGTACGACGAGTAGTACAGGCCCAGGCCGTAGTACTTCGTGATGTAGTCCTTCATGTAGTCGCCACCCCAGGGGCGCTCGTACGGCTGCGACACCAGGGCGAACTTGTGTTGCGAGACGTTGGGCAGCGACGTTCCGCCCGCGGCCAGCACGTACGGATCGGCGGCCGGGTAGTCGACCGTCAGCAGCGTCGAGCAGTCGGGATACGGCACGTTGCGGTTGATGTCGTACGCGCCGGAGTCGCCGGAGGCGGCGATGACGGGAATGCCCTGGACCGCGGCCTGGCGGAACACGTTGTGGATCAGGCTCAGGCTCGGGTCGCCGTCATAGAAGATCTCCGGGCTGCCCCAGCTGACCGACAGCACGTCGACCAGGTCTTCGTCGATCGCGGTCGCGAAGATCTCGAGAAAGCCGTTGCCGGCGTTGGGCCCGATGTAGACGCGCATGTTGGCGCCCGGGGCCAGGCCGCCGGACTGCTCGACGTCGAGCGTCGTCTCGTCGGCGCCGTCCGCGGTCGGGGCGCCGTCTTCCGGATCGACGACGATGTCCGTGATGCGGTCCGGAGCGACGGTCAGGCCCAGCGCGGCCCAATACGCATAGGCATCGGCCTGGTCGTACGTCGCCAGCGTGGCGATGCCGATGGTCTTGCCGGCGCCGCTCAGGCCCTTGGCGTAGAGCGGGTTGACGTTGTACTTGGCGGCCAGGTCCTTGACGGTCCAGGCGCCGACGGGGTTGCCCACGGCGGTGGTCAGCGGCTTGGCGGCGGGGGCCGACGAGTCGCCGGCCAGCGCGCCGACGTTGGGGGCGACATGCGCATACGACATCGGACGGGCGCGGGTGCCCATGCCGCCGACGCCGACGGAGACGCCGGCGATCTGCGCGGGCATCACGGCGGCGGTGGCCGGCGCCTGGAAGGCGCTGCCGGCCTGCGTGTAGTTGTGGATCTGCGTGCCGAACGTCGCCGCGATCTGGGCGTTGGTGCCCTTGAACGTGATCAGGAGGTTGCTCGCGTGCACCTTCGTGACCGTGAAGCCTTGGGACTGGAGGTATGCGGTCACCTGGGCCACGGCAGCCGGCGTCTGGCCGAACTGGGCCGCGAACTGCGCCGGCGTCAGGAACTGGCGGAAGCTGGCGCTCTTCGGATCCGACACGCTCTCGATCAGCGCGTCGAGCGCGGCGGAGTTGCGGGGCGTCAGGCCCAGCGACAGGGTGCGAACCTGCGTGGGAGATGCCGCGCCAAGATCGGTCGGTGCCACCTTCGGGATCGCCACCGCGGCCATGGCCTGCGGCGCGACCATTCCGAGCGCGAACGTTGCAGCCAGGGCGACGGCAGAGACTGCCAGCGGTGCGCGTGCGCCAAGTTTCAGATTACGCATGGATTTCAACTCTTCTGTTTGAAGGACGTCGGACAGGAACCGGGTCGAAAACGGGATACGGTTTCGCCGCGATCGGACTTGCGACAGCTCCCGGAAGAGCTGTGACAGGGTCACTCTACCGGGGCTGCTGGCAACAAATTGTCACGAACCGCCGGCAAGTTAGGGGGCGAGAAAACGCGCATGCCGCTTCCCCCGCTTGACACCCAATCCGGGGTTCCAGCGTGATTTGCCGCAGAGTTCTTGCACGTACGCCACGGATCGCGACGGCGATCTGGCACTAAGTCACGAATAGCGCCCGAAACGGCAAGACAAGAACAGCGTCTCCCGACGCATGAACGTAGCGATGGCTATCGATTGCCCGTCGACGCATTCAACTCGTCCGCGATCCAGTCGATCACAGGCTGCGGCGTCGGCGCGAGGGAAACGGCGGCCGGCAATACGGTGTCGGGTTCCACCGGCACGCGATGGACGACGCCGGTCCGGTCCGCGTCGCGCGTCTCGAGCACTCCCAACATGGTGCCGTCCGACAATTTGTGCACCTGCACGCCCAAAAACGGGAATCCGGCGGTCGGCGCACCGAACATGCGGGTGTGCGGCCGCCCGCGGAAGGCAACTGTTACATCTTCGCCCGCATTGCGAGTGTTGGGCCCGATCAACACGGCAATGGGCCCGCTGAACATCGGCTCGGGCGACAACTGCAAATCGACCAGCGCGGGGGCTCCCGCGATCCGTGAAATCCCTCGGTCGACGATCCATTCCTGGCGGCCCTGGCGACTCACGGTGGCGCCGACGGCCGGCCCGTCGAGCAGCGACGACAGCGCGGCGAGCGCCGGCCAGGGGCTGTCGCCGTCGTGGTCGCGCAGGTCGACGACCCACGCGCGCGGATGATGCGACGCGAGCGCGGCGATGCCGTCGTGCAGCGTGCCGGCCCAGGCGAGCGCCTCGGCCTGCGTGGTGGTGTCGACGGCGTGCAGGCGCACGACGGCCGTGCCGTCGGGGCGCCGCTCGAACTCGGGCGCGCGCGTGGCGAGCACGCGGCGCGCGGGCGGCGGCTCGCCGGCGGCGACGGCGAAGCCGTGGTCGTCGTGCACGGCCTGCATCAGGCCGCGCACCGCCCACACCACGTCGACGCCGTCCTCCGCGCCGCTGGCCAGCAGGCGCAGCGTCTCGAAGGCCGCGTGCGGATTCGACAGCGGGTCGACGAAGCCGTTGAAGTACGTGGCCGCGGCCTCGTCCAGCAGTGGCGCGACCGCGGGCGCGAACTGGCCGACGTCGAAACGCGCCTCCGAGCACTCGAGCGTGAACGAGACCGCCACCGGCTGGATCGGCGCGGCGACCAGCGTGCGCACGCCCAGCGTCTTCGCGTCGTCGGGCAGGTAGACCGCGAGGCGCTGGGTGGCATGCGCGTGCGGCGCGATCGGCAACGGCACGCCGAGCTGCGCCAGCGAGGCGGCGCCGTCGGCCCGCGCGTCGATCACCATCTGGGGCAGCACCTGCGCCGGGGCGTCGCCCCGGTTGCTCGCGTCGATCGCGATCCACACGCGGTGGCGCTGCCACCAGCGCACGTCCCAGTTCGCGAGGGCGACGGGATGCGCGGCGTCCAGGCTCACCGACAAGGCGTCGGCGGCCTGCGAGGCCGGCTCGCCCGTCGCCGGACGCGGCGTGCAGGCGGCGCGCGGCGCGGCGCCCGCAGCGGTGGCGAACGCGGCCAGCGCGCAAGCGGCCGCGCCGGCGGCGAGGCGGTTCGAGACGAGGGCGCGCTGGGTCGTCATGCGGAGTCCGAAGTGTCGGGCAGCCCGCAATATACGGCCTCAGGCGAGCGTCGCCGCGATCTCCCGGTACTTGTCGCGCACCACCGCCGCGCCGTACCGGCGTTCGAGCCGGCGCACCGCGAAATGGCCGCGCGCCACCGACTGGAAGTGGTCGATGAAGATGGCGTTGATGGTCGCCCCGCCCACCGCGCCGATCAGCGGCACCAGTTGCGCCGCGGCCTTCTCGGTGACGTTGACGGAGTAGTGCTCGGCGATCAGCGTGATGAGGCGGACCAGCGCCGGCGCGCCCTCCTTGGCCAGGCCATGGCGCGCCAGGTGCGCCGCCGCGCTGGAGACCGCGCGCGTCATCGCCTCGCGCACCGCGAAGTAGCCGACCTCGGCCGCGTCGTCGGAAGGCGCGCCGCCACCGAGCGCCAGCACCATCACGCACTCCAGCTGCGTCTCGCGGTCGGCGAGGTCGGCGCCCTCGCTGCGCGCCACGTCGGCGATCGAGCGCATCATGATCGTCGTGGAGACCGGCAGCTCGACGCCCAGCGCGACGAGGCCGAAGGCGCCGCCGACCGCGCCGCTGGCCGCGCTCGCCACCTTGTGCCAGCGGTTGGACGCCGGCGGCGGCGATCCCCGGGCGAGCGGGTCGTGCGTGGCCAGCGTGCGCAGCGACAGGCTCAGCGCGCCGTGGATCGCCTTGCGCGCCGCCGCGGAGATCACCGACGCGGCCCGGGCCGGCAGCATCCCGACCAGGCGCTCGATCGGCGAGCCCACCACGCTGGCGATGCGCGCGCCGACGCTGGGCCGCTCGATCGCACGGACGGCATCGGACAGGGCCAGGATATCGGCGGCTTGCATCGTCATCGAAGGGTGCTCCCGGGGTGGACCATGCAGGCCCGCGGCAATCGACGGGCCGCCGGCCGGCCCTCGCCCTTCAGCCGATGCACGTGCGGTTCTTGCCGGTGCGCTTGGCCTCATAGAGCGCCTCGTCGGCGCGCTCGAGTGCCGACTCCAGCGGCTCGCCAGGGCGGAACCTGGTGACGCCGGCGGAGAAGGTGACGAAGACCTCGCGGCCGTCATGCATGAACAGGCTGGCCGACAGCGTGCGCTGCAGGCGCGTCAGCGTGACCTGCGCCTCGTCGACCGGCACGCCGGGCAGCAGCACCACGAACTCCTCGCCGCCGAAGCGCGCGACGACGTCGACCGCGCGCAATTGCTTCTGCACGTGGCCCGCCAGCGTCTTCAACGCCATGTCGCCCACGGAATGGCCCAGCGTGTCGTTGAGCTTCTTGAAGTTGTCGATGTCGAGCAGGCCGACCGCGAGTTCGCCGCCCTGGCGCTCCAGGCGCGCGGTCTCGACGTCGAACGCCTGCATCAGGCCGCGCCGGTTGGCCACCTCGGTGAGCACGTCGGTCGACACCTCCTCGGACAGCCGGCGCAGCTCGGTCTCGAGCGTGCGCACCTGCGCCTCGAGCTCGGACGCGCGCTGGCGGCCGTCGTGCAGGCGTTGCTGTGTCTCGCTGACGAGGCCGTGCACCGCGCGGCTCTCTTCGACCATCTGGCGCACGACGCTGGCCAGGCTTTCGAGCGACTCGGCGTTGGCGATCGTGTCGACGTAGCGCGCGACGCTGTCGGCGAAGCCGCCGGTGTGGTCGCCCAGCGCGTCGAGCTCGGTGAGCATCTGCGAGATGGCGTCCTTCAATGCCACGCGCGCGCTGTCGCGTTCCGCGCGCACCTGGTGCTGGCGCGCACGCGTCTGCGCGAGCATCTCGCTGGCCGCGCGCACCGAACGCACGCTGGGCGACTCGCCCAGGCTCAGCTTCAGGCTCTCCGTCTGGCCCTTGACCCAGCTGCCCTCCTCCGCCACCTCGGCCAGGCCGGCGCTCATCTCCTGCGTCAGCCGATGCAACTGGTCGACCAGGTGATGGCGATGGGCGAGCAGCCGGCGCGCGCGCTCGCAGACGGCCTCCGCCTGCTTGCGCAAGGGCGCGGTGGCGCCGTCGCGCGCCAGGCTCGCCTGCAGCTCGCCCAGGTCGACGGCCAACGCGCCCGCGCGTTCGTCGTCGGCGGGCAGCGCCACGCGCAGCGTCGCGTCGTATTGCTGGAGCACCGGCGGCCAGTCGCCGTTCGCCGCGGCGCGGTCGGCGCGCGCGCCGGTCGGCTGCGCCGGCGCGCCGCCGGAGTCCAGCGTCTCGACGCCCTTGGTGGACGGCGCGGCGGATTCGCCGTCGCTCGCGTCGACCGGGATCGTGTCGTCGGTGAGGTCGCCGTCCCACGACGCGACCAGTTGCTTCACGCGCTGGTGCAGCCGCGCGATGTCGCTTCGATTGGCCTCCAGGACGCGCTGCAGGCTGTCCTTCTTGCGCGCCGCCGTCCACTGGCGGCCGCCGCGCTCGAGGCCGCGGGCGAGCCTCTCGATGGTCTGCGCCCAGCCCTGGGCCAGGGCGACCTGGGATTCGGCCGCGCGCTCGACGAGGCCGCGCGCGGCGTCCCAGTCGGCGCGCTGCATCGTCTGCGCGAACTCCTCGCGCTGGGTGCCGTCCTCGAACAGGCGCGCCGCGATGCGGTCGTAGACATTCCGGGCCTTGGGACTGGGCGCGGCCGGCGCCGGGGCGACGGCCGCCGGCGCGTCGGCGGCCGCGGTGCCGCCCTCCTCGGCCCAGGCACGGGCGTAGTTCTCGGGCGTGGGCTCCAGCTTGGACAGCGCCAGGCGGCGCAGCGCGGCCTTGGCGGTCTCGGCGGCGGACGGTTTGGGCATGGCGGCGATCTATCGCGGCCCGCGGGCCGCTCGGTTTCTACGAGCGCCGACCGACGTCGACGACATCATCGGCACCGGTCCGCGCCTTGGGGGCGGACGGCATCCACGGCGCCTTGCGGGGCAGCACGACCTGCTCCAGCCACGCCTGGATGTCCTCCGGAGGCAAGGGCTTGCTGAACAGGAACCCCTGCATCAGCGTGCAGCCTTCTCCGAACAGCACGTCCTGCTGCCTCTGGTTTTCGACACCTTCGGCCACCACCTTGAGGCCCAGCGACTTCGCGAGCGCGATGATCGCGGTAACAACCGCAAGACTCTGCGGCAGCACGCCGAGATCGCGCACGAAGCTGCGGTCGATCTTGACCTCGGAGATCGGCAGCGTGGTCAGGTAGGACAGCGACGAATAGCCGGTGCCGAAGTCGTCGATGGCGATCTGCACGCCGATCTCGGTGAGCCGGTGCAGCGGCGCGATCACGCGCTGCAGGTCCTTCATCAGGCCTGTTTCGGTGATCTCCAGCTGGATCATGTTGTGCGGGATGCCGTGGTCGCGCACGGCGGCCGAGATCTGCTCGATCAGGTCGGTGCGCTCGAACATGCGGTTGGGCATGTTGACGGCGATGGAGCCGGAGAACCCGAAGGCGTCGGCCCAGATGCGCGCCTGCTTGGCGGCCTGGCGCAACGCCCACTCGCTCATCGGGATGATGAGGTTGGTCTCCTCGGCGACGGGGATGAAGTCGGCCGGCTGGATGAGCAGGTCGCCGCGGCGCCAGCGCATCAAGGCCTCGACGCCCACCATCTTGCCGGAGAGCACATCCACCTTCGGCTGGTAGTACAGCAGCAGCTCGTCGCGCTCGATCGCCTTGTGCAGCGCGCTTTCGAGCGCCAGCTTCTCGCGGCCGCGGCCGGCCAGGCGCGGCGTGTAGACCAGCGCGTCGTTGCGGCCCTGCGACTTGACGGCGTACATCGCCACGTCGGAGTTGCGCAGCAGGTCGGCCACGGTGTTGCCGTCGCGCGGGAAGATGGCGATGCCCACCGAGGCGGTGGCGAAGCAGTCCTGGCCCGCGACCACCACCGGTTCGCGCAGGGCCTCGAGGATGCGGGTGGCCACGCGTTG
>FTJN01785140.1_pt1 | contig 12363 bp, 10 predicted proteins | sample 1658361 | NCBI WGS metagenome assembly FTJN01 (sample SAMEA3914819, study PRJEB12502) | metagenome | biome: forest; material: soil | place: Canada | collected 2010-06-26 | depth 0.3 m | reverse complement strand
CGCCGGCCGCGAAGGCCGCGAGCACGTGCTCGGTGTCGGTCAGCGCGGTCATGAAGACGATGGGGATCGGCGCCGTGGCCTGGTCGGCCTTGAGCCGGCGCGCCACCTCGAAGCCGTCCATGCCCGGCATCAGCGCGTCCAGCAGCACGATGTCGGGCAGCGCCTGCGCGGCCCGCGCGATCGCGCCGGCGCCGTCGGTGGCCACCAGCACCGTGTAGCCGGATTCGTCCAGCGCGTCGTGCAGCACCGCGAGGTTGTCGGGGATGTCGTCGACGATCAGCACCACGCCGGCGCCCTCCCCGGCCACGGCGCGGCGCGTGCCGGGCACGACGGCGTCGAGCGCGCCGCCGGGGGGCGATTGCATCCACTCAGCCATGCGGCACCTCGCGCAGGCGCAGCGCGTGCGCGATGTCGGTGGCCATCGCGTCGAGCTGGAAGCGGCTCGCGAGCCCGCGCAGGCGTTGCGTGAACTCGGCGCAGGCCGGCTCGGTGGCGTCGATGTGATCCAGCCAGCGATGGATGCCGCGCGGGTAGCCCACCCGCACCTGTTCGGCCAGGGCGCGCAGCGACGTGGCCTCGGGCACGACGGCGGCCGCCTCCGGCGCTCGCACCGGCACCGGCGCCGGCGCCGCCGGGCCGTCGCTCCAGGCCAGCGCCAGCGCGCGGCCCAGCCACTCCAGCAGCTCCTCGCCCCGCACCGGCTTGAGCACGTAGTCGTCGGCGCCGAGCCCGAGGTCGTTGTCGAGGCGGCGGTCGAACGCGTTGGCCGAGACGATGGCCACCGGCGCGGCGCTGAGCCCCTGGGCGCGCAGCCGGCGGATCGTCTCCCAGCCGTCGATGCCGGGCATCGCCAGGTCCATCAGGATCGCGTCGGGCGCCGCACCGGCATGCAGCGCCGCCAGCGCCGCCTCGCCGGACGCCGCCTGCTGCACGAGAAAGCCCGCCGGCTCCAGCAACTGGCGGAGCAGCTCGCGGTCCACCTCCTCGTTGTCGACCACCAGCACGCGGCGCCGGGCGCCGGCATAGTCGCCGCGGCGCCTGGCGGCCGGCACGGCCACGGCCGCCCCCGCGCGCTGCTCCGCGAGGAACAGCACGATGCGAAAGCAGGTGCCCACGCCCGGCGTGCTGCGCACGGTCATCTCGCCGCCCATCAGGTCGGTGAGCATCTTGGCGATCGTCAGGCCCAGGCCCGTGCCGCCGCCGTCGCGTCCCGGGTTGCCGCGCGCGAAGGGCTCGAAGATGCGCTCGAGGTCGCGCTCGGCGATGCCCGGGCCGGTATCCTCGATCTCGAAGTAGGCCATCTCGCGTTCGTGGCGGATGCGCAGCAGCACCGAGCCGCGGTCGGTGAACTTGACGGCGTTGCCGATCACGTTGATCAGGATCTGGCGCAGGCGGCGCTCGTCGGCGCGCACCCACTGCGGCAGGCCCGAGTCGAACTCGCGCACGAAGCGCAGGCCCTTGGCGCTCGCCTGCAGCTCGAACAGGTCGGCGAGCTGATCGACGGCCTCGCGGAAGTGCATCGTCGTCACCGCCAGCGACACCTTGCCGCTCTCGATGCGCGCCAGGTCCAGCGTGCCCTCGATCAACGACAGCAGGTGCTCGCCGCCGCGCCGGATCACGCTGACGGCCTGGCGCCGGTGGGCCGGCAGCGCCGGATCGTCGTCGAGCAGTTGCGCGTAGCCGATCACGCTGTTGAGCGGCGTGCGCAGCTCATGGCTCAGCGTGGAGATGTAGCGGCTCTTGGCCTGGTTGGCGGCGTCGGCGGCCGCCTTGGCGCGTTGCAGTTCGGCGTCGGTGCGGCGGTGCGAGGCGATCTCCTGCGTCAGGCGCACCGTCTGCTCGCCCAGCGCCTGCGTCTGGCGGTTGCTTTCTTCCTGTGCCACGCGCCGGCTCTGGCGCGTGAGCACCGCCCACCAGCCGGCGATGCCACTGGCCAGCAGCAGCATCGCGAACACGCTGACGCACGACTGGCGCAGCGCCGCCGCCGCGGCCGGCGAGGCCTCACCGAGCGCGCGCAGTTCCTGCTGGTACAGCAGCGCGCACACGCCCGCCAGCAGCAGCGACACCGGCAGCATCGTCGCGAGCCAGGCGCCCAGCCCGCCGTCGACGGCCGGCCACAGGCGGCGCGGCAGCAGCGCGTGCACGGCGTCGCGCGCCTGCGTGGCCAGCCGCGCGTCGGGCTTGCACAGGTCGCCACAGCGCGCGTCGAGCGAGCAGCACAGCGAACAGATCGGCCCCTGGTAGGCCGGGCAGTGCGCCATGTCCGGGCCTTCGTAGTCGCGCTCGCAGATCGAGCAGCGCAGCACGCGGTAGCGCGGCGTCTCGCCGGCGGCGAAGAAGCGGATCGGCGCCTCGGTGTCCCGGCGCGCGACGTAGTACCGGCCCTTCGTCGCCCAGGCGATCAGGGGCGACGCCACGAACGCGGTCACGAGGGCGATCAGCGCCGAGAACGCCTGCGCCAACGGCCCGAACGCGCCAAGATGCGCCGCGATGCTCAGCACCGACGCGATGCCCATCGCGCCCACGCCCACGGGGTTGACGTCGTAGAGGTAGGCGCGGCGGAACTCGATCCCCCGCGGCGACAGGCCCAGCGGCTTGTTGACCACGAGGTCGGCGACCACCGCCATCAGCCACGAGATGGCCAGGTTCGCGTACAAGCCCAGCACCTTGCCGAGCACGGTGAACACGTCGAGCTCCATCAGCATCAGCGCGATGGCGGTGTTGAACGCGACCCAGACGACGCGGCCCGGGTGGCTGTGCGTCAGCCGCGCGAAGAAGTTCGACCACGCCAGCGAGCCGGCGTAGGCGTTGGTGACGTTGATCTTGAGCTGCGAGATCACGACGAAGGCCGCCGTCGCCGCCACGGCCATGCCGGGCCGGCTGAACACGGTGTCCCAGGCGGCGAGGTACATCTGGTTGGGGTCGACGGCGCGCTCCAGCGGCACCGACTGGCCGATCGCGAGCCAGGCCAGCAGCGCCCCGCCCAGCATCTTCAGCACGCCCGGCAGCACCCAGCCCGGGCCGCCGATCGCCACGCCCAGCCACCAGCGGCGCCGGTTCGCCGGCGTTCGCGCGGGCATGAAGCGCAGGTAGTCGGCCTGCTCGCCCATCTGGGTCATCAGCGCGATGCCCACCGTCATCGCACTGCCGAACTTCAGCACGTCGAACACGCCGCCGCGGCCGTCCTCGCCCGCGTAGGCCCACAGGCCCGCCAGCGCGTGCGGGTGCGCGCGGAACACGAACGCGTAGGGCAGCACCAGCATCGCGAGCCACAGCGGCTGCGTCCACACCTGCAGGCGGCCGATGGCGGTCACGCCGTGCGTGACCAGCGGCAGCACCACCACGGCGCACACGAGGTAGCCCCAGGCCGGGGGGATGTCGAAGGCGAGGTCCAGCGCGTAGGCCATGACGGCGGCCTCCAGCGCGAAGAAGATGAAGGTGAAGCTCGCGTAGACCAGCGACGTGACGGTCGAGCCCAGGTAGCCGAAGCCGGCGCCGCGGGTGAGCAGGTCCATGTCCAGCCCGTGGCGGGCGGCGTAGACGGCGATCGGCCAGCCGGCCAGCGCGATCACCAGGCCCGTCGCCAGGATCGCCCAGAACGCGTTGACGAAGCCGTACTGCACCAGCAGGGTCGCGCCGACGGCCTCCAGCACCAGGAACGACGCCGCGCCGAACGCCGTGTTGGCGACCCGCATCTCCGACCACTTGCGAAACGACTGCGGCGTGTAGCGCAGCGCGTAGTCCTCCAGCGATTCCTGGGCGACCCAGCTGTTGTAGTCGCGGCGCACCTTCACCACGCGCTGGGGCGCGGGGGCGGCGGTCGGGACGGGATCGAGGGCGGCGTCGGTCATGGGCAACCGATTCGCACTCAAGACTCGTGCCGTCGCGGCTTGCGCGTGGCATCAAAAGTGCAATAACCTCCGCAAGATGAACCTGACTCCGCGCGAAAAGGACAAGCTCCTGCTCTTCACCGCCTCGCTGCTCGCCGAGCGCCGCAAGGCACGCGGCCTGAAACTCAACTATCCCGAGGCGATCGCCCTGATCAGCGCGGCCATCATGGAAGGCGCGCGCGACGGGCGCAGCGTGGCCGAACTGATGAGCGAGGGCCGCCACGTGCTCACGCGCGCCGACGTGATGGACGGCATCGCGGAGATGATTCCCGAGATCCAGGTCGAAGCCACGTTCCCGGACGGCACCAAGTTGGTGACCGTCCACGAGCCGATCACATGATCAGGGCATTTGCGCACCCCTGAGGTGCGTTCGCACCCGACTCCCTCGAAGGAACCGATGATTCCCGGCGAACTGTTCACCGACGATGGCGACATCGACCTCAACCCGGGCCGGCGCCGCCTGACGCTGGTCGTCGAGAACGGCGGCGACCGCCCGATCCAGGTCGGCTCGCACTACCACTTCGCCGAGACCAACGGCGCGCTGCGCTTCGATCGCGCGGCCGCGCGCGGCATGCGGCTGGACATCGCGTCCGGCACCGCCGTCCGCTTCGAGCCGGGCCAGCAGCGCACCGTGACGCTCGTCGACCTCGCCGGCGCGCGCGTCGTGTTCGGCTTCCGCGGCCTCGTGCAGGGAGCGCTTTGATGCCCACGATCGGCAAGCGTGCCTACGCCGAGATGTTCGGCCCCACCACCGGCGACCGCGTGCGGCTCGCGGACACCAACCTGATCGTCGAGGTCGAGAAGGACTACACGCTCGCCGCCGGCGGCTACGGCGAGGAGGTGAAGTTCGGCGGCGGCAAGACCATCCGCGACGGCATGGGCCAGAGCCAGGCCGTCAACGGCCCGGGCGCGGCCGAGGCGGTCGACTGCGTGATCACCAACGCGCTGATCATCGACCACTGGGGCATCGTCAAGGCCGACATCGGGCTGCGCGGCTGCCGCATCGCGGCGATCGGCAAGGCCGGCAATCCGGACGTGCAGCCGGGCGTGGACATCGTCATCGGCCCGGGCACCGAGATCATCGCGGCCGAAGGCATGATCGTCACGCCGGGCGGCATCGACACCCACATCCACTTCATCTGCCCGCAGCAGATCGAGGAGGCGCTGTCCAGCGGCATCACCACGATGATGGGCGGCGGCACCGGCCCGGCCACGGGCACCTTCGCCACCACCTGCACGCCGGGGCCCGCCAACATCGAGCGCATGCTGCGCGCGGCGGACGCGTTCCCGATGAACCTGGGCTTCCTCGGCAAGGGCAACGCGAGCCGCCCCGAGGCGCTGCGCCAGCAGATCGAGGCGGGCGCGATCGGCCTGAAGCTGCACGAGGACTGGGGCACGACCCCCTCCGCGATCGACAACTGCCTGAGCGTGGCCGACGAGACGGACACGCAGGTGTCGATCCACAGCGACACGCTCAACGAGTCGGGCTTCGTCGAGAACACCATCGCCGCCACCCGGGGCCGCACGCTGTGCGCGTTCCACACCGAGGGCGCCGGTGGCGGCCACGCGCCCGACATCATGCGCGTGGTGGGCGAGTCCAACTTCCTGCCGTCGTCGACCACGCCGACGATGCCGTTCACGGTCAACACCATGGACGAACACCTCGACATGCTGATGGTGTGCCACCACCTCGACGCCGGCATCGCGGAGGACCTGGCCTTCGCCGAGAGCCGCATCCGGCGCGAGACGATCGCCGCCGAGGACGTGCTGCACGACCTGGGCGCCATCAGCATGTTCAGCTCCGACTCGCAGGCCATGGGCCGCGTCGGCGAGGTGATCCTGCGCTGCTGGCAGAGTGCGCACAAGATGAAGGCGCAGCGTGGCGCGCTGCCCGGCGACAGCGAACGCAACGACAACCAGCGCGTCAAGCGCTACGTCGCGAAACTGGGGATCAATCCCGCGCTGTCGCACGGCATCGCGCACGAGGTCGGCTCCATCGAGGTCGGCAAGTGGGCCGACCTGGTGCTGTGGCAGCCGGCGTTCTTCGGCGTCAAGCCGGCGCTGATCCTCAAGGGCGGCTTCATCGCGATGGCCGCCATGGGCGACGCCAACGCCTCGATCCCGACGCCGCAGCCGGTGCACTACCGGCCGATGTTCGGCAGCTACGGCGGCGCGCTCACGCAAGGTTCGCTGACGTTCGTCTCCCAGGCCGGCGTCGCCGCCGGCGTGCCCGCGCGCGCGGGCCTGCACAAGACGATCGCGACGGTCAAGGGCTGCCGCACGGTGACCAAGCGCGACATGATCCACAACGACTGGCTGCCGAAGATGGAGATCGACGCGCAGACCTACGAGGTGCGCGCCGACGGCCAGTTGCTCACCTGCGAGCCCGCCACCGAGCTGCCGATGGCGCAGCGCTACTTCCTGTTCTGAGCGCGCGTCGGGCGCGGCCGCCAGGGCCGCGCACGCCGAATGCCTGAAGGAAACGGGCACGCCGATCCGGGCTCGCGCCTGCACGCTCGACAGCCCGGCGACGACGTCGCCGGCAGCACTCCCCAAGACTGGGGAAGAAGCGTCGAAGAATCGACAAACGCCCATGTAAATGCGCCCACCGCTGTGCACGGCGGTGCACACTGAAGCGTTGAAAGAACAAGCACCTGCAAACGCGTGAGGATCGCCCCCTCGTTTTCACCGAAAGGGCGATCCCTGGCGCGCCGATTGCTAGTGGCAGATGGCTCACATGCCAACAAGGAGGGCATATGAAAGTCGCTGGAGAAACCGAACCTGCACCATGGCAACCCCTCGGTGAGCGCGTCGTGCGCCAGCCGCCGGCCCAGCCCGAGTGGAAGCCGCTGGCCCACGAGCCGTGCATCGAAGTCAATCGTCAAGGCCAATTGCGCACCAACCTGCCGCTTCCGAAGTAGGTTCGCGACGGCACCCAAGGCGACGCCGCCGAGCGACGCCTGACATCCCGATCGGCATCGCCCGGTCGACACGCCGGCTCCCCCAGGCGGAGCATCCAACGGCGACACGACGTTCCGCGGGGACGTCAAGGCGGAGCTTCCCTCCCCTATACAACACGCCCGGCGCGGGAAGCCCCGAGGCACGGCCACTCTCCACACCTGCGAAAATGCGTCTCCTGCACGCGCGCCTTCGCCGCGGCAACCGCTGGAGATCCGCATGAAAGCCACCTGGAACGGCGCCGTCCTGGCCGAGAGCGACGACATCGTCACCGTCGAGGGCAACCACTACTTTCCCGAGGCCAGCCTGAACCGCGACTACGTCACGTTCAGCAACCACCGAACGAGCTGCCCGTGGAAGGGCCAGGCGTACTACTACACGCTGTTCGTCAACGGCGAGATGAACCCCGAGGCCGTCTGGTACTACCCCGAGCCGACCGAGGCCGCCGCCGACATCAAGGGCCGCGTGGCCTTCTGGAAGGGCGTGCAGGTCGAATGACCTGACGTCCCGACGTTCGCTTCCGACCCAACGACAACCCCACCCCCACCGTCCATGCACATCCACACCAAGAAGCCGTTCGCCGCCCTGGTGGCCGCCGGCCTGCTCGCCGCGTCGGCCCTCGCTCAGGACGCCGCGCCGCCCGCGCCCGGCGTGCCGGCCTCGTCGGCTGCCGCCGCGGTCACGGCGGCCTCCGGCCCGGCCGCCGCCACGCCCCTGGCCAAGCTGCCCTACACGCCCGTGCTGGACGTGACGGCGATGGACAAGACGGTCAACCCGTGCGTCGATTTCTACCAGTACGCCTGCGGCGGCTGGAAGAAGAACAATCCGATCCCGGCCGACCAGGACCGTTGGGACGTCTACGCGAAGATGACGCAGGACAACCGCCGCGTCCTGTGGGGCATCCTCGACAGGCTGGCCACGCAGACCACGGGCCGCACCGTGTCGCAGCGAAAGATCGGCGACGCCTTCGCCGCCTGCACCAACGAGAGCCTCACGCAGTCGCTGGGCGCGCGCCCGATGAAGCCCGAACTCGAGCTGATCGACGGCATGAAGTCCAAGCGGGACCTGCCCTCCGTGCTGGCGGCGCTGCAGCTCAACTCCGGCGACGACGGCCTGTTCTTCAACTTCGGCTCGTCGCAGGACTACGCCAACTCGACGCGCGTGATCGCCTTCGCGAGCCAGGGCGGGCTGGGCCTGCCCGAGCGCGACTACTACTTCAAGACCGACGCCAAGTCCAAGGACCTGCGCGAGAAGTACGTCGCGCACGTCGCCCGCATGTTCGCGCTGATGGGCGAGAACGCCGCCGACGCCAAGGCGCACGCCGATACCGTGATGTCGATGGAAACCGCGCTGGCCAAGGGCTCGATGACCGCCGTCGAGCTGCGCGACCCGCAAAAGCAGTTCCACCCGGCCAACGAACGCAAGCTGCAGTCGCTGACGCCCACGTTCGACTGGAAGTCCTACCTCGCGGGCCTGGGCCTCGTCGGCAACGATCGCTACAACGTCAGCCAGCCGAAGTTCTTCCAGACGCTCGACTTCCAGCTGCGCATGCGCAAGCTCGACGAGATCCAGGCCTACCTGCGCTGGCACGTCGCGCACGTGTCCGCGCCGTTCCTGTCCAAGCCCTTCGTCGACGAGAACTTCGACTTCTACCGCCGCACGCTGCGCGGCGTGACCCAGGTGGCGCCGCTGTGGCAACGCTGCGTGGTGCTGGTCGACAACCAGATCGGCGAGGCGCTGGGCCAGGAATTCGTCAAGGAGAACTTCGCCCCGGAGCTCAAGGCCAAGACGCTGCACATGACCCAGCAGATCCAGACGGCGATGGAGAGCGAGATCAAGAACCTCGACTGGATGGGCCCGCAGACCAAGATCAAGGCGCTCGAGAAGCTGCACGGCATCGTCAACAAGATCGGCTACCCCGACCAGTGGCGCGACTACGCGGCGCTCGAGATCCGGCGCGACGACCTGCTCGGCAACGTGCAGCGCGGCGACGCGTTCGAGGCGCGCCGCCAGCTCGCCAAGATCGGCAAGCCCGTCGACCATTCCGAGTGGGGCATGACGCCGCCGACGGTCAACGCGTACTACGACGGGCAGATGAACGACATCAACTTCCCGGCCGGCGTGCTGCAGCCGCCGCTGTTCGACGCCAGGCTCGACGACGCGCCCAACTACGGCAACACCGGCAGCACGATCGGCCACGAGCTGACGCACGGCTTCGACGACGAAGGCCGCCAGTTCGACGCCACCGGCAACCTCCGGAACTGGTGGACGAAGAAGGACGCCGCCGAGTTCGACAAGCGCACGACCTGCCTCACCGACCAGTACGGCAAGTACATCGTCGTCGACGACATCCACATCAACTCCAAGCTGACGCTGGGCGAGGACCTGGCCGACTTCGGCGGCCTGGTGCTGGCCATCATCGCCTACAAGGCCGAGGTCGCGCTGCATCCGGCGCCGCAGTCCGTCGACGGCTTCACGCCCGACCAGCGCTTCTTCATCGGCATGGCGCAATGGGCGTGCTCCAACGAGCGGCCCGAACAGCTGCGCCTGCAGGCCGCCACCAACCCGCACTCGCCCAACCAGTACCGCGTGAACGGACTGGTCGCGAACTTCAAGGAGTTCGAGCAGGCGTTCGCGTGCAAGCCGGGCCAGCCGATGGCCCCGGTGCAACGTTGCCACGTGTGGTGAACCCCCAGTCAGCGGGGTACCGCTGCCAGCCCCCCAAGGGGGCAGCGGCCTTGCTCCGGAGCGGCCGAGCGCTGCGGCCGCGGGTGATGTAAGGTTGTGGTCGCGGTTCGCCGCGGCCTGGCAGGGGTGGATCGCCACTTCGCGCAGGATGACACCGACCCCGTCATCCTGCGCGAAGTCGCAGGATCCACGCGTCATGACGGGCCGCCCTCGAGCGGCCCGCTTCGTTTTCGCCCAAGGATTTCAAGATGACCGACAAGCAACCCGCCGCCCTCCAGGTCGGCAAGCGCATCGCCGGCGGCCAGGGCCTCAGCCCGGTGCTGCTGCGCCGCGCCAGCGAGGTGGAGCTGGACTGGGACGTGCGCCAGAAGAGCCGCATCGAGGCGACCGACACCCTCGGCCGCGCCCTCAACGTGTTCCTGCCGCGCGGCACCGTGCTGCGCGGCGGCGACGTCCTCGTGTGCGAGGACGGCTCGCTGGTGCGCGTGAAGGCCGCGCCACAGCCGGTGCTGGTCGTCACGCACTGCGCCGACCACGGCACGCCGTTCGACCTGCTGCGCGCCGCCTACCACCTGGGCAACCGCCACGTGCCGCTGGAGCTGCAGCCCGATCGCCTGCTGCTGGAGCCCGACCACGTGCTGGCCGACATGCTGCGCGCGCAACACCTGATCGTCACCGAGTCTTCGGGCGCCTTCGAGCCCGAAGGCGGCGCGTACGGCGCGGGCGACGGCGCGCACGCGGGTCACGCGCATGCGCACGCGCACGACCACGCACACGACCATGGACACAAGCACGATCACGCGGAGGCGCACGATCACGCGGAGGCGCACGATCACGGCCACCATGACCACGGCCACGATCACGACCACGGGCATTCGCACGACAAGCCCAAGGCCGCGGGCAAGGCGATCGCCATCCCCGTCGTCGGCCAGGCCAAGGCGCACGTCCATGGCCCGGACTGCAACCATGATCACGATCACGGGCATGACCATGACCACGCGCATGGCCATGACCACGGCCACAAGAAGCACGATCACTGATGCCCGACGCGCCCGCCAGCGATGCCGTGCTGTTGCAGCTGATGTGGCTCGCCTCGCCGGCGCTGCCGGTGGGCGGCTTCAGCTACTCCGAGGCGCTGGAGGCGGCGGTCGACGACGGCCGCGTCACCGGCGAGGCGACGGCCGCGGCGTGGCTCGCCAACCAGATGGCGCTGGCGCCCGCGCGCGCCGACCTGCCCGTGCTCGCGCAGGCGCACCTCGCGTGGCAGCGCCACGACCTCGCGCGCGTGACCTTCCTGAACGACTTCATCGGCCGCACGCGCGAGACGCGCGAGCTGCGCCTGCAAAGCGAGCAGATGGGCCGCTCGCTGGTGGAGTGGCTGCGCAACCAGACCGGCAGCAACGGCGCGAGCGACGAGCGCCTGCAGCACCTGGCCGCGCTCGCCCCCTCGCCCACCTGGCCGATCGCGTTCGGCCTCGCGACCGCGCGCGCGAAGGCCAGCGCGGCACAGGCCTTGCATGCATCGCTGTTCGGCTGGGCCGAGAACATGGTGCAGGCGGCGCTGAAGGCCGTGCCGCTGGGCCAGCTCGCCGGCCAGCGCATCCTGCAGGCGCTGGTCGAACGGATGCCGGCCCTGATCGAGCAAGCCCTCGCGACGGGCGACGACGACATGCAATCGTTCTCGCCGATGCTGGGCATCGCCAGCGCCCGCCACGAGATCCAGTATTCGCGCCTGTTCCGTTCGTGAACATCCAACGAGACCCGTCATGACCGCCTTCTCCGCCACGCCCGCGTCCCGCCCGACCCCGCTGCACCACATCGCCAACCGCAGCAAGCGCCTGCCGCCTCTGCGCGTGGGCGTCGGCGGCCCGGTGGGCTCGGGCAAGACGACGCTCGTCGAGATGCTGTGCAAGGCGATGCGCGACAAGTGGGATCTCGTGGTCGTCACCAACGACATCTACACCAAGGAAGACCAGCGCCTGCTGACCGTGGCGGGCGCGCTGGCGCCCGAACGCATCATGGGCGTGGAGACCGGTGGCTGCCCGCACACCGCGATCCGCGAGGACGCGTCGGTCAACCTCGAGGCCATCGACCGCATGCTCGAGAAGTTTCCCGAGGCCGACATCGTCTTCATCGAGTCCGGCGGCGACAACCTGGCCGCCACCTTCAGCCCCGAGCTGAGCGACCTCACCATCTACGTGATCGACGTCGCCGCCGGCGAGAAGATCCCGCGCAAGGGCGGCCCCGGCATCACCAAGAGCGATCTCTTCGTGATCAACAAGACCGACCTCGCGCCGCACGTGGGCGCGAACCTCGACGTCATGGAAGCCGACACGCGCCGCATGCGCCCGAACCGTCCGCACGTGATGACCAACCTGAAGACCAAGGCCGGGCTGGCCGAGGTCATCGCGTTCATCGAGCAGCGCGGCCTCCTGGTCGCGAGCTGACCGGCCGCGCCGGCCGGCGGCACGCCGCCTGCCGGGAGCGCGGGAACACGGGTTTGCACCAACGTGCGCCGACCCGCGCCCAACGGCGGCCATCGGGCTAGCACAACTCCCGAAGTGGCGTCATCATCCCGCCTCCAGCAAGAGTCGCGAATTTCCAGTACCTTTCGCGCCAGACAAGCACCAGGAGACACCGCATGCGCGGTCTACAAGAACGCCTGAAGGCACTGAGCTCGGCTCGCCTGCACGGCATCGGCCGAGGCGTGGAGAAGGAAAGCCTGCGCGTGACGCAGGCGGGCGCGCTCGCCGCCACGCCGCACCCGCGCGCGCTGGGCGCCGCGCTGACGCATCCGCACATCACCACCGACTTCAGCGAGTCGCAG
>FTJN01000379.1_pt3 | contig 12365 bp, 15 predicted proteins | sample 1658361 | NCBI WGS metagenome assembly FTJN01 (sample SAMEA3914819, study PRJEB12502) | metagenome | biome: forest; material: soil | place: Canada | collected 2010-06-26 | depth 0.3 m | reverse complement strand
CGACGCCGGCGTTGTTGACCATGATATCGACGCGGCCGAATTTCTCCACGGCGGTGTCGATCAGGAGTTGGAGATCCTCCACCTTGCTCACGTCCGCCTTCACGCCGATCGCCTGGTCGCCCAAGGCCACGACCTGCTTGATGAGGTCGTCGGTCGCCTCGGGATGCACGATGTAATCGATGACGATGTTGGCTCCCTGCTTGGCCAGTTCGAGGACGATGGAGAGACCGATTCCGCTATTACCACCGGTGACGATGGCGACTTTGTCTTTGAGATTCATGGTGGGATTTCCTTGGTAAGGTAAGGGGTGGAGGGACGGGCGACAGTGCCGGACTTCCCTTCAACTAGAGCGATTCCGGTGCTTAGGCAAATCTAAAGTGACGGGACGCGGCCGGGACCGCCCGCAGATGTTCCAACAATGGGCCTGGCCGCCCTCGCCCGGAGCCCGGCTGCAACTCTCTTTGACCCCGCGACGATTTGCGATAGGTTCCCTTGCGATGACCTCCGCCCCCCAAAGCTTCGCCGTCAGGCGCGCCCTGTTCATGTTGGCTTCCACGGCGCTGACCGTGGAGGGCTTCGTCCTTTTGCTCAACAGCTACGGCGACCAGCAGAAATCGTGGCTCGATTGGGTCGTGATCGGCATCTTCCCGCTGCTCTTCAGCCAGATCTCCATCGGTCTGGTGCTGGCGCTGCTCGGCTTCTTCGATCGCCTTCGGGGCGGCGATCCTCATCACCTCATGCGCCGGCCCTGGCGCGCGAAGGAGGATTCCATCCCGCTGGCGGCCACGGCGATCGTCGTGCCCGTCTATAATGAGGACATCGGCCGGGTGAGCCGCGCCATTGCCAACATGTGGCACAGCCTGGAGAAGACCGGCCAGATCGAGCACTTCGATTTCTATATCTGCAGCGATTCCAATATCGCCGACCGCTGGGTGGAGGAGGAGTGCGCGTGGATGTCGCTCTGCCAGACGCTGAACGCCTTCGGGAAAATTTTCTATCGCAAGCGCCGCCATTCCATCAACGGCAAGAGCGGCAACGTGGCCGATTTCTGCCGCCGCTGGGGCAAGCGGTACCGCTACATGATCGTGCTGGACGCGGACAGCGTGATGACCGGCACGGCGCTGGTCCGCATGGTTCGCGCGATGGAGGCGAACCCGGAGGTGGGCATCCTTCAGACCCAGCCTTACATGGTGCTGGGCACTTCGCTCTTCCGCCGGGTTCTGCAATTCTCCAGCCACGTTTACGGCGGCCTTTTCTCCCAGGGCTGCAGCATGGCGCAGATGTCCTCCGGCTCCTATTGGGGCCACAATGCCATCATCCGGATCGCGCCGTTCATTGAGTTTTGCGATCTGCCGAATCTCCCCGTGCCGGACCACGGCAAGCGCCACGTCCTCAGCCACGATACGGTGGAGGCCGCGCTCATGCGCCGCGCCGGGTACGAGGTCTGGATCGCCTACGACGAGCCCGGCAGCTACGAGGAAGGGCCGCCGAACCTCAGCGACATGCTCAAGCGGGACCGCCGCTGGTGCGCGGGTAATCTCCAGCACTTTTGGTTTCTCTTCGCGCGTGGAATCGAACTGGGCAGCCGCCTGCAGATCTGGATCGGCCTCATGGCCTACCTCTGCTCGCCGCTCTGGCTGGCGTTTCTCGTCGCGGGGTCGGTCAGCGCCTATTTCCGCAGCCGCATCCTGGTCTACTCGGATCCCGAGACGATCGGCGCGGCCAATCCCGCCGCCGTGCAGACGCTCTTCTTTATGACGCTGGCGTTGCTCTTTGTCCCGCGCATCCTGGGGATCATCATCAGCCTCGGTCGCGCGAAGGAATTCGGCGGGGCCTTTCCGTTGCTTATCGGGGCGGTGCTGGAAAATGTGCTCTCCATCCTGCTCGCCCCGGTGTTGATGATCTTCCACAGTCTCTTTGTGGTCATGACCGTCTTCGGCATCCAGATCAAGTGGACCACGCAAAACCGGTCGGACACGGGGCTGACTTTCGGCCATTGTCTCGGGATGTACGGCTGGATGAGCGTGCTCGGCGCGGTGACGGAAACGCTCGCCCTCACCTATTTGGGCAGCGCGGCCTGGTGGCTGACGCCGATCTTCGTCGGCTGGATGCTGGCGCCCGTGCTGGCCTGGATGACGAGCCTGAGCAGCCTTGGCCTCGGCCTCAAAAAATGGGGCCTCTTCACCACCCCGGAGGAGACCCACACGCCACCGGAATTGCAGAAGCTGGAGGACGCCGGTGACGAGGAACCCCCGCATCTCTGGACCCAGGCGCTGCTCTCGCCCTACGTCCACGCCGTGCATCTCTCCATGGTCCGCCAGCCCTCCCAACCCGGCCAGGATCACGAACCCAGCGAGTCGCTGGTGAAACTGCGCGAGCGCCTGATCCGCGAAGGTCCCCAAGTCCTGACGCCGAAGGAAAAGCAGCGTATCCTCTGGGACGCGGAAACCGTCTTCTGGCTCCACCGTGAGCTCTGGGCCAGGCCGGGGCACGAGATGCACCCGATGTGGACCCAGCTTCAGGCAGCCGGAGGAGCGAGTCCTTTGCTGACGAGGTATTTGATCGCGGCGTGAGGCTGCGAAGCGGATCTGAGGCTTGTTATGGCCAATGATCCTTCTCTGGTCCATTGGACCGGCACTTGGCGAGAGCTTTATCAGGGGAGACCCAGGTAACCTCGTCCTCGGATTGGGCGCGGTCTCGGAGCGGTTGGGCATCTTCAACCTCAAGACTTGGTAGTAGAGACGGTATCAGGAAATTATTGAACACGCGGCTACCAAGCCGCAATTCCTACCCGCTTCCAAGTGTTCGTTGATGTGCAAATGTAAATGTAGGAGGAATCCCATACAATCTGGCCCGCAGTCCCAGATGCACTGGCCGAAGCTGGCGTTCCTGGGGGAAGGATGAGTTGACCACTGAATGTTTTGTTTCCGGTGATCGTCTGAGTGGCTCCCAGCATCGCAAACGTGTCCGTTTGCGTGGCGGGGATCGTTAACGTGTATTGTGCTAACCCTGAGGTAGTCAATGTATTCACAGAATTGCTGAGTGTGATCGAACCGCCGGGTACGGTAGTGCCAAATAGCGAAATAGACCCTCCACTCGCTCCAGAGGATGTTCCGCCGTAACAGTTGATGCTGCCACCATTGGCTGCGGATCCTGCGTAAGCTTGGATGTTACCCGCATTGAAGGTGCTGACAGAATAGGCGAAAATATTTCCTCCATTGCCGCTATTCTGCGCCGTTGTTTTGATCGACCCAGGCTGACCAGAGGAAGTGGCCGAGGTATCGACAGACCCTCCATTTGCGCTCGTACTCGCATTGGTCACGAGGTTTCCTCCAGATCGGGTTCCCGCGCCAAATGTGTAGATATTACCGCCTGGGCCGCTGGTTCCTCCAACGGTAGCTATCCCTCCGCCCGCCCCGCCCGTCAATGTTCCGCCAAATGTTTTGATGTTGCCACCCGCCGCAACTTGGGAAGCCGATGTATCGATATATCCGCCGGTAAACCCATGCTGGGCCGAGGTATTGATATACCCTGCTAGGGTTGTAGAAGAATCAATTTGGATTAATCGGCTGAACCCTTGGGCCATCGCCGCATCAACATCATGCCATGTATCCGCATCGCTAAAACACCAAATGCCGGCGTTGTCAAAAGCGTTCGTGGCATCGGCAGTGGCCATTCCGGCAATCGTCATGGGAGTAGACCAAGTAATAAGATCACTCGATGTGCTCGTTTGGTTGCCGGACAAGGAACTGCCCGTCATCGCGTGCCAGTAGGCCCTATAAGTTCCCTGTGGTGTCGTAGCGATTGAAATACCTTCGCCTTGTTGCCAAATAGAGATCGCACCAATCTGCGCATAGCCGGTGAGTAGACTGCTCGAGGTTGCGTAATATTGGCCAAACGCACTGGGCGAGTGTTGGACGTAGAAGAGGTAGTACATCCCATTTCGATAAACCATACAGGAATCAGCCATCGTAGTTGATCCAGCAAAAGATAGTGTAACTGGCGAACCCCAGCTTACGCCATCCGGATAGCCTCCGGTTGTGGATGTATTCTGGATTACCTGAGCTGAGCCGCCACCAGAGATAATGAGGTAAAGGTTGCCTGTCGGAGGATCCAGAAACCACTTGGGAGAATTGCCTGCGGCACCGGTAACATCCGCGACAAAGGTCCAATTCACCAGATCGTTTGAGGACTGGACCTCAAAATAATTTTCTATCCCACCCGATTTGCTGCACAGGAAAGCGGCCAAATACTTTGTACCAGATTTGATAATAGTTGGATCGCGGAACCCGTCCCCGGTGACGTGAGGCGTAATTCGATCCGCTCCCGGCACATGGGCGAAATTGACTCCATCTGTGGAATAGCAGAGGACTGCGCGTTCCTTGCCGGTTATGAATCCGCCTTTATTGCCCAAGAGTAAAAAGCCTGGTTTGGCGAAGTTGACATTGGATGCAGCGGAACCGCTAGAATTAACGGTCACCAGTCCTCCTGCCGAATTCGGGGTCACTCCCAATACCGCTTGTACGCCCGATCCGAGGGTCGAGGTCTGCAACGCTCCCGTAATACGTGAATCATTACCCTGAGCGATGGTCCCTGCCGTGGTACCGTAGGCGGGGACGGTCGGGATGGTCGGCTTGTTCAGGATGACTCCGATGCCGCTGGAGGCATTCCAATCGGCCTGCACCTGATTGGCCGCGTTGATCGTGATGTTGGGCCATGTTCCCGCTACGGTAACATTGCTGCCAGCGGTGATCGGGCTCCCGGAAGCAAGTGTGGTCAGCGTGCTGGACCAGGGTTGATAGATATGAACGCCGATGATGGCCTGCAGGTCCGTACTGCTTGCAGCGGTGTCCGTAACGGCAGCACCGGCGGATTTGCGGAGGCCTACAACATTCGCGGGCGCGCTGTTGGTGGTGGCCAGGCCGTTCGCGTTCGCGAAGTTGGAGGGCTTGATGAGGATTCCGGTGGTTTTGTCAACGGTGACGGCTTGCGCGTTGCCGGTGGGTGGGGCGTATTGAGCGGGCGCGGATAGCGAGGTCAGGAGCAGGAGGAAAAGGAGATATTTTTTCATGGGAGGATTAGTCGGAATTGTCGTCGGTGTCGGAGAAGGTGAGCGCGCCGTCCTGGAACCACATTGAGCGCCAGCCGAGGAGCGCGCCATCGCTGTCGAGGTTGGCGATTTGCAGACCCCGGCCCGCGCCAGATCGGACGCGGAAATTGCTCTCGGCCGGGTTGAAGACCAGGTCGAGCAACTGGGCCACCGTCACTTTGTGACTGGCGGCATCCTGGATGAGGTAGAGCGATTCCTGCCCCGTAAGGGGCAGGATCGCGGTCGGTAGGGTGGAGAGTTTTTTGGGCATGGGCGTTACTTGGTTTGCGGTTGGGCGTGGGCTTCGGCGGGGCTTTTCCCGGGGCCTTGAACCAGGGAAAACAAGAGCAGGCACACACCGACCAACAGTGCGTAAAAGATCACATCCCGCAGCCGGTGCGTGGCCTCCGCATAGGCGCGGTAGTCGCCCCAGGCGGGAAACGGCGATTCCTCATCATCGTGGCAATTCGTTTTCATATGGGTCAGGGGAGGTCGAGTTTGAGGGTGCAGGTTTCTTCCTGGATGGCCTTGAGGCCCAACGCGCCGAGCTCCGCGTCGGTCAATTTCCGGGCCTTGTAGGCTTCCAGGATGGCGAGCTTGTTCAAGCTCTCCTCGGTGCGGATGAACTTGCGCGTCCGCTTTTCCTGTCTCAGGGCGTCGAGCACCTTGCGCTCGGTCCAATCCAGAGCCGAGAGCATCAGCAGCTTCAGTCCGCCCACGCGGAATTGCACCGATCCAAACGTGAACTGCCGCGATTTCGCGTTGCCAAATTGTGCTGGTCGATTCCGCTCGCACCACGTGGTCACCAGCAGTTCCTTCGTGGCGAGCTTGCCCGTCAGTTGATCCAGACCCGGCGCGTATTTTCGCGTGACGGCCAGCATTTCGGCATCGCGTTCGGCGCCGATCTCCTGCAGTTGGATGGAGAGCGCACGGGCCTCCTGGATCAGGTTTTCGATGTCCTCCACTTGCAGGTGCGCCAAGGGGTTGGCGAGGTTCAGTTCAGGGTTCAGGGTAGGCATGGCTTGGGTCTTTCTTCGATGGGCCGACCGCGCTAGGAGACATCGGCGAAGTGGTATGACCCTGGCTAGCGTCAGGGAAAAAGAGGCCTACTGGGGAATACGCACCGGAAGGCTCACGCTGCGATTCCCTCCAGCGAAATGCCCTCGGCAGTCATCCGGTTGTCGAAGCGGTTGACCTTGGCGCGGGCCACCGTGCTGAGGCAAAGCAGGTACTGCCGGTATTGCGCGATCTCCTGGCGGTTGGCCGCAAAGAAGTATCCCGTACCCGGCACCGCGCAGAGCACGCCGGGCCACTGGCTGTTGGCGTGTTCCTCGATGATCGCGCGCACCAGGCGCGCGTCGCCCGGCTCCCCGCCCAGCTCCGCGCAAATCCGGGGTCCGGTGATCGCCTCGCTTTTGCCGCGATGTTGGAGCAGCACCGCATGAACTTTCGCGGCATCGATCTTGTCGGTACGCGGGGCCGTCCGGTTGTGATCAGCCGGAGAGCCGTGGCGAGGTTCCCCGGAGGAAAAGGGGTGGGATTCAAAATAGGGAGCGGTCGTGATCATAAGGCGGATTCCTTGTTGTCGGTGATGAGGGTGAGCGGTTGTTCGGAGGGCAAAAGCAACGCCAGCGGCTGGGGGCCGTCCTGGATCCCGAAGCAGGCCTGCACGAAGGCGAATTCCTCCCCCGGCATCGCGTCCGCATAGAGAGTGAAAACCTCATCGTGCTCCCGGGCCGACATGCGGCGCAGATGCCCGGCGATGAGGTTGCGGCGCTCCTGCGTGAGGCCGTCGTGCAGGATGATCAGGCCATCGAGAGCCGTGTCGTCGATCAGGCGGTGGAGGGGAGGAAAGGGCATAGTGGGGAGCTTGGACGGGAGGTTCATGAGCAGCGGCTTTTCCGACGGGTGGCGAACGGAAAAGGGGAGGTCAAACGGCCGGCGGCAATCCGCTCAAGCTTCCGGTCACATTCCTGGAGAACGCGGAACGAGGCCCGGATTTTCACGAGGCGACCGTTGTCGTCATCGGCCAGGATTAACAATCCACCCAGGAACGCAGTGGCGCTCCCCAAGGGAAGCGCACGCACCTGCGACAAGGTCTGGGAGATAAAAAAATCGGTCTGCTTCATGGCCTCTCCTTCGCCGGATTGGGTTATCAAAAAGCCTTTCCTGAGGTAAATCGAACAACTTTCAAGCTTTCGCTTGACTTGCCCCCCTGCCTCCTGCTTTTGTGGTTTCAACATGGCTCGCGTTTTGATAGCCAATCTGATACAGGATTATTAATCCTAGGTCAATCCCCTTTTTATGAATACCGCCAAGAATCCGAAGGAAACCGTCCACGCGCTGGAGGTGAAAAACATCCTCGCCCGCACCGGCATGACGATCGAGGAACTCGCCGAAAAAGCGGCGGTCAAGGCCTCCACCCTACAACGCATTGCCCGGGGCTATCAGAAGGCCAGCCCCCTGCTCATGAACTCTCTCCAGCAGGCCGGCACCTTGCCGGTCTACTCCGCCGGTCGGTTGGCGGAAGCCCCCAAAGTCAGCGAGGTTGCCCCGTCGCAAAAGCTCCGCTTCATCCCGGTGGTTTCCCTGGCGGTCGCCGGGCGGGCCACGGCGTTTGAGGATTTGCCTTCGGAATGGATGGACCGGGTCGCTTCCGATACGACCGATCCCGAAGCCTTCGCCGTCGACATCGTGGGGGACTCCATGGAACCGCGGTACCGCGACGGCCAGCGCGTCACGTTAGAACCCAGCCTGCGTCCCCAAAACGGCGACCTGGTCGTCGCGAACCTGAAAAACGACGGCATCGTTTTCAAGCTCTTCCACCTTACCGGGCCGAACAAGATCATCCTCAGCAGCTACAATCCGGTCTACCCGGCGCTGGAGCGCAGCGAGAAGGATTTTCACTGGATCTACGTCGTCTCCGAGGTGATCGAGCGAATGAGGCGGCGGCGGTAAGACCCCACCTTTGCCCACGCGGCTTTCATGAAACCATCCACGGTATTTGTTCACGGAGTTCCGGGATCAAAGTTGGCCCCGAAAAGGCCTATGAAAATGATCCCCGCCTGTTTCCTCCTCGGCCTGCTCATACTCGGCTCTCCCCGCTTAGTGAACGCGGCGGATGACGATTTTCACACCCCGGAATCCGTTCAAGCCGCCCGGGATTTCTCCATCGATGGCCTCAAACTCGGCATGACGCCCGAGGAGGTCAGAGCCGTTGGGACCAAGTTGACTCGCGATCCCGAGTTCGACTGCCCCGAGGCAAAACTGGTTGCCTATAAGGTGGAGGTACCGAAGGGGCCCGATTACTTGGTGCTTTTTTTCTTCGACGGCAAACTTTACAAGATGAATGTGGGCTATCTCGCGGAGACATTGAAAGAGATTGGGAGCTGGCGCACGATTTACCATCGCATGGTGGCCGATCTGGGAACATCCCAGGAGCCGGAGGAGTCTGTCGCCACCAGCCATCAGGCCAACTGGCAATTCTATAAGTTGGAGCGCCATTTCTATTTCGACTCGTCCTCTGATACGGTGTTCCTGACCGCCACCGATAAAGTCGCTGCCCGGGAGGTGGCGAGGCTAAGAAAAACAAAGCCCACCGGGACATCGGATCCGGCTCAATCCGCCGTCGGCGATACCCATACGCCGGAAGCCAATCAAGCCGCCCTGGACTTTTCCATTTCCGGGATCAAGCTGGGGATGACGCCGGAGGAGGTGACCGCGCTCGGAGCCCAACTGAAACCAGATGCTGACGGTAATCTTCCTGCCGTGAAGCTGGCCGGCTACAGCATCAATCATTTTTCGGGGCTCGATTACCTGGGCCTTACTTTCTTCGAAGGAAAACTCTACAGCATGAGCGTCGCGTACGACACGTCGACCCTCGAAAAAGTCGGAGGTTGGTCAACCATCTATCATCGGTTGGTCACAAAGCTGGGGGCACCACAGGAGCCTGAGGAGACGGCCGAAGCAAATAAGGCCGCCCGGTGGATGTTTCTCAAAGTGGGTCGATCTTTCGATATCGTGATGTCGAATGACACGGCACTGGTCGTGGTAACGGACTTGACCGCCGCCATCAAACTTGCAGAGCGAAAGGAAGCCACCGCCAACGTGGGATTTTAGAGCCGGATGGAAACCTGCCTGCAGCGCTTTTCTTGACCGGGGCTTCTAGCCCGGTCGCGTGAATCCGCGTGGGGTGCGCGTTTGGGAGGATGAACTTAACTTTGACGTGGTAGGCAACGCACGCCGCAGGGCATTAACCAGAGCAGCCTTGCTTCCATCGTTGAATCTCCTCCTCGGAAACATAGGCAGTCTGGCCGTGGCGAAGCTCGGCATGGAGGGTGGGTTGGTAGACGAAGTCGCCGTTGCAGCGCAGGCCTTCGGCACCGCTTTGATCCAGGAAAAGGCGTGAATCGGCCTCGCTGGAGACGTCGAAGGCCAGGCGGCCCATGGGATGGAACTTCATGGCGCCTTCGATGATTTTGAGGCCGGGAATCTGGCTGGATAGGATGAGGTGGATTCCCGTGGCCCCACCTTGGCCGAGGACGAGCGCGAGCGCCTGTTGCAATTCGTCGGTGGCGACTTCGGCGAGGTCCGACAGGTCATCGATGACCACGACGATGCGCGGCAGCGTGGCCGGGAGGGCCAGGCCCCCGGCGTAGTCGCGCAGAACGTCGGTGTGGGGCGGGCGGGTGTTGAATCGGCCGAGGTCGCGGATGTTGGCCCGGGCGAGGAGTCGCTGCCGTTTGCGCATCTCGCCCAGCAGCCAGCGCATGACGAGAGCCACTTTGGCCACTTCGGTTACGGTGGGAATGAGGAGATGCGGAAACGAATTGTAGAGCTGCATCTCCACGCGTCCGGAATCGACCAGGACGAGACGCAGATCGTTGGGATGAAAGCGGCAAAGCAGGCTCAGCAGGATGCCATGCAGCGCGACCGATTTCCCGGAGCCCGTCGCGCCCCCGATGAGCAGGTGAGGCAATTCCGCCAGATCGGCAATCAGCGGCTCGCCGGAATCGCTCCGGCCCAAGGCCATCGGAAGTGTCGCCAGCGTGGTCTGCCATTCGAGACTTTCGAGCAACTCCCGCAGGCGGACTTGGCCGGGCCCGGGAGGATCGAGGAATTGGATGGAGGGCGTGAGGTAATCGGGGAGCATGCGGTGGTGATTCGTTCGGTCTCGCTGCGGAAGGGAAGGCTCACTCCTTCATCTGGCTAAAATAACTGGTTGCGGTTAGGAAGCAAGAGCATTGGTTCGCCGTGCGTGCCACTTAAACCGTTGAGCATCTCTTTCGTAAGTGGTAGGCTTCCGCCATGAGCACGGTCGCTGAAATCGAAGCTGCCATCGAGAATCTGCCTCGCGAAGAATTTTTCCGCCTGCACGAGTGGATTCGCGAACGATTTGACGACGCGTGGGACCAGGAGATCGAAGAAGACGTGACTTCCGGTAAGCTGGAGGGGTTGGCTCAGGCGGCTTTGGCGGAACATCGCGCCGGGCAAAGCACTTCTTTGCCTCCCGATGAAAAGTAAGGCGGTCGGTAGTTTCTGGGACAGTTACAACCAGTTGCCCCAAGAGATTCAGGAACAGGCTCTTAAGCAATACGGCCTTTGGTTGGAGAATCCCCAACACCCGTCCCTTCGGTTCAAAAAGGTGGGCGCAGACTTTTGGTCGGTTCGGATCACAGACGATTACCGGGCGGTGGGCATTCGCGATGGCGAGACCGTGCTCTGGTTCTTCATCGGCTCCCACGCGGACTACAATCGCGTCCTGAAAAAGGGCTGATACCAACCCCAGTGTTTCGGCTACCATAAGACTACCCAATCTCAGAGGCGGCTAATCGTGGAGCATGCGGTGGTGATTTGTCAGGTTACCGTCTCGATGCGATCCAGATAAAACGTTGATAAGCTTCCTGGATCTTGCGAGCACTTCCAAACGAGGCCACACCTGCTCCAGAAAGGAGTGAAATTCGTTTCGGCGTAAGTTGCCGAAGCGCAAATGAATGATGCGGGGCGGCGGAGAGGAAACAAGTATGCGGTTGGAGAAATCCGAGTCCTTGGTCACGATGACCAGATCACACCCTTGGGCAAAGTCCCATAAATCACTATCGGAGGGATTTAATCCGACATCACTGGCGTGATAGACGGTATATGGGATGGCTTAAACCGAAGACGGTACGGCAGATTCTCATCGAGCAGAAAGCCGCTCACGCCGCCGATTCCAGCCGAAAATAATTACCCATGAGGCGGGAGGAATACTCAAAACAGGCAAGTATATCCTGGCGCGAGAGGGAGGGATATTCCTCCAGAACATCTTCAATGGAATCGCCCGCACCCAGGAATTCAAGGATTGTCTGGACGGTGATGCGTGTTCCCGCAATAACGGGGCGACCGTTGCAAATCGCAGGATCGATGGAAATCCTCTCCTTCATGCTCATAAATTAACGGGTTGCCGGATGGAAGCAAGTGCGTTGGCAGAACGAGATTTTCGCGGAGACGCGGTGAAAACTCCCTACTCCGCGTCGCTGCGTGAAAAATCAAGAACGAGCGGCGAGAGGCACCTCCCCCGAATTTAGGGTTTCGTTCCCGCCAAGGTTCCGGCAGTATGTTCGCCTCATGCCCGATCCCGCCATCACCCCAGAACTCATCGCCAAGCACGGCATCACGCCCGACGAATACGCTCGCATCCAGGAGATCCTGGGACGCGACCCCAACTTCACCGAGCTGGGCATCTTTTCCGTGATGTGGTCGGAGCACTGCTCCTACAAGAATTCCCGGAACGAGTTGCGGAAATTCCCCACCACCGGACCGCGCGTGCTGGTGAAGGCCGGGGAAGAGAACGCCGGGGTCATCGATATCGGCGACGGCTGGGGCGTGGCCTTCAAGATGGAATCGCACAATCACCCGAGCGCGGTCGAGCCCTTCCAGGGCGCGGCCACCGGGGTCGGCGGCATCCTGCGCGATATTTTCACCATGGGCGCGCGCCCGGTCTTCCTGATGAATTCCCTGCGCTTCGGCGACATCCGTCCCGGGGCTCCCAACGCCGCCACGAACCGCCGTCTGCTGGAAGGCGTCGTTTCCGGCATCGCCCACTACGGCAACTGTATCGGCGTGCCCACGGTCGGGGGCGAAATCTATTTTGACGCCTCCTACGATGGCAACCCGTTGGTCAACGTCTTCTGCCTCGGCACCCTGCGCACGGACGAGATCCGGCGCGGCGCGGCTACGGGCGTGGGCAATCCTGTCTTCTACGTCGGCAACCGCACCGGCCGCGATGGCCTGGCCG
>FTJN01003202.1_pt3 | contig 12377 bp, 10 predicted proteins | sample 1658361 | NCBI WGS metagenome assembly FTJN01 (sample SAMEA3914819, study PRJEB12502) | metagenome | biome: forest; material: soil | place: Canada | collected 2010-06-26 | depth 0.3 m | reverse complement strand
CGGTGCGCGCGACGCCCGCGCAATCCCAGCCGCTGCAGCCCAGCCCGCTCCTGCAACGAGCTTGGGACGCGCAGACCGTCGCCCGCTCCAAGCTCACCACCGTCGGCGGCGGCTCCATGAGCGGCATCGCCGCCCACATTGCCTCCAAGTTCCCGCGCAAGGCCGTCTACTTCGCGGCCTTGTGCGTCGGGGCCAGCTTTTTGGGTGGCTTCCTAGCCTGGCCCACGAAGCAAGCGCCGCCGCTGCAAGCCATGCAAACCTCGGTCAGTGTGCTGTCGCCGGCTGACGAGAACGCAGCCTCTGCTGCACAACCGCCCCTCGAAGCCACGCCGTCGCCCGTCGCTTCGCCCGCGACCGCGCAACCCGCACGAGCGACACCCAAGGTGCGCGCGCGGCCCGTGAAACCCTCCGCGAATCGTCTGCAAGATTTCGGCGGGCGGCGCTGAGGCACGTTCTTGCCGAACGATGGTGTCGGCTGTTTGCAGCCGCCGCCTGCTTGCCTAGTGTTGCGTGCCACTGAAGCCGCTTTCGGTTCGCGAGTGGTTGACGGTTGCCGCCCTGGTGAGCACCTGGGGACTTGCCACGGGCTGCGAAGCTGACGGCCTACGGCAGTGAAGGTGGGGTTCGAACCCTGCATGGGAGCCGAACAGAGCTTCAGCTGTTACCTTTCGGTTTGCGAGAAACCGGTAAGTCGCTTCCAAAGCAGCAATCGAGCTTGCCCTCGCTGGGAGCGTCGCGCCCGGGCGCTGCTCCGCTGCCTCCGTCATCAGTCGGAGGCGCCGCGATAGCTGTACGTCTCCGAGTCCACTGGCAGCTCGCGCCCGGTGTTGGAAATCGCTCGTGATTCGGGCCTGCGCGCCGTTTCTGGTCTGCTGGCAGCGGGGTATCCGGTGGCCGATCTGGAATGGGTCGCTGCAAGCGTGCCGGCGCAATCTTGGTGGCGCGCCGGAGACCGAGTGCGCGGTCTCGCAAGCCTGTCAGTCTAGGTCGTCTCGCGAGCGCTCGCAGGGCGCAACACGCCGCGGCGCCCGATTTCGCAATCACGCAATCACGGCGCGAGCGGCGAAGACCGCCGGATTCATCGGAACACGTTGCTCGAGAATGCCGAGGGAGGTCGATACGGCGTCGAAATCCGGCGCGCGGCGCGCAGCGGCGTGCGCCTCGGAGAACTCGCCGACGAGCTTGAACAGCGCGAGGCGGCTGGGGAGCTGCAACTGGGTTTGCCGGGTGTCGCGAGGGCGTACCCGGCCGGCGCTGATGTTTGTAGGCAGGTTCGTGGCGATCGCGATCTCTTCCGCCCGGCGTCGAAGCGCGTAGGCGCAACCTTTAAGGAATGCTCAATGGTTCGACGCGAACGTACGCTTTGCTCGCGGTGTCGCGATCGAGGCGGACCAGGTTAGGCCTCCAGAGGTTGCCGCGAGCCGGGCAGCAAGCAACGGTCGATGAACCGAGTGCATCGCTAAGACAAAGGACTCTTCGACACACGCGCCATCGCCTGTTACCCCGGCCGCGCAGATCGGCAAATGCCGTTTCCTTCTTTCGTCGGAGCCGCGCGTGTGCCCAGCTTGAAGTCAAGGTGTCGCCCCGAGGGGTCCTCTGCGGTGATAGCGGACCCACGATTTGCCTATCGACTTGTTCCTTCTGGAGGAGCAATTTCCCGACACCCACACCGTTTTCGGGATTGATGACTACCGCACTCGACGTCGCAATTGGTCTGGTTTTCATGTACCTGCTGCTGGCACTGCTGGTCAGCACGCTGCAGGAGTTGCTCGCTAGCGTGCTCAGCTTGCGCGCTAAGCAGCTCTACGCGGCGATCGAAGGTATGCTGGTGGACGGCTCGGGCGCGGTGCAGCGCGCCGAACAGTCGTCGCTGGTTCAGGCGCTGTACAAGAATCCGCTCGTTGCTAACCTCGCGCAACGCGACTTCAAAGTAGCGAGCACCAAGCTGCTCTCGCTGGGCGACGGCTTGCCCTCCTATATTCCGAGCAAGACCTTCGCGCTCGCGCTCGTCGAAATACTGAAGGGCACACCAGCGAGCAAGGCGACTGGCGCAGCCACGGCCGTTGCCACCGCGCGCGAGCTTTTGGACCGAATAGAGGTCGAGAAGCTCAGAAATACTCTCGAAATCTTCGTCAATGAGATCGAGCGGGTCGAACAGAACGGTGACAAGCAGCTTCAGGCGCTGAGCTCCCGCATCGAGGAGTGGTTCAATGACCGAATGGCGCGTGTTTCGGGTTGGTACAAGCGAAAATCCCAAGCCATCGCATTGGTCCTCGCGCTCGCCGTGAGTGCTGCTTGCAACGCCAGCACTATTAATGTGGCGCAGGCCCTGTGGACGAACGCGAGTCTGCGCGCCGCCGTCGTAGCCAGCGCGCAAGCTTACGACCCCTCGACGACGACCAACCTCACCAGCTCGATGCTGCCGATCGGTTGGCAGGCGGGATGGCCCTGTGGCTGCAGCCTGTTTTACACCACTCTGGGTTGGTTGATGACCGCTGTGGCAGTGAGCCTGGGAGCCGGCTTCTGGTTCGACGCGTTAAGTAAGCTCCTCAACCTTCGCGGCTCAGGCACTCGAGTATCGTCAACAACCGGCAAGGCCGAGGAATGAAACGACGCCAAGATGGCCAAACGCAGGCGAACATCTGATCGTGTTGGCGGTACCCGCCGGTCGCCCGAGCTACCGAGCGTGGGCTACGCGACGCGCGGCATCCTGGAGGAATTTGCCGTCCCGTTGTCGGTCGGTTTGGCGAAGCTCCCGACCGCCAAACGCGTCCACGCGGAGGTGGACGCGGCGGTGCGCGCACTCCGGGACGTGCTGCACGCTCGAGAACTCGGCGAGCGCCTGGCGCTGCACGCTGACGAGCTGATGGTCGCAGCTGAAACCGACGTCGAGCGCGAGCTCCGCGACTTGTTCAAGGTGCTGGCCAAAGCCACCCCCGTGCGGACTAAGGTTTTTGCGGCAGGGCTCGCCGCGTCGCTTGCGGTCCGGGGGGAAGCGCAGCTGCGCGAAGCCAATCGCGTGCTGGCAGCGCTGGGCAAGAGCCTAAAGTTGCCGTCGTTGGCGGGGGCGATCATTGCTCGCCTGTCACAAGCTGCGGCGACGCTCACCGAACGCTGCGCGGCGTCCGCCGCGGCCCACGCATCGTTGCTCGAACTACTGACGGCCGAGCATCACGCCCGTCGCGAATTTGGAACGCAGTATCGGGCGGCGTACGGCGCGCTGATGGCAACCGCGCCGCGTGGCGCGCAGCGCTTCGACAAGCTCTTCAGGCGCGCTGGTCACTCACGGCCCGCGATTCAGACTTTGCCCAAGGCCCCGCCACCAACGAAAAAAGCGAAGGCCCGATGAGCTGGTGGGAATCCCTGGTACAAGTTCGCTGCGCGGATGGCGAGAAGGGCACCGGCACGCTCATCTCGCCAACCGAAATCCTTACGGCTGCGCATGTCGTCAGTCGAAACGGTCAAACTTTCGAGCCGGGCGAGCTCACGCTCGATTTGCGGTTCCTGTCTAGGGTAGCCGTAGCCCTAGGCGTGTCGGTGCTGCCCGCGTGGGCAGCCAGTGGGGGCGCTTCCAACGACATCGCATTGATCAAGGTCGAGCCTGAGGCAAATTTGGGGGTCGCGCCGGTCTTCGGTGTGCCGGCGCTGAATGGCAGCGCCATGCTCGAGGGCTACGGCTTCGAGGCCCAAAACGATACCGAGCAGAGGTTGAGCGGCAACGTGTCCTGCAGCGCCGGCCCTGGTGGACAACCGCTGCTGTTCACGCACGACTTTGCACCCATCCCTGGCATGAGCGGCGGTCCGGTTTGCGTCGGTTTGCCCAGCGGCGTGCACGTCGCTGGGATTTTGATTCGTCAGTCAAGCTCGGGGCTAGTCGGCTTGTCCGTAACAGCCGCGGTCTTGGCACGGCTTCGTCAGGGGTTCTGATTCAATCGTTTGAAAATCAAGGGTGGTCATCATGATAGCTGTTCGTGCTCGTCTTTCGGTTGCGTTGGTGATTGGTGGTATTTGCGGCACATCTTCGGCATTCGCCGCGCCCTCCAAAACGGCACCGCCGCCCGCTAACCCAACGCCTCCGATCCTGACCCCGGTTGGCGATATCCCGAACCTTGGCGCAACCACCTCAGGAAACGCTCGCGCTAGCAACGTCAAGGCCGACCGCAACAGTTTGCCTGCTGCCATCGTCACCGCGTGCCAAGCGGCGCCGCTCAAGCTTACCTGCCATGAAGATAGGCCAGAAATCGAGAAAGCGTGCGCCAGTGAGGCTCAGGCGGTCTGCGACCACGTCCTAACGCTCGGGAAGATCGATTGTCAGGACCCGACCTCAGCTTGCTATCCGTCCTACTACCGGCGTCACCACATTGACCCGGCGGCGCTAGCCAAGGCGTGCGACGCCGACGATGCTTGCCGTGCCCAGGCTCCCGATCTCGACCTGAAACTCGGTCAGGCGCGCGAGACCGGGGGGCAAGCGGTGATCTTCGCGGCGGTCGGAGGGTTGCAGAGCTTCCTCGAAGAACGCGCCAAGGCTGAGGCGCTCGACTACACGGTGGACCAGCTCAAGGGACGGCTCTGCACGCCTGACTACTCGAAGTACCTAGTCACCAGCTGCCAGCTGCTGAGCGCCGAGGACTTGACGCTCGATGAAGCGACGCTGGTTCGACTCAAGCAAGCTTTGCTCGCCGATCTGAACCAGCTGCCAAAGCTGCTCGTTGCCGCGCTTCCGCCCACCACTGACGCGAATCAACTAACGATTCGAATCTTTGGCCAAAGCGGTGCGGAGAGCATCTTGGACCTGGCGCAAGGCAGAATTGGCGTGGGTGAGCTGCCGGCGAGCTGGGCCGACAAAGACGCGCAAGCCTACCGAACCGCCAACTTCACGCTAAGCTGCTCGATGACCGACCTGAGCAAGCCGATGCCGCTCGGCTGCTGGGTATTGCTGCTGCCCGAGCTGGGTCGTGCCGCCGCGGCGCTGAGGCCTGCGCCCACGGCCGAGGGAATTGCTCGGGTCATCGAGGCCGCCGCGCAGCCGTTCTGCCAGAAGTACGGGGCCCCCGCACAAGCCAATGACGGCGCTTGCCTGCTGGGCGTTGGGACCGAGTCTCCGCTTGCTCACATCGAACAGCTCGACAAGGTTAAGGCGGCAGCGACCAAGCTCATCAACGACTCGATGCGTGCGCTCGTCTTGGCGTCGCTACGCTTTGGCCAGCTGGCGAAACAGATCGAGAAGCTGGTCGAGCAGGGCACACCGCTCAGTGAAGTCATGGCTCGCGAGCTGCCGGACCTAGCGGACGCGTTCGACGCTTGGAATGCCGCGCTGGCTGGCGCGCTACCCAAGGTTGCAAGCGCCGACAAGCAGTCGCTGGCCACGATCTCGGTCGTCCTGCACGCTTCGGGCGCCGTCGCGGCTCGAGACTACTCGGCGTTGCTTGCGACCGTCGCGGCCGCGCTCGAGCCTGGCCAGCCTTTGGCAGCGTTGAAACTTCCGCCCAAAGTCATGGCATCGCTCGGCTTCGCGGCGCGCCTCGCTTCCGCAAAAAAGCCCGAAGACGCCAAGAAGGTCTTCGAAGAGGAAGCAGCGCCGCTCGGCACGTACAAGGTCAAGTACGACCGCGAGACTTGGACGCTGGCGATCAACGCCTTCGTTGGCCCGTTCGTCGGGCACGGCGCTTGGCACGGCGCGAACACCGGCAAGGACAAATCGGGGTTCGTGACGCGGCCGCTGAGCGCTCCGATCGGGCTCGACCTCACCTTCCTGTCCTGGAAGTCCGTGCACATCGGGGCGATGGCGACCTTCATCGATCCGTTTGCGGTGGGAACGATTGGCTCGGATGCCAAAGCCGAGGACTTCGATTGGGGCGCCATGCTCACCCCGGGCGGGCTCGTGCGCGTCGGCGTTGGCCGCTCACCGTTCACGCTGATCGGCGCGGTCACCGGCCAGCCCTTAGCCCATTCGAAAGACACTTGTGGCTTGGGAACGTCCGCCGGGCCGTGTTGGAAGGGCGCCTGGCAAGTCGGTGGCGCCATCGCCATCGACGTTCCGCTGCTGCTCCTGCACTGACACTGCAGCAACTCCCCGTGTCTTCACGCCGTCATCGGCGCGTGCAATGCTCGCCCTGTGATTACGGCTACCGAGGCCTCCCAGCCAGCGCTGGCGAATACTCGTAGCCTGACTTTGCCGCTAGTGCTCGGGGCGTTCCGCCTCGAGCGCGAGATTGGCCGAGGCGCCAGTGGGACCGTCTACGCGAGCCAAAATCTGGAGAGCGGAGCGACCGTCGCGGTCAAAGTCCTGCACGAGCCGGGGACCGACCACGTGGAGCTGTTCAAAGCGGAGACACGTCGCGTCGCGGACATCATGCACCGCAACCTGCTCGTGCCGTACGAGCTGGTCAACGTCGGCGACACTTGGTTCTTCTCCATGGAGCTGATCATTGGTCAAGACCTAGTGAGCTTCGTGCGCGAGGCGGGGAGCGGCGAAGCTCGTCTGCAACGGCTATGTGCATCGTTCACGCAGCTGGCGAGCGCCGTTGCTGCGCTTCACAATAGCCAGCTCGTTCACCTTGACCTCAAGCCGGCGAACGTGCTGGTCGACACGTCGGGCCAAACTTTCGTCCTCGACTTCGGGCTGGCGCGACCGCTGGATGAAGCGGCGGCGCTTCGCGGCCGCTTTGGTACACCCGGCTATTGGGCCCCTGAACAGGCGCGCGGCCAGAGCAAGCTGCCGGCGAGCGACTGCTACGCCATTGGCGTCATGCTCTACGAGGCCCTGACCGGAGAGCTTCCCGACCCGGCTCAGAGCACACACCTGGAGCATGCGCCGCCTTGGCTCTCGCAAGTGGTCGCGCAGCTGTTGGAGCATGAACCCGAGAAGCGTCCGACGATCGGCAAGCTACTCAAGCTCCTATCTCAATCGGAACAGCAGCCGCTTACGGATCGGCGACAGGGAGTCTTCATAGGTCGGGTGACGCAACTCGACTCGTTGCACCAGAGCCTGACTCTGGCCAGAGAACGCGCTTCGCGGCTGGTGGTCGTACGTGGCCCTTCGGGCATCGGCAAAACCGCTCTCACCAGTTGTTTTTTGGACCAAGTTCGGTCGCGAGATCCGAGTGTGCTCGTACTCTACGGGCGCTGCTACGAACGTGAAACGGTGCCCTACAAGGGGGTCGACATGGCGATCGATCGGCTAGCGAGCGTACTCGAGGCGTGGCCTGAGGCCAAACGCCGCCTGGTGCTGGAGTCCAGCGTCGAGCTCGCCGGTGAAATCTTCCCACGCTTGAAGCTCGCTCTCGGCAGCACACAACCCCCGGTGGACGACGCGTTTACGCTCCGCACTCGAGCCACGCGCGCTATCAAGACGCTGTTCGAACGACTCGCCGAGCTCGGCCCCGTCATCCTGTGCATCGACGACATGCAGTGGGCAGATAAGGACACAGCGGGTCTGTTTGCCGAGCTATTGGGCAATTTCTCGACCAAAGGCTTGCTAGTGCTGTGGACCTACCGCGCGACTGAGGTGCAGACCGGCGCCTTCTTCGACGAATGGGCGCGGCATGGGTCACCGTTTCCGACGTCGTACCTCGAGCTCGGTGGACTGGAGCAGGCGGAGGCGCTGGAGCTTGCCGGTTCGATGCTCCAGACCGAAAAAGACCGCGCTCCGGCGATCGCTCGCGCGGCCGGCGGTAACCCCTTCTTGCTTGAGCAGATCGCCTTTCACGCCGGCGTGTCGGCGTCGGGCGGTGATCTGCTCACGCTGCTCGTACGCGACCGCATGCGTACCGTTTCGAGTCACGCTCGCAAGCTCGCGGTAATCACCGCTATGGCGGGGCGACCGGTCAGCCAATTGATCTTGTTTCAGGCGCTCGGCGACATCCCCGCGGCGGACGCGCACCGCGCTCTGGCTGAGCTGCGTAGGCAGGCGTTGATCCACACGCACGGCCCGCGCCTCGAGGATCCGGTCGAGTCGTGGCACGACCAGATTGCCCAGATCGCACTGCAGGCGTTGTTGCCCGCAGAGGAGAAGCAGGTTCGATTGGCGCTGGCGCAAGCGCTCGAAGCAAACGGTTGCGCCCCTGCCGAGCTGGCGCACCATTACGGCGCCGCTGGCGAGTCCGACCGAGCGCTTCGGCACTACACGGCAGCCGCCGTCGAAGCACGCGAAGCCTTGGCGTTCGATCGCGCGGCTCAGTACTACGTCGCCGCGTTGGGTGCGGGCGAGCTCGAGCCGACGGAGCGCGCCGAGCTGGAAGCCGCTGCCGCCGACGCTCTCTTCAACGCCGGTCGCTGCTCCGAGGCCGCAGCTCGGTTCGCCGCAGCGCTGGGCGCTACGGCCGGCGAAAACCGCGAACGGCTGGCGCTTCGCGCGTCGGAGGCTTGGCTGTTGTCGGGGCACGTCGAAAACGGGCTTTCAGTGCTAGCACCGGTGCTGGCGGCACGTCGTTTGCCCGTCCGCCGCGGCCTGCGCGCCGTGGTGGCGATCGCACGGCAGCTGCTGTGGCTGATCGCCTCTGGTGAAGGATTGCTTGCGCGTAAGTCGACCATCACGACAGCGCAACTGAGGTTCGAGGCGGACGTGAGCTGGAGCGCGGCTAAGGGTCTGATCTACGTTTCACCGCTAGAGGGGATGGATTTCTTACTGCGTTCCCTCGGCGCTGCCATTCGAGGCGGGCACCGCCCCCGCATCGCGCGTGCACTCGGGTTTCTCGGCGCCGGCATGTTCATGCAGTTTCCACTGCTCGCGAAGCGTGGAGCGAGCTACCTCTCGCTGGCGAGCGACATTGCCGAGCAGCTCGATGACCCCTACCTGCTGGCGATGCGCGAGGTGTGGAGGGGCTTCAGCGAGGTCTATCCGGGTAACTGGACCGCGATGCTCGAGCACAGCCAGCGTGGGCTTCAGATTTTGGAATCCCGCTGTGTTGGCGTTGCTTGGGAGTCCGTAGTGGCACAGGGGATTTGTGCCTGGGCGCACCAGTTCCTTGGTGATCTGCAGCAAAGCGCCAATTTCGCCAGCGGAGGCTTGGCGCTTGCTCAGCAACGCGGCGATCTGTTCGCCGAGGTCATGTTCTCGCACTACTTGGCCTACGCCGAACTGGGCGCTGGTCGGTTCGAGGACGTCCGTCGCCGCATCCAACTGGTCGAGGACCGTTGGCAACCGAGCCGCTACACCGCGCAGCATTTCTATTCCACCTACTTGCTGGCGATGCTCGATTTGTGCGACGCCAAGCCGGCAAACGCAGCCGAGAAGCTGGCTGCCTGCAGGAAGCCCTTCTTGCGGGCGGGTGGAGGCCGCGCGCCCATGAGTAGGATTGACTACGCGCTGATCGAAGCGCGCACCGCCTTGGCGCTCGACCCCGGCGACGCGAAGCGTTGGGGATTGCGTTCGCCCGAGTTGATCGCGGCCGAGCTCAAACGCGAACGGCGCTCTGACGGGCTGGGGAATGCGGCGTTCGTTGCTGCCGCCTACGCCTCGAAGCGGGGCAACGCCCGCGTGGCGGAAAGCAGCTGGCGGCAAGCTGTCGAGGCTTATCGCGGCTCGGGCATGCTGCTTCACGAAAGCTGTGCGCGTTTTCGACTGGCCGAAGTCGCGTCCGACGCCGCGGCCATGAGTGAGGCGGAAGGGCAGCTCATCCGCTGCGGCGTCGCAGCACCTGGAACGTGGCTGCGAGCGTTCATGCCGAGCGGCTCGGGGGCTTGACCGGTCATTGCCTGGCCATTCCGAGGTAGGCTTTGACTTCGCTGGCTACTCCTCCGTTCAGCACGAGCTTGAGGTAGCAAGACCGCGCGAGCTTTGCGGTCGCTCCTCCCCAGACGAGCTCGCTACTACCTGGCCAAGACGCCACTGCGATCGCCAGCGAGGGGTCGACCAAGCCGGCATGCTCGAAGGTCTCGAGCACAACGCTCCACGGATCACCGGCTTGTGCCGCCGTCGCGATGACTCGCGTTTCGATCGACAGGTGCGCGTGCACTCTGTCGTCCATCTCGACCTGAAAAAAGACGCGGTGCCAAGGCGGAGCTAGCCGAGCAACCCACGCCGAAACCGCCGTTAGGTCACCCGGCCACTCGATGACGCGGAGCCACGTTAACAGCTCGGCCGGAAGCAGGCCGAGCGTGAACCGGAGGCGATCAAGCCCGCGGGCGTGAAGCGGTGCCACGTGCAGCAAGCGGGCATCCGGCGGCAGGGCGCCTAGGCACGTGGCCAATCCGCGACCGAGGCGTGTGGCGGTGCTCGCGTCGCAAACCAGTGCGAGGAGCCAGTCGGCAATCCCAGCCTGCACCGCGCGGCTCGGCGCCGCCTGACCGGCGTCCAGCAGGCTGACGTCTAAGCAGGCGGAGAACAACGGTAACGCTGGCTTGGCATAGGGCATATCCCATTCGAGCCACACGATCGGCACTGCGCTGGCTGCGGGTGCGTTGCGAATTGCCCAGGCCCGCAGCAGCGCCTGGGCGCTACCCAAGTGAGCCGGAGGTAATTGGGGCAGCGCCTCAGCGACCGCGTCACGATCGCGATCCACGTCGGCTACGCAAGCCATGAAATCGACTTGCCGAGAGACCCCGCCCAGCCGCACCTCCAACATGCAAGTTCGCCAAATCGGTGGGAGCGTGCTGGCCAGGGTCATGGCCGCTTGCAGTTGTGCCTGGCCGACCAGCGGCTCGACGACTGCCGGCGGCAAGAGCGAGAGGGCGTCGGCCGCAGCGATGGGCGAGCCTGAAGTGGGAAAGCGTGCGGCTTCGGCGGCCAACGTCAAGGCGACTCCGCTGTGTCGGCGGCCAATGGCAGTGCGATCAAAAAGCCGCGACTTCCGTCCTGGCCGTCGCCCACCACCGGTCGAAAGGAGCTCGAACGTAGTGAATCGCCCAAGCGGAAACGCGCCGCGATCAGCGAGCAGTCGCCCTTGCCGGTGACGCAAGGGCGACTTTCACGGTGCTCGTCGGGGGGCTCGCCATTCTCCGGCGGCTCCAAAAACAGCCACAGCTGGAGCACGCTCGATTCCGCCTGGGTGCGAACTTCGAGCATGACATCCAGCCAGTAGCAGCCGGCCGGGTCTCGGTGCAGTCGATGTTGCGTATCGACGACTTGATATCGTGATGGGTTCGGATTCCACATTGAGCGCCCCGATGCCAGCCCGGCCGTTACACCTCACGGGTTTACGGAACGACGATGTTGCCGCTCGGCGCGCCATCATTGCCGTCGCTGACGACGGCTTGATAGGTGCCTGGCGGCACGTTCGAAAAGCGCGCCGCAATCACCACGCTATTCCCCGACGTTGATTCAGCGACAATCGGGCTCTTCTCGGTGCGGTCTAGCGTAGGAGTCGCCGCGTTGCTGATGTTGACGAGACCGAGCGCCAGCTGCACCGGTTTGACGTTGGTCACTACCTCCAGCGAAACGTCGACGTCATTACCTGAGTTGCCGGGGAACACTCGGTAGTAGGCGTAGGTGATGGTGAATTTCTGATTGGTCAAGTTCCACATTGAGAGTGACGGCCTTTCATTCGGTTGCACATGGCCCAGCTTCGACGAAGAGGGCAGGAGGGGTCGCGGGATGGGCGCTCACCACGAGCAGGTCCGCGCACTTCTTTCGATACAGGTTGACGGGTAGGAGTTTGCTAGCAACAGGCTCGTAGTCGGGGTGCCACGGCGTACCGAACTCGGCGGGCTCGTGGGGAGCATGCGCTCGGCCCGGGTACAGCTGCATCGCCGCTCCAAAGCATTGGGGTTGTTTTGGATCGTAGAGCATGCTGACCAACAGATCGGGAACGTCGTCGCCCGTAGCGGACGGCAAGCTGGTCAGCACCGCCGGTCCGGCTACCGTCCCGACCGGCGCGTCGCGCTCCCACAGGCGGGTGGTAGACGCCGCTGGGTTGTAGACGAGCCAGCCGCCCGGCGGGCAGGGCTCGCGCAGGTCGACGCAGCTCCGGCTCACGGTGACCAAAGTTCGCTTCGGGTCAGTGACGTGTGCCACCTGAACGGAGGGCGAATAGCCGAGCTCCTCCTCTGAGCACCAGCTCGCGGTTGAAGAGAAGCGCTCCTTTTGAGTTCCGGATAGGCCCGCGTAGTAGACGGCGAGGCGTTTGCCGGCGAGCAGCAAGTCGGGGCGACCATCGTCGTTGACGTCTTCGATCGCGACCTCGCCCGGCTGGAACGGGGCTTCCGTGTTGGCGCAAGGCTCCCCGAAATCACGCGCCTCGAACTTGTCGTTCACACTCTTGCGGTGGAAAAGCTGCGCGGCTCCGCGTGGGCCCAGGCCGCCCACCAAAATCTCGGAGACGCCGTCCCCGTCGACGTCAGCGATGGCGCAGCTAGAGGCTGGGGACGTCCCGTCGAGGCGAATCGGAGTCTTGTCGAACGCCTCCCGGCGATTGTCGCTGCCGGTCCCAAGATAGATT
>FTJN01001347.1_pt6 | contig 12444 bp, 10 predicted proteins | sample 1658361 | NCBI WGS metagenome assembly FTJN01 (sample SAMEA3914819, study PRJEB12502) | metagenome | biome: forest; material: soil | place: Canada | collected 2010-06-26 | depth 0.3 m | reverse complement strand
GGGGCCAGCGCCTCGCTGTTCAGCGGCGGCCATCTGTGGCTGTCGCCGGTGGCGGCGATTATCGGCATGGCGCTGGTCTCGCTGGTCTGGGGCTGGGGACGGCTGGGACGGGTCAACGACCTGCTCGGCCACGAGCTGCACCGCCTGCGCGCCACCGATCCGGCCGCGCCCGCCGCGCCGCGGGACGGCTTCGAGGGCGACGTGGTGACCCGCCAGGCGCTGAGCCTGGGCGCGGCCATCACCCGGATCGACGACCTGCGACGGTTCTCGGCCGACGCCCTGTTCAGCTTGCCCGACGCCACCCTGGTGGCCGACGCCCAGCGCCGGGTGATCGCCGCCAACGCCGCCGCGCAAGGTCTGCTGGCCCAGTTGCCCTGGGTGCTGGAAGGCGGCGGCCTGGCCGAGGCGCTCAACGCCCTGGAGCCGCTGGGCCGCACCTTCCCGGTGACCTGGCCCGACGAGGCCGACAGCGGCCATCCGATCGACCTGCACCTGGCCGACGGCCGCACTTTCCAGCTGCAGACGGTCTTCAGGCGCGATGAAGCGGGCGAAGGGGCCGGCTGGATCGTGCGCCTGGCCGACATCACGCCCTTGACCGCCGCCATGCGCCAGCGCGAACAGGCCCTGCAACTGCTGACCCACGACATGCGCTCGCCGCAGACCTCGATCCTGGCCCTGCTGGCCACCACGCCCGACCTGCCGGCCGAGGTCTCCGAGCGCCTGGCCGCCTGCGCCCGCCGCACCCTGGCCCTGGCCGACGGCTTCGTGCAGTTGGCCCGCGCCGAGGTCACCCAGACCCTGATGGAGCCGGTCGACCTGTGCGACGTGGCGGTCGAGGCCGTCGACGAGCTGTGGCCCCAGTGCCGCCAGCGCCGCATCGAGATCCGCCAGCACGGCTGTGACACCCCGCTGATGGCCCTGGGCGATCGCGGCGTGCTGGCCCGGGCCCTGGTCAACCTGATCGGCAACGCGGTGAAGTACAGCCCCGATGACTCCGTGATCACCGTGCGCGCCGCCACGGTGCTGGACGGCGGTCGCACGTTCATCGACTTGAGCATCGCCGACCAGGGACCGGGCCTGACGGCGCAGGAGATGGCGATCGCCTTCCGCCCCTTCCAGCGCTTCGACCGCCCGGGCGCGGCGGCCGTCGACGGCGCGGGCCTGGGCCTGGCCTTCGTCCAGGCCGCCGCTGTCCGCCACGGCGGCGGCGTGACCTGCGCGAGCGCGCCGGGCCAGGGGGCGACGTTCACGTTGCGGCTGCCGGAGCTGACCTAAGGGCCTTGGCGAATAGACCTGGGGACACACACGCGCTCATCATGCCCGACCTTGCTGGCCAGATCCTTGCCGCGCGTGTGTGTCCCCTCCTCCCCTCCCGTACCTTTCGGCCAAGCCCTACGGCTTGACGAATTTCAGGATGAACTGGTCGGTCTTGCCCCGGATGCTGGGGTCGAAGACGATCGTGGTGCGTGGGTCGGCCGGGTTGCGCAGCAGCGGGCTTTCTTCCGCCAGCTTGAAGCCGGCCGCCTCGACCTCCTGCTTGACCACGGCGATGTCGATGCGGTGCAGGCTGTCGGGCGCGGTCAGGCCCGAACCGTCGACGGCGGCGTGGTCGACGACCAGGAAGACGCCGCCCGGCTTCAGCGACTTGAAGATCTCGGCGTCGATCTTGCCGGCGTTGTCGGCCGGCGACATCTTCAGGTGCAGGTCGTGATAGTTCTGGACGGTGATCACCGCGTCCAGGCCGTCGGGCAGGTCCAGCCCGCCCAGGCTGGCGTCGATCGGGGTGACGTTCTTGTAGGCCGCGGCCACGGTCTTGAGGTCCTCGCCGTACTTGGCCTGGAACTTGATGAACTCGGCCGGTTGGTAGGCGTAGACGGTTCCGGTCGGGCCGACGGCCGCCGACAGGATGCGGGTGAAGTAGCCGCCGCCGATGATGAAATCCAGCACCTTGCCGCCGGGCTTGACGTTGGCCAGGGCCAGGATCTCGCCCGGATGGCGCGCGGCGTCGCGAGCGGTGTCGGCGGCGGGCCGGGCCGGATCGGCCAGGGCGGCGGTGATGTTGGCGGGAACCTGGGCGAAGGCCGGCACGGCGAACGCGCCGAGCGCCAGCGCCGCGAGGGCGGAGATCATGGGCCGCGACGTCATGGGAGTTCCTCGCCTCTGATCTCCCTCGATAGCGCGGCGCGGCCCTTGAGTGAACATCGGTATTCGAGATCGTGGCGAGGTTTCGGGGGATAGGCGGTGGATGAAGACGCGCCCTAGGCGTATCGACATTCAGCATCTGAGACGAAAACCTCGTCCTTCGACAGGCTCAGGATGAGGTTTTTCCAGCCACCGAGCCTGTAAATGGTCCTCATCCTGAGCTTGTCGAAGGACGAGGACCACGCACCGAGCTTGAATGTCGATCGGCCCTTAAGCCTTGGCCGCGCTCAGCGCCGCCAGCAGCCGGTCGGCCACATCGTCGGCGTCGGCGCTCTGCGTCCGCACCGTCGACCAGGCCACCACCTTGCCATTGGCCAGGTCCAGCACCGACAGCGTCGCCGTATGGACCGGACCCCGCCGGTTCCAGAAATGCCGCTTCACCGGCGCGCCACGCCACGGCGCGACCCCGACCTGGGGTCCAACGCCGGTGGAGATCCCGACCTCGCCGGGCGAGGTCGCGACCGCGACCTGCAACCGGTAGCGCGGGCCAAGCGGGCCTGGCTCGACCGAGCCCATCGCCAGCACGCGGCTGTACACACGGGCTTGGACCGCCTTGGCCAGGGTCGCGTTGGGACCGGTCGGCACGGCCGGATCGGTCTGGACGGCCACGGCTTGATGGGTCAGTGGCGACAGCGCGCCTTCATGCGCGACCTGAGGCCGCGTCGCGCAGGCGGACAGCATCAGGCCCGCCACCAGGGTCGTCACCAGAACGCGCATATGTGGGATCCCCCAACCGAACTTCGGTCTCTCAAACCCTAGCTTCCGAAGACCGACCCGTCACGTCGCAAGCCAGGCCAGCAGTCGAACCAGCAGCCAGCCGATGCCGATCCACAGGCCCAGGCTGACCAGGCCGGCGACGCACAGGAAGACCCGGCGCGGGCGACCGTCGGCCGTGCGATGCGGCGCGGGGTCCAGGCCCAGCCGGTCGGCCAGTTCCTGCAGCGCCGCCATCATCCTCACCGCGCCGCCGGACTCGCTCCGCCCCGCAGCAGCGCATAGCCCCGGTCGGTCAGCGCCCAGCGATGGCTGAACGGACCATAGGGCAGATGCAGCAGGCCGGCGGCGCGGGGATCGACGGCCCCCTGACAATAGGCGCGGAAGGCCTCGTCCAGCTCGCGTCGCAGGCTCTCCGGTGGCCGGTAGATGCCGCGTCGCCCGGCGATATGGGCCGTGACCAGGTCGCGGTGCGCCGCGCCGCCCAGGTCCAGCAGGGCGTCGACGATCTCGGAGACCAGCGGATTGAGAATGGCGATCTCCGCGCCCGCGCCCTCCAGGCTCCGTAGCGCCACCTTCGCCCGGTTCATGACCCGCCCCCTGTTGTGGACGGAGTTAAAGGCGATCAACCGGGCCGCCACCAGAGGTGGAGGCCCGGTTTTTACAAAGCGTTACATTGATCGAACGCCGATCTTCCGATCAGTGGGTCTCGTAGGCCGCCTTGCCGCCACTGATCGCGAAGGCCTCCTCGGGCGACAGCACCAGTTTCTTGCGGCCGACCAGGGCGAAATAGACGATGCCGACCGCGAACCAGATGGCCACGCCGATGACGCCCGCGCGGTAGATCGGGTCCTTCAGTTGGTAGAAGATCGTCACCAGCGCGATGACCACCGTCAGGCCCGCTCCAGTGAGGCCGAACTTGCTCTTGTAGGGCCGCTCCATCAGCGGGAACTTCCTGCGCAGCAGGATGAACGACACGCCCTGGGCCACGTAGGACAGCATGGCCCCGAACACCGCCATGTTCAGCAGGGTGCTGCCGATCATCGCCGCCCCCTTCTCGGCGCCGAGGATGAACCAGACCGCCAGCATCACGGCCAGGCCGGCGGCCGAGCCGGTCAGCAGGGCCACGTCCGGCGTCTTGCGCACCCCGTGGGTCACAGACAGGGCGCGGGGGAAGTAGCCGGCCCGCGACAGCGAATAGATCTGCCGGCCATAGGCGAAGATGATGGCGTGGAAGCTGGCGATCAGTCCGGCCACGGCGATGGCCGCCAGAACCTTGGCCAGGCCGCCGCCATAGATGGTGCGGAAGCCCTCGAGGATCGGCTCGCCCGACTTCGACAGCGCGAAGGTCCCCGGCGAGATGGCGCTGTTGAGCCACAGCACCAGCAGGGCCGAGACGATCAAGGTCAGCATGCCCAGGATAATGCCCTTGGGCAGGTCGCGGGCCGGGGTGTGGCTCTCCTCGGCCGCCAGGGGCAGTTGCTCAATGGCCAGGAACAGCCAGACCGCGAACGGCAACTGGGCCAGGGCTCCGCCCACGCCGGCCGGCAGGAACGGGCCGTGGCCGTTCGGCAGCTCGGTCCCGCCCGGGCCGACATTCATGGCGTATTTGAAGAAGTCGGCGTGCGGCAGGGCGCTGACCCAGAACACACCCAGGCAAGCCAGGGCCAGCAGGGTGATGAACACCGTGAACTTGAACGACATCGCCACCCCGCCGGCGTTCAGCCCGACGAAGATGACATAGGCTCCCACCCAGTAGAGCGGCTGCACCCAGGCCGGGGTCTCGAAGATCCCGCCCAGATAGGAGCCGATGAAGAAACAGACCACGGCGGCGGTCAGCACATATTCGACGTTCTCGCACAGGCCGGTGATGAACCCGCCCCACGGCCCCATGGCGGCGCGGGCGAAGCTGTAGGCGCCGCCGGTGTGCGGCTGGGCCGCCGCCATCTCGGCGATCGAGAAAGTCAGGCCCAGATACATGACGGTGATGATCAGGGTGGCCACCAGCATGCCGCCCCAGCCGCCGACGCCCATGCCCAGGTTCCAGCCCGAGAACTGGCCCGAGATCACCGCCCCGACGCCCAGCGCCCACAGCGAGAACACCCCCGCATAGCGCTTGAGGCCGCGTTTATCGAAATAGGCGGCGTCCACTTTTTCGTAGCTGACGCCGCCGCCGGCGGTTTCCTCGCTCATGATCTGTCCCCTGCTCGCCACGGTCCCGAGGAGAGGTTGCGCGCGATGAACCAGGGCGGCGAGTCTTCGTGATCACGAATTCAGCGCTTGGGAGATCGACGTTCACTATTTCGGCGCCGCATGGTGCGGTCTTGGTCGTGGCGATCGACTTTTGCGGCGGGAGACGGCAAGCCGCCGCCTCAGCCGGCGTCCATCGCGCATCGAAAGCCGATCGTCCCGGCCCTGTCCTTCCCCGGCGCCATCAGCAAAAGCTTGCCGTGCTGGTCGTTGCGGTAGGCCTGCGGAAAGTACCAGATCGAGCCCTGGGGCTGGTAACCGCCGCCGCCGCGCAGGATCGCCGCCCGGGTGTGGTCGTCCTGGTGCTCGTCGGTCCATTGCCAGACATTGCCGACCATATCGAGCACGCCGAACGGACTGGCGCCGGCCGGATGGGCGTCGACGGCGTCCGGCGCGGTCAGGGCGCGGGTCTTGTTGGGCTTAGGGACAGCCTCGGGGTTCCAGGCCTCGCCCCAGGGATAGGCCCGGCCGTCGCCGCCCTGCGCCGCGTACTGCCATTCCCATTCGCGCGGCAGGCGCTTGCCCGCCCACGCCGCATAGGCGCGGGCGTCCTCCAGCGACACCCAGGTCACCGGCCTGTCGGCCCAGCCTTCGGGATAGATCCCGCCGGTCCAGTCCTTGAGGAAGTTGAGGTCGTCCTTGGGGCGGTAGCGCGTGGCGTCGAGGAAGGCCTTGAACTGGGCGTTGGTCACCGGCGTGTGGTCGATGAAGAACCGCTTCATCGTCATCTGTTGATCGTGGAAACGGCGCGGCGAGTCCTCCCACGGATAGGCGACATCGACGCCCACGCCGTTGCCGCCTTCGACCTCCAGGCCGCGCACCAGGAAGCGGAAAGCGCCAGCCGGGATCTCGACCATGCCGGCCGGCGCCGTGGCGGCGGGACGGGTCGGCGCGATCTCGACCATGGTCTGCGGCAACGGCTTCCACTCGGCCGAATAGTTGGCCAGGGGCTTGGCGGTCATCGCCTTCATCCGGGCCATCAGGTCGCGCATCGCCGCGTCGGGCTCGCCATCGACCGCCAGCACCGCGCCATGGGCCTTGGCCTCGATCGGAAAGCTGAGCCAGCCCTTGCCGTTCACACGCTCGGGCGTCAGCTCCACGCCGTGATAGAGGTCGAACCAGCGTCGGCCCGGAGCATCGGCGACTTGCATCTGCCGGCCGTCGACGCCGTATTCGTTGCGGTTGACGATCGTCCAGACCTCGGCCCCGCCGCGCGGCCAGCGGCTGGCGAACACCCCGAACCGGGTCATCGGATAGAACGGCTCCCAGTCCGGGCTGGTCAGGAACGCCGCGACGCCGCGCTCGATGGTCGCCACCCGCCGCGTCGCCTCGCCGTCACGCGGGGTGATCCCGTTCCAGATACCCCAGATGTTCTCCCAGCTCTCCCAGCCCTCGCCGTTGAAGAAGGCGTATTGCAGGTCGTCGGTCTTGGAGCGCGCCCAGCGGTCGGAGATGTTGACCATGTGGCGCGGCTCAAGCGAGCGATAGCGGTCGACCTTGGGCACGAAGCCGAAGTCGTACTGGCCCCAGGACATCAGGTTCCAGGCCAGCTGCTCATCGTGAACGACGCCCTCGGGTTGGAAGGCCATGAGTTTGCCCTGGCGCTCCGCCGCCAGCGAGAAGGACAACGGCACGCCATCCTGGGTGTCGCCGTTCATGCCATCGGCGCCGATCTCGATCATCAGCCGGGTCAGAGCCTCGGGCCAGGGCGCGCCGGGATCGCGCGTGCCCTGGTCCCACATCATCATCGGGAACAGGACCTTGACGCCCCGGCGATGGAAGTCGGCGATCATCGCTTTCACGCCGGGGATTCCGCCGGGCAAGGCGTGGATCATGTCGATCTGATTTCGGTCATCGACGCCCAGATTGGGATAGTCCGGCCACAGCAGCACCGCGTCGATGCCGCCGAACCGGGCGATCAGGTCGTCGAGATAGCGATCGACCGTGTAGCGGCCGCTTGCGGGGTCATAGAGGTAGCGGTCCTCCATCATCGCCTGGGCCTGCATGAAGGCCCGCTGGGTCCAGGCCAGTTCGGGCTTCTCATAGCGGCTGGTGTCGAGACCGACGCGGATCCGACGCTCGGCGCGCCAGCGGGTCACGTCCGCCAGCCAGGCCTGGTGGTCGGCCTCGGTGCACGGGTTGAACGGGCCTTCCCAAGGCTCGGGATAGGTGAAACAGCGCGGCCCGACGACCATGTTCTGCTTGGTCCACGGGAAGGTCGAATACTGGGTGTCCTGGGCCTGGGCGGGCGCGGAGGCCAACGTCAGGGCGGCAAGGGCCGAGGCCAGAAACGCGGCGCCGAGACGCCCCTTGGAGCGGTGCTGATCGACCACGGCCATCTCCCCACAAGCCTAGGTCAGAGCGATAGCAGGCTTGAGCCGCCGCGCGGCGATGAGCGGGCCGCCGGACGGATGTTTCCGCACAACGCCCCGCTGGCGCCCAGCGAAGGGCGCCAGCGCAACCGTTTCCGCGCGGCGACTTGTCCCAGCGCGCACGATGCTTGCCCCCTGCCGTCGGTAGACGCCAAGCGGGCATGTGGAGCAACGTGGATTAGAAAGACAGCCTGCGGCGGCGAGGCCGCGCCTTGAAACCTTGATGGCGAGCTTGCTCTGGCGTCTGACCGCGTCAAGGACGACGCGTCGCGTCGCCGCGACGCGGCCGCCAAAGGCGGTCCTTGACACGGCCAGACGCCAGAGCTCCGATCCACCAAGGCTTTAAGGCGTGGCCCCATCCGGGGCGGATGGTGGCCTTGCCCAAGCGGACGGTGTGGACGCTAGGGGTGGAGGTCGGACCTATCGCCTTGCGACAAAGCCCGCCTCGCTAGAGGAAATAGCGACACCAAGCGCCAGCAACTTATGTTCCAGCGTCTCCGTCAGACGGACACCAACAAAGCCAATCTCAGTCCACGCAGGGTGATGCAGATCGATATCATCAAATCTCGCCATCGTGTCCGTATCGCCTGGTTCGTCTGGCGTCGCGCTAAACAGAGTAACCTCCGAACCAGAACCCGCGCCGGCCCATGCATGCTTCGCCAGGGAGCGGTTTTCTGGTGACTCCACCAGCCAGGCCGCGTCACCGAGGTCCGGATTTTCCAGATTGCCGTAGCTGCTTTCAAAGATGGCCAGAACTCGCATGGTCGCAGAGTCTCATTTGCAGACTTGGTCCGCAACGGGTCGAAAACACGCTTCTACTTGCTCACCGTTTCCAAACATCAGCTGGCGTCACCTGCGGCGTCGATTCTGAACGACACTCGCAGGCGGTAATGAAGATCAGACGCGGCTGGTGGCAGACGCCCCCTACCCCGCCAGCGCGGCCTTGATGGCGTCCAGGCCTTCCTGGGCCTTGGTGGCGTCGGGGGCGCCGCCTTGGGCGAAGTCGGCCTTGCCGCCGGCGCCTTGGCCGCCCATGGCCAGCACGGCGGCCTTGGCGAGGTCGGCGGCGCTGAACTTGCCGACGAGGTCGGCGGTCACCGCGACGGTGACGGCGGCCTTGCCGTCGGTGGTGCCGACCAGGGCGACGACGCCGCCGTTAGTCAGCTGCTTCTTGAATTCCTCGGCCACGCCGCGCAGTTCCTTGCCGCCCACGCCGTCCAGGACGCGGGCGATCAGGGCGGTGCCGGCGATGTCTTCCGGACCCGAAGCCGCGCCGCCGGAGCCGCCGCCCAGCGCCAGTTGCTTCTTGGCCTCGGCCAGTTGCCGCTCCAGCGCCTTACGCTCGGCCACCAGGGCGTCGACGCGGGCCAGGACCTCGGCGACCGGGGTCTTGAACTGGTCGGCCAGGGCCTTGGCGACGCCGGCCTGGTCCAGCAGGAAGCGGCGGGCCGCCTCCCCGGTCAGGGCCTCGATGCGGCGGATGCCGGCCGCCACGCCCTGCTCGGAGACGATCTTGAACAGGGCGATGTCGCCGGTGCGGGCCACGTGGGTGCCGCCGCACAGCTCGACCGAATAGGCTTTGCCGGCCTCGGTCAGGGACTCGCCGAGCGTCAGCACGCGAACGCTGTCGCCGTACTTTTCGCCGAACAGCGCCACGGCGCCGGCCTCGATGGCCTCCTGCGGGGCCATTTCCTGGGTCTGGGCCGGGACATTCTGGCGGATCACCGCGTTGACCTCGGCCTCGATGCGCTCGATCTCGTCGGGCGACAGCGGGCCGCCGTGGCTGAAGTCGAAGCGCATGCGGTCGCCGTCGACCATCTGGCCCTTCTGGGCGACGTGCGGGCCCAGCACATGGTGCAGGGCGGCGTGCACCAGGTGGGCGGCCGAGTGGTTGGCGCGGGTGGTGGTGCGCTTGGCCGCGTCCACCGAGGCGACGACGGCGTCGCCGACCTTCAGCGGGCCGGCCAGTTCGACGCGGTGCACATAGAGGTCGCCGGCCTGCTTGTGGGTGTCGAGCACGCGGCTCTCGACGCCGCCGGCCTCGATCACGCCGGTGTCGCCGGCTTGGCCGCCGCTCTCGGCGTAGAAGCTGGTGCGGTCCAACAGGACGTCGACGCTGGCGCCGGCCTGGGCCGCCTCGACCGGGGCGCCGTCCAGCACGATGGCCTTGACGGTTCCGGTGGTCTCGGTGGTCTCATAGCCGACGAAGTTGGTGGGGCCATTGGCCTCGCGGATCGGGAACCAGGCGGCGGCCGCGCCGGTCTGGCCGGAGCCTGACCAGTTGGCGCGGGCCATGGTGCGCTGGCGGTCCATGGCCACGTCGAAGCCGTCGGTGTCGACCTTGATGCCCTTGGCGCGCACGGCGTCCTGGGTCAGGTCCAGCGGGAAGCCGTAGGTGTCGTAGAGCTTGAAGGCGGTCTCGCCGTCCAGCACGCCGCCGGCCGACAGGCCCGCGGTGGCCTCGTCAAGCAGGCCCATGCCGCGACCCAGGGTGACGCGGAAGCGCTCTTCCTCCTGGCGCAGGGTCTCGACGATCGAGGCCTCGGCGCGGCGCAGTTCCGGATAGGCCTGGCCCATCTCGGCCACCAGGGTCGGGGCCAGGCGGTGCATCAGGGGCTCCTGCGCGCCCAGCAGGTAGGCGTGGCGCATGGCCCGGCGCATGATCCGGCGCAGGACGTAGCCGCGGCCTTCGTTCGAGGGGGTGACGCCGTCGGCCAGCAGGAACGAGGACGAACGCAGGTGGTCGGCGATCACCCGGTGCGACGGGGCTTGCGCGCCCTCGGCCTTGACGCCGGTCAGCTCGACGCTGGCGGCGATCAGGGCCTTGAACAGGTCGATGTCGTAGTTGTCGTGCACGCCCTGCATCACCGCGGCGATGCGCTCCAGGCCCATGCCGGTGTCGATCGAGGGCTTGGGCAGCGAGACGCGCTCGCCGCCGGCCATCTGCTCGAACTGCATGAACACCAGGTTCCAGATCTCGATGAACCGGTCGCCGTCCTCATCGGGGCTGCCGGGCGGGCCGCCAGGGATGCCTTCGCCGTGGTCGAAGAAGATCTCCGAGCACGGACCGCACGGGCCGGTGTCGCCCATCGACCAGAAATTGTCGTTGGTGGCGATGCGGATGATGCGACTGTCGTCCAACCCCGCGATCTTCTTCCACAGGTCCGCCGCCTCGGTGTCGGTGTGGTAGACGGTGACCAGCAGCTTGTCCTTGGGCAGGGCGAAGTCGCGGGTCAGCAAGGTCCAGGCGTGGGTGATCGCCTGTTCCTTGAAATAGTCGCCGAACGAGAAGTTGCCCAGCATCTCGAAGAAGGTGTGGTGGCGGGCGGTGTAGCCGACATTGTCCAGGTCGTTGTGCTTGCCGCCGGCCCGGACGCACTTCTGCGACGAGGTCGCGCGCGGATACGGCGGGGTCTCGGCGCCGGTGAAGGCGTTCTTGAACGGCACCATGCCGGCATTGACGAACAGCAGGGTCGGATCGTTCTGGGGGACCAGCGGCGCCGAAGGCGTGATCGCGTGATCGGCCGCGCCGAAATAGTTCAGGAACGTGCTGCGGATGTCGTTGAGGCTGGGTCGGCTGGTCATCGGCGTCTCGAGGGCTTCGTACTGAGTCCGGTCTAACCGGAAGTCGGCGCTGCATAGCGCGGTTTCAAGCGGAGTGGAAATCGCGTTGGCGGTTGCGCCCCTCGAGATGCTCCCCAGTGGGGGAGGTGTCGGCGACACCGACGGAGGGGGGAGTGATTGGAAGATGGCCAGACCTACGATCGACGATCCTGGAACTCCCCCCACCGATCGCTTCGCGATCGCCTCCCCCACGGGGGGAAGCTTTTAGCGGTGGTCGACGCGGGAGCCCCATCCGTCATCTCCCATGGGGACGCCACCTGCCTCTGAGGGGAGCGACTGGGCGGCTCCCTCAACAGACCCCCTCCGGCCCTTCGGGCCACCTCCCCCTGAGGGGGAGGAGCGTCGGGCTAACGAAATCGGACGCCTGGCATGGGGTCCAGGCGTCCGGGGATCGCGGCCTGCCGGGCGGTATTCCTCGGCGGCTAAAAGGCGGGGTCGCTCACCAAGGAAGCGGCGGCCGCGAAACCTTCAACCGACCCAGTCGCTCGCGAGGAGCGTTCGGGCCGGGGAAGTCCTATTCGTCGCCGTCGTCGTCGGGACCACCGACCAGCAATTCTTCCTCGATCTTCTGGGAAGACTTGCGCACGGCCGTCTCGATCTCGGCGGCCAGATCCTTGTTGGCCTTGAGGAACTCGCGGACGTTGTCGCGGCCCTGGCCGATGCGCTGGCTGTTGTAGGAGAACCACGAGCCGGCCTTGTCGATCACTCCGGCCTTGACGCCCAGGTCGATGATCTCGCCCAGCTTGGAGATGCCCTCGCCGTACATGATGTCGAACTCGACCTCGCGGAACGGCGGCGCCACCTTGTTCTTGACCACCTTGACCCGGACGTTGTTGCCGACGATCTCGTCGCGGTTCTTGATCGAACCGGTGCGGCGGATGTCGAGACGGACCGAGGCGTAGAACTTCAGGGCGTTGCCGCCGGTGGTGGTTTCCGGGCTGCCGTACATCACCCCGATCTTGTGGCGGATCTGGTTGATGAAGATGACGATGGTGTTGGTCTTGTTGATCGAGCCGGTCAGCTTGCGCAGGGCCTGGCTCATCAGGCGGGCTTGCAGGCCGGGCAAGCTGTCGCCCATCTCGCCTTCGATTTCCGCCTTGGGAGTCAGGGCCGCCACCGAGTCGATGACCACGACATCGACGGCGCCCGAGCGCACCAGGGTGTCGGTGATCTCCAGGGCCTGTTCGCCGTTGTCGGGCTGCGAGACCAGCAGGTTGTCGAGATTGACGCCCAGCTTGAAGGCGTAGCCCGGATCCAGGGCGTGCTCGGCGTCGACGAAGGC
>FTJN01003223.1_pt2 | contig 12460 bp, 12 predicted proteins | sample 1658361 | NCBI WGS metagenome assembly FTJN01 (sample SAMEA3914819, study PRJEB12502) | metagenome | biome: forest; material: soil | place: Canada | collected 2010-06-26 | depth 0.3 m | reverse complement strand
GCCCAGAACGGCCGCATCCGTCGTTGCGCCCGCTCGCGAGGCCGCCCGGCATCGTGTCGCGGGCGCGCCTAGTCTGCGACCGTTCTGGACAGGATTCGGCACCGCTGCTTCTTCGCTCGCGACCTATTCAACGAATTTCCCACTCACGACACTAGCCTCTCCACAACGAGGCCGTCTGCGATGCGCTTCGACGTCATCACCCTGTTCCCCGACCTGTTCGCGCCGTTCCTGGCGCAGGGCATCACGCGCCGTGCCTACGAATCGGGCCAGGTCGACGTGACGCTGTGGAACCTGCGCGACCACGCCGAGGGTACGTATCGCCGCGTCGACGACCGGCCGTTCGGCGGCGGCCCCGGCATGGTGATGCTGGCCGAGCCGCTCGAACGCGCGCTGGCCGCCGTCGCGCTCGCGCGCGCGGACGCCGGCGCCCCCGCGGGGCCGGTCGTGCTGTTCACGCCCACCGGCCGCCGCATCGACCAGGCGCTGGTGCGCGAGTGGGCCGACGGCCCGGGCGCGACGCTGCTGTGCGGCCGCTACGAGGGGCTGGACCAGCGCGTGATCGACCGCCACGTGGACGTCGAGCTGAGCCTGGGCGACTTCGTTCTGTCCGGCGGCGAGCTGCCGGCGCTGACCCTGCTGGACGCGATCGCGCGGCTGATGCCGGGCGTGCTGGGCGACGAGCAATCGCACCTGCAGGACAGCTTCGAGCAGGGCCTGCTCGACTGCCCGCACTACAGCCGCCCCGAGATCCTGGCGACGCCCGCGGGCGAACTGCCGGTGCCGCCGGTGCTGATGTCGGGCAACCACAAGGAAATCGCGCGCTGGCGCCGCGAGCAGTCGCTCACCTTGACCGCCCGGCGCCGGCCCGACCTGATCGCCGCGGCCCGCGCGGCGGGGCGGCTCACGAAGGCCGACGAGAAGTTTCTGGCCAACCTGGATCCCGGCACGCTATAATCGCAGGCTCACCGTTCCTCTGCCGGGCAGAAGTGGCCGTCGAGATGTCCGAACAATTCGGGCTCTCCTCACCTGGATGGACTCCAGTGCCGCGTTCCAAGCAATAGTGCGCCGCCAAGAACGGGTTTGACAAAAGGTTCCTCATGGATCTGATCGCTACCCTCGAGCAGGAAGAAATTTCCCGCCTCGGCAAGACCATTCCCGTGTTCGCTCCCGGTGACACCGTGATCGTGAACGTCAACGTCGTCGAAGGCACGCGCAAGCGCGTCCAGGCGTACGAAGGCGTCGTGATCGCTCGTCGCAACCGTGGCCTGAACTCCAACTTCATCGTTCGCAAGATCTCCAGCGGCGAAGGCGTGGAACGCACGTTCCAGCTGTACAGCCCGCTGATCGCGTCGATCGAAGTCAAGCGCCGCGGCGACGTCCGCCGTGCGAAGCTGTACTACCTGCGCGAGCGCTCGGGCAAGTCGGCGCGCATCAAGGAAAAGCTGGCCTGAGTCCCGACTTGCAGGCGTCCTTCATGGGCGCCTCGCACCGGCAGAAAGCCCCGCTCCGCGGGGCTTTTTCGTTTGGCTTCCAGATGTTGGTGTTGTTGATCGTGCTTTGAGTGCGGGTCTTGCGCTTCGCGCTGGGCGCGGCCTTGGCGGCGGCAGGGCGGGCAGGGGCTTGTTTCTTCGGCGTGCGGCCATCTGAAATCGGCCTGGACGGCCGATTTCCTTGGGCGTTCGGTTAACTTCAGACCGCGGCAAATAGGGCTTGGCCGCGTCCTGGGCCTTTTGTAGCCACGCCACCGATGCCCAAGGACGTGGCGCAACCGCCTGCGAAACAAGCCCCTGCCCACCCTGCCGCAGAGACACTTCGGCGGGTGGAGAAAAACATTCGCGGTTTTAAATGTTGCTTTGGCATCGTCGGGCCTTCGAGGCCGCGACGATGCCCGCGGCCTGCGCTGACACGGTTCAGCGGGCTTGACGCGAACATCGGGCCAAGCTGTCGGCGCTCCTTCTCGTGTTCGACAAACGCGCCGCCTTCGGCGCCTCGTGCTGGGCATGTGCACTGCGCGGCTGGCGCCCCCTTGGCGATCTTTCGCATCCACGCCATCGCGTCGTCGCCACAGCAAGCCGCAGCGCTGACTTGACCCAGCCCCGCGGCGCCGCAGGCGCGGCGGATCGTCCATCACGAGAAGGAGCGCTGGCGCGATGGCCCGACGTTCGCGTCAGGCCCGGCGCCCCGCCAAAGCGATGGCCGCGGGCATCGACGCGGCCTCGAAGGCCCGTCGACGCCAAAACAACATCTAAAAAATGGGGAGTGTTTTTCTCCACCCGCCAAGGTGGTGGCGCGGTGAGGTGGGCGGGGGCTTGTTTCGCAGGCGGTTGCGCCACGTCCTTGGGCATCGGCGGCGTGGCTACAAGAGGCCCAGGACGCGGCCAAGCCGTATTTGCCGCGGTCTGAAGTTAACCGAACGCCCAAGGAATCGCGGCCGTTCAGGCCGCGATTCAGATGGCCGCACGCCGAAGAAACAAGCCCCCGCCCACCTCGCCGCTCGCGCAACGCCGGAATTCGCGGAGCGCGAAACCAAACACATCCAATCGGCACCGCAGACGAGCGGATCCCCTCCAAGCCCCGTTCAACCGTACTCAGGACGGTCTACACACGAGTCACGGTCGTCAGCCGAAATGCGCCTTCGCAAGCGTGAACAGCAGCCCGACCAGCCCCGAGCTGAACACGACGCGGATGACCCCGAGCTTGAAACGGAACAGCGCGGCCGCCGCCGCGATGCCGATCGCCGCCGACATCCACTCGAAGCGCCCCGACTGTCCCTGCGGCCAGAGCACGTGCCAGGCGAAGAACACGGCGAGATTGGCGATGACGCCCACCACCGCCGCGGTGATGCCGGTCAGGGGGGCGGTGAACTTCAGCTTGCCGTGCGTCGATTCGATGAACGGCGCGCCGAGCAGGATGAAGAAGAACGACGGCAGGAACGTGAAGAACGTGACCACGCTCGCCGCGACGGCGCCCGACAGCAGCAACGAGTCGGCGCCGAAGAGCGCTTTCGTCCAGCCGCCGACGAAGCCGACGTACGACACCACCATGATGAGCGGCCCCGGCGTGGTCTCCCCGAGCGCGAGCCCGTCGATCATCTGGGGGGCGCTCACCCAGTGGTAGTGGTCGACGGCGCCCTGGTAGACGTAGGGCAGGACCGCGTAGGCGCCGCCGAAGGTGAGCAATGCCGCCTTCGTGAAGAACCAGGCCATCTGCGTGAGCACGGCGTGCCAGCCGAAGGCTGCGGCGAGCCCGCCGATGGCCAGCGACCAGAGTCCCACGAAGACCGCGACCACGCGCCGGAATCGCGCCCAGGTGAACAAGGCGTGGGCCGGCGTCGGCGTGTTGTCGTCGATGAGGGCGGGTCCGTACGCCTTGGCGGCCGCGCCGTGGCCGGCGCCTGTCCTGAACTTGTCGGGTGCGTAGCGCCCGCCCAGGTGCCCGATGACGCCGGCCGCCAGGACGATCACCGGAAACGGCGCGTGCAACACGAAGATGGCCATGAACGCGGCCACCGCGATGGCCCACAGCCAGCGGTTCTTCAACGCCCGGGAGCCGATGCGCCAGGCCGCGTGCACGACCAGCGCGGTGACGGCCGGCTTGATGCCGTAGAAAAGTCCCGCGACGGCGGGAACGTTGCCGAACGCCATGTAGATCCACGACAGGCCGACGAGGATGAACAGCGAGGGCAGCACGAAGAGGCCCCCCGCCACGACGCCGCCCCAGGTGCGGTGCATCAGCCAGCCGATGTAGGTCGCCAGTTGCTGGGCTTCGGGGCCCGGCAGCAGCATGCAGTAGTTGAGCGCGTGAAGGAACCGGTTCTCCGAGATCCAGCGCTTGCGCACCACCAGTTCCTCGTGCATCACGGCGATCTGCCCCGCGGGCCCGCCGAAGCTGATGAACCCGAGCCGCAGCCACCAGGCGAAGGCCTCGGCGCGCGTCACCGGCGCGGGCGGGGTGGTGGCGTGAGCGTCTGCCGTCATCGGACTTCCTTCATGCCCGCGTACAGGGCGTCGAACACGGGGATCGCCGCAGCGAGCAGCGCGTCGTCGGCGGCGTGCAGGGCCTGCAGGCCTCGCACGAGCATTTCGAGACCGGGCGCCTCGTCGACCGCGACGCCGCCGACGTCGACCGCGTGGACCAGCGCGGCCAGGCGCCCGATGGCGGCGTCGTCGTCGAGGCCGAAGCTGGCGGCGACGACTTCGAACGTCACCTTGCCTGCGACGTGCGTGAACGTCGCGCCGTCGAAGTCGTAGCCCAGCGCCGACTTCGGACACCTCTTCGGATCGGCGAGCCAGGTGAACGTGGGCGACTCGTCGACGAATCGCTGTACCAGCCACGCCGTGGCCAGGCGGTCGATCCAGGGGCGCTTGCGGGTTGCCCATGTCCTGTTCTGGAAGTCCGCGCGGACCAGGCGCGCGATGGGCCGCTGCATCGAGCGCGGCTCGTCCGGCGACAGATGAAGCTCGACTTCGCGGCGCAGCGCGGCGAGGGCGCGGGCGGCCGCCTGGCCGCTCTTGCCCGCGAAGAAATCGCCGGCCTGGATCGTGGCCAGTTGCCGCTCGAGCGCGCGCAGGCGCTTGCGCAGTTCAGCCTCGGTGGCATCCCTGAAGGTGCCTCGGGTCTCCTTGACGTCCTGCACCAGCTCGCCGTAGAGATCCGAGCGGTCGAAGAGGGCGCGAAACGCCTGCTCCTGGGCCGCGTCGCGCGCCTGCACGACCAGCATGTGCGCCTCGGCGCCGCTCTCGGTGATGGTGCGCGCCAGGTTCCAGAGCGACTCCGCGGAGGGCGCGGTCGCCGGCAGCACGTGGACCCCCTCGCGAAGCGTGCCGGCGCCGGTCGCCTTGAGCGCACGCCAGACGCGCACCCGCAGGGCGCTCGGCGAGGTGGGCAACGTCGCGGTCAACACGAGCCATTCCGTCATGAAGCAAATATCTCATCAAGTGATGAATGCTACAAGGATAGCGCGACGCGAGCCTGCGACACTGCCCCACCGATGAGCATTCCTGCCTCTCCCGACCCCTATCGCGTGCTCGTCATCGGCGGCTACGGCTTCTTCGGCCGGCGGCTCGTCGAGCGGCTGTCGCTGCAACCCGGCCTGCACGTCATCGTCGCGGGACGATCCGCCGCGCGCGCGGCGGAATTGGTGGCCAGCCTGCAGGCCACGTCCCGAGCCACGCTGGAGGGCGTGGCGCTCGATGCGTTGTCCGACGAACTGCCTGGCTGCCTCGACCGCCTGCGTGTGCGCGCGGTCGTGCACGCGAGCGGGCCGTTCCAGGGCCAGGACTACCGCGTCGCGCTGGCCTGCACGGCGGCGGGCGTCCACTGCATCGACCTGGCCGACGGCCGCGAGTTCGTCGCCGGCATCGGCGCCGTCGACGTCGCCGCCACCGCCGCGGGCGTCTGCGTGCTGAGCGGCGCGAGCTCGGTGCCGGCGCTGTCGGCCGCGGCGGTCGACGCGATGACGCTCGGCTGGCAACGCGTGGACGCCATCGACATCGGCATCAGCCCTGGCAACCGCACCGAGCGCGGGTTGTCGACGATCCAGGCCGGGCTCAGCTACTGCGGCCGTCCCATCGCGCACGACGACGGCAGCACGCTGACCGGCTGGCTGCGGCTGCGCCTGCACCGCTATGCGAAGCCGGTCGGCTGGCGGCCGCTGTCGCCGTGCGACGTGCCCGACCTCGCGCTGCTGCCGGCGCGCTATCCGGGCCGTCCGGTCGTGCGCTTCGGCGCCGGGCTGGAACTCTTCGCGCTGCACCTGGGCATGAACGCGATGGCGCTGGCGGCGCGGCTGGGCATCGTGCGCGACTGGGGCGTGCACGCCCCCTGGCTCAAGCGGTGGTCGGATCGCTTCGCCTCGCTCGGAACGGATGCGGGCGCGATGCACGTGGCGGTCCGCGGGCTCGACGCGCAGGGCGGCGGCGTCCGGCGCACGTGGACGCTTCTCGCGGTCGCCGGCGACGGTCCGTGGGTGCCGACGCTGGCCGCGGCCGCGCTGGTGCGCAAGCTCGCGTCCGGCGCGCCGCCGGCGACCGGCGCGCGCCCCTGCGTCGGCGAGCTGACGCTGGACGACTTCGCGCGCGAGACCGCGGGCCGACGCATCACCTGGCGCATCGAATGACCGAGCGCTCCTTGTTCGAATCCGTACTGGGCGGACGCTTCGCCGGCCTCGCGCCGGCCTTGCAGCGCTTCCACCGCCTGTCGGGCCGGCATGTGCTCGAGGGCGTCGTCGAGACCGAGCCGCCCGCGACGGCCCTCGGCCGCGCGCTCGCGTGGTGCCTGGGAACCCCGCGCCGCGCCATGACCGGACCGATCCGGTTCGAGCTCGATGCCGCGCCCGCGATCGAGACATGGACGCGATGTTTTCCGGCGCGCACGATGCGCTCGCGCATGGAGCTCGTCGACGGTCGCGTCGTCGAGCGCATGGGGCCCGCGCGCCTGACGTTCGCGCTGGACGAGGTCGACGGCCGGCTGCGCATGCGGCTCGAGCGCATGCGCTTTTGCGGCATACCCTGTCCGGCATGGCTGCGGCCGCGCCTGCTGGCCGAGGAAACGGGCGAGGGCGACCGCCTGCACTTCCACATCGAGGCCGCCGTGCCCGTGATCGGGCGCGTGGTCGGCTACCGCGGCTGGCTGCGCGTGCCGGAGCCGACACCCGCGTGACGGGCACCGATTCCCATGGCCCGAGGGGGTGATGGATGCGTCCGCGTGCAGCGCGAAGGTCCAGGTCTGACAATCGACCCGCCATGCCCGCCCACCAACGCTGCTGAATGTCCGAACCCGACGTCCCGTCCACCCCCGCCGCGCCGCGCGTGCTCGTCCGAGAGCCGCGCCTGGCCCCCGTCATGGGCACCGACGCGCACCTGCCCGCGATCGCGCTCGCGCGCCTGCAGCCCGACGCCTTGCGCGCGCGTTTCGCGCCCACGCTGCGCGGGCTCGCGCAGGGGCCCGGCGACGACGCCGGCGCGCCGGCCTGGACCCCCGAGTTCCCCGGCGACGACCAGCGCCTGTCCGAGCGTCCGATGCGGCGCGCCGCGGTGCTGGTGCCGCTGGTGCGGCGGCCCGAGGGTCTCACGGTGCTGCTCACCAGGCGCACCGACCATCTCAACGACCACGCCGGGCAGATCAGCTTTCCGGGGGGCCGCACCGACCCGGAGGACGTGGACGCGATCGCCACCGCGCTGCGCGAGGCGCGCGAGGAGGTGGGGCTGGTGGCCGACGAGATCGAGGTGATCGGCCTGCTGCCGACCTACACCACGGTCACCGCGTACGAGGTCACGCCGGTGGTCGGACTCCTCGACCCGCCGCGCGCGCTGGCGCTCGATCCGTTCGAGGTCGCCGAGGTGTTCGAGGTGCCGCTGGCCTTCCTGATGGATCCGGCCAACCATCGCCGCCACGCGGTCGAAGTCCAGGGCCTGGCCCGCGGCTTCCTGTCGATGCCCTGGGGCGCGGACGCCAGCGGCGAACCGTATTTCGTGTGGGGCGCCACGGCGGCGATGCTGCGCAACCTGTACGGCTTCCTGGCGCACTGAGGCGAGCAGGGACGCCCGGTGCCGGCGGGCCCGTGCGGGCGGCCTGCCGTCGCGCTGCGGCTATCATTGAGCGCAATGAGTTTCATCGCCGTCCTTCTCGCCTTGCTGCTCGAGCAGATCAAGCCGCTGCCGCGCAACAACGTCGTGCACTATTCGCTCGCGTCGTGGGTGGGCTGGACGGGGCGCAATTTCGACGCGGGCAAGCCGCAGCACGCCAAGATCGTGTGGCTGGTCACCGTCATCGCGCCGGCGCTCGCGGCTGCGCTGGTCTACATCGGCATCGCGCACTACAACGCGATCGCCGCGCTCGCCTTCGACGTCGCGATCCTGTACCTCACGCTGGGCTTTCGCCAGTTCAGCCACTACTTCACCGACATCCGCACGGCGCTGGAAAGCGGCGACGAGCCCGAGGCGCGCCGCCTGCTCGCCGAATGGCGCCACCTCGACGCTTCGGAGCTGCCCCGCACCGAGTTGCTGCGCCACATGATCGAGCACTCGCTGCTCGCCGCGCATCGCCACGTGTTCGGCGTGTTCTTCAGCTTCGTCGTGTTCTCGGCCGTGGGTCTCGGCCCCGCCGGCGCGGTGCTTTACCGCATGGCCGAATTCGCGTCGCGCTACTGGGCGTTTCGCAGCAAGTCGCTGGACACGCCGATCAACGAGAACCTGATGGCGCTGTCTCAGCGCCTGTTCAGCCTGATCGACCACGTGCCGGCGCGACTGACGGCGTTCGGCTTCGCCGTGGTGGGCAACTTCCAGGACGCGATCGACGGCTGGAAGCGCGACGCCGGCCTGTGGAAGCACGCCAACGAGGGCATCATCCTGGCCGCCGCGGCCGGCGCGGTCGGCGTGCAACTGGGCGGCGGCACGGCACCGGGTGTCACGCCCGACCGCTCCAAGACCTTCAGCAGCGGCGAGGGCGCGGCCGCGTTCGCGTCCGAAGGCAGCACGACGCAAGGCATGCCGCCGCAGCTGGGCCACCTGGGCATCGTCGTCGGCCTGGTGTGGCGCTCGGTGGTGTTGTGGATGCTGCTGGTGGCGCTGCTCAAGCTGGCCAATCTGCTGTCTTGAGATTGCCGCAGTGGCCGATCGACGTGCAGGGCGGCGTCGTGGCGTTGCGGGCATCGCGGTCGTGACGTGTCAAGCCCGCTGAAGGGCGGGCGGCGGGATGGCGAGGGCGCCGATACTGCCGCCATGACGCCGACGCTCTCCTCCTTCGTGTTCATGGCCTTCACGGCCGCCTACCTGACGATCCGTGGCGTGTTCATCCGCCGTGCACGCCGCCAGCAGAAGATTGACAAGGGCGGCACGCGCGACCGCCTGCTGATCGCGTTGGTCGGCCTCGGCCAGGTCGTGCTGCCGCTGCTGTTCGTGTGGACGCCCGCGCTCGGCTTGGCCGACCGCGCCCAGCCGTTCGCTTGTCTCCCACTGGGAATCGTCGCGATGGCGGCGGGCCTGTGGCTGTTCTGGCGTTCGCACGTCGATCTCGGCGACAACTGGTCGGTGACGCTGGAGATCGATGCGAAGCACCAGCTCGTGACGCGTGGCGTCTATCGCCTTGTGCGCCATCCGATGTACACCTCGTTCTTCGTCTCGGGCCTGGGCCAGGCGCTGCTGCTGGCCAACTGGATCGCCGGCCCGGCGGCACTGGCGGCAGTCGCCGTGCTCGTGTGGGTACGGCTGCCCAACGAGGAGGCGATGATGGTGGAGGCGTTCGGGGACGAGTACCGCGACTACATGCGGCGCACGGGTGGCATCGTGCCGCGGCTCGGGTAGTTCTCGCAAGGCACTGAGGATCCTCGCCGGCGCGGCGGACCACCCGGTGACGTGCGCCCTTCGATCATCGCGTCGACGACGTCAATGCCGCGACGCGGCCCGCTCGAGCTCGTCCATCAGCTCTTCGTAGATGCGCTCGCGCGAGGGCGAGATGTCGCCGCGGGCGATGGCGGCGCGCACGCCGCACGAGGGTTCGTGGCGGTGGGTGCAGTTGGCGAACTTGCAGTCGCCCAGGTACATGCCGTAGTCCAGCATCAGCGAGCCGAGTTCGGCCGACTTGATGTGGTGGATGCCGAACTCCTGGAAGCCGGGCGAGTCGATCAGCGCGCTCCTGCGGTCGTCGTCCAGCCAGTACCAGGTGGTGGTGGTGGTGGTGTGCTTGCCGGACTTCAGCGCCTTGGAGATCTCGCCCACCTGCGCGTCGGCGTGCGGCACCAGCAGGTTGACCAGCGTGCTCTTGCCCATGCCGCTGGGGCCCAGCACCAGGGTGGTCTTGCCCTCCAGCAGCGGATCGAACAACGCCTTCGTGCCCGCGGGATCGGTCTTGACGGCCACCTCCAGCACCTCGTAGCCCATCTTGCGGTACGGCGCCAGGCGCTCGCGCGCGGCGGCCGCCTCGGGCAGGTCGATCTTGTTGAGGACGATCTTGACGGCGATGCGGCCGTCCTCGGCCGCGATCAGCGCGCGCGTGAGCTGCGATTCGCTGTAGGGCGGGTCGGTGGCCACCATGATCAACAGCAGGTCGATGTTGGCGGCGAAATTCTTGCTGCGCCATTCGTCCTGGCGCTTGAGCAGGCTGGTTCGGGGCTCGAACGACTCGATCACGGCCTCGTCGCCGGACACCTGCCAGCGCACGCGGTCGCCCACGATCACCTCGCTCTTCTTGCCGCGGCCATGCGCGAGCATGCGCGTGCCGTCGGCCGTCTCGATGACGGAATGGCGGCCGTGCACGCCGACCACGCGTGCCAGGGCGAGCTGGGACGGGGCCGGGCCGCCGCGCGACGATGCGGCGTTCATGACGCGACCCTCCGCCTGGCGGCTGCGGTGGGACCGACTTCGGAGGGAACGCCTGCTGGCGGCCGGGCGGCGCTCAAGCAGCTGCTCCGGCGAGATTCGCGTCGGCGAGGCCCAGCGCCGCGATGCGCGCCGACGCAGGCGGGTGCGAGTAGTAGAAGCCGACGTAGACCGGGTCGGGCGTCAGCGTGGAGGCGTTGTCCTCGTAGAGCTTGAGCAGCGCGCGTACCAGGTCGGGAGCGCTGGCGTTGGCGCGCGCGTACGCGTCGGCCTGGAACTCGTCGCGGCGCGACAGGCTGGCGAAGATCGGCGAGACGAAGAACATGAACGGCGGCAGGCCCATCATGAACAGCAGCAGCGCCAGCGCGTTGTTGCTGGAGAGGGGATTGGGCGCGACGCCCAGGCCCACGTAGAAGCCCCACTGCGTGGCGAGCCAGCCCAGCAGCGCGAAGCCCGCGAGGCTGAACGCCAGCATCAGCACCATGCGCTTGGCGATGTGCCGGTGGGCGAAATGACCCAGCTCGTGGGCGAGCACGGCCTCCACCTCGTCGCCGGTGAGGCGCTGCAGCAGCGTGTCGAAGAAGACGACCCGCTTGCCGGCGCCGAAGCCGGTGAAGTAGGCGTTGGCGTGGGCGGACCGGCGGCTGCCGTCCATCACGTAGAAGCCCTTGGCGCGGAAACCGCAGCGCTGCATCAGCGATTGCACGCGCGTGACCAGCGCGTCGTCGGCGAGCGGCTCGAACTTGTTGAACAGCGGCGCGATGAGCGTCGGGTAGATCACCATGGCCAGCAGCTGGAACGCGGTGAGCGCGCCCCAGGCCCAGACCCACCACAGCGCGCCCGTGGCCTGCATGATCCACAGCACGAGCGCGAGCAGGGGGCCGCCAATGGCGATGCCCAGCAACGTCGACTTGACCAGGTCGGAGACGTACAGCGCGAGCGTGGTCTTGTTGAAGCCGAAGCGCTGCTCGAGGCGGAAGGTGCTGTAGAGCTCGAACGGCAGGTCCAGCAGCGCGCCGACGACGACGAACGCGCCGATGAGCAGCAGTTGGTACGCCATCGTGCCCCAATGAGGCTCGACGATTGCCCCCATCCAGCGGTTGAGCGCGTCGAGCCCGCCCAGCAGCGTCCAGCCGATGAGCACGGCGCTGCCGAACGCGTCGCTGACGATGCCCAGGCGCAGCTTGGCCAGCGTGTAGTCGGCGGCCTTCTGGTGCGCTTCCAGCGGCACGGTGCCGGCGAACGCGGCCGGCACGGCGGCCCGGTGCGCGGCGACATGGCGCATCTGGCGCGTGGCCAGCCAGAACTTGACGAGCAGGGAAGCGAGGATGGCGCAGGAAAAGGCCAGGGACAGGACGGCAGGATTCATGGGATCAAGTGTAGGTGCTCGGGGTGCGGTTGCCGGGGCGCGGGGGCGCCGCTTATCCCCAGAAAAGACGCCGCCGGGCGTCATGACGTGGGGTCGGCCTCGGCGAAACGCAAGCGGACATGGTTGACAGCTTGTTACGGACAAGCGCCGGCGCAACGCCGCCGCAGGCGCTGCGCGGACTACCATTCCTCGAGGCGGGTGATGGCGTGATGGAGAAACGACCGTGAGCAATCAGGATCTGGACGGCAAGGTGCCGGCCGACGGGGCGTTCGACGCGCCGGCGGCGCCCGCGGGCACGCCCGAATCCCTGGAACAGCAGTTGGCCAAGGAGCGCGACGCGCGCGTGCTGATGCGCGACCGCCTGCGCCATACCGAGGCGCTGGCGGCCGAGTCGCACGCGCTGCGCGCGCGCATGGCGCAGGAGCTCGAGCGCGTCACGGCCGATCGCGACCGCCTGCGCACGGCGGCGACCAACGCGCCCGGTGCCGGCACGTCCGGCGCCGCCACGCCCCCGTCGACCACGGCCGCCGAGCCGCAGTTCACGCCGCGCATGATGCCGCCGCCCGAGCGCGACTGGTCGTTGCGGCCGCCGGCGCCTCCCGCGCGCAAGGGCCCGTGGCGCGCGCTGGCGATGCTGGGCGGCCTCGCGGCGGGCGTCGCGGCGCTGGCCTGGATCACCGGCAGCCTGCCCGGCGAATCCGGAACCGACGTGGCGGCCGCGTCCGCGGCGACGGCGTCGCACCCGCCGTCGATCCCGGCCGCGACCGCGGCGCGG
>FTJN01098692.1_pt1 | contig 12464 bp, 12 predicted proteins | sample 1658361 | NCBI WGS metagenome assembly FTJN01 (sample SAMEA3914819, study PRJEB12502) | metagenome | biome: forest; material: soil | place: Canada | collected 2010-06-26 | depth 0.3 m | reverse complement strand
CGTCGCCGCGATCCGCGCCGGCCAGCTGGGCATTCCCACGGTGCTGATCGAAGGCGAGAGCCTGGGCGGCACCTGCCTGAACGTCGGCTGCATCCCGTCGAAGGCCATCATCCACGCGGCCACGGCCTTCGAGGAGGCCACGCATTGGGCCGGCGACTCGAAGATCGGCATCAAGGTGGCGAACCCGACGATCGACCTCGCCAAGACGATGAAGTGGAAGGACGGCATCGTGGGCAAGCTCACGGGCGGCGTGGGCGCCTTGCTGAAGAAGAACGGTGTCCAGGTCATCAAGGGCTGGGCCACGCTGGTCGACGGCAAGACCGTCAACGTGACGCCCGCCGGCGCGCCCTCGCCGACGATCCGCGTCACCTGCGAGCACCTGCTGCTGGCGGCCGGCTCGGACGCGGTCGAACTGCCGATGATGAAGTTCGGCGGCCGCGTGATCTCGTCGACCGACGCGCTCGCGCTGACCGAAGTGCCGAAGACGCTGGCCGTCGTCGGCGCCGGCTACATCGGTCTCGAGCTGGGCATGGCCTACCGCAAGCTGGGCGCGGAAGTCTTCGTCGTCGAGGCGCAGGATCGCATCCTGCCGGCCTACGACGAGGAGCTCACCAAGCCCGTGCTCGCCGCGATCAACAAGGCCGGCATCAAGCTGCATCTCGGGCACGCGGTGCACGGCTTGAATGACCTCGGCGATGCGCTGCACGTGAAGAACGCGGCGGGCGAATCGGTGCACCTGCCGGCCGACAAGATCCTCGTGGCCGTCGGCCGCAAGCCGCACGCGAGCGGCTGGGGGCTGGAGTCGCTGATGCTGGACATGAACGGCCGTGCCGTGAAGGTGGACGGCCAGTGCCGCACGTCGATGCGCAACGTGTGGGCCATCGGCGACCTCACCGGCGAGCCGATGCTGGCCCACCGCGCGATGGCGCAGGGCGAGATGGTGGCCGAGATCATCTCGGGCAAGAACCGCCACTTCAGCCCCGCCGCGATCCCCGCGGTGTGCTTCACCGACCCGGAGATCGTCGTCGTCGGCCTCAACGCGACCGAAGCGGCGGCCGCCGGCCACGAGGTCATCACGGCGATGTTCCCGTTCGCGGCGAACGGCCGCGCGATGACGCTCGAATCCACCGACGGCTTCGTGCGCGTGGTCGCGCGCAAGGACAACCACCTGATCCTCGGCTGGCAGGCCGTCGGCAAGGGCGTGTCCGAGCTCGCGGCCGCGTTCTCGCAGTCCATCGAGATGGGCGCGCTGCTGGAGGACGTGGGGCACACGATCCATGCGCATCCGACGCTCGGTGAAGCGGTGCAGGAAGCGGCGTTGCGGGCGCTGGGGCACGCGTTGCATATCTGAGCGGCGATGCGCCAGGCAGAAAGGGCCGCACGTGTGCGGCCCTTCTTGCATCCTGGCCGGCTGCGTCATCGTCGCGTCGCCGAAGGCCACGAGAATGCCTGCGTGAGCCCGTCCCCGCGTCCGCGCCGTCGCCAGCCTCCTGCATGATCGAGTCCTTGCAGGGCCGCCTGGTCTTCGGCCGGACCACGCGCATCCGATCCTTGGCGCCGGGTCCGCACGCCGGCACCTATCGAACGACGGCGCATCGGCTCCAGCGCCCGGACGGCGCCGTCCTCGAAGGCTGGTCGGCTTCGCCGATCGCCGGCCCGATCGAAGGCACGCTGCTGTACTTCGGCGGGCGCAACGAGAACGTCGCATGGGTCGCCGGCATGGCGTCCTTCAATCCAGGCTGGGCGATCCACGCCTTCAACTATCGCGGCTTCGGCGCGTCCACCGGGCGGGCGTCCGAGCGGCGTGCGAAGTCCGACGCCCGCGCCATCCACGACGCCGTCGCGGCGGGTGCGGCGTCGGCCGACCTGGCCATCGTCGGCCGCAGCCTCGGCACGGCGGTCGCGCTCGCCCTCGCGCGCGAGACGCGTCCCGCGCGACTGGTGCTGATGTCGCCGTTCGAGAGCGTGCCGGACGTCCTCCGCACGCGGCCCTTCGGACGCGCGCTCACGGGTCTCGTCACGCAGCGCTTCGCGTGTGCCGACCTGGCGGCCGCCCATGACGGTGCGACGCTGGTGCTGCTGGCCGGCAGCGACACGTCGATCCCGCACGACTGCAGCCGGGCCCTGTGCGCACGCCTGCCGTGCGCGCCCACCGTCCACGTCGTGGGCGGCACGACGCACCAGTCGCTGCCGCGCTCCGCGGGCGCGCAGGCGGAGATCGCCCGCTTCCTGGCAGCAGGGCGTTGAGGCCGGGACACGCGGATCACGGGTCCGATTCCGGCCAGCCGGCGACGGCTCGCGCCGCAACACTGAAGTCCTCCTTCCCCCGGCCTCCAGGACTCCCATGCACGTCACCAGCGAACCCGCGATCCTCTACTTCGGCACGCCCGTCGTCCTCGTCAGCACCCTCAACGAGGACGGCAGCGCCAATCTCGCGCCGATGTCCTCGGCGTTCTGGCTGGGCTGGCGCTGCGTGCTGGGCCTGTCCGCGGCCTCGCAGACGGCGCGCAACCTGCAACGCGAGCGGCAGTGCGTGCTGAACCTGCCTTCTGAGCGGCAGGTGGCGCACGTGGACCGGCTGGCGCTGACCACCGGCGCCGACCCGGTGCCGTCGGCCAAGGCGGCGCGCGGCTATCGACACGTGCGCGACAAGTTCGCCGCCGCCGGGCTGACCGCGGACGGCTCGCAGGCGGTGCGCGCGCCGCGCGTGCGCGAATGCCCCGTGCAGCTCGAGGCCCGCCTCGAGGCCGTGCACGGCATCGCGGACGACGACGACCTGCTGCGCGGACGGCTGCTGAGCTTCGAGGTGCGCATCGTGCGGGTGCACCTGGACACGACGATCCTGATGGCGGGCCATCCGGACCGCGTGGATCCGGATCGCTGGCGCCCGCTGGTCATGAGCTTCCAGAAGTTCTACGGCCTGGGCTCGAACCAGTTGCATGCCTCGGCGCTCTCGAGCATTCCGGAGGCGATGTACCGCAGTCCCGACGTGGACCGCGCCCGCCTGGCGGTCGCGGGCTGACGCGTGCGCCGAGCGCATGCAGAATGCGCCCATGAACGATCTCGCCACCGTGGCCCGCTGGTTGTCCGACGCCAAGGCGATCGTCACCTTCAGCGGCGCCGGCCTGTCCAAGGCGTCGGGCATCCCGACCTACCGCGACTCGGGCGGCCTCTGGAAGCAGGACGGCAACCTGAAGTTCTCGTCGGCGGAGGCGTTCGCGGACGATCCCGAGGGCTTCCGGGCGTTCTGGGCCCGGCGCTGCGCGGACATGGCCCGTGCAGAACCCAATGCGGCCCATCGGGCGTTCGTCGAACTGGAGGGCCTGCGCCCCGACGTGCAGCACATCACGCAGAACGTCGACGGCCTGCTGGGACGCGCGGGCTGCGCCGTCGTCCACGAACTGCATGGCAGCCTGGCGCGCTGGCGCTGCGACGCCTGCGGCACGCGCGATCTCTCGCCGCTGGCACCGTGCCCGGCCTGCGGCGCGCCGACGCGGCCCGACGTCGTGATGTTCGGCGAGATGCTGCCCGAGGCCACGTTCGCCGCGGCGGAACTCGCCGCCAAGCGCAGTCAGGTGTGCCTGGTCGTCGGCACCACCGGCATCGTCCAGCCCGCCGCGGGACTCGTCGCGAAGGCCGCGAACCGCGGCTCGCGCGTGGTCGTGGTCAACGTCGAGGCGAGCGAACTCGACGCGCTCGCCGACGCGACCCTGCGGGGCCCGGCGGAGCAGCTCGTGCCGGCGCTGGTGGCGGCCCTGCGACGGTGAGGCACCCGCTCATTTCCCGTCGACCTTCATCCCCAGGTCTTCGTAGAACGCATCCGGCTTCATGGGCCGGCCGAGGAAGCGCGTGACCAGCACGTCCGGCTCGACGCTGCGCGCCGGCGCGAGGATCTCGTTGCGATAGCGCAGGCCCACCGCCGGGTTCTGCAGCCCGTCCTTCTGGAAGGCGGTGAACATGTCCATCGCGTACACCTTGGCCCACGGATACGCGTAGAGCGTGCCTTCGTAGCCGCCCATGAAGTGGCCGATGCTCGCCTGGCGGAAGGTGCCCGGGACGAAGTCGTCGACCGTCCAGGCGGCCTTGCCCTCGCGCCAGATCGCGTTCGTGTCCACCGGCGGCGTCGCGGTGTGGAAGCGCTGGTCGGCCAGCGAGTAGAAGATGATGCCGCCGACCTCGCCCCACGCCTCGTTGAAGTGGCGCGCGGCGTTCATCTTGTCGATCAGCGCATCGGGCAAGGGCTCGCCCGCGGCGTTGGCCGAGATGCGCTTGAGGATCGCACGATCCCAGACGAAGTTCTCGAGCATCTGCGAGGGCGCCTCGACGAAGTCGAGCCGGAAGCCGGAGTTCAGCGTCTCGTAGGGCGAATCGGCGCACAGGTCGGCGACGTTGTGCCCGAACTCGTGGAAGAACGTGAGCACGTCCTGGTGCGACAGCAGCGAAGGCTTGCCCGGCGCGGGCACCGGCCAGTTGCCGACGATGGTGTTGACGGCCGGGCGCACCGTGCCGTCGGCCAGCGTGCGGCGCGCCGTGGGGCCGAAGTTCGCGAAGTGACCGTACTTGCCGGGGCGCGGGTAGAGGTCGAGGTAGAACACGCCGCGGTCGGCACCGGTGGCGGTGTCGGTGACGCGGTAGCCCACCACGTCGGGATGCCAGGCCGGCAGGTCGTCGGCCTTCGTGAAGGTCAGGCCCAGCATCTCGCTGTAGATGGCGAACACGGCGTCCATGGTGTGCTGCGCCGGGAAGTACTGGCGCACCGTCTCGGGGTCGAGGTCGAACTGCTGCTTCTTCGCGATGGCGCCGTAGTACGCGCGATCCCACTCCTCGAGGCGCGACCCCTTCAGCGCGGACAGCCGGGCGCGCTGTTCGCGCGCCAGCGGCTTCAGCGCCGTGTCGATGCGCACGAGGAAGTCCTCGACGCGCTGCGGCGTTCCGGCCATGCGGTCGGCCAGCGTGTAGGCGCTCCAGTTGGGGTAGCCGAGCAGCTTGGCCGCCTCGTCGCGCAGCGCGAGCGCCTTCTCCAGCAGCGCCACGTTCGCGTCGCCCCCACGCCGGTTGAGCGCGAGGTAGAACGCCTTGCGCGCCTCCTCCGACTTCGCGTTCGACAGGAACTGTTCGGACGTGCTCTCGTCCACCGGCACCAGCAGCTTGCCGTCGCCGTCGGTCTTCAGGCCCGCGAGCAGGTCCGGCTTCAGGCCGTCGGCCTGCTCCCGGGTGATCGCGATCGTCGTGGTGTCGGCGGCCAGCGTCGACGAGAACCGGTTCTCCAGGTCGGTGATCTGCTTGGAGATCTCGACGAAGCGCTGGCGCTTGCCGGGCGCCAGGCCGGCGCCCGAGCGCTTCGCGTTGATCAGGTGGAGTTCGAGCAGCTTCTTCTGCGCGGGGCCGCGGGCGGTGCCGCTCTTGCCGGCCGCCGACAGCGCGGCGTACAGATCGGGACGCGCGAAGAGTTCGGCCGTGAAGCCGCTCACGGTGTTGTTGCAACGCTCGGAAGCGTCGCGCACCGCCTTGTCCGGCGACACCTGGAACAGGAAGGTCTGCGCCGCGAGGTCGTCGGTGACGTCGGACAGCACGTCCTCCAACGGTTCGACCACCGTCTTGAACGTGCGCGCCGAGCGCCTGTGCAGCAGCGCGTCGACGCGTTTGCCCGCCGACTCGATCCCGGCCTTGCAGCTCGCGTCGATCTGCGCCGGCGTCAGCGCGAAGGCGATCTTCAGCGGCACGCTGCGCGGGAGGGTGGCGGCTGCGGCCGCCAGCGGGAGCAGCACGAACGACGCGGCGGCCGCGATCGAGCGAATGAGCGGGGGGCGAATCGGCGTCACGGACTTCCTTCGGGCAGAGGGTGACGCGTAGCGTAGCCGCCTTTGGGGCGCCGCAGCGCGCCCGTGTGTCCAGAGAGAACCCTGTGAGGGTTGGCGCGGACCGCCCGCTATTTCAGCAGCGTCAGCAGGCTCGCGGCCGACACCGGTTTGACCAGGTGCGCCGAGAAGCCCTTGGCGCGCGAGCGGCGCACGTCCTCCGGGCCGCCGGAGCCGGTGATCGCGACGATGGGCAGCTCCTCGCAGCCGGGCTGGAAGCGCAGGTGCGCGGCGAGTTCGTAGCCGTCCATCGCCGGCATGCCGATGTCCAGCAGCGCGATGTCGGGCAAGGTGTCCTGCAACGCGGCCAGCGCCGCGGGGCCGTCGTGGGCGACGGTCACCTGGTAGCCCCAGGCGGACAGCAGGTCGCCGAGGGCATCGGCCGCGTCGGCGTTGTCGTCGACGACCAGGATGCTGCGGATCCTCGGGGAGCCGGCGTCGGGGGTGGCCGCCGGTTGCGCGGGACGGTTCTCGTTCTTTTCGTGAAAGGCCGACATATCGTTGTTCGATGGCAGGAGGACGGGTTCGACGCAGGCACAGGCAATCGGAATGCCTGCGCCCCCGCCCCTCGCGTCAGTAGAACCAGACGGCGTCGATGAGCCCGTCCGAGACGCGATACACGGCGACGGCCTCGACCACGCCGCCCTCCAGTCCGGTCACGCGTTCGTGGTCGACGACCGTGTTGCCCGAGACGATGCGCTGCACCACTTGGGCATGGAGATCCGGCAACGTGAACCGGTTGCGCCGATAGTGCTCGGCGAACGCCGCCTTGCCGGACAACAGGGGCTCGGTCGCGGGCGGGACGAACACCCGAATGGCCTCGGAATACTCGGCCACGAACCGTTCCAGGTCGTGCGCGTTGTAGGCCTCGAGTTGACGTTGGACCGGGAGTTCGGGATTCATCGGGCGCTTTCCGCGGGGTCGGGCCCCATGATAGGACGCCGCCGCGCCCGGCGCGCGGGTTCGCGGGCCGGTGCGGTCCGGGCACTACCCGGCCCCCATTTCGTCGCCCTTTCCGGGCCATTGGTCGATTCCGGGGTGCGCGCGCCGCGGCCATCTGCGATCCTTCGTTCCGTCAACCCCTCGTCCAGGACCCCGGCATGTTCCATGACTCCCGCCCTCACCCGACCGTCCACGTGCTGACCGCGCGCGGCCACCGCACCTGGCGTCGCGTGTTCGCGGGCACCGCGCTCATACTGCTGGGCGGCGGCGTCCTGCTCAAGGACCAGGGGCTGATCGCCGGCGCCGACCTGTGGCTGATCGCCCCGGCCCTGATCGCGCTGTCCGGCATCGTGCGACTGGTCGCCATGCCAGGGCTCGTCAGCGTCGCGCGGGCCCTCGCCCGCCTCGCGGTCGCCGCGTACCTCGTCATGGTGATCGAGCACGTCGGCGGCTGGACGTTCGACGCCACGTGGCCCGTGCTGCTGATCGCCGTGGGCGTCGCTCAGCTGGCGCACGCGCTGGTCGGCCGCCGCCGGCGCGAGGAGCCGAACTGGTGAGCCGGGATCCCCTCCATCGCCAGCGCAGCGGGATCGTCTTCGGTGCGTTCATCATCGTCGTCGGCCTGTTCGCGCTGCTGGACAACCTGCACCTGTTCGACGCCCACCGCGTCCAGCCGTTCTGGCCGCTGGTCTTCGTGGCGCTGGGCAGCCTGAAGCTGGTGCAGGCCCGCCGCGGCAGCCACGTGATCTGGGGCGGCGCCCTGGTGGCGCTGGGCGCCGGCATGACGCTGCAGAACCTGGGGCTGATCCATTTCGAGTGGCGCCAGCTGTGGCCGGTCGTCCTGATCCTGGTCGGCCTCAACGTGATCGCGAAGAGCTTCCGCCTGCGGGGCGACGACGCCGCGAGCATGACCCCCGACCCCGGACAGCGCGACGAGCGCCTGGAGCACGGATCGCGCATCGACGCCTCCGCCACGATGAGCGGCATCGTGCTGAAGAACGACTCGCAGGAGTTCACCGGGGGCTCGATCAGCGCCGTGATGGGCTCCGTCGAGATCGACCTGCGCCAGGCCGCGATCGCGACCGAGGCGGTGCTGCACCTGTCCGTCATCATGGGCGGCATCGAGATCAAGGTGCCGCGCGAATGGTCGATCTCGGTGACCGGCTCGCCGATGCTGGGCGGCATCGAGGACAAGACGGTGCCGCCGATGACGCCGGGCAAGCGACTGGTCATCGAGGGCTCGGTGATCATGGGCGGCGTCGAGATCTCCAACTAGCGTGCATCCCATCCTCGCCGACGCGCGAAAGCTCCTCTGGTACGTGCTCGCCTGGCTGCTCGCCGGCGTCGGCATCGCCGCGCTGCTGCGCCTGACCGAGCAGGCCGAGTGGCCCGGCGCGCTGTCGTTCGCGCTGCCGATCTGCCTCGTGTGGGCGTTCGTCGCGCTGTCGTCGTACTACGTGTGCCGCAGCCTGCCCTACTCGCAACGGCGCTGGCCGGTGGCGCTCGGGCTGTTCGGCGGCGCCTCGCTGCTGTCCGCGCTGGCGTGGCTGGGCGTCGGCGAGGCCTGGGACAGCGTGGCCATGCTGGTGGGCCGCGGCAAGCCCTTCGTCGCGATGACCTCGGCCGGCTGGGTGATGTATTTCGCGGCCGGCTTCGTGCTGTACCTGCTGTCGCTGCTGGCGCACGACGTGCTGGTGGCGTTCGAGAGCGTGCAGGCCGCCGCGCGGCGCGAGGCCGAGTCGCGCGTGCTCGCGCGCGACGCCGAGCTGCAGATGCTGCGCACCCAGATCAACCCGCACTTCCTGTTCAACAGCCTCAACTCCATCAGCGCGCTGACCGGGTTCGACCCGGCCGCCGCGCGCGAGATGACGGTGGACCTGGCGCAGTTCTTCCGCCGCACCCTGGCGCTCGCCGAGCGCGAGCGCATCACGCTCGGCGAGGAAGTGGTGCTGTGCGAGCACTTCCTCGCGATCGAGAAGCGCCGCTTCGGCGCCAAGCTCGGCGCCGAGATGCGCGTGAGCCCCGCCGCGGCCGACTGCCTGCTGCCGCCGATGACGCTGCAGCCGCTGCTGGAGAATGCGATCAAGCACGGCATCCGCCAACTGGACGGTGGCGGCACCATCGTCGTGGACGCGCTGGTGCGCGACGGCTGGCTGCACCTGGCCGTCGTCAACCCGGTGGCCCGCGAGGACGTGCCCGCCAGCGGCCACGGCGTCGGCCTGAAGAACATCCGCGAGCGCCTGGCCGTGCTGTACGGCGCGCGCGCGCGCATCGGGTGGCAACGCAGCGAGACGCAGTTCGCCATCGAGATCAACCTGCCGGTCGACAAGGAGCTCGGTACATGACTTCAACCCCCCCGCTTCGCGCCTTGATCGTCGACGACGAGGACCTGGCGCGCCGTCTGGTCCGCGAATACCTGCAGGGGCATGCGGACATCGAGATCGTCGGCGAATGCGAGAACGGCCTCGACGCCGTCAAGCAGATCGGCGCGCTCGCACCCGACCTCGTGTTCCTGGACATCCAGATGCCGCGCCTGACCGGCCTCGAGGTGCTCGAGCTCACCGGCCGGCGCGCCGGCGTGATCTTCACCACGGCCTACGACGAGCACGCGATCAAGGCCTTCGAGCTGCATGCCGTCGACTACCTGCTCAAGCCGTTTTCCAAGGCGCGCTTCGACGACGCCCTCGCGCGCGCCCGCGCGCTGCACGCCCCCGCGCCCGGGACGCCCGCGCAGGCGCCCGCGCTCGACGCGCTGGTCGCGCGCCGGACGGCGCCGCTGGAGCGCATCCTCATCCGCGACCGCGAGCAGGTGCACGTGATCGCCGTGGAGCAGGTGGAGTGCATCGAGGCCCAGGGCGACTACCTGGCGATCCACGCCGACGGCAAGTGCCACCTGAAGCCGCAACGCATCTCGGAGATCGAGGAGCAACTCGACGCCACGCGCTTCCTGCGCGTGCACCGCTCGTTCATCATCAGCCTCGCGCACCTGCAGGCGATCGAGCGTCCGGGGCCCGACCGCCACGCCGCGCGCCTGCGCAGCGGCAAGCGCGTGCCCATCAGCCGCAGTGGCTACGAGAAGCTGCGCACGCTGGTCTGAGGGCCTGACGGGAACATCGATTGCAGGAGACGGCTCCACGCTGCGCGCAGCGTTCCGCCTGGAGTGCCGATGTCCCGTTCCCTGATCCTCACGGCCGTCGTGGCCGCTGTCGCCGCCCTGTCCGCCCCATCCTCCTTCGCCCTCGGGGAGACGCGCGTGGGCCCGGTGGCCTCGCCGCCGGAGACGGTGGGCCCCGACCCGGTCATCAAGCCGGTGGACAAGCACCTGTTTCCCACCGTGCAGGTGGCCGTCGCCAAGGGCTGGCCCGCCGGCGCGAAGCCGGCGGCCGCGCCGGGCATCGGCGTGACGCCGTTCGCCACCGGCCTGAACCACCCGCGCTGGCTCCTGGTGCTGCCCAACGGCGACGTGCTGGTGGCCGAGACGAACGCGCCTCCCAAGCCGGACGACGCCAAGGGCATCAAGGGCAAGGCGATGAAGGCCGTGATGGGCAAGGCCGGCGCGGGTGCGCCAACCGCCAATCGCATCGTCCTGCTGCGCGACGCCGACGGCGACGGCGTCGCCGAGACGAGGACCGTGTTCATCGACGCGCTGAACTCGCCGTTCGGCATGGCGCTGGTCGGCAACGACCTGTACGTGGCCGACAGCGACGAGGTCCTGAAGTTCGCCTACAAGCCCGGCGACACCAGCATCGCCGCGCCGGGCGTGAAGGTGACCGACCTGCCGGCCGGCTCGATCAACCACCACTGGACGAAGAACGTCATCGCCAGCGCGGACGGCAGCAAGCTGTACGCGACCACGGGCTCCAACAGCAACGCCGGCGAGAACGGCCTGCCGGCCGAGGAAGGCCGCGCGGCCATCTACGAGATCGACCGCGCCAGCGGCACCAAGCGCCTGTTCGCCACGGGGCTGCGCAACCCCAACGGCATGGCCTGGGCGCCGGGCGGCGGCAACGTGCTCTGGACGGTGGCCAACGAGCGCGACGAGCTCGGCGACGACCTGGTGCCCGACTACCTGACCTCGGTCAAGGACGGCGCGTTCTACGGCTGGCCGTGGAGCTACTACGGCCAGCACGTGGACGAGCGCGTGAAGCCGCCGCGTCCCGACATGGTCGCCAAGGCGATCCCGCCCGACTACGCGCTCGGCGCCCACGTGGCCGCGCTGGGCCTGGCCGCCGCCGGGCAGACCGCCCTGCCCGCGCCGTTCGCCAACGGCGTGTTCATCGGCGAGCACGGCTCGTGGAACCGCAAGCCGCCGGTGGGCTACAAGGTGGTCTTCGTGCCCTTCGCCAACGGCAGGCCGTCGGGCATGCCGGTGGACGTGCTCACCGGCTTCGTCGACGCCAAGGGCGAGGCGTACGGCCGGCCGGTGGGCGTGGCGATCGACGCCAAGGGCGCGTTGCTGGTGGCCGACGACGTGGGCAACGCCGTGTGGCGTGCGACGGCTGCGCCGCACTGAGGTTTCAGCGCCGCCGCCCTACCACTTGCAACCCTTGCCGGTGACGGCGTCCTTGGCCAGCGGGATCACGGCCAGCAGGCCGGCGCCGGCATAGGCCTCCGAGCACTTGGCGCGGTTGGCCTTCTCGAGATCGGTCTCGAGCTGCGTCTTCTTCTCCGCCGGCGCGGGCAGCGCCGGCACGAGGCCGCTGCGCGTGCGGCCCAGGCTCGGGCCGGAGCCGCCGCCGTGCAGGTCGAGGTTCAGCGGCGCGCTCGCACCGGTGCCCGGCGGCTGCACGGAGCCGTTGCCGCCGGGGCCGCTGCTCGAGCCGTCGAGATTGACCTTGCCCCCGCCGATGTTCGACGGCACCGGGGCACCGGCGGCCCCGCCCTGCTCGGCGGGATTCGGCACGGGGCGCACGGACTGCGTCTGCGGCGCGGTCGACGTGGCGGTCGGCGAGGCGCCCGTCGCCTGCGGTCGCGGTTCGACGGGCGCGGGACGCGGCGGCGGCGCGGCCGCGGGCGCCGGTGCGGGGGTCGGTGACGGCGGCGGTGCGGGGGTCGGCGCCGGTGCGGGTGCCGGGGGCGGAGCGGCTACCGGCGCAGGCGCAGGCGCCGGGCTCGGCGCGGGTGGGGGTGCCGGCGCGGGCTTGGGCGGGGCCACCGGCGTGGGCGTGGGCGTGGGCGTGGGCGTGGGTGCCGGCACGGGCGCTGGTGCAGGGGCTGGCGCGGGCGCCGGGACAGGCACGGGCGCTGGCCGCGCGACCGGCACCGGGAGCGGCGTGAACGTCGGCCTGGCCAAGGGCACGGCCGTCGGCTGCGGCGGCGCCAGCGGCGTGGGCTGCGGCGTGGGCGCGGGAGCGGGGATGGGCGCGGGAACCGGTACAGGGGCCGGGGCCGGCTCCGGCGCAGGCTTGACCACCGGCACCGGCAGCGGCGCGAACGTCGGTTTGGGCAACGGCACTGCGGTCGGCAACGGCGCGCTCAGCGGCACCGGCTTCGGCGCGGGCGCGGGCGCCGGCGGCGGTGGCGGGGCCGGCGCGGGCGGCGGCGGCGTCACCGGCACGGCCAGCGGCGCGAACACGGGCTTGGGCAGCGCGACGGGCGACGGCAACGGCGCAGCGACCGGGGCCGGGAGCGGCTCGGGTGCGGGGATCGGCGGGGGGGGGGGGG
>FTJN01000837.1_pt3 | contig 12503 bp, 12 predicted proteins | sample 1658361 | NCBI WGS metagenome assembly FTJN01 (sample SAMEA3914819, study PRJEB12502) | metagenome | biome: forest; material: soil | place: Canada | collected 2010-06-26 | depth 0.3 m | reverse complement strand
GTGCGGATCCGCACCACCTGCTCCCGACAGGTCGGAAGATGTGGTGCGGCAGGATCTCGACGCTCAGACCGCGGCTTCGTCCGTCTCACCGGTGCGGATCCGCACCACCTGCTCCCGACAGGTCGGAAGATGTGGTGCGGCAGGATCTCGACGCTCAGACCGCGGCTTCGTCCGTCTCACCGGTGCGGATCCGCACCACCTGCTCCACCGCCGTGACGAAGATCTTCCCGTCGCCGATCTTGCCGGTCTTGGCGGCCTTGACGATGGCCTCGATGGAGCGCTCGACGTCCGAGTCCTTGACGACCACCTCGACCTTGACCTTGGGCAGGAAATCGACCACGTATTCGGCGCCGCGGTACAGCTCCGTGTGGCCCTTCTGCCGGCCGAAGCCCTTGACCTCGGTGACCGTCAGGCCGGACACGCCGACCTCGCCGAGCGCCTCGCGCACTTCCTCGAGCTTGAACGGCTTGATGATGGCGGTGATCTGTTTCATGGCGGACTCCGGAGTTGAGGCATGGACATTGTGAAAATCGGATGAATCGATTTAAGCACGGAAGCGCGATGTGATGGGGTAGCGCCAGTCACGTCCGAAGCCCCGGTGCGTGATGCGGATGCCCACCGGCGACTGCCGGCGCTTGTACTCGTTGATCTTGATGAGGCGCGTGACGCGCTCCACATCGGTGCGTGCGAAGCCCGCGGCGACGATGTCGTCGATCGACGTGTCCTCTTCCATGTAGGCCGCGAGGATGGCGTCGAGCACCTCGTAGGGCGGCAGGCTGTCCTGGTCGGTCTGGTCCGGCCGCAGCTCGGCCGACGGCGGCCGGGTGATGATGCGCTCGGGAATGACCGGGCCGACGCTGCCGTCGGCGCGCCGCGTCGGCTGGCGGTTCTTCCACTCCGCGAGGCGGTAGACCAGCGTCTTGGCGACGTCCTTGATCACCGCGAACCCTCCGGCCATGTCGCCGTAGAGCGTGCAGTAGCCCGTGGCCATCTCGCTCTTGTTGCCGGTGGTCAGCACGATCGCGCCGGTCTTGTTCGACAGCGCCATCAGCAAGGTGCCGCGCACGCGGGCCTGGATGTTCTCCTCCGTCGTGTCCTCGGCCAGGCCGGCGAACTGGCCGGCCAGGGCGCCGCGGAACGCGTCGAACATCGGGGCGATGGCGATCTCGTCGTAGCGCACGCCGACGCGCCCGGCCATGTCGCGCGCGTCGATCCACGAGATGTCGGCGGTGTAGGGCGACTGCATCATCACGGTGCGCACCCGTTCGGGGCCCAGCGCGTCGACGGCGATCGCCAGCACCAGCGCCGAGTCGATGCCGCCCGAAAGTCCGATGATCACGCTCGGGAATCCGTTCTTGACGATGTAGTCGCGCACGCCGGTGACGAGCGCGGCCCAGGCCTGGCCCTCCGTTTCCGGCAGCGGCACGATGGCGCTGCCGGCCGCCGGCACCGGCGCCACGCCGCGCGCGACGTCCACGACCAGCGTGGCCGACTCGAACAGCGGTGCCCGCGCCACGACCTCGCCCTGGGCGTCGAGCGCGAACGAGCCGCCGTCGAACACCACCTCGTCCTGCCCGCCCGTCATGTGCGCGAACAGCAGCGGCAGCCCGTTGGCGCGCGCGCGCTGCGCCATGCGGGCCTCGCGCTCGGCCGGCTTGCCGAGGTGGAACGGCGACGCGTTGAGCGCGCACAGCACGTCGGCGCCGGCCGCCTTGGCGAGCCGCGCGGGCTCGTCGAACCACGCGTCCTCGCAGATCAGCACGCCGAACTTCACGCCGCCGGCCTCGAACACCACCGGCGCCAGGCCCGCGTCGCGCCCCGAGACGAAGTAGCGGCGTTCGTCGAAGACCTGGTAGTTGGGCAGCTCGCGCTTGCAATAAGTGGCCGTGACGAGGCCCCCTGCCAGCACCGAGGCCGCATTGAACACGCGCGGCACGCTGACGGACTTCGACCTAAGATCGTCCTCGTGACCGCCCCGCGCCTGCCTGCCCGCCCCGCCATCCCACGGATGCCCGACGACCAGATGGAGGCCGTCGCAGTCGGCCAGCGCGCGCGCGAGCGCCTCGAGCGCGGCGGCGTTGGCGCGCATGAACGCGGGGCGCAGCAGCAGGTCTTCGGGCGGATAGCCGCACAGGGCCAGTTCGGGCGCGAGCGCCACGCGGGCGCCCTGCTGCCAGGCCGCGCGGGCGGCGTCGGCGATCAAACGCGCATTGCCGTCGAGGTCTCCCACGGTCGGGTTGATCTGCAGCAGTGCGACCCGCACGGAATCTGGCTCGGACATGGACTGGAAGCGCGTTGACTGAAAACGATTATGTCATCGAGGTGCACGACGGCGTGGGGGCCGTCGACGCCGGCGAGTGGGACGCGCTGCTGCTCGCGCAGGCCCATCCGACGCCCTTCATGCGCCACGCCTACCTGCACGCGCTGGAGGCGTCGGACAGCGTCGGCGGCGACACCGGCTGGCAGCCCGTCACGCTGACGGTTCGGCTGCGCGGCGGCGGCGCGCTGGTGGCCGCCGCCGCCGCGTACCTGAAGATGCACTCCTACGGCGAATACGTCTTCGACTGGGCCTGGGCCGACGCCTACCGCCGATACGGGGTGCCGTACTACCCGAAGCTGCTCGTGGCGGTGCCCTTCACGCCGGTGCCGGGCTCGCGCCTGCTCGCGCGGGACGCGCCCACGCGCGCGCTCCTGCTGCGCGCGCTCGGCGCGCTGGCGCGCGAGACGCAATGCTCGTCCGTCCACCTGCTGTTCGGCGACGAAGCCGACTACGACGCCGCGCGCGCGGCCGGCTGGATGATGCGCCAGGGCGTGCAGTTCCACTGGCACAACCGGCACGACGCGGCGCCGCCGGACGACGCGGCGGCCGCGCCCATCGTCCTGGCGTACACCGGTTTCGCCGACTTCCTCGCCGGCCTGCAACGCGACAAGCGCAAGAAGATCGCCCAGGAGCGCCGCCGCGTCGGCGAGGCGGGCGTGACGTTCGAGACGCTCGAAGGCGCGCGGCTGACCCAGGCCGACTGGGACTTCTTCCACGCCTGCTACCGCAACACCTACGCCGAGCACCACTCGACGCCCTACCTCACGCGCGACTTCTTCACCCGCATGCGGCAGGCGATGCCGGCGCACTGGGTGATGTTCGTCGCGTCGCGCGGCGGCCGCCGGGTCGCCTGCTCGCTGATCGCGGTCGACCATGCCACGGGCGCCGCGTTCGGCCGCTACTGGGGCGCGCTGGAGTCGATTCCCTACGTCCATTTCGAGGCCTGCTACTACCAGCCGCTGCAGTGGTGCATCGAGCACCGCTTCCGCCGCTTCGAGGGCGGCGCCCAGGGCGAGCACAAGATGGCGCGCGGCCTGATGCCCGCGCGCACGCAGTCCGCCCACTGGATCGCCGAGCCCGAGTTCGCCCGCGCGATCGGCGCGCACCTGAAGCAGGAGAGCGGCGCGATCGACGAGTACCTCGACGAGCTGGACGACCGTTCGCCGTTCAAGACGCGCCAGGCATGAAAAAGCCCTCGCGGGGAGGGCTTGTCGGAAGTCGCGGAGGCGGCGAGTTCAGCCGCCGGCCTTCTTCGCCAGCTCGGCCTCGTAGGCCTTCAGGCCGTTGGTGATTTCCGCTCGTGCGGACTCGGGGCCTTCCCAGCCCTTGACCTTGACCCACTTGTTCGGCTCCAGGTCCTTGTAGTGCTCGAAGAAGTGCTGGATCGCCTTCAGGCGCATCTGGTTGATGTCCTCGGGCTTCTGCCAGTGGTCGTAGATCGGCAGGATCTTGGTCGTGGGCACGGCGAGCAGCTTGGCGTCGCCACCGGCCTCGTCGTCCATCATCAGCACGCCGATGGCGCGGCAGGTGACCACCACGCCCGGCGTCAGCGGGAACGGGGTGATGACCAGCACGTCCACCGGGTCGCCGTCGTCGGCCAGCGTGCGCGGCACGTAGCCGTAGTTGCACGGGTAGTGCATGGCCGTGGTCATGAAGCGGTCGACGAACAGCGCGCCGCTTTCCTTGTCCACTTCGTACTTGATCGGATCCGCGTTCATCGGGATCTCGATGATGACGTTGAATTCCTGGGGCGCCTTGGCGCCGGGAGACACTTGATGCAGGCTCATGGGGGGCTCGGTGGTTCGAAGTTCGCGGGATTACCCGCATTCTACGGGTTGGCCCGCGCGTCGCCGTCTGGCCCCCCCCAGGACCGCCGCGTTGCGGTCGCGCTCACCCGAAGGAAAACACCGTGTCGAATCGAGGGGACGCGCCGCTAGGATCGTCCCGCGACCTCGCTGGAACTGATTGAGAAGAATGCCGAACTGCACGTGAGGCGCATCCGAACCACTACCGGGAAGGAGACAACTCTTGATGTCAACGAACTTGGCGCTTGAAATCGCGCTCGCCTGCGGCCTCGTGGCCGTGCTCTACGGGTTCATCCAGCGCGCCTGGATCCTGAAGCAGGATGCCGGCAACGCCCGCATGCAGGAGATCGCGGCCGCCATCCAGCAAGGGGCTGCGGCCTACCTCTCGCGTCAATATCGAACCATCGCCATCGTGGGCGTGGTCCTGGCGATCCTGATCTTCATCTTCATCGGCGACACCGCCTCGCAACGCATGCTCACCGCCGGCGGCTTCGTGCTGGGCGCGGTGCTGTCAGGCGCCTGCGGCTTCATCGGCATGAACGTCTCGGTGCGCGCCAACGTGCGCACGGCGCAAGCGGCCACCAAGGGCATCGGCCCGGCGCTCGACGTGGCCTTCAAGGGCGGCGCGATCACCGGCATGCTGGTGGTGGGCCTGGGCCTGCTGGGCGTCGGCCTGTTCCTGTGGTTCCTGCTGCACAGCGACCCGACGCTCACGGCGGCCACGCTCAAGCCGCTGCTCGGCTTCGCGTTCGGCTCGTCGCTGATCTCCATCTTCGCGCGCCTGGGCGGCGGCATCTTCACCAAGGGCGCCGACGTCGGCGCCGACCTGGTGGGCAAGGTCGAGGCGGGCATCCCCGAGGACGACCCGCGCAACCCGGCCGTGATCGCGGACAACGTGGGCGACAACGTCGGCGACTGCGCCGGCATGGCGGCCGACCTGTTCGAGACCTACGCCGTCACCCTCATCGCCACGATGACGCTGGGCGTGCTCGTGCTGGGCGGCAACGCACTGAACGCGGTGGTCTATCCGCTGCTGATGGGCGGCGTCTCGATCATCGCGTCCATCATCGGCTGCGCCTTCGTCAAGGCCTCGCCGGGCATGAAGAACGTCATGCCCGCGCTCTACAAGGGCCTGGCGGTCGCGGGCATCCTGTCGCTGATCGCGTTCTACTTCGTCACCAAGGCCGTGATGCCGGACGACGTGCTCGCCGGCGGTAACTCCGTCATGCGCCTGTTCGGCGCCTGCACGGTGGGCCTCGTGCTCACCGGCGCGATGGTGTGGGTCACCGAGTACTACACCGGCACGCAGTACGGCCCGGTGCAGCACATCGCCAAGGCCTCGACCACCGGCCACGGCACCAACATCATCGCGGGCCTGGGCGTGTCGATGAAGTCCACCGCGTATCCCGTGCTGCTCGTGTGCATCGCGATCTGGGTCGCGTTCACGCTCGCCGGCCTGTACGGCATCGCCGTCGCGGCCACGTCCATGCTGAGCATGGCCGGCATCGTGGTGGCGCTCGACGCCTACGGCCCGATCACCGACAACGCCGGCGGCATCGCCGAGATGTCGGAACTGCCCCAGAGCGTGCGCGACGTCACCGACCCGCTGGACGCCGTCGGCAACACGACCAAGGCCGTCACCAAGGGCTACGCGATCGGCTCCGCCGGCCTCGCGGCGCTGGTGCTGTTCGCCGACTACACGCACGGCCTCGAAGGCCGCGGCATGCACGTCACCTTCGACCTGTCGGACCATCGCGTCATCGTCGGCCTGTTCATCGGCGGCATGATCCCGTACCTGTTCGGCGCGATGGCGATGGAAGCGGTCGGCCGCGCCGCCGGCGCCGTGGTGGAGGAAGTGCGCCGCCAGTTCCGCGACATCAAGGGCATCATGGACGGCAGCGGCAAGCCCGAGTACGGCAAGGCCGTCGACATGCTGACCACGGCCGCGATCAAGGAAATGGTCGTTCCGTCGCTGCTGCCGGTCGTCGTGCCCGTGCTCGTGGGCCTGCTGCTCGGGCCGGCCGCGCTCGGCGGCATGCTGATGGGCACCATCGTCACCGGCCTGTTCGTTGCGATCTCGATGTGCACGGGCGGCGGCGCCTGGGACAACGCCAAGAAGTACATCGAGGACGGCCACTTCGGCGGCAAGGGCAGCGAGGCCCACAAGGCCGCGGTCACCGGCGACACCGTCGGCGACCCGTACAAGGACACCGCCGGCCCGGCCGTGAACCCGCTGATCAAGATCATCAACATCGTCGCGCTGCTGATCGTACCGCTGCTGCCGATCGGCGCGGCCACGTCGGCGGTCACCGAACCGGCCGCGGTGGTGGCCCCGGCCGCCTCCGACGCCGCCTCGGCGATGCCCCCGACGCCCATCGCGTCGCCGCTGCCCTCGATGGACGGCGTCAGCGCCTCGTCACCGTCGGCCGCCATGCCGGCGTCGGCCGCTTCGCAGTAGGCGCCCAGCTCTCGCGCGTCCCCGGCGCGCGAAGCACGAAGGCCGCCCTCGGGCGGCCTTTTCTCTTGTTCGCCGATTTGCGGACGCGCGCCGAGGCACACCGAGGGGTCTGGCACCGGCCTGGATCGCGCCAGGCCGTGATCGCAGCCACGAAGCCGAACGCGATCCTGGACGGTGCCTGACCCCGAGCGGTGCCGCAACGCTCAATGGCCACGTCGTGTGCGACACGCTGCGATGCCAGACACTTCCGAGTGGGCGATCGCTAGCCCAAGACTTCGGGGTTCAACGCCGTCGGTGGCCTGCCCGCATCCGGGCCCGCGCCCAACGCCGCCAGCAGGTTGTCGACCGCCAGGTTGGCCATCGCGCGCCGCGTGGGCACGCTCGCGCTCGCGATGTGCGGCGTCAGGACGACGTTGCGCAGCGCCAGCAGCGCCGGGTCGACCTTGGGCTCGCCCTCGAACACGTCCAGCCCGGCGGCCGCGATCGTGCCCGCGGCCAGCGCCGCGGCCAGCGCGGTGTCGTCGACGATCCCGCCGCGCGCGATGTTGGTCAGCGTCGCCGTCGGTTTCATGAGCTTGAGCTGCTCGGCTCCGATCAGGTGGTGCGTCTCGGCGCTGTAGGGCGTGACGATGACGAGGTGGTCGACGCTGCGCAGCAGGTCCGGCAGCGTCATCCACGTGGCGCCCAGCGACGCCTCGACGTCGGGCGCCAGGTGGCTGCGGTTGTGGTACGCCACCTTCATGTCGAAGCCGCCGTGGCCGCGCCGGGCGATCGCCTGGCCGATGCGGCCCATGCCCAGCACGCCCAGCGTCGCGCCGTGCACGTCGCCGCCGGCGAACATGTCGTAGCCCCAGTGCGTCCACTTTCCTTCGCGCAGGTAGCGTTCGCCCTCGGAGATGCGGCGGGCGGTGGCCATCATCAGGGCGAAGCCGAAGTCGGCGGTGGTCTCGGTGAGCACGCCCGGCGCGTTGGTGACGACCACGCCGCGCGCGGTGCAGGCCGCGACGTCGATGTTGTTGTAGCCGACGGCCATCGTGCACACGGCCTTCAGCGCCGGACAGGCGTCCAGCAGCACGGCGTCGATCTTCTCGCTGCCGGTGATGAAGACGCCCGCGCAGCCCTGCAGCGCGGCGATGAGTCCGGGTTGCGACAACGGCGCGTCGCCCTCGTGCGTGCGCACGTCGAAGTCGGCGCGCAGGCGGTCGACGATGTCGCCGAAGACGCGGCGGGCGATGAAGACGGCGGGCTTAGCCATGTGAAACCTCCGTCCTTCGGACTGCGGTGTGACCGACTTTGGAGAGAACGCCTGCGGGCGACCGGGCGGCGCTCATGAGTGGAACTTCGCGAATTCGTCGACGCCGGCACGTGCCGTGGTCAGTCGGTTGGCGACGGCGCCGGGGTCGGCGTGGCCCAGCGCCATGCCACAGACGACCATCTCGTGGTCCCCGAGATCGAGCTGCTGCTTGATCACGCGATGGAACTGCGTGAAGGCCGCCTGCGGGCACGTGTCGAGGCCGCGGCCGCGCGCGGCCACCATGATGTTTTCCAGGAACATGCCGTAGTCGAGCCAGCTGCCCTTGGCCATGATGCGGTCGATCGTGAAGATCAGGCCGACCGGCGCGTCGAAGAACACGTAGTTGCGCCCGTGCTGGGCGTGCATCTTGTCCTTGTCGGTCTTGCCGATCTCCAGCAGCCCGTACAGGTCCCAGCCGATCTTGCGGCGGCGGTCGATGTAGGGCGACACCCATTCGCGCGGATAGTAGTCGTACTCCTCCGCGTGCTGCGCGCGCTCGGCCGGATCGTTGTACGCCGCCAGGATGGCGTCGCTGAGGCGCCTGCGCGCGTCGCCCGTCAGCACGTGCACCTTCCAGGGCTGCGTGTTGGTGCCCGAGGGCGCGCGCGACGCCACGTCGAGGATCTCGCGAATCGTCGCCTCGGGGATCGGCGTCGGCAGGAAGGCGCGCACCGAGCGGCGCGAGGTGATCGCGGCATCGACCGCGTTGCGGGAGGAGTCGCTCATCGAATCACGGTTCCTTGGGTGGCAGGGTTGACGATCCACGACTGCAGCACAGCCTTCAGCTCCTCGGGCAAGGGCACCGGTCGCCGCGTCGCGCGGTCGACGTAGACGTGGACGAAGTGGCCGGCGGCCGCGCTGTCGGGGGAGTCGCCGGCGTAGAGGCCGATCTCGTAGCGCACGCTGGAGCGCCCGAGCTGCGCCACGCGCACGCCGGCGGTGACCGCCTGCGGGAACGCGATGGGCGCGAAGTAGTTGCACTGGGTCTCGACGACGAGGCCGATCACCTCGCCCTGATGGATGTCGAGCACGCCCGCATCCATGAGCAAGCCATTGACCGCGGTGTCGAAGAAGCTGTAATAGACGACGTTGTTGACGTGGCCGTAGACGTCGTTGTCCATCCACCGGGTGGTGATCGGCCGGAATGCAGCGTAGGCGGTCCGCGGCCCGGGGCCGCGGTGGGACGGTTCGTTGACACTCATCGGGCCATTGTGTGCGAGCCGGCTCACACCGCGCTGGCGTGCGACCATTCCCCCTGGGCGCGCTCGGCGATGCGCAGCGTCTGCAGATGCACGTCGACCGTGGTGTCGACCACGTGGCCGTAGCCGCCGGCCATCAGCACGACGGCCGGAATGCGGCGCTCGGCCAGCGCCCGCAGCACGATCTCGTCGCGCGCCGCCAGGCCGGCCGTGGTCAGCTTGAGGCGCCCCAGGCGGTCGCCCTCGTGCGGATCGGCGCCGGCCACGTAGAAGACCAGGCCCGGCGGTCGCGCGGCCAGGCGGCGCCAGACCTCGTCCAGCGCCGGTCGCAGCGCCGCCAGGTAGACCTCGTCGGTGCAGCCGTCCGGCAGGCCGACATCCAGGTCGCCGGGCACCTTGCGGAACGGGAAGTTGCGTTCGCCGTGCATCGAGAACGTGAACACCGTGTCGTCGTCCGCGAAGATCGCCGCCGTGCCGTTGCCCTGGTGGACGTCGAGGTCGATCACCGCCACCTGCAGGCTCTTGCGACAGCGCCGGTGCCACTCGGCCTGCATCAGGCGCGCGGCCACGGCCACGTCGTTGAACACGCAATAGCCGGAGCCCTGCGTGGCGTTGGCGTGGTGCGTGCCGCCGCCCAGGCTGGCGCTGACGCCGCCCGCCGGGCCGTCGGACTCGCCGCCGAACAGCGCGACGCGCGCCGCGGCGATCGTCGCCCCGACCGACCGGACGGCGCGCGCGGCCAGCGCGGGCGTCCACTCGAACCCGATCTCGCGCTGGCGCGCGGGGCTCAGCGTGCCATCGAGCACGTCGGAGATGTAGGTCGGATCGTGCGCCAGCGCCAGTTCCCCGTCGCTGGCGGGGCCGGCGATGCGCAACTCGATGCCGCGCGGATCGGCCTCGACGCGGCGGCGCAGCAGCCCGTACTTGCCGATGGGAAACCGATGCCCGGGCGGCAGCGGGAGGACATGAGGGTCGAAGTGGAAAGCAATCACGGCAGGGTGTAAAAACGATGACTTCCTGGAGGGACACCCCTAAACCATGCTGCGGCGCAGCAAATAGCTTGCAAAAGGCTGGCAGCGCCCTATACTTGGTTCCATGTTGCACTGCAGCAAACGATTTGCGGCAAGCGGCAACCCTGCTTTCAACCCAGAAACCTCAGGAGATTCCACCATGCTGACCGCAGAACAAATCGTCGCCGCCCAGAAGGCCAACCTCGAAACGCTGTTCGACCTGACCAACAAGGCCTTCGAAGGCGTCGAGAAGCTCGTCGAGCTGAACCTGCAAGTCGCCAAGGCGTCGCTGGGCGAAGTGCAAGCCACGGCCTCCGCCAGCCTCGGCGTCAAGGATGCCCAGGAACTGCTGGCCCTGCAAGCCGGCCTGCTGCAACCCGCCGCCGAGAAGGCCGCCGCCTACGGTCGCCACCTGTACGACATCGCCGCGTCCACCAACGCCGAAGTGACCAAGGTCGCCGAAGCGCAGGTCGCCGCCGCCCAGGCCAAGTTCAACGGCGCCGTCGACAGCGCGGTCAAGAACGCCCCGGCCGGCACCGAGTCCGCCGCCGCCCTGGTGAAGTCGGCCATCGCCGCCGCCACCAACGCGATGGAAAGCGTGCAGAAGGCCACCAAGCAGGCCGCCGACGTCGCCGAAGCCAACTTCCAGACGCTGACCAACACGGCCGTCAAGGCCACGCAGACCACGGCGAAGGCCGCCAAGAAGACCGCCGCCTGATCTTCAGGTCGCAACGACGGTGCCGCTTGCGGCGCCGTCCATGAAAAACCCGGCCTCGGCCGGTTTTTTTTTTTGCCTGCGGGTGTTACTTGCTGCAAGGCGGAAGCGTCGGGCAAGCATGATGGATTCGATAGGCAGGAAGTTCCCGGCGTGCATGGTTCGATTTGCGGTCCTGCTAGCCTTGCACCTGCATCGCTAAACCTGCCATGACGAATGCAACCGCCATCCGCTGCCTTTCCCTCGACAGCCCTCGTTGGGACGACCTGCGACACGCCTACGGTGACGCGTCGGACATTCCCGACCTCCTGCGGCAGCTCGACTCCCTGCCGCCCTCGGAGGGCGACGCGGAACCCTGGTTCTCGCTCTGGAGTGCGTTGGCTCATCAAAATGACGTGTACTCAGCCTCTTTCGCGGCGGTACCACATGTCGTGCGCGCGCTCGCAACGTCGCCTTGGTCTGCCGGCTCCACCTACTTTCAATTTCCTGCCATCGTCGAGGCCTGGCGGCAGGCGAAGGGCGTAGAGATACCGGAAGACCTGCAGCCGGACTACTTCGCAGCCCTGGCTGCGCTGCCCCGTCTAGTCGCGGCAGCCGCCGAGCGCTCCTGGGACGGCGAGTTTCTGGCATGCGCACTATCGGCCATAGCTGCGGCCAAGGGCTTTGGCAACGTCGCGGAAGCTGCGATTGAGCTGACACCCGACGGAGCCGACGAGTTCCTCGAGTGGTTCTTCTCGCGTTAACCCAGTAGCGCCCGAGTTTCGTAACCGAAACTTCTTGCCCCACGCCAACCCCGCCGGCCATAGTGACGCCGTGCGCAGCAGGTTCCGCGAGCACGTTCAGCACCGCGATCAGCCGCCACGTCGGCCAGCCTCCCGCGCGTCACGCGCGCGGGCACTGAATCAACGCGTCGCCGCGTCGAAGTCGGTCCCGCGGCTCACCTGCTCCCACGCTGCCATGTCCGCCAACAGGGCCTGGGCATGTGCGCGTACCGCGTCCACGGAATCACCGCCCAATTGCAGGCGCAGCGGCGTACTCGACGCGGCGAGCGCGCGTTCGATCGCCGCGGCCGCCTTGCGCGGATCGCCGGCCTGCGTGGCGTGCATCGTGTGCGCGAACTCGCGCGTGGGACCGACGACGGGCGTGTAGGCCTCGATCACGGGCATGTGGCGCATGCCGGCGCCGGCGAGCTGCGTGCGGAACTGGCCGGGCTCGACGACCAGCACCTTCACGCCGAACGGCGCCACCTCCTGGGCCAGGGCCTCGGACGCGCCTTCCAGCGCGAACTTCGAGGCCGAGTAGGCGCTGAAGCCGGCGAACGACAGCTGGCCGCCGAGGCTGGAGATGTTGACGATCGCGCCGCCGCGCTGCGCCCGCAGCACGGGCAGCGCGGCGCGCATCACGGCCATCGCGCCGAAGAAGTTGGTGTCCATGATCGCGCGCAGCTCGGCGTCGGGCGTCTCCTCGAGCGCGCCGACCACGCCGTAGCCCGCGTTGTTGATCACGACGTCGACGCGGCCGAAACGCGCGACCGCCGCGCCGATCGCACGCTCGGCGGTGCCCGCGGCGACCACGTCGAGTTCGAGCGCCATCACGCGATCCGGCGCCTGCGCGACGAGGTCGGCCAGGGCGTCGACCCGGCGCGCCGTCGCGACCACGTTGTGGCCTTGCGCGATCGCGTGCTCGGCGAAGGCGCGGCCGA
>FTJN01000102.1_pt3 | contig 12538 bp, 8 predicted proteins | sample 1658361 | NCBI WGS metagenome assembly FTJN01 (sample SAMEA3914819, study PRJEB12502) | metagenome | biome: forest; material: soil | place: Canada | collected 2010-06-26 | depth 0.3 m | reverse complement strand
CGGCGGCTACCTCTGAAACCGAGCCGGTTCATGAGGAGAACCGATACCCTTCGGGCATTTTACGTTGATAATGAACGCTTTACAAAACGCGTCATGAGGAGCGGAGGCGAGCCTAACAATTCGTTTTACCGAGAGGGTAACCCGAGCCGGAGTCGAAGGACCCAGCCCCGTTCGCCATAAGATCGCCTCGGCGGGGAAGTTACCTCTGGGAAAAGATAAATTTCAAGGCTCGCCTCCGCTCAGGATGACGAGTTTTTTGGTTATGCCTCCCGTGTCCGACGGATACAATTGGACCGCTACACAGGAGCGTGAGCCCGACCTTTCTGCACGATCTCCAGGCTCCTCCGCGCGCATTCGCGGATCGAGATCGGATGGTAGCCAATGATCTCCGAGTAGAGCGTGTCATGCAGCGGCGCCTTCCATTTCTCCGGAATGCTTTTCATCCCGTGCATCGCCCCAAAGATCGATCCCACCGTGGCTCCGTTGCAATCGGTATCCCAGCCGCCCATCACCGCGATGGTGATCGCCTTTTCGAAATCCCCGGCCCCGAGCAGGAGGGCTGCCACGACGAGTGCTGCATTGTTGTTGGTATGGACAGGGTGGTAGTGCCCGAAAAGCTGATACAGCCGGTTCAGCACTACCTCAAAGGCTTCACCTTTGCAGCCATGTTCACGGCAAACCTCAAGAGTCTGCCGGATGTCCGCGTGAAGCCTTGAGGTCTCCGGAATTTCCGCAAGCCCCGCTTCCACCACCTCAAACGGATCGTCCATGACAAAGGCCACCGCAATCATCGCCGCCACGAACATCTCGCCGTAGATGCCGTTTTTGATGTGGCTCATCCGCGCATCCCGCCAGGCCAGTTCAGCCGCGAGCTCGGGATTCCCGGGAGCCGCATAGCCCCAGGAATCGGCTCGGATCTGAGCGCCGATCCATTCCCGATAAGGATTCTGATGAGTGGCCACCCAAACCCAGTCGACTTCGGGATCCTGGTTGTAGCGCACATGGAATCGGAGAATGAAATTGCGATAGGCCTGGGTTTCCGCCGTGCAGACCTGACCGTAGTAGAGCGAGTTCATCCAGGAAGCCATGACGTCTCCGGTGGTGAAAGACAGACCTTTGGTCAGCAGCGTCTTCTGGTTGATCACGGTGTAACGGATGTCATCGTCAGACTCCATGAAGGAGATGCGCTCGCGGGTCGAGAGCGGACATTGCGTCGGGCCTGTCTGTTCTTGGGAAGGCGATGTTCCCGGAAAATAGTCGCGCAGGGGATACTCTCCAGTCTCCACTCCTTGCAGATAAATCTTGATCCGGTCCTTGCTGGAGAGAGCGCCGTGGCTGCCCATGAACGTCTCCACCGGCTTGCCCAAGGCACAACCGCAGCACCGGCCGATCCAGGCCGCCTCCATGCGGTCCAACAGCACGTCATCGGAAAAATTCACGGGCTGGGATCGGATGCCGGGGCCACGCGCCGTACGAATCCCTTCGAGATCGCTGGGCTCATGAAAGGGAAAATCTGGCCGCATCGGGGCGGCTTGGAGTTTCTCCAAAAGTGTGGCATCGGGCGATTCCTTTCCGGCTGGTTGCAGCAGTGTTTGAATCCATCCGGCATCGCGACCTTCTTCGACCAGTTGTTTCGCTTCGTCCTGGATCATGTCGTGGGAATGGTTCCAGCCGACCAGGTAGGGGATTGAGTTCATAGGCGCATTATGCGATTATCTGTGAGCATGTCTTCGCGACTACGCGCAAATACCGGGCAAAAACGATCATCGGAACCTTACCGCATCGTCTACTGGCCCATTCCTCTGCCGGAAGCCTTTCCCCTCGTATGCCATGGTCTCCATATGCAAGGCGATGAGGTGATTACCTATTTGCACGGGCACAATTGCCTTGAAATCGGCTACTGCCACGAGGGTGCTGGCGTCTTCGTGGTCGGTGGAAAGGTGCTTCCCTTTCAGGCCCGCGCGGTTTCCTTTATCACCCCGGTGGAGTTCCACCTCGCGAGGAGCGTCGAGGGAACGCAGAGCAAGTGGACGTGGCTGTACCTGGATCCCGTCCGGCTCCTATCGATGGCGGAGGGCGATCCTGATTTCTCCGGACTCCGGAATCTTTCGGGAAGATCTTTTGGAAACATCCTGACCCCGGAGCAGGACGCCTTGCTGGGCGATCTGGTGTTGGGAATCATCGAGGAACTGCAGAAGCAGGCCCGTGGTCATCAATCGGCCATCCGGGGCTTGGTGCGCACGCTCCTGGTGCGGATTCAGCGCCAGGCTCCCATCCGGCGAAGAAAAAGCGACCCACCCGTGCACCCGGCCATTCATCGCGTGGCTCCGGCGCTGGAAGACATGGCGGCCCGGTATCCGGACGAAGTGGGTCTGGCCGAATGGGCCCGGAGTTGTCACGTCAGCGTGCCGCATTTCCGGCGCCTGTTTCGGCAGGCTTTGGGAAAAGCGCCCTACCAGTACCTGACGGAACTGCGGGTGAGAATGGCGGCCACGCGGCTTCACGCCACCGATGACAAGATCGTGGTGATCGCGCAGGAGGTCGGTTTTCCGACGCTCTCCAGTTTCAACCGCGCCTTCCGCATGGCCATGAAAATCACACCCCGCCAATGGCGAGCCCGGGCGATGGCGAAAAAACTGGCGTAGCTTGAGGCGGAACAGGAAAGGAAACCTTCAGGTGACTGTCGTCTCAACCGTTTTGGCTGGGGCCGGGGACACCCGTGATTTCCCGGGAGACAACGCGGCCTCATCCACGTTTTGGTGATTGATCACCGCGCCATTGTCGAGAGGGTTGATCCTTTCCGAGCGCAGATGTTTGAAAAGAGCAATCGAATCGGTGATACCACCCCAGGTCAACCATGTGCCGATGGTCAGGGCAAAGAAGACCCCGATGCCAATCGAGGTGAAATAGTAATAATTGGACCAGACCGAAGTGGACCAGAGCTGAAAATAATTCCAAGTCAGAACCACGATGGTGACTCCCAGCCACAACATGCTCCAGCCAAAAAGACCTCCCGCCAGCCACTTGTCGCCCAAGGTGAAATTGTCGTCGTAGCCGATGATTTTGCCCCAAGTGATCCGCCGCTTGGGGAGAGGAGCCGTTTCTTCGCCGACCTTGGCAACCAAGGCTGCATAGGGGCCGCGATGCAGCATGCGGTTCATGTTGAAATCGACCCTGCAGGTCAGCAGTGAGACCGCGACATAAGCCCCCACGGCACAGAACATCACGACAAAGGCGATCTGCGTGTAGTTGTAGCTCGCGATGAATTGGGCGACCTGAATAAGGAAGTCTCCGGGAAAGAGCAGGCGATCAGAAACGGGATTCGAATGGCTGACATATTGTTTGGCCACAATTCCGGTCAGGGACAGCACGCAGCCGGTCAGCAAGCCTGCCCAAGCCCCTGCCGTGGTTCCCTTTTTCCAATAGAGGCCGCCGATGGTGGCGGCGCCGGCTCCCCCCATGAAGACGCTTTGAGTGATGTTCCACCACATCTGCACATAGTCCGCCAGGTCGATCAAGGCACCGAAAAGAAAAGCGAAGAGGGCGACTCCGGCGATGGAGAAACGCAGGAGCCGGATGTGCTGCTCAGGGGTGAGAGCACGCCTGCGAAGAGGAAGAATCACGTCCTGAATGAAGACACCGCCCCAGGAGTGAAGGGCACAGGAATCGCCTCCCAAAATTCCCAAAACCAGAATGGCGCAGAGCGCACCCCGCAAGCCCTCCGGCAGCATGTGGGTAAGCGTCACGGGAACAGTCATTTGTTCCCGGATCTGGGGATCGGCAATCTGGTTTAAGTCCGCCTGAACGGCCGCAGCGCCAACGACATACTGGGGTTGGTGCAGATAGGTCATGGCACAAAGCGCGAGGAGCGCGATCACCGGTCCCTTCCCCATGCCTCGCCAACGGCCCAGCAAACCGCCCATGCGGCCCTCGTGAGCGTTCAGCGGGGCCGATTGGTAGGCGCTCTGGTTTTGCCAGGTCATCGTGCCGTAGGTCCAGATGATCGTGCCCATGATGACGTACCAAACATTGAAGTCTTTCAACCCGCTCGAATCCATGGGGTTGAGCAGCGATTGATGGGGAGGACGATCACTCAGGGTCGCGATAATGTCGGACCACTGGAACATGCTCAACAGGCCAAAGATCAGCACGAGATAGAAGACCTGGGACAGGATACCCTCGATGCAGTTGGTCATCATGATGGTGATGATTCCTCCCGTCGTGGTGATGAGCAGATTGACGAGCAGGAATAATCCCATGAGGGGGATGAACGTCTGCACCGTCATCCCGAACCAATGACATTCGGTGGGCAGCCCAAAGAGGTAGACCATGGCGCGCGCGCCCACGGCGGGGATGATGCCAAAATTGAGCAGGCCGGCGAAGAATGCCAGGAAGCCGGTAAAGAGACGGAATTTTTTGCTGTAGCGGATTTCAAAGAACTGGCCCAGCGTCATGGCCCGGGTTTCGCGATAGCGGTAAACCACAAATCCAGCGATGGCGATAACCAGCGTGATGGGTCCCGAAAGGTTTCCCCACCACCCGAGGGTAAACCCCGAATGGGAAGTCACCTCCCAGGCGGCGACAAACATGACCGCGCCCGCCGTCATTTCGTCCTTGGCGACGGCCAGGAGGTAGCGGCGGGCAACGCGTCCGGCCGACAGGAAATCGGCCACGCTTTTCATGTATTGCTGCGTGTAGAGGCCCACCACCAAAACGACGAGGAGCGAGCCGAAGACGAGGATCCAATCCAGAGGTTTCATGGGTTACGGGTGTAGGATGAAGGGCTGGTTTGCGGGCGGAACTTCCCGGCGTCCACCGGTGGTGGAGTGATTGGATTTGCCCATAGTTGCTCAAGGTAGGAGTTTGTCACCAGAGGGGGCCAGCGGTTAAATGGTTGACCGTCAACCGGCGCGAATGAAATTGCCAGCGTCGTTCTAATCTGGTATTTGACGGTCAAATGATTCGCTCGCCCACCACCCGTCAATTAGCCGTCCTGGCGGGGGTGTCCCGCACCACCGTTTCCCTGGCGTTGCGTAATCATCCGAGCATCCCACCCGCCACCCGGGGAAGGATTCAGCAATTGGCCCAGATCCACGGCTATCGCAGCGATCCACTGCTGGCCACATTGATGACGCGGCTGCGCTCGACGCGGATGAATCGCTCGGTGGAGAAGCTGGCTTATTTGACAAGTTGGAATACGGCGTTGGAATGGCAGAAGTTTTCCAACGAGCGGAATTGGTACGAAGGCACGTGCAGGCGCGCGTCGGCCCTGGGTTACGATATTGAGCACTTTTGGTCGCGCGAACCAGGCATGAAGCAGATCCGCCTGAGCAAGATTCTGTTCACCCGGGGCATCCGCGGGGTCATCATCGCTCCTTTGCTCCGCCCCCGCAGCCATCTCTCCCTGGACTGGCAGCATCTCGCCGTTGCGGCCATCAGCCACACTCTCTATAAACCCGATGTTCACCGGGTTTCTCATTCCCATCATTCGGGAATCATCATGGCGTTGCGCAGTTTGAAGCATCGCGGCTATCGGCGCATTGGCCTGGCCAACCTCATCAATCAGGACGAGCGGGTTGGTCACGGTTGGCTGGCAGCCTATTTACTCAACAGCTACTACATTCCGCCCAGACAGCAAATTCCTCCCTTGATGGTTGCCGATTGGAAAATTCAGGAATTCAAGGAATGGCTGGAGAAATATTCCCCTGAGGTGGTGATCAGCAATACCGACGAGCCTTATCGGCTCTTGCAGCAATTGGGCTATCGCGTGCCGGAAGATATCGGCTACGCCAACCTGGATGTTAATGAAAACAACCCCTTTTCCGGGATCGATCAGATGCATCAGGAAATTGGTGCGGGGGCTGTGGATCTCGTGGCCAGACAACTGCAAAGCAGCGACTTTGGATTACCCAACCGCGCCCAGACCGTGAATATCGATGGCGTTTGGCGAGACGGCGAGACGACGTTGAAGTTCAAATCAGGGGCCATGCCGATGCCGCCAAAAGCGTCTTCCCGTCGGGTGGAGCCCAAGCCCAAAGCTCCAGCGAAAGCGAAGCCGGCGGCGGCAAAGAGCAAGCCCAAGAAGGTGAAGGCTTAAAAGGAAGCTCGGACATCCTCTGGATCAGCCCAATCCATGCGGCTACAGCGTGTTTTGGATCGAGATGAACTCGCGAAAAGCAGATCCATGAGGAGACGCGGAACCGCGCTGCGTATTTTGGGCGAGGATGAACAAGGTTCGATGGCCCGGACAACTTGCTTGTTGTCCGGGTGCGCTCCTGCGCACAAGAAGTAATCGGAACCGCGTGATTTTCGAATGATGCGTGTTTCCTGTGGACTACGGCGACCTTTGCGGAGAGAAGGGTGACGAAGTACAACTTCGCCAACTGGGGACGTTCCCAAGTACAACTTGGGAACGAGGGGAGAGATAGACAGCCGCTTTCTGCCGCCACGGTTCTCGTCCTAACACCGCTATTGTCAACTGAGCTTGCGGCGCTGGCAGAACACCAGGAGAGCCATCCCACCGATCATCATCGCCCACGTGCCGGGCTCGGGAACGGCAACGATCTGCAATTGGATCACCTTGTCCACGTTGTCATCGATGAAGGTGTAGGTAAAGCCAGCCTGCATGTTGGCCACGCTCAGGCTGCCGATGCCGGTTCCGGCCAACGAGCCATAGCTTAACAGGTCGTAGAGTCCTACGGTGCTAAATGCAGTAGTGGTGCCTTCCTGATAGAGGTTGAAGCCGCCGCCGTTGAGCGTCAGGACACCTGATACCGAGGTGAAGTCATTGGCCGTGCCGTTGAATTCATAGTCTTCGAGAGATCCCAGATTCAAGGTCAGGGTTGCCGTGGTCAGCGTCCCGACGCTGTTGCCGGGAGCCAGGTGCGCACCGCTTTGAATGGTCAGGGGGCCGGAGATTATCCCCTTCACGCCTGCCGCATAAATGCCGAGACTGGCCGAGCCGGGAGCCGTCGTGACGCCCGTCGTATTGCCGCCGCTGAGGATGGCACCGGATTGGACATCGACCGCACCGGTGCCCGTCGCCGAACCCGAGGTGTTGTTGACGCTCAAGTTCCCGTTGGCAACCGTCGTCCCACCCGAATAGGTGTTCGCGCCCGTCAAGGTTTGCGTGCCACTCCCGGTCTTGACCAAACTGCCGGTGCCGGAGATCACTCCCGCATAGGCCGCTGGGGAAGTATTGTCTCCACCGGTCGTCAGCGTGGCGCTGCCCAAGGTGACATTGCCGCCTGTGGTGCCCCCTCCCGTCAGCGAACCAATCGTCTGGTTGAAGTTGTTCAAGTCCAGGGCGGTGCTTGCCGCATTAGCCAGCGATACGGCGGAAAGGTTGCCAAACGCCTGGCCGCCCGCCGCTGCACCAGCCTGCAGTTTACCCGCGCTGATTATCGTCGCGCCGGTATAGGTATTCGTGCCGGAAACGACCAGCGTACCTGCACCTGTTTTGGTGAAGCCGAGCCCACTGCCACCGTCACCAATCGCGCCTGACAGCGTCAAGCCTGCCGTGGTCGGATTGAACGTGGCGTTCCCGGTCAGCGTGGTCGTCCCCGCGAACTGCAATGCGTAGGAGTTGGCCCCGGTCACGTTTAAGGTGGACGCACCGATGCTCAAGTTATTGAACTGAAAGGTGCCGCCGGTATTCGCCGTCGCGCGGCTCACGTCGATCGTTGTCGCACCGCCGACCGCGACATTGTTGCCGGTGGTGCCGTCACCCGTGACGATGGTTTGATTGTTGCCGGTGCCGTTGGCCCGCAGTTGAAGCGTACCGGCATTCAGGTTGATCGTGCCGGTTGAAAACGACTGGAGCACATTCGTCGCCGCACTGTTGAGCCCCCGCAGCGTGCCGTTGGTGATCGTGGTGGTGGAGGTGTAGGCGTTGGTGCCGGAGAGAATGAGCAGGGAACCGGTCGAGTTTTCGACGACGGTCGTGACGCTCGATCCGATATTGCCGCTCAATGTGGTGGTACCGGTGCTGCTGCCGGTGTTCTGAATGGCGATGGCGCTTCCGCTCGCACCGATGGAGCCGCTGACATTCACCGCACCTGCGCCGTTCGCCTTTAGTAGGAGATTACTGCCGGCACTGGCGGTGAGGTTGCCGCCGAGGGTTACGCCACCGCCACCGGTGACACCGACCTCAAGATTGGCCGAAGCGCCGATGGTCACGGGAACATTGACGGTCAAATTACCCGATGCCCCGGTATTCGCGATGGCCGAACGGGTAAACCCAAACGGATTGCCCACCGTCGCACCATTGTCATTGAGGATCAGGCCGCCTGTCGCCGTTCCGGTGTTGATCGTCCAAGCCCCGGTGCTGGTTTTGGTCACCTGCCCGATGGTGATCGTCGTTCCTGAGGCGACATCCAGCGCGGTTGCCGCCGCCGCCGCCGTGGCATAGGTGGCGATGTTGCCCGCACCCGAAGCCGGAACGGCCAAGGACCAATTGGTCCCTGTTTGCCATGTGCCGGTGCCACCGCCATTGGTCAACTGGTTGGTGGTTGTCGCCGCTTGGGAGGACTGACCGCAACAGACGAGGAGAGCCGCCACGGCGGTCAGGGACAGGTTGCAATGGTTCATGGATTTCAAGGAGGTAGGGTTGTTTGGTTCTGTAAAAGGCCAGGGAGAAGTGACGCCAGGATTGCTGTTGTTTCGATGCCAACTATCAAGGAGGCCTTGAGAGCTTACGAGTGGATTGTTACTTGACCGTCAAATGCACTTTGACCTGTCTTTGGTAGCCGTCACGCGCCGCCGCGACGGCCTCAAGGCAACGCTGTCCGAACCCTTGCGACCTCAGCTCAAAAACGCGAAGTCCATCCAAGTCTTCTCACGAATCTGCTTTGAGTTTCTGGCCCGAAAATAGGCCGCCAAATTTCATGCTTCGTGGCGCCCCGCTCGACTGGGAATGAAATCTATTCCGTAAATAGACACGCTATTGAGTGCGGGGGGATAAGAATTTGGCCACCCGGACAACAAGCTTGCTTGTTGTCCGGGCCATCGAAACTATGGACTAACTCATCCCAGCGTAATCGATCACCTTCAGCCGCCGTTGCTTCTGGCCCAGCCGGGGCACGCATTCGATGAGCGCGCGGGTGTAGGCGTGCTGGGGGTTGCGGAGGACCTCCGCCGTGGGGCCGGTCTCGACAATGTGGCCCCGGAACATCACCGCGACCCGGTCGGCGAAATCGGCGACGAGGCCGAAGTTATGCGTGATGAGCAGGATGGCCATGCCGCTCGTTTTCTTCAGATCCTTCAGTAGGTCCATGATCTGTTTCTGGATGGTGACATCGAGCGCCGTGGTGGGTTCATCGGCGACCAGAAGCTTCGGCTGGCAGGCGAGCGCCATGGCGATCATGACGCGCTGCTGCATGCCGCCGCTGAGCTGGTGCGGGTAATCATTGAGCCGCTTGGCAGGATCGCGGATGCCGACGAGATCGAGCGCGTGGATGATTTCCTTTTCGACCTCGCGGACCTCGGGCCGATGAAGCTCGATCGCCTCGCGAATCTGGTAGCCGATGGTAAAGACGGGGTTGAGCGAGGAGCCCGGCTCCTGAAAAATGTAGGCGATCTGGTTGCCGCGCAGGGTGCGCAGTTCGGAAGGCGTCATGGCCAGGACGTTGCGGCCCTCGAAGGCGATCTGCCCGGAAACATAGCGCGCCGGTGGCGCGGCGAGCAGACGCGTGAGGGCCAGCGCGGTCACGCTTTTGCCGCTGCCGCTTTCGCCGACCACCGCGAGCGTTTCCCCGGCCGCCATGGAAAAGGAGATGCCGTCGACGGCCTTAACAGGATCGTTCGTCGGGCCGAAGTGGATGCCGAGGTTTTCGACGTTGAGAAGAGGGGGCATGGCAATTTTTGACGGAATTAACGGAATTACGGAATTGGGGAGTCTAACTCAATAGAAACCAAGTTTCTGACACCATCCCGCTTCGGCTTTAAAATTTTCATAAATTCCGTAATTCCGTTAATTCCGTTAAAAGTTCGGCCCCTACTTCACCTTCAGGCGCGGATCCACCGCATCGCGGAGGCCTTCGCCGACGAAGTTGTAGGACATGAGGGTGACCAGAATGGCGAGTCCGGGGAAAAAGGCGAGCCACCAGGCGAAATCGATGTAGCGGCGCGCATCGGAAAGGATCTCGCCCCAGGAAGGCGTCGGGGCCTGCATGCCGAAGCCGAGGAAGCTGAGGCTCGATTCGATTAGGATGGCCGAGGCGACGCCGAAGGTGCCCGCGACCAGAATCGGCCCAAGCGAGTTGGGCAACAGATGCCGCACCACGATGCGAAAATCGCCCGCGCCCAAGGCCTGCGCCGCCTGGGTGAAAGGCTGTGCGCTGAGTCGCAGGAACTCGCCCCGTACCAACCGAGCGACACCGGTCCAACTGGTGAGACCGATGACCGCCATGATGTAGAACATGTTGTTCTTGGATTCCAAGACACTGGTCACCACCAAAATCAGCAGTAGTGGCGGGAAACAATCCAGCACTTCGATAAAACGACAAACCGCAATATCCGTCCATCCCCGATAATATCCAGCGAATCCACCGAACGCGATGCCCACAGTTAAGGCGATGCTTTGGGCAATAAACCCGATGGAGAGGGACGTCCTCGCGCCGTGCAAAATTCGGGAAGCTATATCTCTCCCCGTGGAGTCGGTACCGCACAGGTGCCTAGCCGTTGGCGGCGAAAACGAGTCCGGTGAGGATTCAATGGGGGACCAAGGAATGGGAGCAAGCAGCTTCCATGTGGCGGGACGCTCCCGGTCATTCGTCGGGTCGTTGAAGGGGCGGAAATTGTGCAGCCGACATTCAACCGAGAGCACCGTCAACACCGCCAAGATTGCCACCAACGTGGCGTGCCTGATCTGATAGCTTCCCATCTTCCAAGGGCGGTTTCCATGTATCTTGGTCAGCAGGAAACCGAACCCAGCAAGTGCAACGTAAGCCAAAAACCGCCATTCGATAGGCTCCATGCTCCGCAGCACAGGGAAAGTGGTTTTGCCATCGGCTATCCGGACTAGCGCATGGCTGTTGGCAATGAAGGGTGCAAGGGCAGCGACGATGAAGAGAAAGATAATGATCCCCAGTCCGCAGCGCGCGAAGAGATCAGATTTGAAACGATGCCAGAGGCGCCGGGAGTAGCTTTCTTCCGTGGGAGAGGGCGCGTTCATTTGTAAGTGATGCGGGGATCGACCACGACGTAGAGGATATCGGCCAGGAGGTAACTGAGGAGCGTGACGATCGCCGCAAAGACCGTGATACCCATGATGACCGGCACGTCCTTCGAATCAAACGACTCGAAGAAAAGATGCCCCATTCCCGGGAGAGAAAAGATCGATTCAACAATAATCGCACCGCTGATCAGAACCGGTAACTCCAACGCGAAGATGGTGATGATCGGGATAAGCGCATTCCGAAAAGCGTGCCGCATGATAACCACTCGTTCGGAAAGCCCTTTCGCGCGCGCTGTACGAACAAAGTCCTGCCCCAAGGCATCCAGCATGGAGACGCGGGAAAAACGGGAGATCGAAGCCAGACTGGCATAGGTCAGGCAGACGACAGGCAGTATCATGTGCAGAATGCGGTCCCGAATCCAGGCAGCATTTCCCATCTCTGAGGCATTGATGGAATTAATCCCATACATGGGAAGGAGATCCAGATAGTCTCCCCTGGTGACGAAAAGAATGAGCAACAGGGCGGCGGCAAAGCTGGGGATGGAGTAGAGAACGAATACGACAAAACTGATGGTACGGTCCACCACTTGCCGATGTCGGATGGCTGCAATTACGCCAAGCGGAATGGCAAGGAGATAAGAAAGGAGAAGCGCGGAGCCTCCCAGGGACACAGTCAAGGGAAGTCGCTCTAATATTTTGGAGGTAACGGGGCGGTGATCAATGATGGATTCACCGAGGTCAAAGCATACCGTACGTCCCAGCCACTCGACATAGGCGGTGATGGGGGGCTTGTCCAAACCATAAAGCTTGATCATCTGCTCACGAACCTCGGCAGTCATGGCCTTGGATCCACCTTCCCCGCCGCCGCCACGGGCCAGAGCCGCGTTACCCGCCGTACACCGGATGAGAAGAAACGTCAGCAGGGTGATGCCCAGGAGAGTCGGGACGAGAAGCAGGATGCGTCGGATAAGGTAAGTCGTCATGCCGGGGCGAAGGGGAGACTACCCTACCCGGGCGCAGGGCGACAACCTTCATGAGGGGAGGTTTTTTGAGGTGAGTGTCCGCATGGAGTGGCGGTCTGTGGGTATCTGTCGGACTTATAGAGCAGGATCCAAAAAGCTTTGTCATCCTGAGCGGAGGCGAGCCGTTGAACTCATCTTTTCCCAAAGGTAACTCGAGCCGAAGTCGAAGGACCCGGCTACGCTCTGCGGAAGTGTGGTGGAGGCGTCCAAAATGCTCCTTCGAGCGAGGCCGGTTGCCGCTGGTCGTCCAAGCGAAGAGCGGCAGGCTGGCCATAAGAAAGCATATCCTCTCCGCCGAGGTGATTTTGTAGCAAACGGCGCTGGGTCCTTCGACTCCGGC
>FTJN01929918.1_pt1 | contig 12552 bp, 9 predicted proteins | sample 1658361 | NCBI WGS metagenome assembly FTJN01 (sample SAMEA3914819, study PRJEB12502) | metagenome | biome: forest; material: soil | place: Canada | collected 2010-06-26 | depth 0.3 m | reverse complement strand
ATTCCCAGCGGCCCGACGATATATTGCACCGCATCGCCCCACGGTCTCCGGGGCAGATCGACCTCAGCGGGCACGACGACAATGACCTGCCGGGGCAACCGGGTTTGGCGAAAGAGACCGGCGATGGTTTCGTCCAGAACCTCCGGGCGCCCCTTCGAAACGATCGCCACGCTGATGGCACAGTCGCGCTGGGCCGGAAAGGTCGGGGTGGAATCGTTCATGGGTCGGCGGGCCGCACGGATTTTGTCGAAACGGGCGTGCGAAGCAACATCAAAACGGAAGCCGTCCCCCTCTCGTCATTGGTCAGCTGTAAGGTAAAATGTTGTTGCTTTAAAAGGAGAGATCAAACCTAATGGCAGCGGTCTACGTCAGACGCCTGAATCTTTCTTTGACCATATTCGCCCCGTCGCTCGTCATACCTGATTCCCATGAAATTGCTGTTTGTTTCTCACCGCCGCGATGTATCCGGGGGAGAAATCTGCACGCAACGAATCATTGAGCTGATCCGGGAGCATCCGGTGCTTGTCGTCGCGCCGGAAGGCGGCTTTGCGGAACGTCTGCGCGCGGCCGGTATTGCGGTGGAAATCGAAAACGGGCTGACCCGCATGGCGCGGTCGGAGGATTCCTTTTCCTTTCTCCGCCTCGCCAGCCGGTTTCCGGGCGTGGTCGGTCGCCTGCGCAAGATCATCCAGTCCTTCGATGCCGATCTCGTCATCAGCAACGCCCTGGGCCCCCTCCCATACGTCGGCCCGGCGGCAAAACTCGCGGGCGTGCCGAACATCTGCATCCATTACCATCCGGTTCTGCGTCCGGGCACGTCCGACGCAAAACTGGTCGCGCTGCTCTCCCATTTTTGCGATGGCTTCATCGCCGTCTCCGAGGCCATGAACCGGGGCCTCCAGATGGCGGGCGTTCCGGCCACGCGAATCAAGACCATCTACAATGGCCTCGACGTGAACGACTACGTGCCGAGCCCGACCCGCTCTCATCTCCTTCGCGGCAAATTCGGCTTGGACGACCAGGTGAAACTCATCGGTCTGGTCGCGACCATCAGCGAGGCGAAGGGACACCACGTCGTGATCGAGGCCGCCCGGCTCTTGCGCGACGCGTTCAGAGTCGCCAACCCGTGGCGGGTGGTGTTCGTCGGTGAGGTTTTCGAGAACAGCGCTCTGGGCAATGCCTACCGGACGAGGCTGGAGGAGCAGATTCGCCAAGCCGGGTTGCGGGATCTCGTCCTCTTCGCGGGCAAACACCAGGACATGCGGGAGGTCTACCGCGACCTCGATATCGTCCTGAATACCTCGATCGAGCCGGAGCCCTTGGGCACCACCATTTATGAGGCCATGGCGATGGGCAAGGTGGTCATCGCCAGCAACGAAGGGGGCTCGCCGGAGATCGTCGACGAGGGCCGCGCGGGATTCCTCGTCCCAGCGGACGACAGCCCGGCGTTGGCCGCGTTGCTGGCCCCGATTCTCCGGGAGGAAATCGACCTCGCGCCGGTTCTCAAGGCCGCGCGGACGCGGGTGGAAACTTGCTTCGATATCCGCACGACGGTGACCCAGTATCTGGCCCATTTTGAGGCCTGCACGAAGAAGCGATAGCTGGGCCCTTGTCGATTCATATGATAGCCTTGCCCGTGCGATCACTACTTCTATCCATCTCCTTCGCTCTCATCATGTGTGGCCATGTCTTGGGAAAAATCGAGACGTTGCCGGGAAGCATGGTTCCAGTCGCAAAAGCCGTTAAAGCCGCCGATGCTGTATTTGTCGGATCAGTCGTTAGTGTGGCTTCGATGAATCCTGACGGACCTTCAGCGAACGGAGATTACAAGAGCATCGTCAAAGGCACTCGCTTACTCTCGGGAGCGATGAATGTCGCGAATGCGGGCAACGTCGTCTTTTTTACGCTCCACGACGGTGAAACGCTGCCTCAAATCGGGCATTCCTATATCATTTGTTTTACCGGAAAGGCCCAGAAAGGCGTTTGGGACTATGTGTCTATCAAAATGTTCCCCGCCACAGACATGAATGTCACGGCGATCAAACACCTCCTTCGCAACAAGCCTCGCACTTAGACCATTTGCATTTGCTATTGGGACTAAAGCAGCCCAGCCATCGGAAGATGGCAAAGCCATCACAGCCACAGCAGCCGGGGGTTGAGCGCGCAACGCGCGATACCCCCGGAAAAAACAGGAGCCATCCGATCCTGAAAGGATCGCAGCACATCGACCGCGGAGGAGTATCCCATCCCTTGGCCTGTCTTGGCTGCGATCCCTGCAGGATCGCCCTCCGAATCGGAAAAACCGGGGGTGTCGCTCGTGCCTCGCTAACCCGCGGCTGCTGTAGCTGGGATGGCTTCGCCATCCTTGTGCTCCGAACCTAAGTTTGTTCCCAATAACAACCCGAAATGGTCTTACTACTAAGGCAGCATTTTATGAGTCCCAGATGATGGATCCCGACTAGAGTTCCTAACTACTGGTCAAAATCCCCTGATGGTGGTCCCAACCAAGCCTTTGCGATTTCTCGGTACAGAACAGACCCTGTTAAAGCGCACCCTGCGACCGGTGAGGCGCGGGACAGCGGCGGCTCCCTTGGCCGTTCAGAGTCGCTCTCACGGCGCGCCAACCGCCACTCCGCACGGACTGTGTAAGCCGACCACCAAATAGGGATTGATCACCGCACCGGAGGTGGAGAACGCACTGATGCTGTTCGTGCTGCCATTCGTGACAAAGATCGTATCGCCCGATACTTCGATGTCGTAGGGTTGGCTGAGACCGGTGGCGAGAGTCGTCGCGACGGGCTTTCCGGCCAGGGTGTACTTGCCGATGGTGCCGATGTCATTGTTCAGCACGTAAATGTTGGAGTCGGTCACCGCGAGCCCCGTGGGTCCCCCAAGACCTTTCACAAGCGCGGCGAAAAGCCGGGTACCGGAAAGCGTATATTGGGCGACATAGCCCGGGCCCATGCTGGAGACAAAGAGATTGGTTCCATTCGCGGCGATGCCGAAGGGAGCCCGCAATCCAGAGGAGATCAACGCCACATTGACGGGTTCTCCCGAGGTGGTGTAGGCCGCAACGCTGTCATAGATGCCGGTGGCAACATAAAGGGTGTTGCCGCTGACTGCGAGAGCGCTGGGTCCGTAAATGCCGGTGACGAGGCGCGCATTGACCACATCCCCGGTGGTGGTGTACTTGCCGATGGTGCCGCCATAGTCGACCACGTAGATGAAACCGTCCGCGACAGCTAGACCTTTGGGCCCATTGAGGTCCTTGATCAGGGCCGTGTTGATGGGGTAGCCGGAAGTGGTGTATTCGCCCACCGTTCCGGATGCATAATTGGCCACATAGAGGTGGGGGACATTCTCAACCACGACGATGCGTAGATTGGAACTACCCGTGCCCTGTTTGCTCGTGGCACTCATGACCAGGTTAAAGGTCCCGGTTTGCTTGCATATACCCGAGAGCAGACCATGGCGGGTATTGAATCTCAGCCCAAGAGGAAGAGTTCCTGTGAGAGTAAAGCTCGTGGGCCCGCCCGTGCCGACGATCTGATAAGAGAAGGGCTTGGTGATCACGCCTTCGGCCAGTTTCAAGCTGGTAATAACCGGAGCGGCCGTCACTTCGAATGAGGTCGAAATGGACGTGGCGGCATAATATTTGGCGTCCCCCGCCTGCCGGGCCCGCAGCCGCACGGTGCCAATCCCCGTCAGGGTTAGGGTATTTCCGGAAAGAAGTGCGGGCCCCGAGACCACGTCCACGATCACAGGAAGGCCCGCGCTCGAGGTCGGGAGGAGGATCGGGAACGGTTTCGTGCCAAGGACTTGATCGGGGATGGGTTCGAAGGGGGTAATGCGCTGGCTACCGTAGATAACGTTGACGAAACGCGTGACCGCTTTAGCCGGGGCGTAGGCGGCGTCGCCAGGCTGAACCGCGTTGATATAGATGCGCCCGGGGGCATTCAGCGTGAGTAGATTTCCCGAGATGGTACCCGGACCAGAAGTGACAACAAAGCTGACCGGAAGACCGGAGGACGCGGTGGCGGTCAGGACGAGCGGCGGCTCGCCGTAGCGGTTGAAATAAGTGGGCTTGGAAAAGGAGATGGTCTGGGCGAGCTTAACTGGCGTCGTGACTGCACCGACCGGGAGAAGTGAAATCAGACCAATACAGGCGGCGAGGAGGAAGCGAAGCGGCATTTGCATGAAGAAGAGAAAGGATTTATCAAGGAGTAGCCCCAAGAGGGAAGCGGACGAGGTAGGATTTGAACCCACGGTACCTTTAACAGTACGTTCGATTTCAAGTCGAATGCCTTAAACCACTCAGCCACTCGTCCCGGTTTGAGAGGGACACCCTACCCGTGGCCCGGAGTGGGCTCAATCAAAATCGCTGGGGCTGCGCTGGACTCCCACGCTGATTTCCCGTAGGCTCGCCTCTCCATGAAATCGTCCAAGAAGCCCGCTCCCAAGGCCAAGCCGGCCAAATCCCGTCCCTCCCTGCAACGTCACTGGTCGGGCAAGCTGGTCAACGCCCCCGAGCGCGCCCAGAGCCGCGCCATGCTCCACGCCGTCGGCTTCGAGCGGGAGGACTTCAAGAAATCGCAAGTCGGCATCGCCTCCACCTGGAGCCAGGTCACGCCGTGCAACATCCACATCGACAAGCTGGCCATCGCCGCTGCCGAAGGCGTGAACAAGGCGGGCAGCAAGCCCCTCATCTTCAACACCATCACCATTTCCGACGGCATCTCCATGGGCACCCAGGGAATGAAGTATTCGCTCGTCTCCCGCGAGGTGATCGCCGATTCGATCGAGACCGTGATGGGCTGCGAACTCCTCGACGGCCTCGTGGCCATCGGCGGCTGCGACAAGAACATGCCCGGCTGTCTCATCGCCATCGCGCGCCTGAACCGCCCCTCGGTCTTCGTCTACGGCGGCACCATTCTCCCCGGCTGCTTTAATAAGAAGGATGTCGACATCGTCTCGGTCTTCGAGGCGGTGGGCTCCCATGCGGCGGGCAAGATGTCCGATGCCGATCTCGAAGCGCTCGAGCGTTGCGCCATCCCCGGGCCCGGCTCCTGCGGCGGCATGTACACGGCCAACACCATGGCCTGCGCCATCGAGGCGCTCGGCATGAGCCTGCCGAACAGCTCCGCCCAGAATGCCATCTCCACGGCCAAGAACGAGGATGCCAAGAACGCCGGCGCCGCCGTGCATCGCCTGCTGGAACTCGGCATCCGCCCGCTCGATATCCTGACCAAGAAGGCCTTCGAAAACGCCATCACCGTGGTCATCGCCCTCGGCGGCTCGACCAACGCCGTGCTCCATCTCCTCGCCATCGCCCACGCGGCGGGCGTGAAGCTGGGCCTGGATGATTTCACCCGGATCGGCAAGCGAGTGCCCGTGCTCGCCGATCTCAAGCCGAGCGGCAAATACGTCATGGCAGCGCTGGTCGGCATCGGCGGGCTCACCCCGCTGATGAAGATGCTCCTCGATGAAGGCCTGCTCCATGGCGATTGCCTCACCGTCACCGGCAAGACCGTGGCGGAAAATCTCAAGAGCGTGAAGCCTTACGAAAAGGGCCAGGATATCATCCGCAGCTTCGATAACCCGATCAAGCCGAACAGCCACCTCGTCATCATGTACGGCAACCTCGCCCCGCTCGGCGGCGTGGCCAAGATCTCCGGCAAGGAAGGCGAACGCTTCCAGGGCAAGGCCATCGTGTTCGACTCCGAAGAGGCGACGATGCAGGCCATCCTGGCGGGCAAGATCAAGAAGGGCCACGTGGTGGTCATCCGCTATGAGGGGCCGAAAGGCGGCCCTGGCATGCGCGAAATGCTTTCGCCCACCTCCGCCATCATGGGCCAGGGCCTCGGCAAGGATGTGGCGCTCATCACCGATGGCCGCTTCTCGGGCGGCACCCACGGCTTCGTCGTCGGCCACATCTCGCCCGAGGCGCACCTCGGCGGACCGCTCGCGCTGATCAAGAATGGCGATGGCATCACGATTGACGCCCGCGCCCGCCTGCTGACGCTGGACGTCCCCGCCCGGGAACTGGCCAAGCGCCGCAAGGGTCTCAAAATTCGCAAGCCGGTCTTCCAGCGCGGCGTCCTTGCCAAGTATGCGGATCATGTGAGCCAGGCACATCTCGGGGCGATTACGGATGGGAGCCTGGAGTAAGCGAGCGATGCCGGATGTAAATGGGGTAGCCGTCGACCTCCGGGCGACGGTCCCCAAGACCACGCCTACCGACCGTCGCCCGGAGGTCGACGGCTACCTTCCGAGAATTCAGGGCAAAGGCGGCAATCCATTTGCGATAAACGCATTTTTACCCCACTGGCGACAAATTGATTGCCTTTCAATTTACGTCGTGTACAATGACGCTAAGCATGAGCAAAATGTTTATATCCCACCGACTTTTTCCACTCGCAGCAATGATGGTCGGTCTTGGCGCATCAGCTCTGCAAGCTGTTGCCGGAGATCGATTTGCACTCACCATCGGCGCGCATGATAATTTGATCATCAACGGAGCTGGTCAGGAGCGAGTCGTCGTCACCGTCCCGACGATTTCCCAAACGGTCACTATTGGCTCCACCTCTTTTCAGGTCAGTTTCGGTCGCGACGCCAATGACGTCCTGACTGCCATTATTGCGCCGGATGCCAGCCAGCCGCAGGATCTGCACTTCGATGTCCTCCGGAAGAGCGTCGATTCCACCAAGCAAGCCGTTGTAACGCTGACCTTTCCGTCGTCAGAGCGGGTCATTGTCGATCCCGGTTACACCGGCACCGTTGCGGTGAACTCGAAGAGCGTCAAACATCGTGACGTCGCAGAAACGGCTCCGATTCCTGCGCCTCGGAAGGTTGCAGCTCCCGCCGCGCCCCGCGTGGCTGTTGCCAAACCTGTTCCGGCTCCTGCACCCGCCCCGAAGAAAGTCGTCGCGGTCGAGGCTCCGCCCGCGCCGGTGGTCAAGACTCCCGTGGTGGCCAAAGCTCCCGCTCCCGAACCTGTTTCCAAGTCGGTCGTCGTGGTAAAGACATCCGATCCTAAGGAGTCTGCTTCGCTTCCTGACAAGCCCACCGCGGAAACGCCCGAACCCACTGCCTCCTCCCCGGACGCCAACGTTTCGACCTCCACGCCGATGGCGATCACGCCTCCGCCTCTTCTCGGTTCCTGGGCCGCTCAGCCGGTGGCTGCTTCGGCTCCCCAGCCCCCGGAGAACTCCGAAAAGCTCTACTGGTCTGAGCCCATTACTCCCCCGGAGGGCAGCGGCCCCACGGCGGCTTCCAACGAAATGAAGGTTGTTGAGGTTCAAGGCCCGGTCTCCATCAAGTATTCCAACGGCGACACCAAGAAGGCCAAGGAAGGGATGATCATTCCTTCCGGCGCGACGGTCGTAACCGCAGGTGATTCCTCTGCCGCCGTTTTCATCGGTGGCGTGAACTCGGTTCGTCTTCTCCCCAGCAGCGAAGCGAAGGTGAATCAGAACGTCGATGGCACGGTGCGCCACACGACCGTCAATCTGGTCCAAGGCACGGTGTTCAGCCGGGTCGGTCGCCGCGCGGGTGAAACTCAGGACTATCAAGTCAAGACGCCCGAAGGTGTCGCCGCCGCTCGCGGAACGCAATATTGCTCCTATCGCGGTAAAGGTGCGGATGGCAAGACGCATCACTATACGTTCGTCGCCAGCGGCGTCGTCGAATGCTTCGTGGCAGGCCTCACCTACAAGGTTGTGGCCGGTTCCTCCTCCGACGTCGGCTCGGCGGTCATGCCTCCTTCCAACGACGCCAAGGCGATCCTGCATGCGATCCTCATCCAGCTTCAACCCTTCAACCTCAAGCTGGCGAGTGTCCTCACGCGGCTGCAGAACGGCACGGCAACCGAAAACGACAAGGCTTTCTACCATTCCATTGTGGATGTCTTCTTCGGTGAGGCTCTGCCCACGGTTCTGCGCCAGTACCAAGGTTCTGCCACCGGCCTGCAGAATGTGGTTCCCGCCGCCCGGCGCGCTTTGAATCAGATTCTCGAACCCTTCGGCACGGTTCCATTGACGCCGTTCTAAGGCTGTCGCCGTTCCTTCGAAAGGTGCCCCGGATTTCCGGGGCGCCTTTTTTTGTGTCTTTGGTAATCGTCACGACGGTTCGGACAGCGTGGCCTGGGGACCGTTGCGACGGCGCGCAACGGCTACCTTGCCGAGTTCGGCATCGGCCAACCCACATTACCGACTAAATCGATAGATTTTACTTTTCAATTAATGGTTGTTCTCTAGCGTGATGCTATGGAAGTTGTATCGCCCGTAGCCAATAAAGGCTACAGTCATGCCTCTGTGGAAATCGTGCCCACTCAGCCCCTTCCTATCCCTTCTGTGCCTTCCCGGGTCCGTCGGCGACATATTCTTCCCGGCTTCCATCTCACGCTGGGCTTTGCCGTTTTCTATCTTAGTGGCTTGGTGTTACTTCCGCTCCTCGCTCTGGTGCTTCGAACGGTCACTCCTACGACTGAATATCCCTCCGTCCAGGAAGTCGTTGGCCACGTCTGGAAAGTCGTCACCGACACCCGTTCGCTCGACAGCTACAAGCTGAGCTTCGGTCTCTCCTTCGCCGCCGCGCTTCTGAATGGCGTCTTTGGCTTGATCGCCGCGTGGGCCCTGGTTCGCTACAAATTTCCAGGTCGGAAGATTGTCGATGCCATGGTCGATCTCCCTTTCGCCATGCCGACAGCGGTTGCCGGTCTCGCCCTCAGCCGGGTCTTTTCCACCGATGGCGGTTACATCGGGCAACTCCTCTACCACTGGTTTGGCTGGCAGATCACCTACACGCCGTGGGGTATCCTGGTCGCCATGACGTTTATCGGCTTCCCGTTCGTCGTCCGCACCCTCCAGCCGGTCATCGGCGAACTCTCCATTGAAGTGGAAGAAGCCGCCGCCTGCCTGGGTGCCAACCGCTGGCAGACCTTTCGCCGGATCATTTTTCCCGCCCTCCTCCCGGCTCTCATCACCGGCATCATGCTCGCCTTGGGCCGGGGCGTCGGGGAATACGGCAGCATCGTCTTCATCTCGAACATGATTCCCTACCAAACGGAGATCACCCCCCAACTCATCATCCTCAAGCTCGAGGCGGACAGCGATTACGTCGGCGCAGCGGGCCTGGGTCTCGTCATGCTGCTCATGTCCTTTGTCATCGTGGCCACCGTCAATACCGCTCAATACTTCATCGCCCGGGGCCGGAGGTCCGCATGAAGCGCGCCACCTCCGATAACCGGCTCGTCCGCTATCTCCTCATCGGGATCATGCTGGCGTTCGTCCTCTTCTTCCTCGTCTTCCCCGTCATCGTGATCCTGATCGAAGCCTTGGGCCATGGCCTCAGCTTCTACTTCTCCACGTTGGTCTCCCCCCGCAGCAAAAACGCCATCACGCTGACGCTTCTGGTCGCCCTCGCAGTGGTGCCGCTCAACACCATCTTTGGGATTGCCGCTGCGTGGGCGGTGACGCACTTCAAGTTCAAAGGCAAAGGCCTCCTTATCTCCCTCATCGAGGTCCCCCTCTGGGTCTCGCCCGTCGTGGGCGGTCTCGTCTTCGCGCTGGTCTTCGGCCAAAGAGGTTGGCTCGGGCCCTGGCTCGATTCCTACAACATCAAGATTCTCTTCGCCTACCCGGGCATCGTCCTGGCCACAGCCTTCGTCACCTTCCCCTTCGTGGCGCGCGGGTTGATTCCCCTCATGCAGTCCTTGGGCAGCGCGGAGGAGGAAGCGGCCCTCACCCTCGGTGCCACCGGCTGGCAGCTCTTTTGGCGAGTCACCTTTCCCAAGATCAAGTGGGGCGTCCTCTATGGCGTCATCCTCTGCAACGCCCGCGCCATGGGGGAATTCGGTGCCGTTTCCGTCGTGGCCGGCAGCCTGGACGATAAGATGACCATGCCGCTCCAAATCGAGGCCTTTTACCAGGACCTCAACCAAGGCGTGGCCAAGGCCTTCGCCCTTGCCTCGCTCCTGCTTCTGCTCTCGCTGATTACCCTGATCATCAAGATCGTTCTCGAATCGCGCCGCCTCGCGCCGACCAACACCACCCGCCTTCACTAACCCACCGCCATGAGCATCGCCGTCAGCCGTATCTCCAAACGCTTCGAGACCTTTCCCGCCCTCCGGGACGTCTCCGTGGAAGTGCAAACCGGAGAACTCGTCGCCCTCCTCGGTCCCAGCGGCAGCGGCAAAACCACGCTGCTCCGGATCATCGCCGGGCTGGAAAATCCTGATGAAGGCCAGGTCACCTTCCTCAAGGAAGACGTCACCGCCAAGAGCGCCTACGAGCGCAAGGCCGGATTCGTCTTCCAATCCTACGCCCTCTTCCAGCACATGACCGTCTTCGAGAATATCGCCTTCGGGCTGCGGGTCCTTCCGCGCAAAAAACGCCCGGATGCTGAGGCCATCCAGCGACGGGTAACCGAACTGCTGCAGATGATTCAACTTGAAGGCTACGAGGGCCGGTATGCCTCCCAGCTCTCCGGCGGGCAACGCCAGCGGGTCGCACTCGCGCGTGCCTTGGCCATCGAGCCCCGGGTGCTTCTGCTCGACGAACCTTTCGGTGCCCTTGATGCCAAAGTCCGCAAGGACCTCCGGAAATGGCTCCGCCACTTCCACGACCAGACTCACCTCACCTCCCTTTTCGTGACCCACGACCAAGAAGAAGCCTTCGAATTGGCCGACCGCGTGGTCATCTTCGACAAGGGATCCATCCAGCAGATCGGCACCCCGTCCGAGCTCAGGGAGAACCCGGCCAACGAGTTCGTGCGGGAGTTTCTGGAAATTGGGTAGCACTGAAGCGCCCGGATCCAAGTATGGTCACTTTGATACCGTTCGGATAGACGGTATGATCGCCCCAGCGGTAAACGCAGTTACTTTACCTTAGCCCGGATACTTCATCCTTTTTTTCTCTGGACAGATTTTTGTGGGACGAAGAGTTTACTTTCTGTTTTCTGAGGATTTTTTTCCTTTTTTGAGCGCATGGGGTCGGCGTAAGCGCCCCCTCTCGACACCTCCCCCAACCCCCGTTGTTTTTTTGCGTGCCGGGGACAGCACTGGCCGCGGCTTATGCGCTGCTCAAGCGCTGTCCCACCTGCCGGAAAAGTTCCTGATACGGATAGGCGCTGGAGTAAAGCAGGCGGATGCGCCGGGTGTTGCGCAAAATGACCGTGCCGATCTTCAAGAGCTTGAGCCGGATCGTCCCCACCTGGGCCTGCGCCAGTTCGGTGCCAGTCAAGGCCAGGCGACGGATGGCCTCGACTAAAACATAGGCGCAGGAGGAAAGCATCAGCCGGAACTGGTTGGCCCACCAGCGGTGGCAGCTCGTGCGGTCGGCAAAGAGCCCCAACTGCTGCTCCTTGATCCGGTTTTCCATCTCGCCCCGCGCACAATAAACCTCGTCGTAAAGCGCTTGCGCATCGTCGTCGAGATTCGTCACGATGTACCGGGGATTGGCGCCCAGCGGGGTGTGCTCGGCCTTGGCGACGACCCGCCGTTTTTGGTCGTGCCACGTGCCGGCGGCGTAGTCGAAATCGGTGAAAATCCGCACCTTTTCGCCCGTGCGCCGGCATTCGGCCTCGGCCTGGGCCAGTTGCGGGGCGCCGAGAACTTTGAGCCGGGCGTTTTTCGCCAGGCCGACGACGTAGCCGACCTGGTTTCGATCACACCAGTGGAGAATGTTCTTGCGGCAAAAACCGGAGTCGCCCCGGAAAATAAGCTTCACCCCGGGCCAGGCCTGGCGCAGTCGTTTCGCCAGCAGTTTCAGGATCGGCCCGCTGTGGCGCGAGGCGTCGCGATTGCTGCGGCGCAGGTACGAAACCAACAGTTGGTCGCCGCAAAAAACGTAAAGCGGGAGAAAGCACCAGTCGCCGTAATAACCGTGAAAATGGCGGCCCTCCTGGCTGCCGTGGACGCGGTCGTCGGTCGCATCGAAATCGAGGATCAACTCGGTCGGTGCGGTCGCAAACGAAGCAATGAACGACTCGACGAGGACCTGATGAAAGGCGGCGACGGCGCGGCGGTCGACCCGGTTTTCCAGGCGGCAAAGGGTGGGGCTGGAGGCGAGTTCGTCGTCGCGATTGAGAGCGGTCTGCCAGACGGGATCGCGCCGGAGGGTGTCGTGATCGTTGAGATCCTCGTAACCGAGGGCCAGGCCGTAAATGCGCTGGCGCAACAGATCGAGTTGCCGGTGGACGATGAGATCGGGATGACGCGGATCGGGCAAAACGGCATCGAGCGCGGCGGTAAGGCCGAGCAGCCGGTCGGCCTGGCGCAATAGCAGGACGCCGCCATCGCTGCTGACGTCGCCTCCGGTGAAGCTGGCCTCGATTATGCGGCGATCAAAGCGGGAAAAGTGGAATGAGTCCTGCGTACAATCTGGCATCGGCGTCGGGTCTTTTTGAATGGTTTTTGTTAAGCGTAAGATACTCAACCAAAAGCATTTATAAGGCCAGACGCCGATGCTTTTCATCCAACCTGTGAAATATCCGGGCTAGGTACGCCCTGCGGATGTATGGCAGAGGCGTCGAAAATGATCCTTCGAGCGAGGC
>FTJN01000424.1_pt3 | contig 12591 bp, 13 predicted proteins | sample 1658361 | NCBI WGS metagenome assembly FTJN01 (sample SAMEA3914819, study PRJEB12502) | metagenome | biome: forest; material: soil | place: Canada | collected 2010-06-26 | depth 0.3 m | reverse complement strand
GGTGGCCGTGGCCGGCGGCGGCCCGGCGGCCGGCGGCGGAGGCAACGGCGCGGGGGGCGGACTCGGCCGGGCCGGTGGCTCGGGCATCGGCCGGGTCGCCGGCGTGAAGCCGGTGTAGCCCGGACGCAGGCCGGAAGGGGGCGGCGGCTGGCCCGCCGCGCCGAACGCCGACGGCGTGGCCGGTACGGATTGCTGCGCGGGCCTGCTCGGAACCTGCGGGGCGGGTGCGGGTGGCCGTGCCGGGATCGCGATGGGGGCGGGTGCCGCGACGGGCGTGGCCGGCGCAGACGGCGCCGCCGGCGTGGGCATGGGAATGGGCGCGCTGGCCCGCTGGTCGGCGAACACGCGCGTGGGCGGCGGCGCGATGGGCCCGCGCGCGGCGGCGCGGCGGGCGGCGACGGCGGGATCGCTGTCGAGATCGAACAAGGCCTCGATGCCGTGGAACACCTCGTGGCACTGGCCGCAACGCACCCAGCCTTCGGAGACCTTGAGCTGATCCTGCACGACACGGAAGATCGTGCCGCAGGCGGGACAGCGGGTGGCGAGGCTCATGGCCGAATCATACGATGCGAAGAGGGAGATTCCGGGGCGGGCGAACCACGACTGAATACCCGATGGGGTATGAGTTCGTCACGCGCCGTAACGCGGGTCAGGCCGGCTTGCGCCCCGTCATCAGTATCCACCCGTCGACCGTGTTGCTCACCTCGAGCGCGATCCACGGCGCGTAGGCCGTCTTCAGCTCGTCGGCCTGGCGGTCGAGGATGCCGGCCAGCACCAGGTGGCCTCCCGGCGCCACGTGGTCGCACAGCAGCGGCGCGAGCATCTTCAGCGGCGTGGCGAGGATGTTGGCCAGCACCAGCGGGTACTGCCCGGACGCCATGTCCGGCGCGCCGGAGCGCAGCGTCACGTCGTTGTCGGCGGCGTTCTGCGCGGTGGTGGCGATGGCCGCGGGGTCGATGTCGACGGCGTCGATGGGCGCGCCGCCGTGCAGCGCGGCGCCGATCGCGAGGATGCCGGAGCCGCAGCCGTAGTCGAGCACGCGCTGGCCGCGGACGTCGGCCTCGTGCGCGGCGATCCAGCCCAGGCACATGCGCGTCGTCGGATGCGTGCCGGTGCCGAAGGCCATGCCCGGGTCGAGCCGGATCAGGCGCGTCGCGGCGGCCGGCGGCTCGTGCCACGTGGGCACGATCCAGAACGTGGGCGTGATCTCGACCGGATCGAACTGCGACTGCGTCAGGCGCACCCAGTCCTGCTCGGCCACTTCGTGCAGCGCCGTCATGCTCACGCTCGAGCCGGGAACGGTGGCCCAATCCTGCGCGAGCAGCAGCGTCGCCGCCTCGCTGGCCGCGGCCTCGGTCTCGAACAAGGCCTTCAGCGTCGAGCGCTGCCAACCCGCGCTGGGCGGCGGCATGCCCGGCTCGCCGAACAGCGCGTGTTCCGCGTCCGTGTCGGCATCGGAGTCTTCCACCGACACCGACAGCGCGTCGAGCTCTTCCATCAATGCGTCGGACACCGACTCCACCAGGGACTCGGGGGCCTGCAGTACCAGCTCGAACATTTCAGATCTTCCTGAACGGCACGCTCGACAGAGCGCGGTGGATCAACGGCCCGCCCGCGCACCGGACCTTTGACGGGCCCGCGTACGCGCGGCCGCTCCGGAGGGAGCGGGCCTGAGCCCCCGGGGGCGGGGAGCGGAGCGAGCCCAGGCCGTCGCGCTATCGGGTGTGCTGGGCCAGCCAGCCTTCGAGGTAATGGATGCTGGTGCCGCCCTCGATGAACTTGGCGTCCACCATCAGTTCGCGGTGTAGCGGGATGTTGGTCTGGATGCCCTCGACCACCGTCTCCGACAGCGCCACGCGCATGCGCGCGAGCGCCTGGTCGCGCGTGTCGCCGTGCACGATGATCTTGCCGATCATCGAGTCGTAGTTCGGCGGCACGTAGTAGTTCGTGTAGATGTGCGAGTCGACGCGCACGCCCGGGCCGCCCGGCGGGTGCCACATCGTGATGCGGCCCGGCGACGGCACGAACTTGTACGGATCCTCGGCGTTGATGCGGCACTCGATCGAGTGGCCGCGCATCTGGATCTGGCGTTGCGTGAACGGCAGCGGCTCGTTGGCGGCGACCTTGATCTGCATCTGCACGATGTCCACGCCCGTCACCAGTTCGGTGACCGGATGCTCCACCTGCACGCGGGTGTTCATCTCGATGAAGTAGAACTCGCCGTCCTCGTAGAGGAACTCGAAGGTGCCGGCTCCACGGTAGCCGATGCGCTTGCACGCGGCCGCGCAGCGCTCGCCGATCTTCTCGATCACGCGGCGCGGGATGCCCGGGGCGGGCGCCTCTTCGATGATCTTCTGGTGGCGGCGCTGCATCGAGCAGTCGCGCTCGCCCAGCCAGACCGCGTTCTTGTGCTGATCGGCCAGGATCTGGATCTCGATGTGCCTCGGATGCTCGAGGAACTTCTCCATGTACACGGCGGGATTGTTGAACGCCGCGCCGGCCTCGGAGCGGGTCATCTGCACCGCGTTGACGAGCGCCGCCTCGGTGTGGACGACGCGCATGCCGCGCCCGCCGCCGCCGCCGGCCGCCTTGATGATCACCGGGTAGCCGACCGCGCGCGCGATGCGGATCAGCTCCTTCGGGTCTTCGGGCAGCACGCCTTCGGAGCCCGGCACGCAGGGCACGCCGGCCTTGATCATCGCCTGCTTGGCCGACACCTTGTCGCCCATGATGCGGATCGACTCGGGCGTCGGGCCGATGAAGGTGAACCCGCTCTTCTCGACGCGCTCGGCGAAGTCGGCGTTCTCGGACAGGAAGCCGTAGCCGGGGTGGATCGCCTCGGCGTCGGTGACCTCGGCCGTCGAGATGATCGCCGGCATGTTGAGGTAGCTCTGCATCGAGGGCGCCGGGCCGATGCACACGGCCTCGTCGGCGAGCTTGACGTACTTGGCGTCGCGGTCGGCCTCGGAATAGACGACGACGGACTGGATGCCCATCTCGCGGCAGGCTCGCTGAATGCGAAGAGCGATCTCCCCGCGATTCGCGATCAATATCTTCTTGAACATGTCGCTGGTCCGCTTATTCGACGATGAACAGCGGCTGTCCGTACTCGACGGCCTGGCCGTTCTCGACCAGGATCTTGCTGACCGTGCCGGACATGTCGGCCTCGATCTCGTTCATGATCTTCATCGCCTCGACGATGCAGATCGGGTCGCCTTCCTTGATGGGGGCGCCCACTTCGGCGAACGGCTTGGAGCCCGGGCTGGCCGAGCGGTAGAAGGTGCCCACCATCGGCGACTTGACCACATGGCCGGTCGGCGCGGCGACGGGCTCGGCCACGGGAGCGGCGGCCGGCGCGGCGTCGCCGGCCGGGGCGGCCTGCTGCTGTTGCGGAGCCATCATCATCTGGCCCGCGGGCTGCATCATCATCGTCGTGGGGACGCCGTAGCCGGCCTTGACGATGCGAACCTTGCCTTCGGCTTCGGTAATTTCGAGTTCGGAGATGTTGGACTCCGAAACGAGGTCGACCAAGGTCTTGAGCTTGCGCATGTCCATGATGGAACAGTCTCCTGGGTAAATATGCTGTTTGGCGGCGCTTGTGGCGCCGGGCCGCTCGGGGCGAGCTAGCTGCGCGCGGGAGCGCGGGCCAGCGCGAACCTCAGCGCCAGGAAGTAGCCCTGGGCGCCGAGGCCGACGATCACGCCTTCGGCCAAGTCTGAGAAATAGGAATGGTGCCGGAACGGTTCGCGACGATGCACGTTCGACAGATGGACTTCGACGAACGGGATCGCCACGCCTGCCAGGGCGTCGCGCAACGCGACGCTGGTGTGCGTGAAAGCGCCCGGATTGATCACGATGAAGTCGGTGCCGTCGATTCGCGCCGCATGGACGCGGTCGATCAGCACGCCTTCGTGGTTGCTCTGCAGGCTTTGCAGCGTGGCGCCAGCTTCTTTCGCAATCTGCGTCAATTCGCGATCAATGTCCGGCAACGTGACGCTTCCATACACTGCCGGCTCGCGAGTGCCGAGCAGGTTCAGATTGGGTCCGTGAAGCACGAGGACGTTCATGCGATGCGCAGGGCGGCGGCGGGGCCGGTCATGTCAATTCGGAAGAAGCGGACTTTACGCCGGGTTGAGGTCTGTTCGCGCCACTAAGCGAGAATTTACCCTAAAAAGAGTGCTTGACAACCAATGCCGCGCTTGGCAACGAAGATGCCGGCCTGAAGTCGCCTTTCGAACCCGTTCCGGGGCAACCAACGCGCCGGTTGCTGCGAGTTCGTTCAGGAAACACGCACCCAGTCGGCCAGTTCGTTCGCGTTGGTCGCGCCGAACTTGTGCTGCGCGAGCCGTCCGGCACGGTCGAACACGGCCGTGAAGGGCAGGGCGACGTTCGGATCATTGCTGAGGCGGCGGGCCCAGGCAAGTCCGGCATACCCGAGAATGGAGATCGGGAATGAGACCGGATGCGCGGCCACGAACCTGTCGACGGCGGGCTGCTCGTCGATCGCCAACCCGATCACCAGCACGTTCTTGCCGGCGTCGGAGCGCGCGAAGCGATCGATTTCCGGCATTTCGCGCACGCATGGCGGGCACCATGGTGCCCAGAAATTGAGCACCACGAAGCGGCCGGCGACGTCCGCGTCGGTCAGCGTCCGGCCGTCGGTCGTGCGGATCGGCGCGGGAATGGGGGTCAGCGGCGGCAGGGCAAGACCGGCCGCCGAAGCGGCCGCCGCCGCCGTGTCGCCCACCACGACCGGAGGCCGGCGTTGGCGCAACCAGGCCCCGGTGCCCAAGGCGACGAGGCCGAGCGCCGCGCCGACCGCCCATTCGCGACGTTTCAATGCAGTCATTGCGGGCTCTCTTCCAACAATCGGCGCAGCGCGGTGGCGTCGCCGCGCCAGGTCTGGCCGCGGGCGTCGGGCTTGAGCGCACCGCGCAGGTCGTCCAGGTCGAGGATGTTCAGGTGAAGGGTGATCCAGTCGGCCAGCCCCGCATCGTGTTCGCCGAGCACCAGCGTCAGCGAGTGCTCGCCTCGGCCCAACGGCTCGCTGACGGTCTCGTAGTCGACGCCCTTGTTCAGCAAGGCGATCTCCGGCGCCTTGATGTCGTCGCAGTAGAGGTCGATCCGCACGATGGACTGCCGGGTGGCGGTGCCGCGCCAGACGGCGCCACCCACGTGGGGCCGGAACTCGGCCAACCGCAACATCCAGCGCAGCGCGGCCTCGCGCAGCGCGCGCAACTCGATCGGCTGGGTTTCGGCGCAGAAGATTGCTATGTGGGCACGTACTTCGTCTTCGATCGCCTCGTTGCTGGGCGCATCGCGCATGCGCCGGCCGCCTTCGCCGTGTTCTCGCAGCGCCTTGTGGCGCGCGCTGGCGTAGTCGAGGCCGTCCTCGACGATCAATCGGGCGGCCGTCTGGGCCACCTCTCGCTGTTCTCTGTCCAGTTCCATGGTGTCTCTTGCTCGATAGCCGAATGGCTGCGCCGGCCGGCGAGCGCCGGCAGTCACGACTATGGCAAATCCACGCCGCCCATGCGGGCGACGATGGTGGCCGAACGGCCCAGCACGTATGGCGACGCGGGCGATTTCTCGAAGCGCTTGGGCGCCGGCAGCATCACCGCGAGTCGGGCGGCCTGGGCCGGGCCCAGCGTCGCGGCGTTGGTGCGGAAGTAGTGCTCGGACGCAGCCTGGGCCCCGAACACGCCTTCGCCCCATTCCACGTTGTTGAGATACGTGGTGAGGATGCGCTCCTTGCCCAGGAGTAGTTCCAGCATCATCGTGATGACCAGTTCCTGGCCCTTGCGCAGGATGTTGCGCTCGCCGGACAGGAACAGGTTCTTGCCCAGTTGCTGCGTGATCGTCGAGCCGCCCACGACCTTGGGCGTGACCACGCGGGGCTTGCCGTCGGCGCCGCGCCGCGGGCGCGCCTGCTGCGCCTCGACCCGCGCCTGCGCCTTCTCGTTCCTGCTCCACGCCTTCTCCACGGCGTCCCACTCGACGCCGTGATGCTCGACGAAGCCGGCGTCCTCGCTGGCGATGACGGCGCGCCGCAGGTTGTCGGAGATGCGGCCGGCGGGCACCGACTCCTGCGACCACGGCAACTGGTGCTTCTCGACGACGAGACGCCAGATCTCGCTGCGCTGGAACGACGTGGACTCGGGCGCCACGACGACCATCAGCGCGATGCGCAGCAGGAAGAACAGCTGCAGCGCGAGCAGGGCGACCGCCAGCATGCCGACCAGCCGGCCGACGCCGCGCACGCCCGGACTCACGCGGCGGCTCCGGCGTCCTTGCCCGCGGCCTCGGCGGCCTTCGCCGCGGCGGCCACGGCCGCATCGACCTCGCGGCGCAGCTCGGTGAGCACCTGGAACGTGCTCGGGCGCACGCCCAGCCACACGAAATACGCCTCCGACGCCTGCTCCACGAGCATGCCCAGCCCGTCGCGCGCGATCGCGCCCTGCGCGCGCGCCCAGCGCAGGAAGGGCAGGGTCGCGGCGCCGTACATCATGTCCAGCGCCAGCGCGCCCGGCTTGAGCGTGCCCGCGGGCAGCGACGGAACCGAGCCCTGCATGCTGGCGGCCGTGGCGTTGACCAGCACGTCGAAGCCTGCGCCCGGCGTCTCCAGCGCGGTGGCCGACAGCGCCACGTCCAGCCGGGCCGCGCTGGCGGCGAAGCGCTCGATCATGGCTTGCGCCTTGGCGGGCGTGCGATTGGCGACGACCAGCGCCGCGGGGCGGGCGGCCAGCAGCGGATCGAGCGCGCCGGCCGCGGCGCCGCCGGCGCCCAGCACCAGCACGCGCTTGCCGAGCAGCTCGACGCCGGCGTTGAGCTCGATGTCGCGCACCAGGCCCGCGCCGTCGGTGTTGTCGCCGAACCAGCCGTCGGCCTCGAACAGGATCGTGTTGACGGCCTCGGCCCGCCGCGCCCGCTCGCTCAGGCGGGTGCACGCGGCGAAGGCCTCGCCCTTGAACGGCACGGTGACGTTGCAGCCGCGCGCGCCGCCGTCGGCGAACGCGCGCACGGTGGCGGTGAACTGGTCCAGCGGCGACAGCAGGCGCGTGTAGTCCACCGCATGGCCGGCGGCGGCGGCGAAGCGCGCGTGGATCTGCGGGGAGCGGCTGTGGGCGACCGGGTTGCCGACGACGGCCAGGCGGACGGGACGAGTGGATGTCATTGGAATGCCTTCGCAGGACGCGCTGCGGCGCGATCGTCTTCGGGCGGCCGGGCGACGATCAGGATCAACCTCCGTTGGTGGTCATCGTGGCCTGCATGCCGTCGGACTTGGTGAAGCGGAAGCGCGAGGTCACGACGATCTGGTCGGCCTTGCTCTTCATGTCCTCGCTGAAGTTGCCGAACGGTGCCGCGGCCTGGGCGATGGCGAGCGCGCGCTGGTCGAGGAAGCGCGAGTCGGAGCTGTGCACCACCTCCGACTCGACGATGCGGCCGCGCGCGTCGATCGTCAGGTTGACCGTCAGCTCGCCGTACAGCTTGTGGCCGTTGAGCGTCGGGAAGTTGGCCGTGCCCTTGTCCTCGATCTTGTGGCGCAGCTTGTCGTAGTAGATCGCGTAGACCTCTTCGCGCGTGGCCGGGCTGATGTAGCGGCGGCGCGGGCGCGCGTTCTCCTCGTTGATGCGCTTCTCGATCACGGCCAGCAGGCGCAGCTTGCGCTGGCGCAACTCCTCGGTCTCGCGCTCGGCGGCCGTCGGCGACGCCTTGTGGGGATCGGGCACCGGCATCGCGGCGACGTCGCGGCGGATCTGGGCGAGCAGCTGTTGCTGCTCCTGTTGCTGTTCCTGGATCCGCTTCGCGGCATCCGACTGGTCGTCGCCGACCAGCTCGCTGGGAGATGGCGGCAGCGGCGACGTGGCGATGCCGGTCTCGCCCTCGCCGCCGCCGGCGAGGTTGGCCTGCGCGATCGCCTGGGCCTTGGTGGGCGCCTCGGTGGAGCGCGCGTTGACGAGCACCACTTCCAGCGGCGTGTCCTGGAACACGCGCGTGAAGTCGATCGGGCCGAAATACCAGGCCCACAGCAGCACGGCGCCGGGCACGACCCCCGCATGGAACACGGCCGAGATGATCAGGCCCAGCTGCAGGCCGCGCGGCCGCCAGGCGCGGATGCGCACCCACAACGGCTCGGGCGCGAACATTTCGCGCGGTTTCGGAGGCTTGAAGTTCTTGTCCATGCGTGAGCGGCGGGTCGGATGGCGTCAGGCCGGCGTGGCGGCGCCTTCGGCGGGCGGGGTCTCTTCGTCGACGTCGATGGCCAGCGTCAGCGGGCCTGAGCCGATGTCCTCGGCTTCGTCGGCGTCGTCGGCCGGCTCGGCGGCCGCGTCGGCCGGGGCGGCGGCGTCGTCGAGCCTGGCGACGAGGCGGGCGTGCAGATCGAGGGTGAGCAGGTCGACGCCGTCCACGCGCACGCGCACGTGCGCACCGCGGGCGAGCCCGTCGCAGCCGGCGGCCTTGAAGACCAGCGGCAGCGTGTCGGCGCGCACCAGGCCGTCCTTGAGCACGGTGGCGTCGAGTTCGGTCACGTCGTTCTGCTGCAGCCAGCGCAGTGTCCAGAAGCGCTCGATGCCGGTCTGGAAGCCGTTGTAGGCGGCGTAGGCGGTGTCGAAGCTCGAGATGATGGAGAACAGCGTCGCGTCCTTGGGCTTGAACGGCGCCGACAACGGCGCCATGCGGCCGTTGCGCACGCACGAGATGATCTGCCACTGGTTGACGAGGTCGACGTAGCGGCGCAGCGGCGACGTGGACCAGGTGTACTGCGCCACGCCCATGCCGGCGTGCGGCGCGGGGCGCACGCCCATGCGCACCTTGACGCCCGGGGCCATGCTCGCCTGGCTGCGGTAGATGCCCGGCACGCCCATCTCGGCGATCCAGCCGCCCCAGGTGCTGTTGGCCAGGATCATGGCCTCGGACACGATGAGGTCCAGCGGCGCGCCGCGGCGGCGCTCGCTGATGGTGACCTTCTCGTCACCCCGGGGTTCGCTGGAAGGCGACGAGCCGTCGGCGGTCTCGAGGCGGAAGTTGTAGTCCGGCCGGTTGAAGTTCTCCGGCTTGCCGCGCGCGATCTCGCGCAGGGCCTTCAGGTGGCGCGCGAGCCGGAACGTGAAGGCCAGCTCGGACGCGAACGGGTAGTCGGCCGGCGCGGCGCCGGTGAGCGAGTCCTCGGTGACGACCGCGTCGAGCTTGTCGTGGCGCAGGTTGGCCGCGATCGGCACGCTCTCCAGCTTCGTCTCGCTGGCCTTGATCTCCAGCGTGGCCTCGTCGAAGGTGACGTACAGGCTCAGCGACGGGCAGTCGCGGCCTTCGGCCAGCGTGTACTTCTCGACGATGGCGTCGGGCAGCATCGTGATCTTCCAGCCGGGCATGTAGACGGTGGACAGGCGCTCGCGGGCGACCTTGTCGATCGCGGAATCCGGCAGGATCGCCAGGCCAGGCGCGGCGATGTGCACGCCGAAGACGACCGTGCCGGTGCCCAGGCCGCGCACGGACAGGGCGTCGTCGATCTCGGTGGTCTGCGAATCGTCGATCGAGAACGCGGCGACGTCGGCGCGCGGCAGTTCATCCTTGATGGGCGGCGCTTCCAGCGGCGGGAAGCCGGTGCCCTTGGTGAGCTCCTCGAACAGGAAACGGCGCCAGTGGAACTGGTACGGGCTGGAGATGGCGCCGGCGGCCTTGAGCAGGTCCAGCGGCGAGCGCTGCGCGCGCCGGGAGGCCTCGACGACGGCCTTGTACTCGGCCGCGTTCTTGTCGGGGCGGAACAGGATCTTGTAGAGCTGGTCGCGGATCGGCTGCGGCGTCTGGCCGGCCACGAGCTCGGTGGCCCACTCCTGGATCTGCAGCGCCTGCAGGCGCTTGCGTTCGATGCCCAGCAGCGCGGCCTTGACCGTCTCCTCGGGCGCCTTGCGGAACACGCCCTTGGCCATGCGGCGGAAGTAGTGCGGCGCGTCGAACAGGCGAAACAGCGCAGCGGCCTGCTGCACCGGGCCGGCCGACTTGTCGAAGTAGTCGCGCGCCAGGTCGGCGAAGCCGAACTCGCCTTCGGCGGCGAATTCCCAGGCCAGGTCGAGGTCGATCTCGCCCGCGAGCGCCTGGCCCTGCGCGATCAGTTCGGCGGGCTGCGGCTTCTCGAAGCGCAGGAGCACGTGCGAGGACTTGACCTTCACACGCTTGCCGGAGTCGAGTTCCACCTGGATCGAGGTGTCCGCCTCGGACATCACCCGCCCGGCGAGGAACTTGCCGGAGTCATCAAAGAGAGCGTAATTCACCCGACGATTGTCGCCGAGTTCCGGGCGCCGCCCGGCGCGCGCACGGGTTCGTCACCGCCCGTTACCGTCACAGCGGCAGAAGCCAGGGTTCCCAGTGCGTGTCGGGCGCGCCCCCGGCGCGCCGGTAGAAGGCCCGGGCCGGCTCGTTGGCGGGCAGCACGTCCCACTTCAGGCGGCCGGCTCCGCGCGCGCGGCCGTGCGCGAGCACCTGCGCGAACAGGGCCCGGCCGGCGCCGGCGCCGCGGGCATCCTGCCGTACGTACAGTTCCTTGAGCGTCAGCGTCGGGCGCAGGTCGAAGGTGAACGCGGTCTCGACGACGACGGCGTAGCCGAGCGGGCCGCTTCCCGGGCGCTCCGCGACGAAGGCGACGAACTCGGGTGCGCCCGCCGGCGCGAGTCCGCGCGCGAGCAGTTCGGAGGTCGTGACCTTGAAGTGCTCGAGGTAGCCTTCGAAGGCGGCGAGCTCGCGCATCAAGGCCAGCAGCGCGCCGGCGTCGGCGGGCCCGGCCGGGCGCACCCGCGCCGCCTCGTTCATGAGGCTGCCCTCCGCCTGTCGGTTGCCGTGCGAGCCCCCTTCGGGCGGCCGGGCGGTGCTCATGCGACGGCTTCCACGGCCGTCTCGAGCGCGAAGCCCTCGTCCAGCCAACCGGTGACCCCGCCAATCATGATCTTGGCCGGCCGCCCCAGCCGGGCCAGCCGGATCGCGCCGCGGGTGGCGCCGTTGCAATGCGGGCCGGCGCAGTAGGTGACGAACAGCGTGCCGGCGGGAAACTCGCGCAGCTTGCCCTCGGTGATCTTGCCGTGCGGCAGGTGGAGGGCGCCGGGCACGTGGCCGCGTGCGAACGCGTCGGGGCCGCGCACGTCCAGCAGGACGAAATCGCGCTGGCCGGTCGTGAGGCTGTGGTGGACGTCCCAGCAATCGGTCTCGAAGCGCAGGCTGTCCTCGAAGTGCGACAGGGCTTGCGCAGCGGCGGCGGCGGGAACGGCGGCGACGGGTGAGGGCATGAGTTTCTCCATTGTCGAGGCCTCCATCGTTGAACGTTGTCATCCAGCGCAGAAACGGCCGGAATGACGACAGCGTGAGGACCTCCGTTGTCGAGGCCTTCATTCTTCAAGTTCGACCCTTGCGGGAGAAGTGGCCGAAATGACAACAACCGGTAAGATGACGACATGAAAGACCACCTCGTCGTCGCGCTCGCCTACGACAACCTGTGCACCTTCGAGTTCGGCTGCGCGGTGGAGATGTTCTCGCTGGCGCGGCCGGAGCTGGGCGTCGACTGGTACCGGTTCGCCGCCTGCGCCGAGCGCAAGGGCGTCGTGCGCGCGGCCGGCGGCGTCTCGGTGCAGGTGCCGCACGGCATGGCGATGCTGGGCCGCGCCGACACGATCGTCATTCCCGGCTGGCAGGGCGTGGACGTCGCGCCCTCGCCTGCGCTCGTGCGGCGCCTGCGTGCCGCGCATGCGCGCGGGGCCCGCATCGCCACGATCTGTTCGGGCGTGTTCGTGCTGGCCGCCACGGGCCTGCTCGACGGCAAGGCGGCGACGACGCATTGGCGCTACGCCGACCTGTTGAAGGCGCGCTATCCGCTGATCGACGTCCGGCCCAACTCGCTGTACGTCGACGAGGGCCGGCTGCTCACCTCCGCCGGCTCGGCGGCCGGCCTCGACATGATGCTGCACCTGGTGCGCCGCGACCATGGACCGCGGGTGGCCAACCAGGTCGCCCAACGCCTCGTCGTGCCGCCGCATCGCCTGGGCGACCAGGCCCAGTTCGTCGCACGACCCGTGCCGCTCGACGAGGCGGCGCGGCTGGCGCGCCTCATGGACCGGGTGCGCGCGCGTCCCGCCGACGACTGGACGCTCGCCTCGATGGCCGAGCGCGCGGCGATGAGCGTGCGCACGCTGCAGCGCCAGTTCCAGCAGTCGCTGGGCATGTCGCCGGTGGACTGGCTGATCCGCGAGCGCGTGGAAGTCGCACGCCAGTTGCTCGAGACGAGCGGACGGGCGCTTGGGCAGGTCGCGTCGCTGGCGGGCTTCGGTTCGGACGAGTCGTTCCGGCGGCACTTCCGGCTGGCGACGGGCGTGAGCCCGATGGCCTACCGGCGCCAGTTCGGCGCCGCGGCCTAGTGTTCTGTCCCGGAAATACGCGGTCTGACGACGGGTCGAAACGGGGTGAGCGCAAGGCGCGCGAGGCCCTCGATCCTGGTGGGCTCGCGGGCCTCGCGCAACGCAGCGATCGCCCCGTTTGGGCCCGCCCCGAAGGGGTTCGACCCACCCGCGCCGCAGCTCGCTGCCAATCGAGTCGGTGTTCATGCGCTAC
>FTJN01000569.1_pt2 | contig 12597 bp, 13 predicted proteins | sample 1658361 | NCBI WGS metagenome assembly FTJN01 (sample SAMEA3914819, study PRJEB12502) | metagenome | biome: forest; material: soil | place: Canada | collected 2010-06-26 | depth 0.3 m | reverse complement strand
CCGCCTCGAGCAGATCGGCGCCAACCACGAAGTGCTGATGGCCGCCGGCGCGCTGCAGACGCCGCAGATCCTGATGCTGTCGGGGGTCGGTCCCGCCGCCGAACTGGCGAAGCACGGCATCGGGGTCGTCCACGACCTGCCCGGCGTCGGCCGCAACCTGCACGACCACGTCGACGCCACGCAGGTGGTCGAGGCACCGTTGCTGAAGGAGACCTTCGGCGTGACGCCGGGCGGCATCGCGCGCGTGTTGAAGGCGATCCCCGAGTGGCGCAACAAGCGCAGCGGCATCCTCACGACCAACTTCGCCGAGGCCGGCGGCTTCATCAAGAGCCAGCCTTCCGAGGTCATTCCCGACCTGCAGGTGCACTTCGTCATCGCCAAGCTGGTCGACCACGGACGCAAGACCGTTCTCGGACACGGCTACTCGATCCACGCCTGCGTGCTGCGCCCGCAGAGCCGCGGCAGCGTGACGCTGGCGAGCGCCGATCCGTTCGCCGCGCCGTTGATCGATCCGAACTTCTTCGACCACCCCGACGACATGCAGCGCATGGTGCGCGGCTTCCGCCTGATGCGCGACATCGTCAAGCAGCCCGCGCTGGCGCGCCTGGGCGGCAGGGAGCACGCGCGCTCGGCCAACGCGACGACCGACGCCGAGATCGAGCAGTTCATCCGCAACTACGCCGACACCATCTACCACCCGGTGGGCACCTGCCGCATGGGCAACGGCGCGCTGGACGTCGTCGGCGCCGACCTGCGCATCCACGGCCTGGACGGCATCCGCGTGGTGGACGCCTCGATGATGCCGCGCATCATCGGCGGCAACACGAACGCGCCGACGATCATGGTGGCCGAGAAGGCGTCCGACATGATCAAGGCGGCGCGCCTGGCGGGTGCCGATCAGGCATCGCAGACGGTGCGGGCGCTGGCGGATACGAAGGTGCCGCCCATCGAGCTGGCGGCCTGAAGGCTGGCGGCCGCAACGACCCTCTCGACCGCGGCGCCGCGGTCAGATCTTCTGCACCTTCACGCCCCCCGCGCGCAGCGCGCGCGTGATCCGCGCGGGCGTCCCGCGCGGGACCGCCAGCAAGGCCAGGTCCGACAACGGCGCGACGACGAACGGCGACGCCGCCAGCAGCTTCTCGGGCGACGCCAGCACCACCGTCTCGGCCGCGCGCGCGTGCAGCGCGCGCTTGACGGCGGCCTCCTCGGCGTCGCCGGTGGACAGGCCCGCCTCGGGATGGACGCCCGTCACGCCCAGGAAGAACAGGTCGGCGCGCAACTGCGACGCGGCGTCGATCACGCTGGCGCCCACGTTCACCATCGAGTGGCGGAACAGCCTGCCGCCCAGCACCAGGATCTCGATGCCCGGATGCCGCGCGAGCTCGACGGCCACCGGCGGGCTGTGCGTGACGACGGTCGCGCGCAGGCCGGGCGCGAGGTGGCGGGCCACCTGCATCGCCGTGGTGCCGCCGTCGAGAATGACCACCTGGCCCGACCGGATCAACGACGCCCCGAAGCGGCCGAGCGCCGCCTTGTCGGCCACCGACACCTGCTCGCGCACCGCGAGATCGCCCATCGCGGCCGACGCCGGCAACGCGCCGCCGTGCACGCGCTGCAGCCGCCCCTCGGCGGCGAGCTCGCGCAGGTCGCGCCGGATCGTGTCCTCCGACGTGCCGAGTTCCAGCGCGAGCGCCTTGGCGACAAGTTGGCCCTCGGCGGCCAGGCGGGCGAGCAGCAGCTTCTTGCGTTGAGAGGTGAGCATGGACTGGCGGGAAAAGTGGGATTTTGCGGATTCGCGTGTTTGCACGATACTGCACGAAACTACGCGATCATGCCATGCCTTCACCGAATGTCGACCCCAGCCCCTACGTCGGCGACGACCAGGTCCGCCTCATCGAGCAACGCGTGCTCGCGCACGACTGGTACCTGCTGCGCAAGACGACGTTCGAGCACCGTCGCCGCGACGGCCGCCTGCAGGTGGTCAGCCGCGAGACCTACGACCGCGGCAACGGCGTCGCGCTGCTGCTGTTCAACGCCGCGCGCGGCACGGTCATCCTCACGCGCCAGTTCCGCTTCCCGGCCTGGGTCAACGGATGCGCCGACGGCCGGCTGATCGAAGCCTGCGCCGGGCTGCTGGACGGCGACGACCCCGCCGCCGCGATGCGCCGCGAGGCGATCGAGGAGACCGGCTACGCCGTGGCCGCGCCCCGCAAGGTATTCGAGGCGTACATGAGTCCCGGCTCGGTCACGGAGAAGCTGCACTTCTTCGTCGCGGCGGTGGAGGACGGCGATCGCCGCACGACGGGCGGGGGCGACGAGCACGAGGGCGAGGACATCGAGGTGCTGGAGCTGCCGCTCGCGCGCGCGCTCGCGATGATCGCCAGCGGCGAGATCCAGGACGGCAAGACCATCATGCTGCTGCAGCACGCGGCGCTGGTCGGCCTGAAGAATTTCTAGGCCCTTCACCGATTGGCGGCGTCAGGCCGTCAGCGTCAGGCGCCGTCGAAGGCCAGGCCAGCGCGAGCCGAGGGGTCTGGCACCGGCCAGGATCGCGCCGAGCCGGGAATCGCAGCCATGCGGCCGAACGCGATCCTGGATGGAGCCTGACCTCGATCCCCAGGGGACGTTGCCGAAGGGATCGAGGTCAGCACCGCAGCCGTCGATGTCTCTTGCGCTCCATGTCTTTCGGCGGAGCCAGACCCCCCTGGCCCTGGCCTGCCGCGGGTTTCCCTGGGAGCCATCCAATGCAGCAGCTAGAGGAGTCTCGCTCCACCGAGATGCGGTGGCGATCCTGCCTGATCCGCTGGCGGCGCCTGACCACGATCACCGGGCAGCCTCGCAAATGACCCCATTCAGCCGTCGACGCAGGCCTGGATCGCCGCGCCCACGGCAGCGACCGCCTTGCGCTGCGTGGCCGCGCCCAGCAGGGGCGAGCCCAGCGCGTGCTTCATCGTGGCGAGCCCGACGAGGTAGGACGCGATCAGCGCGGCACGCAGCTCGGCGTCGCGCCCGCGCAGCAGGCGCGCGAGGGGCAGCACGAAGTCGGCATGGAAGCGGGCCGACACGCGCTCCTGCGTCGCCGGACTGCCTGACGCGCGCAGCAGGATGCCCAGCGCGTCGAAGCGCGCCTCGCGCCGTTCCGGGCTGCCCTCGATCACCAGCGTCGTGATGATCTCGCCGAACAGGCTCATGTCGAGTCCGTCGAAGTGGTCCTTGATCGCGAACGCATCCACGATCGCCTCGTCGAACAGCTTCTCCTTGCCGCCGAAGTAGCGGTTGACCAGCGCCGCGTCGACGCCGGCGTCGGCCGCGATGTCGCGCGTGCCGACGTTCTCGTAGGCGTCCATCGCGAAGCGCACGCGTGCGGCGGCGAGGATGCGGGCGCGGGTGTCGCCGGCGTTGCGGGCGGGCTTGGCGCTGCCGGCCTTCGAGACTGGCTCGGAAGCGGTTCGGACCATCTTCTTCTGGCTGGCGGGCATCGAGCGCTTGGGTCTGGAGGCGATCCATGCATTTTGTCAGCAGCTGTTGACATCCACAAGACCGGGTGCACCCTCGCTCCTCGAAAGGAGCGAGAATTGCGGCCATGTCCCTGCCAATGCGCCTCCTCGATCCGGCACGCTACCCGCGGACGTATCGACCTTCGCTCGTGTCTCGCATCGCCGCGGGTCTCTTCGGCGGCCTTCTTTTCCTGGCCGGAACGCTCAGTCTGCTCGACGCGATCCGCGAGACGGATCACTTCGCCGTGTCGCATGCGTCGCTGGGCGGCGCATTGGTAGCGCTGATCGGATCGGCTCTGGCCGCGTTCGCGTTGCGCTATCGCGTCGTGCTCGCGCCGACCTTCATCGAACGGCGCATCCTGCGAACCCGCCGCATCCTGCGCAGCGACATCTCCAGCGTCAGCCGGGACGTCGGACACGACGCGCGAAGCCCGGTCTCCTATCGAATTCGGGTCCGCGCGCGGCTGCTGCCCGTCGCAATCGCCTGCATCTTCGCGGAAGACGCTGACTTCAAGGCGTGGTTCGCCAGCCTCTGACCTACGCTTCGCCCGTCGACGAAGCGTCCTCGCGGCACCGCGGCTAGCATCGGTCAATGACCCAGCAGCCCACGCGCACGCCCTCCTTCGCCCTCGTCGTCCTCGCCACCTGCATGGCCTTCGTCGTCGGCCAGCTCGACGTCACGATCGTCAACGTCGCGCTACCCGCGATGGCGCGCGACCTCGGCGCCGGCGTCGCGGGCCTGCAGTGGGTGGTCGACGCCTACGCCGTCGCGTTCGCGGCGTTCATGCTGTCGGCCGGTGCACTGGGCGACCGCTTCGGCGCGCGGCGCGCATTCCAGTGGGGCATGGCGATCTTCGCGCTGGCGTCGATCGGCTGCGCGGCGGCGCCCAGCGCGGTCGCGCTCGACACGGCGCGCGCCGTGCAGGGCCTGGGCGCGGCGGTGATGCTGCCGAATTCGCTGGCCCTGCTCAATCACGCGCTCGCGCATGATGCGTCCGCGCGGGCGCGAGGCATCGGGTACTGGACGGCCGCCGGATCGATCTCCATCGCACTGGGGCCGGTGCTCGGCGGCGTGCTGGTGTCGGGCGTGGGCTGGCCGGCGATCTTCTGGGTCAACGTGCCGCTGTGCGCGGCCGGCTTCTGGCTGTCCCGCCACCTGCACGAGACGCCCACCGGCCACGCCAGGCCGCCGCTGGACGTCGCCGGCCAGCTGTTCGCCACGCTGCTGCTGGCCGCGTTGATCGCGACCTTGATCGAATCGCGCGCCCGCGGCTTCGGCGACGCGCTGGTCTGGGCCGGCGGCATCGCCACCCTCGCGCTGGCCGCGGCGCTGGCGTTCGTCGAGCGGCGCGCCGCCGCGCCGGTGATCGCGCCCGACCTGTTCAGGCTGCGCGATTTCCGCGGCGCGGTGTTCTTCGGCACGGTCGTCAACGGCACCTACTACGGAGCGATCTTCGTGATCGCGCTGTTCCTGCAGACGGCACGCCACTTCACGCCGATCCAGGCCGGCCTCGCCTTCCTGCCGCTGACGGCCGGCTTCTTCCTGTCCAACGTGCTGAGCGGCCGCGCCATCACGCGCTTCGGCACGCGCAAGCCGATGATCGTCGGCGCACTGGTGGACCTGGCGGGCTTCGGCGTGCTGGCACTGGCGTCGGCGACGCCCAGCCTGCCGCTGATGCTGGTGGGCTTCCTGCTGATTCCCACCGGCATGGGCCTGGCCGTGCCGGCGATGACGACCACGGTGCTGTCGGCGGTCGACAAGAGCCGCTCGTCGCTGGCCGCGGCCCTCCTCAACACCGCGCGGCAGTCGGCGGGCGCGATCGGCGTGGCCGTCTTCGGCGCGCTGGCGCACGGCGACGCGGATCGCATCGGCGCCGGGCTGCGCATCACCTGCGCCGTCTCCATGGCGGCGCTGGCTTGCGCCGCGCTGGCGGCGGCGCGACTGAAAGGCGTACCGCCGCAGGCCTGAGTCCGTCGCGCCGACGCTCGCGGTCCGCGGGCGGGCGACCCGTCCTACTCCGCCTGGTCGTCCTCGGTGACCAGCACGTCGGCCCGCTTCGGCGAGGCCTCTTCGTCCGTCTCCTCGCCCAGGAAGCCGCCGCTCTGGTGCGCCCACAGGCGTGCGTAGAGGCCGCCGCGGGCCAGCAGCGCGCGGTGGTCGCCCTCCTCCACGATGCGGCCCTTGTCGAGGACGACGAGGCGGTCCATCGCGGCGATCGTCGACAGCCGGTGCGCGATCGCGATCACGGTCTTGCCCTGCATCAGGCTGTACAGGCTGGCCTGGATCGCGGCCTCGACCTCGGAGTCGAGCGCGCTCGTCGCCTCGTCCAGCAGCAGGATCGGCGCGTCCTTGAGCATCACGCGCGCGATGGCGATGCGCTGGCGCTGGCCGCCCGAGAGCTTGACGCCGCGCTCGCCCACGTGCGCGTCGAAGCCCTTGCGGCCCTTCGCGTCGGCGAGCGCCGCGATGAACTCGCCGGCCTCGGCGCGCCGCGCGGCGGCGATCATCTCGGCCTCGGTCGCGTCGGGGCGGCCGTACAGCACGTTGTCGCGCACGGACCGGTGCAGCAGCGAGGTGTCCTGGGTGACCATGCCGACGTGGGCGCGCAGGCTGTTCTGCGTGACCTTGGAGACGTCCTGGCCGTCGATCAGCAGCCGGCCCGACTCCACGTCGTAGAAGCGCAGCAGCAGGTTGACCAGCGTCGACTTGCCCGCGCCCGAGCGGCCCACCAGGCCGATCTTCTCGCCCGGCTTGATGGTCAGCGAGAAGTGCTCGATCACCGGGCGCTTGCCGCCGTAGGCGAAGCCCACGTCGTCGAACTTCACCTCGCCGCGCGGGACCTGGAGTTCGGGCGCGTCCGGCGCGTCGACGATCGTGTGCGGCCGCGACAGCGTGTTCATGCCGTCGGTCACGGTGCCGATGTTCTCGAACAGCGAGGCCAGCTCCCACATGATCCAGTGCGAGATGCCGTTGAGCCGCAGCGCCAGCGCCGTGGCCGCCGCGACCGCGCCGATGCCCACCTTGCCCTGGGTCCACAGCCACAGCGTGACGCCCGTCGTGCTCATGACCAGCACCATGTTGAGCACGTGGTTCACCATCTCGATGCCGGTGATGTAGCGGCCCTGCTGGTACGCGGTGACCAGGAATTCCTGCATCGCCTGGCGCGCGTAGCTCGCCTCGCGGCGGGCGTGCGAGAACAGCTTGACGGTGGAGATGTTGGTGTACGCGTCGGTGATGCGCCCCGTCATCAGAGATCGCGCATCGGCCTGCAGCGCGCCCACCTTGCCCAGGCGCGGCACGAAGTAGCGCAGCGCGCAGCCGTACAGCGCCATCCAGGCGAGAAAGGGCCAGAGCACCCACACGTCGAAGCTGCCGACGACGGCGATGATCGTGACGAAGTAGATGACCACGAACACGAGGATGTCGGTGATCGTGGTGACGACGTCGCGCACGCCCAGCGCCGTCTGCATCACCTTGGCCGCGACGCGGCCGGCGAACTCGTCCTGGTAGAAGCTCATGCTCTGCGCGAGCATCATGCGGTGGAAGTTCCAGCGCAGGCGCATCGGGAAGTTGCCGAACAGCGTCTGGTACTTCAGCGCCGCCTGCACGGTCACCAGGATCGGGCTGAGCGTCAGGACGACCGCCAGCGTCAGCAGCTTGCCGCGCTCCTGCGCCCACAGGTCGGCGGGCGCCACGTGGCTCAGCCAGTCGACCACGTGCCCCAGCACGGCGAACAGCAAGGCCTCGAACGCGCCGATGGTGGCGGTCAGCAAGGTCATCCCGAGCACGAAGCGGCGCACGCCCGCGGTACAGGCCCAGATGAACGGAAAGACGCCCTTGGGCGGCGGCGGCGGCTCGGCGTCCGGATACGGATCGACGAGTCTTTCAAAAAAACCGAGCAAGACGGGAACTCCTGGGTCGTGCGCCCGTGGACGGCGGGCGGCGCGCGGCGGGGCGCCGCGCGCGACCCGCAAGGCTACGCGAAATCCGGTGCCCGCGTGACACATTGGGCACTCGTTGCGGCGTGGCGTTGCGTGGCGGACGCGCGCAACCGCGATCATGGGGAGATCCCATGCTGCGATGCCGCAAGCTCGACGGGCGCGCGCAGAATGGCGCCTACGCCAGAAAAATGGCGGCCGAACGAGGGTTCGCGCCGATCCGCCAGACCCGAAAGGCCATGGTCCAGAACAGCGACATCGTCTACAGCGCCACCCAGCACATCGACCGGCTCATGCGCCGCGTCGTGCTGCTGATGTTCGGCGCCGGCGTGCTGGCGGTTCTGGCGATCTGGCACATGGAGGCCAACGACGGCACGATCGATTCGATCGATCGCGTCGGCTATCCCGTGATGGTGCTGGTCTTCAGCACCAGCCTCGTCGCGCTGTGGCGCTATCCGCGCGTGCTGACCTGGGTGCGCTGGATCGGCTTCCTGTGCATCACGCTCGTGCTGCTGCTGGACTTGTGGAACCAGATGCACATGCCCGGCGCCCTGCTGGGCAACTACAGCGCGCTGACGCTGTGGAACTGGTTGCCGCTGTGCTACGCGATGGCGTTCTTCATGCTGTCGACGCGGCACGCGTTCCTCGCGGCCGCGGCCATCCTGGCGTTCTTCGGGTACTGCATGCTGCTGCGCGGCAACGCCGGCACGAGCTACGCGATGCAGGACCGCTCGCTGATGTTCAACACCCTGATCTCGCACGCGGTGCTGGTGGTGTGCCTGACCGGGATGGTGTGGCTCAAGCACGTCGTCACCGTGCAGGGCGAGCAGGCCCGCCGCCTGAACCTGCTCGCGGCCACCGACCCGCTCACCGGCCTGTCCAACCGCCGCCTCACGCTGCAGTTGCTGGACCAGCTCGCGCGCGATGCCCGCCTCGACCTCGCGCCCGTGGTCCTGCTGTGCGACCTCGACCACTTCAAGCAGATCAACGACGGCTGGGGACACGCGATGGGCGACCAGGTGCTGGTGGCTGTCGCGAACGGCCTGCGCGCGAGCACGCGCGACTCCGACACCGTCGCGCGCTGGGGCGGCGAGGAGTTCCTCGTCGTCCTGCCGGTCACGCGCGGCAGCGAGGCGACGGAGCTCGCGGAACGCCTGCGCCTGCGCGTGGAGTCGCTGCAGGTGGCCGATCGCCACCAGTGCCCGGTGCCGGTCACCCTCAGCATCGGCATCGCCACGCTTGCGGCCAACGAGACGGGCTCGAGCTGGCTCAAGCGCGCGGACGAGGCGCTCTATCGGGCCAAGAACGACGGGCGCAACTGCTGCCGGATGGCGGACCCGCCGGAGGTTTGAAAGCGGCGCAGCAGCAGACCGAGGGGTCCGGCACCGCCTTCATCCGCGCCACGGCGTTGGCGCGAAGCGAAACCGCACATCGCGGAGGGAGGCGGTGCCTGACCTCGATCCCCAGCGCAGCCGGGGTCTGGCACCTCAAATCGAGGCCGATGCTGCACCGGATGGCAAGAGGCCAGCGCGATCCGAGGTGCCAGACCCCTTCGGCAGCGCCCCCTCGGCGCCGATCCGGCACGCCACAGAACGACAAGCCTCGGCGTCAGGCCGCTCCCGCCTTGAACGTATCGCACTGCTCGATCTGCCCCGACTCGAACCCCTGCTTGAACCAGCGCACGCGCTGCGCGCTGGTGCCGTGCGTGAAGGTCTCGGGCTGGATCGTGCCGCTGGCCTTGCGTTGCAGCGTGTCGTCGCCGATCTGGGTGGCGGCGTTCAGCGCCTCGTCGATGTCGCCGGCCTCGATGATCTGCTTGGTGGCCTGCGCCTTGTTGGCCCAGATGCCGGCGAAGCAGTCGGCCTGCAGCTCGAGGCGCACCGACAGCGCGTTGGAGCGCACCTTGTCCGAGTTGCGGCGCGCGGCGTCCACCTTGTCGGAGATGCCCAGCAGCTTCTGCACGTGGTGGCCGACCTCGTGCGCGATCACATAGGCCTGCGCGAAGTCGCCCGGCGCGCCGAGCTTGGTGCGCAGCAGGTCGTAGAAGCTCAGGTCGATGTAGACCTTCTCGTCGCCGGGGCAGTAGAACGGCCCGGTCGCCGATTCGCCCTGGCCGCAGGCGGTGGGGGTCGCGTCGCGGAACAGCACCAGCTTCGGATCGCGGTAAGTGCCGCCGCGCTCCTTGAAGACTTGCGTCCAGACGTCCTCGGTATCGGCGAGCACGGTGGAGACGAAACGCTTCATCTGGTCTTCCTGGCCGCGCGCCACGGGTTGTCCGGGCTGGCCGGGTTGCGCGGGCGCAGGCGCGCTGTGCTGGATCGGCGCGCCGCCTCCGCTCAGCAGGCCCAGGATGGTGAGCGGATTGATGCCGAAGATCCAGCCGCCGATCAACGCGATCACGATCGTGCCGATGCCGATGTGGCGCACGCCGAGACCGCCGAATCCCGATCCGCCGCCCCCGCCCTGGTCGCGCAGGTCCTCGACGTTGTCGCTCTCGCGCTGGCCTTCCCATTTCATGATCTGCTCCTTGGGCGTCGGGCTGGCCCGGGCTGGATGCGCCGGGGACTCAGTCTCGGATGGACGCCAAGGGCAATTGTCGGGCCGGCGCGCCCGGCCGGCCAGCGGGACTTGCAGCGCCTATTGGAGGCCGCCGCTGGCGCCGGGAAACTTGTGGGCGTACTTGGCGATCCATTCGCCAGCCGCCTCTTCCGAGCTGAGCTCCCGGCCTTCGGCCCGGGCGATCGATCGCCGGTAGTCCTCGATGTAGCAGATCTGCGCGACCATTCGCGCCCGGAACACGTCCTCGGGATCGAGGAAGCTGACGCCGAGCTCGTGTCCCGCCCCGCCCCGCGTGGGTCGACACCACGCGACCCGCGCGCGCGCCTCGAACGCCGGCTCGACGTAGGCGATGCGCACCTCGATCAGCGAGCCGGGTTCCACCGGCACCTCCGAATGCACCGCCAGTCCGCCCAGGCTGATGTCCTGGGTATGGAACGCGGCCGCAGGACCTCGCTGCTCCGTTCGAATTTCGATCGGGACGTCGAGCGGGTGCCGGATGAACTGCCTCATTCCTGAAACTTCCTGGTGTTCGCGGCTGCTGTCGTTGCTCCGGCACGCAGGCGATTTGTACAACTCGGAGCGAAGCCCCGCAATGCCAATGGTTGTACAGACGTTCGCCCTGCAATGGGCGGATTCGAACGTGGGATGGCGGCCAGATCGAGGGATCGAAAAAGAGACGTCCCCAACGAGAAGAGGCCCCGAAGGGCCCCTCGAATGGTCGAGCAGGACGAAGTGCTTACTTCGCGTGCGCGGCACCGCCGCTGAGGTAGTCCTTCTTGCCGATCTCGACGCCGCCGTGGCGCAGCAGAGCGTAGGCGGTCGTGATGTGGAAATAGATGTTCGGGTTGGCCCACTGGAGCAGGTAGGGCGCGCCCTTGAACTCGAGCTTGCGGTCGCGCAGCTGCAGCACGATGTCGCGGTCGGCGGCGCCCTCGAACTGGGCTTCGGTGAGCGTGTCGAGGAAGGCGATCGTCTTGTCGAGGCGGGCCTGCAGTTCGGGGAAGGTCTTCTCGTTGTCCTCGAACTTCGGGATCTCGACGGCGGCCAGGCGGCCGGCCGCGCCCTTGACGTTGTCGGTGGCGATCTGCACCTGCGCCGTGAACGGCAGCATGTCGGGGTACAGGCGTGCCGTGAGGAACGCGTTCGGGTCGATCTTCTTCGCCTCGCAATGCGCCTCGGCCTTGGCCATGACGGCGGACAGGTTCTTCAGCATCAGGCGCAGCGGGGGCACCGTGGCGGCATACATGGACAGGGACATGACGGGTCTCCGGATCTTTGACGGGTGGACGGGAAAGGCCGCCATTTAAGCGCAACGCGGCCGTTCGTGCTGGCGGCGCCGGGACAGCCCTTTTCCGCGCTGCCGGGGCCCATTAACATGCGGCCATGACCCTGCTTCGCCTGCGTTGCGTCGTCGCACCGGCCGCCCTCGTGCTGAACGCCGCACTCGCACACGCGCAGGCGGGCGCGTCCGCGCCGGCACCGGCCGAGCGCCGCAACTGGTTCGACGACCCGTTCGTGCAGGCGACCCACGGCCTGCCCGGCTGCCCGATTCCCGACCCGCCGCTGTTGACGGAGCCGGAGATGCAGCACGAGACGCACTGGCGCGCCGAGCGCGGCACCAGTTGCTATCGCTCCGGGCGCTGCCGCCTGCCCAACGCCTACCTCTACGACAAGGAGATCGCGCCGCGCGTGGTCAAGGCCATCGATGCGGCCGGCATGTACGACAACACGTCGGTGTGGGTGGAAGGCCAGCGGCGCTGGGTGTGGCTCAAGGGCTGCGTGTCGACGCCGGAGCAGGCGGCCGAGCTGGAGCGCATGGTGCGGCTGATCGACGACGTCGAGGCCGTGATCCCGCAGTTGATCGTGGGAACGGTGATGCCTGCGGGGAAGCCGGTGTATCGGTTGCCGCCTTGAGGTGTTGTCGTTCGCAGCCGGAGGGGTCTGGCACGGCCATCGTCCGCGCGGCGACGTCGGCGAGCGGCAGGACGTTTCCGCGGGCGAGGGGGGTGCGTGACCTCGATCCTCGGCGGGGGTTCGAGGTCAGGCACCGTCCCGGTCGCGATCGACGTGTCTCCTGTCGGTGACGGCCTTGCGCGATCCGGGACGGTGCCAGACCCCTCTGGCCTCGGGCCGCCAACGTTTCTCCAGCAGCAGGCTGCCAACGTTTCTCCAGCAGCAGGCCGCCGACGTTTCTCCAGCAGCAGGCCGCCGACGTTCCTATTTCTGCTTCGGCGCCTGGTACACCCGCACGTAGTCGACTTCCATCGTCACCGGAAAGATGCCGTCGTCCACCGGCCCGCCGAGGTCGCCGCCGATCGCCACGTTGAGCAGCAGGAACTGCGAGGCGTCGAACGGCCACACGCGGTCGGCGCCGGCCGCGCCGACGTCCAGGCGCGGGTAGGTCAGCGTGTTGACGCCGTCGACACCGAACGTGATGTCGCGCTCGGTCCACAGCATCTGGTAGCGGTGAAACGCGCCGCACGAGTCGGGCACCGTCACCGCGGCGCCGACGCCGTGCGCGCCGCTGCCGGCCGGCGTGTGGACGGTGCTCAGCACGCGGCCCGGCCAGCGGCCGATGTGCTCCATGATGTCGAGCTCGCCG
>FTJN01000017.1_pt1 | contig 12606 bp, 9 predicted proteins | sample 1658361 | NCBI WGS metagenome assembly FTJN01 (sample SAMEA3914819, study PRJEB12502) | metagenome | biome: forest; material: soil | place: Canada | collected 2010-06-26 | depth 0.3 m | reverse complement strand
ACCAGGAAGCCGCCGGCCACGCTCCTGAAGGTGTCGCCGGTCGACAGCGCGTCGGGCAGGCCGCCGGTCACCAGCAGGCGCAGGTTCTTCTTGGCGGCGAACACTTCGATGGCGTCGTCGTCGGCTTCGGGGGCGATCACCACCTCGGTGAAGATCTCGACCATCGCCAGCGCCGCCTCGCGGGTCAGGCGGCTGTTGACGGCGACGATGCCGCCGAACGCCGAGGTCGGGTCGCAGGCCAGGGCCCGCTCATAGGCCTCGCGCTGAGTCGCGCCCACGGCCACGCCGCACGGGTTGGCGTGCTTGATGATCGCCACGGCCGGGCCTTGGGCTGGGTCGAACTCGGCGATCAACTCGAAGGCCGCGTCGGTGTCGTTGATGTTGTTGTAGCTGAGTTCCTTGCCCTGCAGCTGGGTGGCGGTGGCGACGCCGACGCGCGGGCTGGGGAAGGCGTAGAAGGCCGCCTTCTGGTGCGGGTTCTCGCCGTAGCGCATCACTTGGCGCAGCTCGCCGGCGATGGCCTTGCGGGCCGGGAAGTCCTGGCCGAGCTGCCCGGCGAACCAGGTGGAGATCGCCGCGTCATAGGCCGCCGTGCGGGCATAGGCGCGGGCCGCGAGCTGCTGGCGCAGGGCCAGGGTCGTCCCGCCGGCCTTCAGGGCCTCCAGCACCTGGGCCAGGTCCGACGGATCGGTGCAGACGGCGACATAGCCATGGTTCTTGGCCGCCGAGCGGATCATGGCCGGACCGCCGATGTCGATGTTCTCGACGCACTCGGCGTAGCCGCCGCCCTTCGCGACAGTCTCTTCGAACGGATAGAGGTTCACATAGAGGATATCGATGCCGCCGATGCCGTGGTCGGCCATGGCTCGCGCATGTTCGGGGGCGTTGCGCACGCCAAGCAGGCCGCCGTGGACAATCGGATGCAGGGTCTTGACCCGGCCGTCCATCATCTCGGGAAACTGGGTCAGGTCCGAGACGTCCTTGACCGCGATGCCCGCCGCCGCGATGGCCGCCTTGGTGCCGCCGGTCGAGACCAGCTCGACGCCCGCCTCGTGCAGCACCTTGGCCGCCTCGACGAGGCCCGTCTTGTCGGAGACCGACAGCAGGGCGCGCTTGGGGGCGACGAAATCAGGGGCGGACGGATAGTCGGGGGCGGCGGGCACGGCGGACTCCAGGTCTGGTGGTAAGACGAAAGGGAGCCCAGGCGCGCGGCGATATGCGTTCGAGCTCCCCGGTGGTTGCCCACCTCCAGCGCCAGTCACCCGAACGGCGCGGAAAATAGGCGCCTCGTCGGGGGAGTCAATGCAGCCTCATGGAGGCGGCCTCATCGGTCAGGGAACCACGACGACATCCCAGCCGTGGAGTCGGGTCCGGTTGCGATGGGGTCGGGATCGGGCGTTCTCAGCGAAGACCGCACCGGCCGGGCTCTGATCGTTCCGGGCGCAGAACGCCATGGCGGTCTCGAACAGTTCGGGGTGCGCCGCCGGGCGGCACAGGAACAGCTTGTTCTGGACATAGGCGAAGGCGACGAGACCTTCGGCGCTCGCCAGGCGCCGGTTGATCGCCTCGCACACCCCGAGGCGAACGGGGTTGAGGAAGTCGTCGCAGGCCACGACGCCATGTTCGGCCAGCAGGGTGTCGCAGAGCGTCAGGTCGTTAGTCACCTCCTCCAGCAGATGCGATCCGTCGATGCTGGCGAACCTGACAGGACCGGCTAGCCGCGCGCCAAGGCCCTCCGTGTCGTAGTCGATGGAGCGACCCCGGATCAGGTCGAGCACGCCGCCGACGCCCGCGAGGTTGGCGCGCACCTGCCCTTCATCGATGCGCTCGAAAGTATCCAGGCCGATCGTCGCATCGCCGCCCGCCGACGCCCCGCGCTGCAGGATCGACAGATACCGTCCGGCATAGACGCCAATTTCCAGGGCGGGTCCAATAACGCCTCGGGCGGTCTGGCGGCGCATCAGGTGCAGGGTCAGTAAAGCCGCCTCGTCGCTCAGCCAGCCAGGGATCGGATGGGTGACCGCCTCAAGGAAATCACGATCGTCGGCATCGCTGGATTGGCCCTCCTCGGGCGGAGGCTCGACCGCCACGACGCGGACCACGCGCAGCGGACGGGGAGCGGGCGCGCTTGATGAGTCAGGCGAGAACCAGCCTTCGTCGTCATCCACCATGTTCCAGGTCAGCAGGAATTCCCCCGGTTGATCTGGGGCGCTGAAGGTGTGGAAGAACGTCGTTTCCGCGCCAGGCGCCACGACTTGGCGCACCGGCAATCTTCCCCCGAAGTCCCATTGTATCAGCCCACCCACATCGTCCAGGAGATGGACCCCCAGGCCCAGCCTCGCGCCCCTGGCCCCGAAGTTGGGCGTCCAGGTGAGGTCGCCCGTGTTGCGCACGGAGATTTCCGCGAGGATCGCGGCTCCGCATTCCGCTTCTTCCTGGACCGTGATCCGCTGGATCTCGACGCCCCAGGCGGGCGTCTTCAACGCGCCGGCCTGGCGGATCTCGGTGTGTACGACGCCCTGCGGCGCGCGGCCCGGATTGTGCTCGAGCAAGGCCGGTCCCGTGGCCGGTCGGCGAGGGCTTTTGATCTCGGCGGGATATTGGGCCTCGCTGATCGAGGGCGCGCCATGCTTGCGATAGGTTTCGACCTTCGCGCGTCGCGCATCCTGGTCGCACCACACCGGCTCGAAATGCAGAATGCTGGCGCGGGGCTCGAAATAGCCGGCGCCGAGTACGCGGTAGCCGCTATGCGGAGCCGCCGGCTTCCAGACCATCGTCCGATCATTGAGAAACAGCCGCATCTGCCAGTCGGGATACCAGGGTGGCGACGTCGCGAATTCGTAAGGCGCGGTGTTGACGATCCACTTGCGCGGAACCCAATAGTGGGTGACGTCCTGACGCGACATCAGTTCGGGAAGGATCGCCTGGAAGCCCGGCTCGAGGCTCTCGTCGTCATCGATCACCAAAATCCAGTCGCCGACCGCGTAGTCGAAGATCATCATTCGGGGACCAGCCATCGCGCCGGCCTTGCGGAAGGTAAAGACGATGTCCGCGAAACGCTCGGCGATCTCGGCGGTGCGATCGGTGGACTCGGCGTCGACACCCACGACCACTTGGTCGGCGATCCACGACACCTCGGCCAGCAGCCGCTCCAGGCGATCCTCGGCGTTCTTGGTGACGATGCTGACCGTCAGTCGCGGCTTTGTCGGTCCCTTGGATCCGACGAAAGGAGACGACGGGTCGACCGCCGCCGCGTCATCGGGCAAGGCCGCTTTCTTTTTTTTCGCGAACGAAGTTATGTGCACTTAAGGCGGCTCCACTGCACTCTATAATTGAGCCCGCCCCAAGGCCCATGTTACCCGCCCCAAGGCCCATGTTATACGACCAAGCCGCGAAGGTTCAGCTCAGTTCAGCATGACAACACTGTTTTGTGTGCGCCCGACTACGCCCAATATCGGCAATGACCTCATCAACCGGGCTGTCACGGGCCTTTTGTATGAAGTGTTTGGCTCCGACACCTCGATCGTCACCATTCCGGCCCTCAGTTCCGGTGGGCGCGGAGGCCTGACCGCGTCCCAGATCTACGACATGAATCGGTTCGCCGATGGGGTGGTCATTGGCGGCGGCAATCTGTTCGAGAACGGCCAGCTGACCACTGATTTGCAGTCCTTGGGGCATTTGCGAACCCCGATGATGCTGATCGGCGTCTCGCACGGGCGGATCTACGACACCTCCGGCGGCTGGGTTCATCGAAGCGATTCCATGCCTGACGCGGTGGTCAATGCGCTGGTGGCCAAGGCCGAGGTGGCGATGGTGCGCGATCATGGATCCCGCGCACTTCTGCACGAAGGCGGAGCCGGCAATGTCGAGATGGCGGGCTGCCCCTCCCTCTACATGACGCCGAACCCGCCAGAGCTGGAAGACGACGGCCGGGTGCTCCTGTCGATTCGCCATCCGGCCCGGATGAGCGTCCCACCCGCCTTGCAATGGCGCACCCCCAATGACGTGCGTCTGCTGATCGACGCCCTGCGCGCCGAATATGGCGACCGCGTGCATTTGGTTTGCCACGACTACCTGGATCTCGACTTCGCTGCCGGGTTCCCCGACGTGCCCCATCTCTATTTCGATGACGTGCAGCACTATATCGCCGCCTTGCGGACCTGCCGGCTGAACGTGTCCTACCGGCTGCACGCCTTCCTGCCCTGCGTGGCGTTCGGAGTGCATTCCATCCACCTGTCGTATGACGAGCGCGGCAAGATGATGGTCGAGACCGCGGGCATGGCGGACTGGGACATCGACCTGATGAGCCAGCACGACCTTGTCGGCGCGGTCCTGTCGCGCGCCCGCGCCCGCGATGACTATCGCCGCTTGAGGAGCGCCGCCGCGGCGGAGGTAGAGCAGATGCGCGGCGTCACCATGGCGGGGTTGAGGCGCTTCGCCGCCACGGTCGAAAGGCACCGGTCCGATGCAAAGCGACGTTGAAACCCCGGCCTCGCCGCGCCCTGTTCCGGATTTCCAGGTGCGCGACGGTTTTGGGCCGTTGCACGCCCGGGTCGTCGCGGAAATCCAAGCCGCCATCGCCGACCTCAAGGGTCCTGGAGCGGTCGGGCGGCTGGGCGGTGACCTTGGCCAGTTGCATCAGGTGATAGAGGTCGGAGACGTCGGTGCGCTCCGCGATCGGGTGATCGAGGCCCTGCGGCCAGACCTGTTGGCCCTGGCGGTGCGCATCGGTCGCGAGACCCTAGGCTGGACGCACGACTTCCACGTCGATGACTATCTCATCCTGCGGGTAAATTTTCCCTACGAGGTCGCGCGGCGCGCCACCGCGCCGGCCGAGAATCCGGGCATCGGTCGGGTCAGCCCCGGCGTGCGGGCGATCGCCGCCTCGCGACGGGTCAAGGACCCGGTCTACGATCCGCAAGGCTATCATCGCGACCACCCGCCCCCCGCCTGGGCGCACGGTCCTCACCTGGACAGCTGGGCGGGCCATTCGCACGATGGCGTCAATATCTGGTGGGCGATCTCGGATGTGCCGCCTCAGGCCGGAATGGTGCTCTATCCGCAGATGGCCGATACGCCGCTAGCCTGCGATCGGCGCAGCCTCTATCTCAGCGCCGGTCATCCGTTGCCGCCACCGACCTTCGCGCCCTTGGCGGCGGGCGAGATGTTGATCTTCAACCCCGAGGTCCTGCACGGCACGCACCTGAACGTCACCGACCAGACTCGGGTGGCCGTATCGCTGCGTCTGAACGCCGCCCAGCCAACCTTCGACCCGGCCTCGTTCTACGCCCGCGAGTTCTGGCGTCGGGCCAGCGATATCGAGGCTGGCGCGCTGGACGTGGTGCTCCACCTGAAGCGCGAGGAGCATTTCGCGCCGAACGCCCCGCCGCCGGTCCCGCCGCCGTCGCCGCGCCAGGACGTCCGGGCCTGGGCGGATGGAAGCGCCCTCACCATCCCCCTGGAACGTCCGCTGCGCGAGGGCGAGCGCCTGAGCGTCGACGCCGGTCATCGCCGAGTCCTTCTTGCGCGCACCGCCACGGGGCTCCACGCCACCGACGCCAACTGTCCGCACTACGGCCTGGACTTGATGGATGGCGGATTGGACGGCGACCGGCTGCATTGCCCCGGCTGCGCCTTAGGCTTCGACCTGGGTTCGGGTCGATCGGCCTGCGGCGACCTGCGATTGAAGACCTATCGTGTTCGCGAGGGCGAGGACGGTGTCCGCGTGGAGATCGCGACGGCGGGCGAGGTCTAAGGGAAGGGTCTCTGGCGCGAAGGCTCCGCCCCCTTTGGGAGGGGGCGGACGGGGCGAAACCGTCTGGTGGGAGCAGATGGGCGTGCTCTTGTCGCTATCCCAACCGCACCGGCAGCATCGCCCGTACGCCCTCGACGTCGAAGGTCAGTTTCGGCCGCCCCCCGAGATCGGCGGACAGGCCGCGATCCAGCAAGCGAGTGCCGAAGCCCTTGCGGCTGGGCGGCGCCACGGGCGGGCCGTCCCGTTCGGTCCAGCTCAGCACCGCCTGGTCGTCCTCGCCAAGCTCCCAGGTGATGGTCACCTTGCCGTCCGGCGTCGACAGCGCGCCGTATTTCACGGCGTTCGTCGCCAGTTCGTGCATGGCCAGGGCCAGCGACAGCGCCGTGCTGGCCCCGACCCGCAAGGCGGGCCCGCTGATCGCGATGCGGTCCGGTTCCTGGTCGTCGACGAAGGGCGCCAGGCCCTGCAGCACGATCTCCTCCAGGCCCGCGCCCTCCCAGCTCTCGCGGGTCAGCACGTCGTGGGCGGCCGACATGGCCAGCAGCCGGTCGATCAGCCGCTCGCGCACGTGGACCGGGGTTTCGTCCGGCCGCAGGGTCTGGCGCGCGATCGATTGGATCGAGGCCAGGGTGTTCTTGACCCGATGGTTCAGCTCGTTGATCAGCAACCTTTGCCGGGCCTCGGCCGTCTTGGTCTCGGTCATGTCCATGGCCATGCCGATATAACCCTGGAACTGGCCGCGGGCGTCGATCTGCGGCCGGGCGTTGGCCACCATCCAGCGATAAACGCCCCCGGCGCACAGGAAGCGGGCCTCGAAGCCGTAGGCGCGGGGCCCCTCCGGCGCGCCGCGCGCCGCGGCGCGCTTGGCCCCAACCCCGGCGATGTCGTCGGGATGGATCATCCTGATCCAGGCGTCGCCGAGCAGGGCCTGGGCGTCGACGCCGGCGAATTCCGCGAAGGCCTCGTTGGCGAAGGAGATTCCACCATCGACCGAGGTCATCCAGACAGGAGCCGGCGCGGAATCGGCCATGGCCCGGAACCGGGATTCGCTCTCGCGCAGGCGTTCCTCGGCGCGCTTGCGTTCGGTGATGTCGGTGTGGACGCCGATCCATTCACGGACCGAGCCATCGGCCTCCAGGGCGGCGACGGCCCGAACCGCGAAGTCGCGCCAGGCGCCGTCGCGCCGCCGCACCCGGTGCTCGAAGGTGAAGGGGCCGCCCTTGGCCACGGCGGCGCTCCAGGCCTGCACGGTCGGCTCGGCATCCTCGGGATGGACCGCGTCGGCCCAGCCGAAGCCCTGGTATTCCTCCGGCGTCTGACCGGTCAGCTCGGCCCAGCCGAGTTGGTCGCCAACCATCCGGCCCGAGGCGTCGTTGGTCCACAGGATGCCGTCGACGGCGCCGATCGCGGCCCGGAACCGCGCCTCGCTGGCGGCCAGCCGCGCGTGGACCTCGAGACGGTCGGAGATGTCGCGAATGAAGCCCAGATATACCGGCGCGTCGGGTTCGCCGAACGCGGCCAGGGACATCTCGATCGGGATCTCGACGCCGTCCCGCCGCACGGCCATCAACTGGGATGTCTGGCGCGCGGCGGGCGGCTCGGTCCGGGCGAGCCGGGTCAGGAGGATCTGGCGATAGACTTCCCGGCGCGAGGCGGGCGCCAGCACGTCGACCAGACCCTGGCCCAGGACCTCGTCTCGGGTCCAGCCGAAGGCGGCCTGGGCGCGCGCGCTCCAATCCAGAAGGACACCACGCACGTCCATCACCACCACGGGATCGATCGTGGTCCGAAGGATCGACCGCAGCGCGGCGAGGTTGGACATGTGCGCTCCCCCTCGGCGGCCACGACCGGCCAGAGCTACAGGACAGGCCTACAACTGTGAATATGCAGCCGGGCATCCGTGTGGGACCTAATGTCGCAGGGGCGACGCGGTTCCGGCCACGCTCTAGTGATCCGCCGCCCGGGCCAGCTTCCAGCGGATCTTGGCGCCCTTTTCGGGCCGCACCTGGCTCTTGAGCACGATGGTCCCCGCGCGACGGGCGTGGCCATGGTCGAAGTGGGCGGAGGGGGCGATGGCCACGTCGACGGCGTCGTTGCGCAGCCACCAGCCGACATTGGACGGGCCCTTGATCAGCACGCTCTTGCCGTCGCGAGCCAGCGAGGCGCGGGCGTCGGGATGCAGGTGGAAGCTGATCGTGAACGGCAGGTAGCGGCGCGGGCCGTCGGCATTGGCCGCGCCGAGCGGCAGCAGGCTGTCCTCGCCGCGCAGCTCGTCGGCCTTCAGGTCGAGATACAGGCGGCGGGCATGGGTCAGGCCCAGGTGGCGCCAGCCGTCGTGGACGATGTCCAGCCAGACGCCGGTGTCTGCGTCGTGGCGCTTGACGTCGACCGAGGTCGCCCCGTCGATCAGCCAGGGGCCCAGGGCGTCGGACCGCCAGCCCGACAGCGGTCGTCCGGCCGAGCCGTCGCCCACCGACACCGTCGAGGCGGCGTCCGACAGGCGGAAGGCGTTGGCGCCGGCGGCCTCGGGGCTCCAGCCGCAGCTGGTGATCAGCCGATCTTTGCCGCAGACGATCTCGACCGCGGCCGGCTGGGCGCAGGCGGCGACGCTGAGCACGCCCAAGGCCGGCGGACCGGCGTCGGCCATCACCTGGATGCTGCCGCCCTGCATCTTCTGATAGCCGGAGTGCGGCGCGCTCTGCGGCGGACGCGGGCCGTGGTCGTCATGGGCCAGGGCGGCGGCGATTCGCCGGGGCTCGATCGCCTCGCCGCCCTGGAAGGCCGCCAGATGGCCGTCAGCCAGGGTGAAAAACCGCACCGACGAGCTCAGTCGGTCGATGGCCCGGGTCAGACCCTCGGGCGCGGGGCGACCGCGCTGGCCCAGGGCGTCATCCAGGGTCAGCAGGTCGAACAACAGCTCCAGCCCCGCCTCGGGCGAGCGGCTGGCATGGCCGCCGTCGGCCAGGACGATGGCGTCCAGCTCGGCGGTGACGCGCTTGAGGCCCTGGGCCATCAGGCGGTCGCTGCCCTTGCCGGTCAGGGCGCAGCCGGCGATGGTCACGACCACGGCGCGCTCCAGCCGGCGGCCAGGCGCGTCGGAGGCCTTGAGCAGCTGGCGGGCGCCCCGGGCGATGTCCATCGCCATGGCCGCGATCTCGGCGTCGGAGGCTTCGGGCGACAGGGCGCGGGCGGCGCAGGCCAGATGGAAGGTGCGGTGCTCCAGCCGCTCGCCGCTCCACGAGAAGGCGTTCCAGGTCCCGAACACCCGCCGCCAGTCCTGCAGCAGGCGCAGGGCCAGGCGCGACGAACCGGGGCCGGCGGCCAGCAGGTCCGGCAGCCAGTCGAAGCCGTGCAGGCTAGTGGCGAACTGACGGGTCGGGCTGGGCTGGTCGAACGGATCGCCGGTCTCGCCCAGCCGCAGGGCCGCGCCGTCCAGCACCATGATCCCGTCCAGCAGCTGGCGGCCGCGTTCGGCATCGACCGGGCGCGGGTCGTGCGGGTGGGCGGCCAGGCCGACGGGGCGGGGACGGCTGATCGCGGCGCGGTGCGGGGGCGAGCCGAACCACTCGCGCTCCAGAGTGCCGCGCAGCGACGCAGCCAACGCTTTCAGAAACAGACCCTTGGGCGGCTTGCCGCGACCACGGCTTTTAGGGCCGCCGGCCAGGGCGGAGGACTTGCGAGCGGAACCTGTCGCGGGAGCCCCCTCCATGCCGCTGGATCAGCCGCCCTTCAGGGCGCGGATATTGTCGGCATAGGCCGAGGGGCCGCCCTTGAACACCGCCGAGCCGGCGACCAGGGCCGTGGCCCCCGCCGCCACGCACTGTGGCGCGGTGACCGGGGTGACCCCGCCGTCGACCTCGATGATGATGTCCAGGCCGGCCTTGTCGACCAGCTCACGCAGGGCCTCGACCTTGCGCAGTTGGCCGGGAATGAAGCTCTGGCCGCCGAAGCCGGGGTTGACCGACATCACCAGCAGCAGGTCGACGTCCTCGAGGATCCACTCGACATGGTCCAGGCCGGTCGAGGGGTTGAACACCACCCCGGCCTTGGCCCCCAGTTCGCGAATGCGCTTGAGCGAGCGGTGCAGGTGCGGGCCGGCTTCCGGATGGATGGTGATGTGGTCGGCGCCGGCTTCGCGGAAGGCTTCCAGATAGGGATCGGCCGGGCTGATCATCAGGTGCACGTCGAACGGGATCGTCGTGTAGGGCCGGATGGCCTTGATGATGTCGGGGCCGAGCGTGATGTTGGGCACGAAATGGCCGTCCATCACGTCGACATGCACCCAGTCGGCGCCGGCCGCCGCGATGGCGGCGACTTCCTCGCCCAGCTTGGCGAAGTCGGAGGCGAGGATGGACGGGGCGATCAGCGGCGCGGTCATGCCCATGGCTTAACGGGCTTGGCCTCGCGCCACAAGCGAGCCCGTTGTCACGCGGGGGATTGAAGCAGTTAGCGCTTCACGAACCGCGCCGCGAAGAAGCCGTCCAGGCCGCCTTCGCGATGGTGCGGCAGGATCCGCAAGGTTCCGCGCGGGGTCAGGCTGGCGGCGGGGGCGCCGCCTTCTTCCGAGGCGATCGGGTCCAGCGCCATGTCCGGGCGGCGAGCGAGGAAGGCCTCGACCTGGGCCTCGCCCTCTTCGGGCTCCAGCGAGCAGACGCAATAGACCAGGCGGCCGCCGGGCTTGAGCCGGCCCGCGGCGCTGTCCAGCAGCTTGCTCTGCACGCCGGCCAGGCTGGCCACGTCGCCGGGGCGGGCGGCCCACAGCACGTCGGGGTGACGGCGGAAGGTGCCGGTGGCCGAGCAAGGGGCGTCCAGCAGCACGGCGTCGAAGGCGCGGGTGTCGTCCCAGGCGCCGGCGTCGGCGGCGATCACCTCGGCGGTGAGGTGGGTGCGGGCCAGGTTCTCGGTAACGCGGCCCAGGCGGGCGGGCGAGCGGTCGACGGCGACGACCTGGGCGCCGGCCGCGACCATCTGCATCGTCTTGCCGCCGGGCGCGGCGCACAGATCCAGCGCGGTTTCGCCGGGCTGGAGGTTCAGCAGGCGGGCGGGCACGGCGGCGGCGGCGTCCTGGATCCACCAGACGCCGTCCTCGAAGGCCGGCCAGGCCGAGACGTCGCCGCGTCGTTCGGTGCGCAGGGTGCCGCCGGGCAGGATCTCGCCTTCCAGCTCGGCCGCCAGGGCGGTGGCGTCGAAGTCGGGCTTCAGCGACAGGTCGGTGGCGGGCTCGAAGCCGATCTGGGCGGCGACGGCGTCGGCGACGTCCTTGCCGTAGGCGCTGACCCACCGGGCGTAGAGCCACGGCGGGGCCAGGTGTTCCGAAGCGTCCGAAAGGCCGCCTTCGCGCAGCAGGCCGCGCAGCACCGCGTTGACCAGGCCCTTGAACGGCCGGCTAGTCTTGCTGGCGTTGGCCAGTTCGACGCTGGTGGCGACGGCGGCGAAGGCCGGGACCTCCAGGAAGAAGGCCTGGGTGGCGCCCAGGCGCAGCAGATTGCGCACGCGCGGCGGCGGCTCCTTGGCCAGCTTGCCGGCCAGGGCGCGATCGATGGGCCCCAGATGGCGCAGGGTGGCCATGGCAAGGGCCCGCGCGAAGGCCCGCTCGCGCGGTTCGAGAAAGCGGAAGGCGTTGGCCGAGGCGGCCTCGTCGAGGCCTCCGCGCCGCGACAGGGCCGCGTCGATCAGGGCGAGAGCGCCTTCCCGTGCCGGGAGGCCGTCATTGAGTTCTTGAGTCACCCGCTCGCCGTGCCCCGAGGCGAGGTCGAGCGCAAGCTTTTTGGCGTGAACGGTGGTATGAGGCGGCCATGTCCGAGAGCGATCTGCCGCCTGGCGCGGCCACCGACAAGCCCCTGACCCCGGCCGCGCGCCGCGCCCTGGAAGAGGCGGCCGCGCGCCACGCCGAGGCCCACGCCGCCGCCCTGCCCACCGAGGAAGGCGGCCGTGACGGCCCCGAACCGACGCGGTTCGGCGACTGGGAACGCAAGGGCGTGGCGGTGGATTTCTAGTCCACCGGGGTTTGGCGTTTCCAAGAACCGTCATCCTCGGACTTGTTCCGAGGACCCCTCTGTCGGCCGCGCTGTCGGTTGATGCTCGGCTGCGATCTCACCGATCCACGGATCAACCTTCTTCTCGGCTGAAGCACGGGTCCTCGGAACAAGTCCGAGGATGACGGCTGTTGGGGCGGACGGGAGCGCGCCCTAAACCCTCGCCATCTCCGCCACCACCTTCAGCGCCGCCTCGCGCGGGTCGTTCGCGGCCGTGATCGGGCGGCCGCAGACCAGGTGGCTGGCGCCGGCCTTCAGGGCGTCGGCCGGGGTGGCGGCGCGGGCCTGGTCGTTCTTGGCCGACCAGAAGGGGCGCACGCCCGGCGTCACCACCAGGAAGTCAGGCCCGGCGATCTCGCGAGCCAAGGCGGCTTCCTGCGGGGATGAGACGATGCCGTCGACGCCGCACTCCACGGCCTGGCGGATGCGTCGGGCGACCAGGTCGCGGGCGCCGAAAGCGTAACCCATTTCGATCAGGTCGGCGTCGTTCAGGCTGGTCAGCACGGTGACGGCCAGGATCTTCAGGTCCGAGCCCGCGCTGGCCTTGACGGCCGCCTGCATCACCTGCGGCTCGGCATGGACGGTCAGCAGGTCGCAGCCGGCCCCGGCCAGCACCCGCGCCGAGCGCTCCACGGTCGCGCCGATGTCGTGCAGCTTCCAGTCCAGGAACACTTGCTTGCCCTGGCCCTTGAGCTCGCGCGCCAGGCCCATGCCGTCGGTGGCCAGCAGCTCCAGGCCGATCTTGTAGAACGACACCGCGTCGTCCAGGGTCTCGACCATCTGGCGGGCTTCGGCGACGCTGGGCAGGTCGAGCGG